>Ga0265780_10000371_pt1 | contig 71275 bp, 67 predicted proteins | sample P1T30metagenome_FD_192432 | JGI IMG/M metagenome (GOLD analysis project Ga0265780, IMG submission 192432) | Plant litter microbial communities from East Loma Ridge, Irvine, California - P1 T30 | ecosystem: Environmental > Terrestrial > Plant litter > Unclassified | place: USA: California...
AAGCGTTCTACATGGTTGGCACGATCGACGAAGCCATCGAAAAAGCCAAGAAACTGGCCTAAGACGCTTTACAACTGAGGGACACGCATGGCAAAAACTATTCACGTAGACGTGGTATCGGCAGAAATCCAGATTTTTTCGGGCGAAGCCGAGTTCGTCGCGTTGCCAGGTGAAGCGGGTGAACTGGGGATTTTCCCTGGCCACACCCCGCTGATCACGCGCATCAGGGCAGGTGCGGTACGCATCAAGGTCGCCGGCCAGAACGAAGAAGAGTTCGTCTTCGTCGCCGGCGGTATCCTGGAAGTGCAGCCGAACGCCGTGACGGTCCTGGCCGACACCGCGATCCGCGGCGCCGACCTGGATGAAGCAAAAGCGACGGCGGCCAAGCAGGCAGCCGAAGAACTGATGCTCAACAACGATTCGAAGATCGATTACGCCCAGGCGCAAGCCGAGCTGGCGACGGCGATTGCACAGCTGGCAGCGATTGCCCGCCTGCGCAACAAGCGTTAAAAAACGCTGGCGTGATCGGTATTCGGTAAGATGGAAAGGCAGCTGCGGCTGCCTTTTTTTATGCAGTTTAACGGTAGGAATCGATTATTTATAGAGATTAAGCTAAGTTGCGCACATACCCGCGACTATGTGGCGGTTAATCTAAAGGTTGACAATTTATCCTCAATCGGCGAAGATCAAAGGTTATAAAGAAAAATAGTTAGAGACCGATGGATCCCGTTAAAAATAAAATTGCTGAAATATTGGGGGCGGACGCTCTCAAATATGCCCAAAATAAAAAGAAGGGCGGCGACAACGGGAAAAAAGGTACTCGGTATGAAGATTTTTATTTAGCTTATCGGGCTGCTGAAGTAGCCGTGAGCTATCTTGGAAAGCCAGTTCCTTGGCCGTCAATCCACGGACAGGTGCTTGGGTTTGTGGACGATGTTGTAGTTCGCTCTGGGGAGAAAACCGAATATTCACAACTTAAGAATGTGAAAACTATCGGTTGGCAAACAGGGGACCATCCGCTGGAAACTGATTTTCGGTATCAGTTTCAGGTAGCGACTGCGCTTGGCGAGCCGACACCACTAACTGATTTGGTGGTCTCCCGAGAGGAACTCAAAACAGCTTTGGGTGTTGCGATACCAGATTCAATTATTGACCATACGGCAGTGAAATATTTTCCATATGGCGATGGCTCCATTAATCGTTTGATTTTGGAAAATCCTGAACTTCAGAAAGTTCTTGCGCAGCTTTCAAAAAAACTAAATCCAACTTTGGACGAGCTAGAAGGTGTACTTGGAGTTCTTGTATTGACAGGGTTTCATTATCCAGATGGGGGTTCCGTTGATGAAATCATACGTGCTACATCTAAAATTCATCCAAACTACCTTTGTTCATTAAATGTTGCAGATGTGAAACAATTCATTCTGCCAGGCTTCGAAAACGCGCTTGCGGGTATTACAGGGCTAGCGTATGCTTTCCAAAAGGGTTTTTTTAGTTGGACGGCCTTCGGAATGTCTGAGACTTTTGGTACTGATTGTTCCACTCAGCAGTTTGCGGATTTTCAGAACCAAGTAGTTCATCGGCAACCGATGACGATTGACGACTTTGAAGGACTTTTACCATGAGAAAATTTAGTGCACTTGGCAAAGCCGATCCTCAGGCGGCTGACCTTGTCAACGGACTGTCCGGGTTGAAGGATGACCCGGCCAAATATCGTAACCAGATGTTTTTGATTGGCAACCATTTAGCCGACGCTGTCCTTCCGCATTTACGTAACGTCAAAAGTCAAATTTGTGTCTTTTGTACTGTTGAAGATGCCGACTTTTTAGCTCGTGGGCTTATTGAGCGCCTGGAGCAACAAGGACTTGCTGAACGTATTCGTTTGATTTGTCTCTGGAATGGGAAAATCAAGGAGGAAGGTGTTTCCCTTTCTCCGATTCTTCGTGAATACAAGGAAACGATTGCAGCCGAGAGAACCGATTTTATAATAGTTAAGTCAATAATTTCTGGTGCATGTGTGGTAAAAACAAATCTGACCCGGGCTATTTCTGTTGTAAAGCCATCGAGGATTTTTGTAGCTGCTCCAGTGATGCTGAGCGGAGCGGAAGGTCGTTTGGCACATGAATTTCCAAGTGATATAAGCCAACGTTTCGAATTTATTCATTTTGCAGATGATACAGAGAAAAATGGCGACGACGTAATTCCTGGTATAGGTGGTTCTGTCTATGAATTACTGGGATTGGGAAACAGCGTGACAAAGAACCACTATGTTCCTAAGTTGGTAAAGGAGCGTCGAAGCAAGTACTTTGGCGCTGCTGACTTGGCTGTTGCATAGAGCATAAGTAAGAACTAAGAAGGCAGCTCCGGCTGCCTTTTTTGCTTGTGCCTTCTATTCCTAAACATTTATCGCAAGCTCTATGCCAGTATGGGACAAAAATTAACTAAGTTATAGCAACCCGATCGACGAATGCGGTCCGGTCAGCCATGAGCGCATGGCATCGATCCACCGCACGGCCCCTGCGTACGACGAACTGTCGCCATCGCAAGACCTGCTGGAAACCGGCATCAAGGTGATCGACCTGGTGTGTCCGTTTGCCAAGGGCGGTAAAGTCGGCCTGTTCGGCGGCGCCGGCGTGGGTAAAACCGTCAACATGATGGAACTGATCAACAACATCGCCAAGGCACACTCGGGCTTGTCCGTGTTTGCCGGCGTGGGCGAGCGTACCCGCGAAGGTAACGACTTCTACCACGAGATGGCTGACGCCAAAGTGGTCGACCTGGAAAACCCTGAGAACTCCAAGGTTGCCATGGTCTACGGCCAGATGAACGAACCGCCAGGCAACCGCCTGCGCGTGGCGCTGACCGGCCTGACGATGGCTGAAGCGTTCCGTGACGAAGGCAAGGACGTGCTGTTCTTCGTCGATAACATCTACCGCTTCACGCTGGCCGGCACCGAAGTGTCCGCACTGCTGGGCCGTATGCCGTCGGCCGTGGGTTACCAGCCAACGCTGGCCGAAGAGATGGGCCGCCTGCAAGAGCGCATCACTTCGACCAAAGTCGGTTCGATCACGTCGATCCAGGCCGTCTACGTGCCAGCCGATGACTTGACCGACCCGTCGCCTGCAACGACCTTTGCCCACCTGGACTCGACCGTCGTGCTGTCGCGTGACATCGCTTCGCTGGGTATCTATCCTGCAGTCGATCCACTCGATTCGACCTCGCGCCAGCTGGACCCGCTCGTCGTCGGCCAGGACCACTACGACACCGCCCGTTCGGTGCAGGGCATCCTGCAGCGCTACAAGGAATTGCGCGACATTATCGCGATTCTGGGTATGGACGAACTGGCGCCGGAAGACAAGCAGCTGGTCGCCCGCGCTCGTAAAATGCAGCGTTTCCTGTCGCAGCCGTTCCACGTCGCTGAAGTATTTACCGGCGCACCAGGCAAATACGTTTCGCTGAAAGACACGATCAAGGGCTTCAAAATGATCGCATCGGGCGAACTGGATCACCTGCCGGAACAAGCGTTCTACATGGTTGGCACGATCGACGAAGCCATCGAAAAAGCCAAGAAACTGGCCTAAGACGCTTTACAACTGAGGGACACGCATGGCAAAAACTATTCACGTAGACGTGGTATCGGCAGAAACCCAGATTTTTTCGGGCGAAGCCGAGTTCGTCGCGTTGCCAGGTGAAGCGGGTGAACTGGGGATTTTCCCCGGCCACACCCCGCTGATCACGCGCATCAGGGCAGGTGCGGTACGCATCAAGGTCGCAGGCCAGGCAGCAGAAGAATTCGTCTTCGTTGCCGGCGGTATCCTGGAAGTGCAGCCGAACGCCGTGACGGTCCTGGCCGACACCGCGATCCGCGGCGCCGACCTGGATGAAGCAAAAGCGACGGCAGCCAAGCAGGCAGCTGAAGAACTGATGCTCAACAACGATTCGAAAATCGATTACGCCCAGGCGCAAGCCGAGCTGGCGACAGCGATTGCACAGCTGGCAGCGATTGCCCGCCTGCGCAAGACACGTTAAGGTTATCGGTATTCGGTAAAATGAAAAGGCAGCTGCGGCTGCCTTTTTTTCGTTTACATTTTTAATATTGAAGGCTGCACACCATGTCGCTGTTTCCTTATCTCGATACCTTCCCGCAAGTTGCCGAACGGGTCTACGTGGACCCGTCCGCGCGCCTGGTCGGCAGCGTGCAGATCGGCCCTGACAGCTCAGTCTGGTGCAACGCCGTGCTGCGCGGCGACGTCAACGACATCGTCATCGGGCGCGGATCGAACATCCAGGATTTCACGATGGGGCATGTGGCCCATAAAAATGCGCAAAAGCCTGATGGCTCGCCATTGATCATCGGCGACTACGTCACGGTGGGACACGGCGTGATGCTGCACGGCTGCCGGGTCGGTAATGAGTGCCTGATCGGCATGGGCAGCATCGTGATGGACGACGTGGTGGTGCAGGACCACGTCATGCTGGGGGCGGGCAGCCTGGTCCCGCCGGGGAAGGTGCTGGAAAGCGGCTTTTTGTACGTGGGCCGGCCGGCGGTCAAAGTGCGGCCGTTGACGGAGGCGGAGATTGTCTGGCTGCGCTATTCGGCCGAGCACTATGTGCGAGTCAAGGACAACTATCTGAAGGCGCCATAGCTGGAGCGGGCGATTTCACCTTTCGTCCAGCGGTTTCGACCGTTCATCGGAGCAGGCGTGCCGGGGTTTTGACGCTGCCATATAGTCGGTTCTCTTCCCCCATTCAGGAGTGAACCGCCATGCCGCATCTGTTGAAACTGTGCCTTGCCATCGCCGTTGCCACCCATCCGTTTGCGGCCAGTGCGCAAACCGGGGCTGCCAATGCTACTGCCACTGCCACTGCCACTGCCACTGTCCCTGCGCTGACTGCCGCGCAGATCGATGCGGCCGTGAGCCAGTACTACAAGCCGGACGAGCCGGGCGCCGTGGTGCTGGTCGCCAAAGACGGCAAGACGATTTTCCGCAAGGCGTACGGCCTGGCCGATACCGCCAGGGGAACCGCGATGACGCCGGACATGCAGTTGCGCCTGGGGTCCCTGACCAAGCAGTTCACGTCGACGGCGATCCTGATGCTGGTCGACGCAGGCAAGATCCATCTCGACGACGACATCACGCGCTTCTTCCCGGATTATCCCACCCACGGCAAGCGCGTCACGGTGGAGCACCTGCTGAACCATACTTCGGGCATCGTCAGCTATACGTCGCAGCCCGACTTTGGCGCGCACATGGGCGAGGACGTGTCGGTGGGCGCCATGATCGACAGGTTTAAAAACGATCCGCTCCAGTTCGAACCAGGGGCGGCGCACCAATACAATAACTCCGGCTATTTCCTGCTGGGCGCGATCATCGAGAAGGTGTCGGGCCAGCGCTATGCCGACTTCCTCGCGCAGCGCATTTTCACGCCGCTGGGGATGAATGACACAGCTTACGAAGGCAGGGAGCGCGGCAAAGCCATCCGGGCGCCTGGCCACACGCGCGGCGCCGCCGGGTTCGGGCCAAGCACCGTCGTCAGCATGAGCCAGCCGTATGCGGCCGGGGCGCTGGTGTCCACTGTCGATGACCTGGCGCGCTGGGATGCCGCGGTTTCGGCCGGCAAGCTGCTCAAACCCGCCACCTGGCAGCGTGCCTTTGCCAGGACCACGCTCACTGACGGCAAAACAGTCAACTATGGCTACGGCTGGATCGTCGGCACCTTGCGCGGCGTGCCGAGCATCGGGCACGGTGGCAATATCAATGGATACGGCGCCTACGCGCTGCGGGTGCCGTCCGAGCACATGTATGTGGCCGTGCTGCGCAATACCGACAGCGGCACGGCCGATGCGGATACGGTCGCGAGCAAGATCGCGGCGCTGGCCATCGGCAAGCCGTATCCGCAATACCAGGCCATGACGCTGGACGCGAAGGCGCTCGATGCGTACGCCGGCACGTATAAAATCGGCGGCAAAGCGGAGCGCACCGTGCGCCGGGAAGGCGACAAATTGCGCATGCAGCGCACCAACCGTCCACCCATCATGCTGACCGCGTTTTCGCCCACCGGCTTTTTCGTTCCCGGTGAAGTGGACTGGATCGAATTTACCCGCAACAGCGCTGGCGAGGTGGTGTCCCTGACGGTTCAGCGCGACGGCGACCCGGAGGTCAATCCGCGGGTCCCCTGACGCCTGGGCCATGCGATACTCCTGCATCACTATTTGCCGCCCGTCGGCTGGAGAATCCATGTCCTTGTTGCGCTTTGCCCTGGCCGCCACGTTTGCGGTCACGCCGTTGTTGTCCACTGCCGCCCCCGTCGATCCGGCCACCGCGCCGCTGCTCGAACGTATCTCGGCCAACTCGATGCGCGGGCACCTGTCGTTCCTCGCATCCGATGCACTGGAGGGGCGCGGCACGCCGTCGCGCGGCCTGGACATCGCGGCCGAATACATCGCTGCGCAGTTCCGCCGCGCGGGCCTGGAGCCCCTTGGTGACGACGGCTATTTTCAGACCGCCGACTGGACCCGGATCGACCCGAAGCGCGCCAAAACGCCGGCCGCTGCGGCGGCCGCGCCGGTCATCGTGAAAAACGTGGTGGGCATCCTGCGCGGTTCCGACCCGGTATTAAAAGACAGCTACATCCTTGTGACTGCCCACTACGACCACCTGGGCGTCAAGGACGGCGCGGGCGACCAGATTTACAACGGCGCCAACGACGACGGCAGCGGCACCGTTTCCGTCATCGAACTGGCCAATGCATTTGCCGCCAACGGCGTGCGGCCGAAGCGTTCGATCGTCTTCATGACGGTGTTCGGCGAAGAGCACGGCCTGGTGGGTTCGCGCTATTACGGCGCGCATCCGCTGGTGCCGATTGCGAAGACGGTGGCCGGCATCAACCTGGAGCAGATCGGGCGCACCGACGACAGCGAAGGGCCGCAACAAAAGGCGTTCGCCGTGACCGGTTTTGATTTCTCCGATATCGGCACGACGCTGCAGCAGGCAGGCGAAGCGACGGGTGTGCGCGTGACGAAGCACCCGGTCAACAGCGACAAGTACTTTGCCCGCAGCGACAACCAGGCGCTGGCCGACCAGGGCGTGCCGTCCCATACCGTCAGCGTGGCGTATGGCTTCCCGGATTACCACGGGGCCGGCGACAGCTGGGACAAGATCGACTACGAGAACATGGCGGCAGTCGACCGCACCGTCGCGCTGGCAATCTGGCAGATTGCGAACAATCCGCGCACGCCCCAGTGGAATGCGGCCAACCCCAAGGCGGCGGCGTACCTGAAGACCTTTACAGAGCGTGGGATGAAATAACCAAGATCTGCTAGGCTGGTGTGATCCTCATTGAACGGGTCACACCATGAACACCATCGCCCAGATCCTGCATTCCGCCAAAACCATTGCCGTCGTCGGCCTGTCCGACAAACCGGAGCGCGCCAGCTACGGCGTGGCGCACTATTTGCAGGAACACGGCTACCGCATCCTGCCGGTCAATCCATCCATGGCCGGCCGGCAGATCCTCGGTGAAACCGTGTTCGGTACCTTGCAGGAAGCGGCAGCGTCGCTCGGGGCCGGCGGCAAGATCGACATCGTCGACTGCTTCCGCAAACCCGACGCCATCGTGCCGATCGCGCGCGATGCGATCGCCATCGGCGCCGGTTGCCTGTGGATGCAGCTGGAGATTGAGAACGAAGAGGCGGCCGGGCTGGCGCGTGACGCGGGGCTTGATGTGGTGATGAACCACTGCCTGAAAATCGAGCACCGGCTGCTCGCTTCGTGAGTGGACCCGCTGGGCTACAATGACGGCAAAACAACCATACCGGATCGAGACCATGAAAACCCCAGCCCTGCTGTTTGCCCTGTTTGCCGTCTTTGCATCGCCCGTCCATGCCGCTGCACCCACCGCCGCTGCACCGGCGGCACCCGCCGCGCGCGCGTCCATGCCGGCTGCGTGCCCCGCCGTCCTGCACCAGAGTTTCAAACGCCTGCAGGACGACGTGCCGCAGGACCTGTGCCAGTACGCCGGTAAAGTCGTCCTGGTCGTGAACACGGCCAGCTATTGCGGCTTCACGTCGCAGTACCAGGGCCTGGAAGCGCTGTACGCCAAATACGGCAGCCGCGGCCTGGTCGTGCTGGGGTTCCCGTCGAACGACTTCGGCAAGCAGGAGCCGGGTAATGCGAAAGAAATTGCCGACTTTTGTTTCAACACCTATGGCGTGAAGTTCCCGATGTTCGCCAAGAGTTCAGTCAAGGGCCCGCAGGCGAACCCGCTGCACGCAAGCCTGATCAAGGCCACCGGTGAAGAACCAAAATGGAATTTCACGAAGTACCTGATCGACCGCAACGGCAATATCGTCGAATACTTCCCGAGCAAGGTCACGCCCGAGGACAAGGTGCTGGTCAGTAAAATCGAGAAAGCGCTGGCGATGTAAGCGCAGGCAGCGCTACGCCAGTACCGCGCGCAGCGGCCCGCGCAGCGCATTGCAGACGACGATGTCCTCGACGTCGTCCAGCATGTCCAGCGTGATGATTTTTTCACGCGCAGCCCACGCCAGCGCTTCCAGCAGCACGGCGCGCATCACGCCCGGCAGCACGCCGCACGCCAGCGGCGGCGTGTACCAGTGGCCGTCCAGGCGCACGAACACATTGCTGCGCCCACCTTCCGTCAATTCTCCACGCTCATTGAAGAACAGTGCATCGAAGGCGCCCTGTGCTTCAGCGGCGCGCCAGGCCGCGTCGTAGACGCTGCGCAGACTGGTTTTATGGCGCAGGAACAGGTCTGTCGAATCAGTTGCCTCGCGCGCCAGGATGACGCGCACGGGTTCCCGCAACGGCGTGATCGGCGCCGACTGCACGGTCCAGGCGCCGTGCGCCCCCAGCGCCAGGCGCACGCGGTGGCGCTGGCCGCTGGCCAGGCTACTGCGGGTTTCTTCAAGCAGTGCGCGTGCTTCGTCGATATCGCAGCGAAAACCAAAGTAGCCGGCGGAAGCCGTCAGGCGCGCCAGGTGCAGGGCCAGGTGGCGGTACCCGTCTTCGCTGTCGGCGCGCAGGGTTTCAAAAATCTCGAAGTCGTTTGGCAGGCCACTCAGGAAACGCGCTTTCAGCTGGCATTCTTCGAATTCCGAAGCGGCCTCGCTGTCGTGGACGATGCCGGCGCCCACCCCCAGTTCGCCGCGCCGCACGCCGTCAAGCGCCGGGGCCAACGCCAGTGTGCGGATCGGTACCGACAGGCAGAAGTCGCCCACTGCCTGGCCTGGCGGGATGGGATCGAACCAGCCGATCGCGCCCGTGTACACGCCACGCGGGGCCGATTCCAGTGCGCTGATGATCTCCATCGTCCTGCGCTTCGGTGCGCCGGTGATCGAGCCGCATGGGTACAGGGCGCCGAACAGCGCATCCAGCGTGACGTCGGGCCGCAGGCGCGCCTGCACGGTGGTGGTCATCTGCAGCACGGCGCCGAAGCGCTGGACGTCGAACAGTTTCGGGACCGTCACGCTGCCGGTCTGCGCGATGCGGCCGAGGTCGTTCCTCAGCAGGTCGACGATCATGAGGTTTTCGGCGCGGTTTTTGGGGTCGGCTGCCAGGGCCGCCGCGCGGCGGGCATTCTCGTCGGCGTCGTCGCTCGCTGGTGCGGTTCCCTTCATCGGGCGCGCCGTCAGGGTCGCGCCGTCGAGGCGGACGAACAGCTCGGGGGAGAACGACAGCAAGGCGCGGCCATCGGGCAGGCCGATCAGGGCGCCATACGGCACCGGCTGGCGCGCGCGCAGGCGTGCATACAGGGCGAACACGGAACCGAAAGCGTCGAAGCGCAATCGATAGGTGTAGTTGACCTGGTAAGTGTCGCCGGCCGCGATCAGGGCGCGGATCGCGTCGATGGCCGCGGTGAATGCGGCGGCATCGACGCTGGCGCGCACGGCAGCGATGCCGGCCGGTCCCGTGTCCGTCGTCCGTGCGGCAAGCCAGGCTTGCACGGCGCCGGCGTCGAGGCGCGCACAGGTGGAGAACAGTAGCACCTGCGCCAGCGGTTCGTTCGGCGCCTGCGCCGGAATGCCCATCAGCTGCGCACCGAGTTCATAGGTGAACACCGGTACCGCGTACAGGCCACCCTGTAGGGCGGCCTGCAGCGCGTCCAGCAGCGCGGGCCAGCCAGCTGCGTCATCGCAGCGCAGCGTGCCTGCGTGGCCCGTGTACAGGCGCGAAGTGGCGGCGCCCGGGCTGGATTCTTCCAGCAGGGCGAAGACGTCCGCGGTATCCATCACGCCAGCAGCAGCGCCAGTTGCAGGGCGCTGCCCTCGACCGGATGCTGCTTGAAGCCGCTTTTGGCGTAGCGGTGCCAGCGGCCGGTGACGTAGCTGGCCATCAGGTTGGCGCGGGCTGCAACCTGGTCTTCCTGGCCGTGTCCCTGTGTGACGGCCAGGCGTAGCGCTTGTTTTAACGCCAGCTCGATGCGCTCGTAAAAACTGTTCATCCGCGTTTGCAGGCGCTCGTCTTCACCGACGAGCGCGTCGCCGATCAATACGCGCGTCATGCCGGGATTGGCGGCGGCAAAGCCGAGCAGCATCTGCATGGTCGACTGCAGCTGGTCGATACCGTGTTCCTCGCGCTCGGCGATCTGGTTGATCAAACCAAAGACGCTCGACTCGATGAAGTCGATCAGGCCTTCGAACATCTGCGCCTTGCTGGCGAAGTGGCGATACAGCGCCGCCTCCGACACGTCCAGCCGTTTGGCCAAAGCGGCCGTCGTGATTTTTTCGCCGCGCGGCTGCTCCAGCATGGCTGCTAACGCTTCGAGGATTTGCAGCTTGCGCTGGCCCGGCTTGGTGCTTGCCATGGAGTCGAGTGGTTGGTTGAAGGGAGAAGCTTTAGCGCAGTGCACCCAGGGCAGGCAGGCGCTTGCCGAGCTGGCGTACCGATTTTACTTTGACATCGACGTAGCCGGGGCGTTTTACGACACGCCCGGTCCGCAGGTACTGGGTGACCCACACGGTGCGCATGCCGAGGCGTTTGGCGCCGCGCAGGTTGTCGAGCGTGTCTTCCACCAGGATGCAGCTGCGCGGGTCGGCGCGGTGCTTGCGCAGCAGCCGGCGCAGCATCAGCGTCGACGGCTTGGGGCGCAGTTGGCGGTGCACATGCATGTCTTCGATGGCGATGTGGTGGTCGAACCGGCGCGCCAGGCGCAGGTGATGCATGACGTCGGTCGAATAGCGCGTCGGTGCATTGGTCAGCAGGATTTTGCGGCCGGGGAGGCTGCGCAGCAGGCGTCCCAGGCCGCGCTCGGCCTTGACCATGGTGAGCAAGTCGGCCAGGTTGTGCGTCTCGTGCAGGAAGTGGGCGGGCAGGACCGCGTGGTGGCGCATCATGCCGAGCAGCGTGGCGCCGTAGCGTTTCCAGTAGCCCAGGCGGGCGGCATCGACGGCAGCTTGCGTGGCCGGTATGCCGTTTTCTCCCAGGACGCGCGCGATATACACATTCATGTTGGCGCTGATCGCCGGGAAAATCGCATGCGACGCGTCGTGCAGGGTGTTGTCGAGGTCGAACAACCAGAGGGGAGGGGAAGACTTGGACACGAATGGCACCAGGGGTTTGGCATCCGAACGACGGATGAGACGCGAGATTATAGTGTGCTTCGGCCGGCAGGCCAGCGGCGCCGGTATGATGGGCGCCTGACTGAACTAGCGGAACCGTGATGCGCCATCAAAAATTCGTCTGGCTGACTTGCCTGCTGTGGTTTCTCGCCATCCCCGCCTGGGCCGTCGAGCGCGGGGCGCTGTTCAAGGTCACGTGGCAGGATCATACGCAGTACCTGTTCGGCACCATGCACGTCGGCCTGCCGGCGTTTTATCCGCTCGAGCCGCGCATCGTCCATGCCGTCAAGGCGGCGTCGACGCTGGCGCTGGAAATCGACCCGGCCGCGCCGGCTGCCGAGATGGCGCAGGCCATGGTGCGCCAGGGGATGATTCATCCGGGCGGCGCCGGCTACGAGCGCATGGCGCCCACGCAGCGGGCAAGGCTGGACGCGGCGCTGCAACAGGCGGGCATCGATGCGGAGACGGCGAGCGTGCTCAACCCCGCCATGTTGGCCGCGCTGATCTCGCTGTCGCAGTACCAGAAGCTGGGTTATCGGGCCGACCTGTCGTCCGATGCCTGGCTGGCCCAACTCGCGCGCCAGGGAACGACGCGCGTCGTGGCGTTGGAAACGGTGGACAGCCAGCTGGGCGAATTCAAGAAAATGACCAGTGCCCAGCAGTGGAATTTTCTCGACGAGAGCCTGGACAACCTGGCTTCCGGTGAAGAGCTGGACGAAGCACGGGGCCTGGTCGACGCATGGGCCAATGCGGACCGCGCCGCCCTCGATGCATTGGCCAGCCGCGCGGAAGAGGACGACAGCGTGTCCGGCACATTCATGCGCGAGGTGCTGCTGGACGGGCGCAATGGGGCGCTGGCGGAGAAGCTGGCGGTACTTTTGCAACGCGAACAAAAAACGGTGGCGGCGATCGGGCTGCTGCACCTGCTGGGCAAACGGGGCGTGCCGGCGTTGTTGCAGGCGAAAGGGTATCGGGTCGAGCGGGTGTACTGAGGGGGGAGGGTAGTGCAGAGATGGTGCCCTTTACGTGGATTGAACACGTGGCCTCTCCCTTACCAAGGGAGTGCTCTACCACTGAGCTAAAAGGGCTTGCGGTGGGGGCATCGTCAACCTGCTGCGCGTTGCACAGGCCGCCTGCGATGCTCGCTGTACACTTGTACAGCTGCGCTTCTCGGCGGCCTGTGCTGCCGCTCGCGACGGTTGTCGATGCCCCTGATGCTTTTACTGCGTTTGAAACTATTTAGTGCGAGCGGATCATAGTGCCAAATGCTTGTTCGGTCAAGACTTCGAGCAGCAATGAGTGTTCGATGCGGCCGTCGATGATGTGGACGGTGTTCACGCCGGACTTGGCGGCGTCGAGGGCGGAGGAGATCTTGGGCAGCATGCCGCCGGAGATGGTGCCGTCGGCGAACATTTCGTCGATTTCACGGGCGGACAGGTCGGTCACCAGGTTGCCGGATTTATCCTGCACGCCGGCGATGTTGGTCATCATGATCAGCTTTTCGGCTTTCAGGATTTCCGCGATCTTGCCGGCGACGACGTCGGCATTGATATTGTAAGCCTGGCCGTCCTGGCCGAAGCCGATCGGGGAGATGATCGGGATGAAGGCGTCGTCCTGCAGCGCTTTGACGACCGCTGGATTGATTGCTTCGATCTCGCCGACAAAACCGATGTCGACGAATTCGCCTGGCTTTTCTTTATCCGGCATCGCCATCTTGCGCGCGCGGATCAGGCCGCCGTCTTTACCGGTGAGGCCCACTGCCTGGCCGCCGTAGTGATTGATCAGCATGACGATGTCCTGCTGCACTTCGCCGCCCAGCACCCACTCGACCACTTCCATGGTTTCTTCGTCGGTGATGCGCATGCCTTGCACGAACGAACCCTGCTTGCCGATCTTTTTCAAGGCGTTGTCGATCTGGGGACCGCCGCCGTGCACCACGACCGGGTTCATGCCGACCAGCTTCAACAGGATGACGTCGCGCGCGAAGCCGTGCTTGAGGCGTTCGTCGGTCATCGCATTGCCACCGTATTTGATCACGATGGTTTTGCCGTGGAAGTTGCGAATGTACGGCAGCGCCTCGGCCAGGATTTGCGCTTTGATCTGGGGCGACACCGAAGCCAGGTCATCGTTCTGGTCGGCTGCGCGGTTCATTGGAGAAGTCATGAATAATCCGGAAAAGAATTTTGCGAGATTTTACAGGCAACCTGGCCTAGCCTGTGCGCATTATATGGCGGGTTGTTGAATTTTACGGTTTGTTGCGCTAAGGTTAGACGCTATGACCATTCCCGCCGCCACCCTGCCTCCCGGCAAGCGCTCGCACCCATGAGCACCTGCACCCGCTGCGGCGCCATTTTCTCCTGCGCCATGGCCGACAATACCCCCGGCGCCTGCTGGTGCACGGCACTCCCCGCCGCCGTTCCCGTCCCGCAGGAAGCCGCCGGCTGCTGGTGCCGCACCTGCCTCGAAACCCACATCGCCGACCTGTCCCGCGCGAAACCTGCCGCACCCCTCCCGCCACAGTCCTGAACTTGCCCACAATCCAAAGCTCCAAAAATAGGGTCAGAGTCGAATTGTTTTGCAATAGATTCCTGGAAACCCGCGCTACCCACCGACTGCCGAGTCGGAATTTACGTGATCAATTGCTCAAAAATTCGACTCTGACCCTAATTGTTGGGTAAGAGTTCGTAGACATGAAACGACTGATTCCAGGTAGGGTCAGTGTCGAATTGTTTTGCAATTGATCGCCAGAAGCGGCTGGGTTGCGTGGCTATATGGCACGCATTCGGTCGATCAATTGCTCGGAAATTCGACTCTGACCCTCATTGTTGGGTAAGAGCTTGCAGGCATCATGGGTCAGGTGACGGGTTCGGTGCGGTCGCTCTGGGTGCGGAAGAAGCGCATCATTTCGCGGCTGGCGTCGGGGCCTTTGCCGTCGGTGTAGCTGCCGCGGGCGTTGCCGCCGGACCAGGCGTGGCCGGCGCCATGGATCAGCCACTGTTCTGCGTGGGGCGAGCCGTCGGCGCGCTGGTGCATGGTGCGGGTGTAGGCGTGGCCTTGCGGCACGCGGCCGGGTTCGACGACGATGTCCGCGCTGTCTTGCGGCGCGCCGCGGGCGATCAGTTCGTCGCCGTTGGCCGGGTGGACCGTGGTGTCGCGGTCGCCGTGGAACACGATGATCGGGATGGTGCGCCCGGTTTGATTGCTGCGGCCGATGTTGCCCTTCATGGCAGCGAGCGCGGACGGCAAATCGTGCGCCGAGCCGTAAGGCAGGCCGGAGTGGACCCCGACGGCGGCGTACAGTTCCGGATACAGCGTGCCCATGATGGTGGCCATGGCGCCACCGGCCGACAAGCCCGCCACATACACCTGGCTCGGATCGATGGCGTATTGCCCCATCACCTCGCGCGTCATGCCGGCAATGATCGACGGTTCACCTTTGTCACGCGTCTGGTCGACCGCGCTGAACCAGTTCCAGCAGCGCGACGAATTGGCTTGCTGCGACTGGGCGGGATAGAGCACCAGGCAGTGCATCTCTTCGGCCAGCGCATTCATTTGCGTGCCGCGCGCGAAATCGTCGGGGTCCTGGGTGCAGCCGTGCAGCATCACGACCAGCGGCACGGCCTGGCCGGTATAGGTGCTTGGCACGTACAGCTTGTAATGGCGCGTGCCGGCGGCGTTGCTGAAGTTCCCGTCGGTGAATTTGCCGGGCAGTGCGTCGGCTGCGGACGCGCCGGTATGCATGCCGCCTGGCATCTGGAAATTGGGCATCGTGAAGGCGCCGCGGCCCGCTTCGTTCATGCGGTCGAGGTTGGCCAGCATGTCGGGCATGAAGTTGTCGAACATTTTGGTGTGGTCGAACATGGGGGCTTTCATTTCCGGCGCAGCCGGTGCTTCTGGTTCGTCTGGTGCAGGGGCGGGCGCCGCGCTGGCTTGCGGCGGTGGATTGATATCGCGCATCGGTGGCGGCGCGGCAGGGGGCGCCGCAGGCATTGCGCCAAACCCTTCAGCCTGGCTATGTGCCGCTGCCGCCGTGGCGGCGCTGTGCTGCAGCATTTCCTGCAGGGCCGCCGTGGCTGCCATTGGGCCTTTGCCCATCAGCACGCGGCTGGCGGCGCGCATCTGCGCAAACATTTTGGGTTGCATTTTCATGACGATTCCTTTGTATCTCTTGTTCAATCTCGTTGAGTGAGACGGGCTAAATGATCCGGCCCGCCAGTGCGGTTTTCACGGCCGCGGTGGCATGCAGCGCGCCGAGCACGAAAATGGAATCGATGGTGGCCAGGGCCAGTTCAGCGCTGACGTCGGTCGCGATACTTGCCATTCCCAATACCTGGATCTGCAAACGCTCGCCGGCGGCCTGCGCCGCTTCCAGGTCACGCCGCGAAAAGTGGTGCAAACCCAGCACCAGGCTCTTGCGCGCCACGGTTTGCCGAACCACGTCCGCATGCGTATTCAGCTGGTTGCGGATCGCGGTACGAATCAGGTCGGTGCGGTTGGCATAAAAGCCTTCGCTGACCAGTAAATCGATCTGTCCCAGGTCGATCATGCCCAGGTTAATGGTGATTTTTTCCGAATCGGCCAGTTTTGGCTTCAATTCGTTTGTTTCCATTTTGCCCATTTTTGTCTCCTCTTGTGGCTTACACCATCCTTGCACCATCCATGTGGATGGTTTACTGTACCTCATTGCGAGCTCAGGTCAAACACGATTCGATTGCATGCGCTACCCTCACGGCCATGAATCCCTCTTTTCAAGCAGGCTTGCGCTTCGACTGGCGCTATACCGTTCCGGCACGCGCCACCGTGCCGCAGCTCTACCACGACACGTTGTTTTGCCACGACATGCCCGACGTGCTGGCCACCGGCTACCTGGTCGGCATCATGGAACTGGCATGTTTGAATGGCATGCGCGACTACCTGGACTGGCCGCGTGAACAAAGCCTCGGCACCCTGGTCAATTTTGAACACCTGGCGCCCACGCCATCCGGCATGGAAGTGCGCGTCGCGGTGGAAGTGCTGGAAGTGGCTGGCCGCCGCGTGCGCTTCCAGGTTGATGCCTGGGACGCGTGCGACAAGATCTGCACCGGCATCCACGAGCGCCACGTGATCGACACTGCGCGCTTCAACGACAGGCTGGCGCAAAAGACGCGCAAGGCGGCGGCATGACGCCCGAACTGCCGACGCCCGTCTCCTCGCCCTGCATCAGCCTGTGTGAAATGGCGCCGGACACGGGCCTGTGCCGCGGCTGCCTGCGCACCATCGACGAAATCATCGCCTGGGGCAGCGCCGATGACGATTACAAACGCGCCGTCTGGCAAGAAATCCACCGGCGCGAAGCCACCCTCGGATTCGACTGATGGGTATGACCGTGTTCGAGCGAGGCTGGCTGTCGTCGAACAACATCCTGTTCGACGGCCCGGAAGGCACGGCCCTGGTCGACAGCGGCTACGCCACGCACGCCCCGCAGACGCTGGCGCTGGTGCGCCACGCATTGAAGGAACGCCAGCTCGACCGCCTGCTCAACACCCACCTGCACTCGGACCACTGCGGCGGCAACGCCATCTTGCAGGCCCGGTACGGCTGCCACACCGCCATCCCGGCATGTGACGCGGCCAGGGTGCGCGCGTGGGATGAAGCAGCGCTGAGTTTTCGCGCCACCGGCCAGCAATGCGACCGCTTTGCGTTCGACGCGGTGCTGCAGCCCGGCGACGCGATTGTCCTGGGAGGCATGCCGTGGCAAGTGCTGGCGGCGCCCGGACACGACAACCACGCGCTGCTGCTGTACTGCCCGGGCGACAAGACCCTGATTGCCGGTGACGCCTTGTGGGAAAACGGCTTTGGCGTGATTTTTCCGGAACTGGCGGGAGAGTCCGGTTTTGACGAACAGGCTGCCACGCTGGACCTGATTGCCCAACTGGCGCCGCAGCACGTGATTCCCGGCCACGGCGCCCCATTCACCGATGTGGCCGGTGCACTGGCCCGGGCCCGTGCGCGCCTGGCCTACCTGTCGGCCGACCCGCAGCGCAATGCTGAAAACGCCGTGAAGGTCATGCTGAAATTTTTGCTGCTCGAGCGCCAGCGCATTGCCATCGATACCATCCCGGCTTTATTTGACGCGATTCCCGTGGTGAGCGACGCCTGCGCGCCGCTGCTGCGGACCACGTCGACCGACCTGGCGCCGTGGGCAGTTGCGGCGCTGGTGCGCGCTGGCGCCGCCCGCAGCGCCGATGGCTACCTCGTCAACGCAGATTAGAACCTAAAATCTAGCACGATCGTTCTTTTTTCAAACTATAATCGGCTGACCGATCAACCCGTCTGAAAGTCCATCATGGCGTTGCCCCTCGCACTGCAAAACCTCTCCTTGCCTGTCATCGCGTCGCCCATGTTCATTGCCAGCGGCCCTGCGCTGGTCGCGGCGCAGTGCAAGGCCGGCATCGTCGGCTCGTTCCCGGCGCTCAACGCCCGGCCTGCCGAGCTGCTCGACACCTGGCTGGGCGATTTGAAGGCCGAGCTCGATGCGTACCGCACCGCCAATCCTGGCGCGAAAGTGGGGCCGATCGCCGTCAACCAGATCGTGCACCAGTCGAACGACCGCCTCGCGCACGACGTCGAGATGTGCGTCAAGCACCAGGTACCGATCATCATCTCGTCGCTGCGCGCGCCGCCAAAAGAAATGATGGACGCGATCCACAGCTACGGCGGCATCGTTCTGCACGACGTGATCTCGATCCGCCACGCCCATAAAGCGCTGGAAGCGGGCGTGGATGGCCTGATTCTCGTGGCGGCCGGCGCCGGCGGCCATGCGGGTGGCCTGTCGCCGTTTGCACTGGTGGGCGAAGTGCGCAAATTTTTTGCAGGTCCCATCGCCCTGTCCGGCGCCATCGCCACTGGCGACGCGATCCTGGCTGCGCAGGCGATGGGCGCCGATTTCGCGTACATCGGCTCGCGCTGGCTGGCCACGCGCGAATCGAACGTCAGCGACGACTACCGCGACGCGATCGTTGAATCGACCGCTGCTGACGTGGTCTACACCAACCTGTTTACGGGTGTGCACGGTAACTACCTGAAAAAATCCATCGTCAACGCCGGCCTCGACCCGGATGCGCTGCCGGAGTCCGACAAGAGCAAGATGAGCTTTGGTTCCGGCAGCGCCAAGGCCTGGCGCGATATCTGGGGCGCAGGGCAGGGCGTGGGACTGATGGACGACGTGCCGACGACAGCCGAGATGGTGGCGCGCCTGAAGGCGGAGTACGACGCAGCGCGGGCCAGGCTGGCGCTGTAATACTGCGCCGGCCTACAACGCGCTTTTCACCGACCCCTGGTGCTGCGCCACCAGCTTGTCCGCACTGTCGACCTTCAGGGCGCCCTGACCGCGTGCGGCCAGCGTCCATTTGCCACCTGCCTGGCGGTACTCGAACGTTTCCACATGGTGTGCAAAGCCGCCGTGTTCAACCGCCAGCACCAGCACATCGGGGCGGCGTGCACCGAGCACGAAACGGCTCGACGGGACATTTTTCTGCGCCATGCAGCCTGCATTGAACGGCCCGCCGCGGTCCGACAGGCCGGTCGCAGCGACCAGGCTGGCGCGCAGGCCGGCCGGTAGCTCGGCCAGCGAATTGACCTGCACCCACGGCTGCGCGGCAGGGGCGGCCTGCACCGCCAGCGCAACCATCGGCAAGGCAAAGGCAAGTAGTGTGCGGATGCGTGACATGGCGTTTCTCCTGTTGGGTACCTGATTATGCACCTGCCGGGTGGCGCCCGATAGCCGCCATGATCAAGCGCAGGGGCGTATCATGAGCACTGATTCCATTGAAGCGTTTTTCCATGTCCCCACTCGATGCCACCACCCCCTTCAACCAGGCCCGCGCGGCCCGCCTGGCGCAACTGCGCGCCGCCATGGCGCAGCACCGGATCGATGCCGTGATCGTGCCGTCGGCCGATCCGCACCTGTCCGAATACCTGCCCGGCCGCTGGCAGGGGCGTGAATGGCTGACCGGCTTCACGGGGTCGGTCGGCACGCTGGTGGTCACCAGCGACGTGGCCGGCGTCTGGACCGACGGCCGCTATTACACGCAGGCCGGGACCGAACTGGCCGGCAGCGATTATCAACTGATGAAAATCCCTTCTGCCGCCAGCCTGCTGCACATCGACTGGCTCGCCGCCAACCTGCAGCCGGGCCAGACGGTTGCGGTCGACGCGCGCGTGCTGGGCCTGGCCACGGCGCGCCTGCTGGCCGATGCACTGGCCGCGCGCGGCATCCTGCTCAGCACCGGAATCGATCTGCTCGACCAGGTCTGGCCGGACCGTCCCTCCCTGCCCGATGCCCCTGTCCATGAACACGCGGCGCCGTATGCAACGGCCGCGCGCAGCCAGCGCCTGCTCGACACGCGTGCAGCCATGGCCAAAGCCGGCGCGCAGCATCACTTCATTTCGACGCTGGACGATATCGCCTGGCTGTTCAACCTGCGCGGCGCCGACGTCCATTTCAACCCCGTGTTCCTGGCGCACGCGCTCATCGATGCCGACGGGGCCACGCTGTTCGTCGGCGCCAATAAGGTTCCTGACGCGCTGCGCGACAGGTTGCTGGCCGACGGCGTGCACCTGGCGCCGTATGACGATGCCGCCACGGCGCTGGGCGCCCTGGCTGACGGCAGCGCGCTGCTGCTCGATCCGCGCCGCGTCACGGCCGGCATGCGCGCCGCCGTGCCGCCAGGCGTGCGCGTGGTCGAAGCCATCAACCCCACCACGTTTGCCAAGTCGCGCAAGAGCGCAGCGGAGGTGGCGCACGTGCGCGCTGCGATGGAGCAGGATGGCGCGGCGCTGTGCGCCTTTTTTGCCGACCTGGAAGCGACCTTGGCCGACCCGCAGCGTGCGCCTTTGAATGAGGTCGAGATCGACCGGCGCATCACAGCTGCGCGCGCAAGCCGTCCCGGTTTTGTCAGCGCCAGCTTCGGCACCATCGCCGGTTTCAACGCCAACGGCGCCATCATGCATTACCGCGCCAGCGAGCCGTCCTGCGCCGTCATCGAAGGCAATGGCCTGCTGCTGATCGATTCGGGCGGCCAGTACCTGGGCGGCACCACCGACATCACGCGCGTGGTCCCGGTCGGCACGCCATCAAAGGAGCAGCAGCGCGACTTCACACTGGTGCTCAAGGGCCTGATTGCCTTGTCCAGCGCCCGCTTCCCGCGCGGCACCCGGTCGCCCATGCTCGATGCCATCGCACGTGCGCCGATCTGGGCCGGCGGTGTCGATTACGGCCACGGCACCGGCCATGGCGTCGGCTACTTTTTAAACGTGCACGAGGGCCCGCAGTCGATTTCACCCACCACCATGCCGGAGCCGCATACGGCCATGGAGCCGGGCATGATCACATCGATCGAACCGGGCATCTACAAACCGGGCCGGCATGGCATCCGCATTGAAAACCTGGTCTGCAACCACATCGCGGAAGTGACGGAGTTCGGCGAATTCCTCGCCTTTGAAACCCTGACCCTGTGCCCGATCGATGTGCGCGTGCTTGACCGCTCCCTGCTCGGCGCGACTGACATCGCCTGGCTCAACGACTACCACGCCACCGTGCGTGCGCGCCTGTCCCACCTGGTCGACGGCGCTGCGCGCGACTGGCTCATTTCACGTACGGAGGCAATCTAGATGGCCAGCTCCCGCTCCACCCGCGCCAGTTCCGCAGTCGACCGTTTAAAGCGCCGCACCGGCAACGCCGGCTGGTCGATGTCGATTACCGGTGAAGGCTATTTTTTCATCAGCGAGAAGCCCGGCGAACCGCCCTTGTCGGCGCCGCTGGAACTCGATGACTTCGTCGCGTTCGTGAATAAACTCGGTCCGCAGGAAGTGCGGCGCATGACCAAGAGCGACATCGCGTTTGAAAAGCAGCTGGTCAAGAAAACGCCGTAAGCCGTGCCCACCCACGCGCTCCTGTCGGGGTACTGGTCGCAGACGGAAATTGCCACCAACGGCCTGATCCTGCTGAACCTGCTGGGCGCCTTGCTGCTCGGCCTCCTGGTCGGTTACGAGCGCGCATACCATGGGCGCGCGGCCGGCATGCGTACCTACGGCCTGGTGTGCATGGCGTCGGCCGCGCTGACCATCGTGGCCGGCTACCCGGAGTTCTGGTACGGCGGCCATGGCGCCACTTTTGCGGCGGTCGATCCTACCCGCGTGATCCAGGGCGTGGTGACCGGTATCGGGTTTCTCGGCGCCGGCGTCATCATGCGCGAAGGTTTCAATATTTCCGGCCTGACGACGGCAGCGTCGATCTGGACCTCGTCGGTGATTGGCATCCTGGTGGGCGTGGGCTTTTATCTGTCAGCTATCGGCCTCGCGTTTTTTTCGTCGATGATCATGATCTACCTGAACCGCATCGAGGCGTACCTGCCGTCACGCCACGCGATCGCCATCACGCTGCGCTTCAAGCCCGGCTTTCATCCACGCGAAGAAACGCTGCACCGGCTGGCGCTCGAACGGGGCTACCAGATTGCCGGCGGGACGTTCGCCATCGGCTCGACCAACGGCTCCCAGGAATGGCGTTTCGTCGCGTTGGCCTTGTCCAAGCACAGCGGGGCATCCCTGTCGGCGATGGCGCAGGAACTGTCGGTCTTCGAAGGCGTGGACAGCTACCAGCTGTCGCACGCGCGCAATTAAACACTAAAAACAACAAGGAACACATGCAGCCCAGGGACGTCCTTTCTTTCTGGTTCGGCCAGCCACCCAAAAACTGGTTTCGTAAAAATGCTGCATTCGACACCGAAGTGCGCACCCGCTTCGGCGCCACCATCGATGCGGCCCTGGCCGGCGGCCTGCGCGACTGGGACGAGCAGGGCGCCGCAGCCACCCTGGCGCGCATCCTCGTGCTCGACCAGTTCACCCGCAACGCCTGGCGCGGCACGCCAACATCGTTTGCCGGCGACGCGCTGGCGCTGGCTGCCGCGCGCACGCTGGCCGACAGCGGCGCGCACCTCACGCTGACGGCGCAACAGCGATCGTTTGCCTACCTGCCGTTCGAGCATGCCGAAGACGCCGCCATGCAGTCGCGCGCCATCGCGCTGTTTACCCGGCTGGCCGCCGAGCATCCCGGCTTTGACGATTCGCTTGACTATGCCCGCCGCCACAGCGATGTGATTGCGCGCTTCGGCCGCTTCCCGCACCGGAACGCCATCCTTGGCCGCGCATCGACACCGGAAGAAACCGCGTACCTGGCCCAACCAGGCGCCGGGTTTTGATCATGGCGCCCACCCTCAATATCGTCGGCGCCGGCCATGTGGGCCGCGTGCTGGGGCGCCTGTTCGCCGCCACTGGCGCCTTTCAGGTCCAGGACGTGCTGACACGTTCCCCGGACAGCGCCGGCGCTGCCATCGCGTTCATGCAAGCCGGCCATGCAGCGGCTGCGGATGCGTTGCGTCCCGCCGACGTGTGGATGCTGGCCGTGGGCGACGACCAGATCGTCCCTGTCTGCCTTGCACTGGCTGGCCAGATGCGCGGGGCGGTCGTGTTCCACTGCAGCGGCGCGAAATCATCGCGCGAACTGCAGGCGGCGCGCGACGCCGGCGCGCACGTCGCCAGCGTGCATCCGGTGCGCAGCTTTGCCGATCCGGCCGCTGTCGCGCAGGATTTTGCCGGCACTTTTTGCGGCGTCGAAGGCGATGCTGCCGCGCTGGCGCAACTGGCGCCGGCCTTCGCTGCCATCGGCGCGCGCACGGTGGCCATCGATGCGGCGGCCAAGACGGTCTATCATGCTGCCGCGGTGTTCGCGTCGAACTACCTGGTGACGGTGGTCGATGCTGCGCTGCGTGCTTACCAGGCAGCCGGCATTCCGGCCGACGTGGCGCGTGAACTGGCGCGTCCGCTGGCGACCGAAACGCTGGCCAATGTGTTCCGGCTCGGACCGGAGGCAGCGCTGAGCGGTCCGATTGCACGCGGCGACATGCAGACCGTGGCGCGCCAGCAGAATGCCATCGATGCCTGGGACGCGCCCACCGGCGCGCTGTATGCTGCGCTGGTCGACGCCACCACGGCGCTGGCGCAGCGCAAGCACGCTGCTCACAAAAACTGAATGGAGTTGGAATGCAACTAACCGCATGGGCGACGCTCGCCATCCTTGCCGTGTACTTCTGGACCGGTTTCAACGCGGGCCGCGCCCGCATGGTGCACAAGGTGAGCGCGCCGTCGATGGACGGGCCGTCGGCGTTCCAGGCAGCCCAGCGGGTGCAGGCCAATACGCTCGAACAGCTGCCGCTGGTGCTCGTGCCGCTGTGGCTGTGCGCGATGTTCCTGGGGGATCAGTGGGCGGCCGCAGGCGGCCTGCTGTGGTGCGTGGGCCGCGTGCTGTACGCGCTGGGGTATTACAAGGACCCGGCCAAACGGGAGGCCGGCTTTGTCATCGGGATGCTGGCGTGCGCTGCGCTGATTGGCGGCACGGTGTGGGGGCTGGTGCTGCGCTGATCCCACACCGTTTTTAGTTCACATCGGTTATTTCAGCGCGATCGCCACATCCACCAGGCCAACCGCGCCTGCACCAACTGCCGATGTTGCCGGCGTCGCCGCGCCATTGATCAGCACTGCAGCGCCTGTTGCCAGGTCGACGCGGTACAGCGAGCTTGGGCCAGTGGCGCCCGTGCGCAATGCCGCCAGCGCCAGGCCGTTGGCGCCGCCCGCAATATCGAAGCCGATATCGCCTGCCACTGCCACGTTCAGCGCGCCGACGTTGACGAGCGTGCCGTCGTTGGGCGGATTTTGCAGCGCCAGGCTGGCGCTGGTGACGTCGAGGTCGTACAGCATGGCGGTGGTGGTGCCGGCGTAGCTGTTGGTGTATGCGGCAGCCGTCACGCCTGGCAGCGCGCCGGCGCGGTTGATGGCGCCGTCAGTGGTGGTGGCGCCCGTATCGACGTTGATGCGCAGGTTCTGGCCGGTGCTGCCGATCACGCGCAGGCGGTCGGCGACCGGGTTGAAATCGACGGCGAAGCCGTTACCCGTGACCGCAGTGTATGGCGCCGTGGTGTCGGCTGCGTCGGCCGCCAGCGTGGCCTTTACTGTGGCGACGCCGGTGGCAGGATCGATGGTAACGATGCGGCCTGTCGACGAGATCCCGTACAGCAGGCCGTCTTTCGGACGCACGTCGAAGCCGAGCAGGCGCTCGCCGCCGGCCAGGCCGGTGACGGCGACATTGGCGTCGATGGTGTTCGGCGTCGCCACCTTGAACGTGACGATGCGCGCGTCGTCTGTCAGGCCGTACGCGACCGGGGCGGCTGGGGTGCGCAGTGCAAAGCCGCGCGTGTCTTCCGCCAGGCCCACCGATCCGATCAGCGTGGCCGGGGCCGTGGTGGCGGCCAGGTTCAGCGCATACAGGTTGCGCACGCCGCCCACCGTCATCACGGCGTAGCCGGTATTGGTTTTCGCATCGATATCGAAGCCGCCGATATTGGTCGCGGCCACGCCGAGCGGGACCGGCGTCGTCAACGTGCCGTTGTTGGGCGGATTTTGCGTGTACAGCGTGTTGTTGGCGCCGTCGAGGACGAACAGGGTCGTGCTGCCGGTGCCGGCAAAGCTGTTGGTGTAAGCCGCGGCGCGCACCGCTGTGTTGACAGCGCCGCCGTTGATGGCGCCATCAGTGGTGGTGGCGCCCGTGTCGACATTGATGCGCAGGCTCTGGCCGGTGTCGCTCACGATGCGCAGGCGGTCGGCTGCCGGGTTGAAATCGACGCCGAAGCTTGTGCCCGCCAGCGCGGTGAACGGCAAGGTCGTGTCGGCTGCGTCGGCTGCCAGCGTGGATTTGAGCGTGGCTGCACCGGTGGCGCCGTTCAGGGTGTACACGCGGCCGGTGCTGCCGACCGCATACAGCTGGCCGTCGGCCGGGCGGAAGTCGATGCCAACCAGGTTTTCACCCGACTGCAAGCCGGTGACCGCCACGTTGGTGCGCGCCGTGATGGGTGCAGCAATGTCGTATGACACCAGGCGGTTGCTGGCGGTCAGGACAAATGCATTGCCGGGCTGGACGACAGCTTCGGGCGGGATGACCACGGCGGTGTCGTCGCTGCTGCCGCAGGCGGCGAGGGTCAGTGCAACAGCGGAAACGAGCAGGCGTTTGGTGGCGAGGATGGCTGGCATGTGGACTCCTTGAACAAGTGGATGGGGGCGGCCCGGCTCCCGTTGAAGCCGTGCATCCTGTCACTACCCGCCAGGATGCAGACTGGATGCACGCACGGAAAAATAAAGTGACATTAGGTGATACTGTTGCACGGTAGAACTATATTCGTTTCCAAGGATCGACAAACACATGGTTTGCACCTAAGCTGGACCAACTAAAAATGCGTTCCGTGGGAGGGTGTGATGTTGTTCCTGAAATCGACCAGTGCCAGCAAGGCGCCCGGCATCTATGAGGTGGATATTGCGGCCAAGCCACCCGGCAAAACCTTCGGGGTGTATATCGCCACCAACCCGGACCAGCCGCCCGCTGCCTTGCTGGGTGCGCTGACGGTGCTGGGGTTCGAGCAAGTCCACCAGAAGGGTTACAAGCACCGCGACGGTGGCAAAGTGCTTGATGTACATTACGAAAAAAAGGGCACGGACCTGTTCGACGGCTGGACGACGGCGGAATCGACGGTCAACCTGGCCGCCATTGAAGGCCTGTTCAGCCAGCACGGCATTGTCATTGCGCCCCGCGTGATGAGCTTGTCCGAGGCGTACGCCTGACGCCAGCCGCGCGATGGACTTGTTTGCGTCGTCCGGCGTCCTGACCCCGATTCCTGTGGCTGACGGCGAGCTGGGCATGCTGCTTCAGTTGCCCTTACCCATCAGTAACGCCGACGTCATGGCGCAATTGATTGCAGACACACCTTGGCGCTCGGAAACGGTCACGGTATATGGCAAGCAACATTTGCAGCCGCGCCTGTCTGCCGCCTACGGCGACGCGCCTTATACGTATTCCGGCCTGACCATTGATCCTTTACCGTGGACACCCTTGCTGCTGTCGATCAAGGCAGCAGTGGAAAGTGCCAGCGCCTGCACCTTCAATAGTGTGTTGCTCAATTACTACCGCGACGAACGCGACAGCATGGGCATGCACAGCGACGATGAACGCGTGCTGGGACGCAATCCGGTGGTGGCCTCGGTCAGCTTTGGCGCTACCCGTACCTTTATCCTGCGCCACAAGGCCACAAAGCAAACCATCAAACTCGACCTGACCGACGGTTGCCTGCTGTTGATGGCGGGAGCCTTGCAGCACCATTGGCAGCACGGTATCAACAAGGCAACCAAAAGTATCGGTCCACGCCTGAATCTGACTTTCCGGTCAATTAATTTACACAGTGGAAATGGAATGCAAAAATAACTGGCTTTTCGGTCAGTAATGTTACATCCGCTTACAGTTTTTACGAAATCGGGACCGATTTGAAGTTTGTCGTTTGATATGTTGTCTCTGACGCGTTTCAGTGTGAACCGCGCAACAGATGAACGACAAAGGATGTTGATATGAAAAAGCTCATTTTTGCAGTGATCGCTGGTGTTGCCGTCATGGGCGCAGCCCAAGCGCAGGAAACCTATCCAAAGACCTACGTGGGCGCCGGTATTGCCTCGGCTGACCACGACTTCGATGTCGCCGGCACCACCAACACCAATTCCGATGGCTGGAAAGCTTCCGGTAAAGTATTCGCTGGTTACGAAATCAACCAGAACTGGGGCGCCGAAGTCGGTTACACCGATTTCCGTAAATCGCATGCCAATTACACCGCCAATGGCGTTGCCGGCCGTGCCGAAGCAAAAGGCCACTCGTCGTACCTGGCAGCCAAAGCTTCGATTCCAGTCAACGAACAGATTTCAGCCTACGCCAAGCTGGGCGTGTCGTACAACGAAGCCAAACTGTCCAGCACCACGCCTGGCCTGAGCTACGATGATGGCAAGGCTTCCGGCTACGGCGCGCTGGGCGTGTCGTACAAGATCAATCCCCAAGTGGCAGTGGTTGCGGAATACGAGCGTTATGGCGACCGCAACAACTTCGGCGCCAGCCCGAACGTGGTAACCGTCGGCGCCCGCTACAGCTTCTAAGCAGTAAGGTACTGACAAGAAAAGCCCGGTCGATGCGTCGACCGGGCTTTTTTTTCGGCTCGACCGGCACCGGTATTTCGCCGCGCTGATTACCGTGGCAATTCAGCATGACTTTGTTATAGTTCAGGAAATATTGAACACGCGGAGGAAGTCATGCAAGGTGCAGGCGGTACCAGCGGCGGCAGCGGCCAGTTTTTACTGGGCCTGGTGATGATGTGCAGCGGCTTTTATCTGCTGCTCAGCAGCGTGATTGTCAGTTCGACTTTCGGGCTCGGTTCACGCCTGTTCGGCATTGGCGGCTTCGGCGTGACGGGCGGCATCATTCTGGTGCCTTTGGTCATTGGCATCGGCATGATTTTTTATAACGCCCGCAGTTACCTGGGCTGGCTGGTGACGATTGTATCGTTCTTTGCCATGGTGTTTGGCGTGCTTGCGTCGGTCAGCCTGGACTTGCGCACGATGTCCGCGTTTCACCTGATCACGATCCTGGTGCTGGCGTTCGGTGGGCTCGGTTTGTTCCTCGGGTCGCTGCGCAATTCGCCAGCGCCGCAGCGGGCGCAGTCTCAGTGAATGCCGGGATGGTCCTGCTGGCGCAGGCGCGCGCGCCAGGCGCCCAGCGCCGACAGGGCCGCGTGGAATTCGCGCTCGATCAGATCGGCCTCGGCGGAGGTGACCACGCCGTCGCGCAAGGCATCGGACACGGCCTCGGCGACATCGCCCACTTCGCTCATGACACGGCAGACCGTCTGCGACAGGTCGTCCTGCCGGGCCTGCTCTGGCTGGGGCACGACAAAGGCGGCCATGCCGTGGCGTACCAGCATGGCGTGCAGCGGCAAGTGCGCGTCCGGCAGGCCGGCCTTGTGGCAGCATTCGACGATGCGCGAGACTTCCTCGAAAGAGGGATAGTGCGAAGTCACTGTCGGGGCCAGTTTGTTGCGCAGTACATTCGGTGAAATGTCGAGTTCCCTTGCCAGCGCATCGACGCCGCCAGGGTACTTGCGCGCCACCGTATAGAGAGCATCATGCTGGTTCATGTCGAGATAACGGCGGGTCATGGTAATCCTCTGGTTTTTTTACCGGTGCATGGCAAACTGTCTACAGCTATTCTGATTCTAACTACTAACGGTGACCCTGACCATGACGTCCTTGATGCGTGTCCTCCATGCGGTACTGGTGCTCTCCCTGCTGAGCGCCAATCCGGCGGCCCAGGCCGAGCCGCGCCAGCAGTCGTCATCGTCGAAGTCGTACAAGGGCGGGTTTTCGTCGCAGCGGTCCAGCAGCCCGCCGCCGCGCGCCCCGCGCCAGGATTCGGCCAGCGGATCGCATGCACGCGGCGGGTTCGGCTCCTTCAACAGTGCGCCGAGCCGCGATGCGCGCAAAAGCGATTCGGCCATGTCGCGCCGGCTGGACCGGGAGGCGTCGCAGGACCGGGCGCTGCGCACGCTTGATGCCCGGCGCGCGCAGCGGGAACAGGCAGAACGCGATACGCGCCCGGTGCCGGGCTACGAAAACGGGCAGTCCAGCGCCCAGCGCAACAGCCAACGCAGTACCCAGTACGACGACCGGCGCAGTGCACCGGTGCAGCGCTCCGACAATGGCATGGGCGGCGTCGGTGGCGTCGTCACGGGCATGGTGCTGGGCCAGATGGCCAATAGCGCGGCAGCACGCAACAACGGTTATCCAGGCCTGGTCGCCGGCAACAGCGGCCACGGTACCAGCAGCGCCAGCGTCAACCAGGCGCCGTCAGGGGCATCGTTTTTCGGCGGCGTCATGCGCATGTTCATGTGGCTGGTCGTGTTGTCCGCCATTGGCTGGCTGGCCTATTTCCTGGTCCAGCGCAAGCGCCGCAAAGTGGCACAGGACAAACCGAATTACACCTTTGAAGGATAGTGAGAATGGGCTGGAAAGACGTCTTCAGTTATACCAAAGCCATTGCGGCCAGCAAGGGCGTCGGCGCCACGCCGCGCGCCGACGACAAGCTGCCGCTTGGTGCGCGCATCGGCAGCCTCGTGCAGATGCAGGTGTCACCCATCATCCGCGCCCAGTCGGGCGGCTCGCTGATCGCCACGCCTGCCGCCGGCGACACGCGCGTGGTGGCCGCCTCGCAAATCAAGATTGCGCCAGCAACCGGGCTGTACCGCCTGTACCTGGTCACCGGCGACGCCAATGCCGACGAAAAATTTATCCAGGTGTTTTCCAATGACGACGGCAGCGTGGCGGAGTTGTTGTATTGCACCCAACTGGCCCGTGTGATTCCCGAAACGGAAGACGACCAGGATGCCTACACGGGTGTGGCCGGCTATGGCCTGGGGGACGCCAGCTACACGCTGTGGCGCGAGCAGCTGGCCGATACGCTTAGCCCGGCCGAACTCGCCAATGCGTTTGGCGAGAACGACCAGATCACGTATGCGCGCGATGCCGGCGCGCAGGATGCCGCCTTTGTCCAGCCTTTTACCGGCAAGGAAATTCGCATCGACGACGCGCAGGGAATGAAGGGGCTGAAGCAGCAACTGTATTTCATGCCGTACGTGCGCGAACTGGCTGGCGGTGGGCGCGAGTATTTATTGATTACCACTGAAATCATCGACAGCGTCGATGGCGATACCACGCGGCGCGGCATTCATGTCGACTTCGTCATCGCCATCCCGATCGAGCAGGAACGGATCACCGTGCAGTAACGAGCTTCACAACATTAACATCGAGAGGATAGAGAATATGAGCAATGCAAGTGGATGGGGACTGACCGCACGACTGGTGTCGAAGCATTTCGGCGTTCTGGGCAACCGCATTTCGGAAGCTATCGCCAACTTCGATCCTGAAACCGCCACCGAAGCGGACCGCGACCGCCTGGCCGACACGCTGCGCGAAACCGCGCAGCTGCTGGCCTCGAGCCGCGCGTCGTTCGACAAGGAACGCAATGACGTCGTGTCCCTGCAAAACCTGATCGCCAACGACGAGCGCGCCACTGAAACGCTGGCCCAGCGCCTGGCTGCCGGCACGATTTCCGAAGCCACCGTCACGCTGTTCTGCGACGAGCTGGAAGCGAACAAGGGCCGCCTGCCGCAGGAAATCCAGGAAGAAGCCGACGCCAAGGCGTACATGGACGAGCTGCAAAAGATCGTCGATGCGCTCTCGAAGCAATTGTCCGAATTCGACGCGCAAGCCAAGAAGGCGCTGCAGGCGCTGGCCAGTGCCAAGGCGCAAAACGATTTGCAGGAAATGCGCATGGAACGCCAGGCGCAGCTGGCTGGCTTGTCGGGCATGCAGGGCAATTCGACAGCGCTTTCGGCACTGACCAGGCGCGCACAGACGGTATCGAACGAAGCGGCCGGCATGCGCATCGTGGCTGACATCGGCCAGAAGCCGCTTGACCAGCAGGCGGAGATCGACGCGATCCGCAAGTCGGTCAGCCAGCCGCAGAACGGCAACGAAAGTGCGCTCGATCGCTTGAAGCGGTTGTCTGGCAAACCGACGCCGCCGCAGTTGCCGCAGTAAGTTCTACCTTCGCCCACCAGCTTCCAAACCGTCACCCCCGCGCAGGCGGGGGCCTATAACACCTGTCCGAAGTTGTCGAGTTCGGTGACTTGCGACTGCATGCTATGGGTCCTCGCTTTCGCGAGGATGATGTGCTGATGGTGTTGGCTAAAATAACGTACATGCCGCGCACATAAAAAAGAGGACCCGCGGGTCCTCTTTTGTTTTACACCGTCAGCGGCTTGTAACGAATCCGCTTCGGCTTGGCGCCTTCTTCACCGAGGCGCTTCTTCTTGTCGGCTTCGTATTCCTGATAGTTACCATCGAAGAACGTCACCTGCGAATTGCCTTCGAACGCCAGGATGTGCGTGGCGATCCGGTCCAGGAACCAGCGATCGTGGGAGATCACCATGACGCTGCCGGCAAACTCCAGCAACGCGTCTTCCAGCGCGCGCAGCGTTTCCACGTCGAGGTCGTTCGACGGTTCATCGAGCAGCAGCACGTTGCCGCCTTGCAGCAGGGTTTTCGCCAGGTGCAGGCGGCCGCGTTCACCGCCGGACAGGTTGCCGACGATCTTTTGCTGGTCCGAGCCCTTGAAGTTGAAGCGGCCCAGGTAAGCGCGCGACGGCATGTCGAAACGGCCCACGGTCAGCATGTCGGCGCCGCCGGCAACGTCGTCAAATACCGTCTTGTTGTTGGCGAGGTCGTCGCGGTTCTGGTCGACGATGGAGACGCGCGCGGTCTGGCCGATGGCCACTTCGCCGCTGTCCGGCTGCTCTTTGCCGGTGATCATCTTGAACAGCGTCGATTTACCGGCGCCGTTCGGGCCGATGATGCCGACGATGGCGCCAGGCGGCACGGTGAACGACAGGTTGTCGATCAACAGCCGGTCGCCAAACGCTTTCGAGACGTTCTTGAATTCGATGACGTCATTACCCAGGCGCTCGGCCACGGGAATGAAGATCTCCGACGTCTCGTTGCGCTTCTGGTATTCGTGCTCGGACAGTTCGTTGAAGCGGGCCAGGCGCGCCTTGCTCTTGGCCTGGCGGCCCTTTGGATTCTGGCGCACCCATTCGAGTTCTTTCGCGATGGTTTTCTGGCGCGACGACTCGGTGGCTTCTTCCTGCTTCAAGCGGTTGCCCTTCTGTTCCAGCCACGAGCTGTAGTTGCCCTTCCATGGAATGCCATGGCCGCGGTCGAGCTCGAGGATCCATTCGGCGGCGTTGTCGAGGAAGTAGCGGTCGTGGGTGATGCCGACCACGGTGCCGGGGAAGCGCAGCAGGAATTGCTCGAGCCAGTCGACCGATTCAGCATCGAGGTGGTTGGTTGGTTCGTCGAGCAGCAGCATGTCGGGTTTCGACAGCAGCAGGCGGCACAGCGCCACGCGGCGCTTTTCACCGCCGGACAGCACGCCGATTTTCTGGTCCCACGGCGGCAGGCGCAGCGCATCGGCGGCCATTTCCAGCTGCAGGTTCAAATTGCCGCCATCGGACGTGGAAATGATGGCTTCCAGGCGCGCCTGCTCGGTGGCGAGTGCGTCGAAATCGGCGTCTTCGTCAGCGTAGGCTGCGTAGACGGCTTCCAGCTTGGCTTGCGCTTCGAACACTTCGCCCAGGCCCGATTCAACAATTTCGCGGACGGTTTTTTCCGGATCGAGTTCCGGTTCCTGAGGCAGGTAGCCGATGTTCAGGCCCGGCATCGGGACGGCTTCGCCCTGGATGTCGGTGTCGATGCCTGCCATAATTTTCAGCAGGGTCGATTTGCCGGAGCCGTTCAGGCCCAGCACGCCGATTTTCGCGCCCGGGAAGAACGAGAGCGAAATATCTTTCAAAATCTGGCGCTTCGGCGGCACGATCTTGCCGACGCGGTTCATGGTGTAGACGTAATTAGCCATCTGATGTTTTTGGTAAGGGACGAAAGGTGAACAGAATACGATACTACGCCGGGGAGAGCGATGACTAAGTGTTATTGTCGGCGCTTTGCATGGATCAGGCCCTCCGCCGCATACAGCACCAGCGCGGCCCAGATGACGGCGAAGCCCACCAGCCGCTCCCTGGAAAACGCTTCATGAAACACCCAGACCCCCAGCAGGAACTGCAGCGTCGGCGCAAGGTATTGCAGCAGACCCAGCACCGACAGGGGAATCTTGCGGGCGCCCGCGGCGAACAGCAGCAAGGGAATCGCGGTCAGCGGTCCGGCAGCGATCAGCAGGAGCCGGGTGCTGTCGGACGGCGTGGTGATGAAAGCATTCTGGCCATGCCAGCTCAGCCAGGCGACGTACGCGGCCGCCAGGGGAAACAGCACCATCGTCTCGAGCGTCAGGCCTTCCAGCGCGCCCAGTGCCGCCGTTTTGCGCATCAGCCCGTATGCGCCGAAGGTGGCAGCCAGCGCCAGCGCGATCCACGGCACGGTGCCGGTCTGCCACGTCAGCCAGGCAACGCCCAGGGCGGCAATGCCGACCGCGCCCCATTGCCCCGGACGCAGGCGTTCCTTGAGCAACACGAATCCAAACATGATGTTGACCAGCGGCGTGATGAAGTAGCCGAGGCTCGCTTCTATCACGTGGCCGTTGTTGACCGACCAGATGTAGACTAGCCAGTTCGCGCTCAACAGGAAGGCGCTGGCAACAAAACTGGCCAGCACGCGCGGCTGGCGCACGATGGCCAGCCATCCCCACTGGCGCCGGATGGCCAGGACGATTAGCAGAAACAGCAGCGACCACAGCATCCGGTGGGCCAGGATCTGCAGCGGCGGCACCGCCTGCAAAGCGTGGAAGTACAGGGGAAACAGGCCCCACAAGAAAAATGCCAGGGCGGCGGACAGGATGCCTGTGTGCATGGAGCCACTCGAATGGAAACGGGTGGCTATTATCGTTGAAATCCGCTTGCTATTTTATTTTTGATAACCTATGGTGCAATGCACTATAACAACACCATGGTGCAATATTGACCTCGACGCATAAGAAGAGCACCCTTGCCGCGCTGACCCTGTCTGCCGTAGGCATTGTCTACGGCGATATCGGCACCAGCCCGCTGTACACGCTCAAGACCATTTTCGACCCGGAACACGGCCTCGCGCTGACCACGGCCAACCTGCTTGGCATCGTCTCCCTGATCTTCTGGGGCCTGACGATGATCGTTTCCCTCAAATACGTCACACTGGTGCTGCGCGCCGACAACCGCGGCGAAGGCGGCATCATGGCGCTGATGGCGCTGGCCCTCAATTCCGTCACCCGCTTTTCGCGCTGGCATTACGTGCTCACGGTGATCGGTGTCTTTGGCGCCACCATGTTCTATGGCGACAGCGTCATCACGCCTGCCATTTCCGTGCTCAGCGCCATCGAGGGCCTGGAAGTGGCTGCACCCGGCCTCGAACCATGGGTCGTGCCATTGACCATTGTCGTACTGGTAGGCCTCTACAGCCTGCAAAAACGCGGCACGGCCGGGATCGGCAAATGGTTCGGCCCCGTCATGATCGTCTGGTTTGCCGCGCTGGCCATCATGGGCGTCATCAATATCGTCAAGGCGCCAGTCATCCTGCAGGCGCTCAATCCGTGGCACGCGTTGCAGTTCATGTACGCCAACCAGTTCATTGCCTTCGTCGCCCTGGGCGCCGTGGTGCTGGCCTTTACCGGCGCCGAAGCGCTGTATGCCGACATGGGTCACTTCGGCAAGAAGCCCATCCGCGCAGCGTGGTTCATGATCGTGTTCCCGGCGCTGGCGCTCAATTACCTGGGCCAGGGCGGCCTGCTCATCACGCACCCTGAAGCTGTATCGAACCCGTTTTTCCAGCAGCTGGGCAGCTGGAGCGTGTATCCACTGGTAATCCTCTCCACCATGGCAACCGTGATTGCGTCGCAGGCCACCATTTCCGGCACCTTCTCGATGACCAAGCAGGCCATTGCGCTGGGCATGTTGCCGCGCATGCGCATCCTGCATACGTCGGAAAGCGAAATCGGCCAGATTTATATTCCGGCCGTGAACTGGCTGCAATTGATTGTCGTGCTGATCGCCGTCATCGGATTCGGTTCGTCCGACAAGCTGGCTGGCGCCTACGGTATTGCCGTCACCGCCACCATGCTCGCCACCACCATTTTGACGTTCTTCGTGATCCGCTACCGCTGGAAACTGCCGCTGGTATTGTGCATTCTTGCCACTGCGTTCTTCCTGGTCATGGACGTCATGCTGTTCTCGGCCAGCACGCTCAAACTGTTCCATGGCGGCTGGTTCCCGCTGCTGCTGGGCGCAGTCCTGTTCACCGTCATGATGACGTGGAAGCGCGGGCGCGAGCTGGTCTTCGAGAACCTGCAGAAGCACGCCATTCCGCTTGACGATTTCCTGCAGTCGCTGTTTGTGGCGCCGCCCGCGCGCGTCGACGGCACCGCGATCTTCCTGCGCGGCGAAAGCGACGGCGTGCCCCATGCGCTGCTGCACAACCTGTCGCACAACAAGGTGCTGCATGAGCGCGTGGTGTTTTTGACCGTGCACATCATGGAAGAGCCGTATGTGGCGCAACAGGAACAGGCGAAGGTCACGGCGCTGGGCCACAACTGCTACCAGATCAATGTCAGCTACGGCTTCAAGGACGAACCCAACATTCCGGCCGTGCTTGACCAGTGCAGCGAACTGGGCCTGACGTTCGAAATGATGGAAACGTCGTTCTTCATCGCGCGCCAGACCATCATTTCCACGCCGGGCGTCGGCATGCAGCCGTGGCGCGAACACTTGTATGTGGCCATGTCGCGCAATGCCCGTGGCGCGGCCGACTATTACCAGGTGCCGCCGAACCGCGTCATCGAACTGGGCACGCAGGTTGAAATCTGACAATGCGGTACATATCGTGACATAAACCTAACAGCAATTCACGGTGGCCTGCGGTAAGGTCACCAGTCTTTCCGGCAACATTGCCGCATGACTGGTTTCCCATCTTTCCGAGGTTTTCATGAAATTGTCCGCCCCCCTGACCGCTGTTTTCGTTGCCGCCTTGTCCCTGTCCGCATGCGGCGGCGGCTCTTCCGATACGCCGGCTGCACCCGTCAGCAGCCCGGCTGCCCTGACCCTGAGCGAGACCGTTGCCGGCACCGGGCCGGTGGCTGCAACCGGCACGAACGCGACCGTGACGTACACCGGCTGGCTCTACAGCGCTACCGCCGCCAATTTCAAGGGCAAGCAATTCGACACCGGCACCTTCACGTTCAAGCTGGGCGCCGGCGCAGTCATTGCCGGTTTCGACCAGGGCGTTGCCGGCATGAAGGTGGGCGGCGCGCGCACCATCCTGGTTCCGTCCGGGCTCGGCTACGGCGCCAGCGGCACCACCGGCATTCCGGCCAACTCCGGCCTGGTGTTCGACGTCAAACTGACTGCGGTTCAGTAAGCGCACCTGATCTGGCGCAGGTGCCGTCCAGTCGGCCTGGCACATTCTTGGGTGTCTTTCTTTCGCCAGGGGTATGCCATGTTTGTGCGACTGCTGCTCTGTGCTCTGCTGTGCACGCCTTTCCTGCCCACGCGCGCTGGCGCGCCGGGCCTTTCTCCTGGCACGGTGTTCGCGAGCGCCACGCCGTACCAGGAAGCTGTCACCCATGACCCGGGCGTGCTGGTTGCTGCGCAGGATGGCCCCGGGACCCGCACCGGTCCAGCGGCCACCGATGATGCCCGGCAGATACTGGGCAACGCCTGCGCTGATTTCGGCGACTGCGGCGCCGCGCTGCTCACCCCGGTGCCGGAACCGGGACTGCTGGTGCTGCTGGTGACGGGATTGCTGGCGGTGGGGGCCGGGCGTTACGCTGTGCCGCGCCCGCTGGCGTTCAGCTAGATGGCTGGCGGAGCATGTCGACGTGCATGATGCCGTCTTCGTCGTAGGGCGCCGTGACCGTCGCGTAGCCGAACTGCTGGTAAAACTTTTCCAGGTAGAGCTGGGCGCCGATGCGGTTGGCGTGGCCCGGATACAGGCGGTCGGCGCCGCGGGTACCCTCGGCCAGCAGTGCGCGGCCAGCGCCGCTGCCGAGGGCATGTGGGGTTGTCAGCACCCGCCCGATCGACGCTTCGGGGTATTTGACGCCCGGCGCCAGCAAACGCAGGTAAGCTGCCAGCTGGCGCCGCCCGTCGATGACTGTCCAGCCCAGCAGGTGCTGCGCGGCGGCGTCGAGGCCGTCGATGTCGGGAAAAATACAGGTTTGTTCCACGATGAAAACCTGCTGGCGCGCAGCCAGCACGGTATATAAATCAGCGTTGGAAAGTTCGGCAAAGGTTTGCCACTGCCACTCGATCATCGTTCATTCCATTCCATTAGTTGGCTGTCTCGAAACCTTCGAGCACGTTGACCACATTGATGCCCAGTTCCGCCACCACGCTGCCGCCCTCGAGCACGAACACGGTCGGCAGGCCCAGGTGGGCAATGCGCTCGCCCAGGCGCAGGAAGTCGCCGCTGGCCAGCGAGAACGCGGCCGGGTCGCCGGCATACGTGTCGACGCCAAGCGAGACGACCAGCGCTGCGGCGCCGGACATGGCGACTTTCAGGCAGGCAGTCTCGAGCGCGGCAAACCATTGCGCCGCGGTGGTGTCCACAGCCAGCGGCACGTTCAGATTGAAACCGAGGCCGTCGCCAGCGCCGGTTTCGTCCGCGTGGCCCGCATAAAACGGTGCGCTGGCGCGCGGGTCGGCGTGCAGGGACGCCACCAGCACGTCGCGGCGCGCATAGAAGATGCTTTGCGTGCCCGTGCCATGCTGTGCGCCGATGTCGAGGATGGCAACGCGTGGCACGCCGTCGTCGAGCAGGTGCTGGGCGGCGAGGGCGGCATTGTTCAAAAAACAGGCGCCACCGAAATGATCGGCGCCGGCGTGGTGGCCCGGCGGGCGGGTCAGCGCGAAGGTGCCGTTCTCGCCCAGGCGCAGTGCGTGGGCAGCGTTGATGGCGCAGTCGGCGCCGGTCCTGGCGGCAGTCCAGGTGCCGCTGGTGAACGGCGTGGCGGTGTCCATCGAATACAGCCCGAACCGGGCGTGGATGTCATCCGGCTCGACGTCCGCACGCATGGTGCGGACCGGCCAGCCGGAGGCAAACGCATCGCGCGTGGCATGGGCGGGATCGACGGCGATCCAGTCCTGCCAGGCAGTGCGCAAGAAATGCAGGTAGCGCGGGCTGTGGATGCGTTCCAGCGAGGAGAGCGACACGCCATGGGGAATGACGATATTGCCCAGGCCGCGCCGCTGCAGCTCGCCCGCGATCAGGGCCGCGCGTTCCGGACGTTCCCAGCAAGGCGCCTGCGCGCCGTTGACGAACGCGAACCGCCCGTCATGCTGGGCGTGGTGTTCGTTGTAGAACGTGAGCACGGGCAGGAAGCTTTACGCGTTGCCGCACAGCGTGCTGGTGTTGTAGGCCGCGACGAAGTCGTCGAAACTGACGGTGTCGGCCGCTTCCATGACTGCCTGCTCGGCCACCGACGCGGCAGCCATCTCGTCGAACAGCGCTTCTTCAGACGGCATCAACGGTTCGGCGCGGAAAAACGCCGCGTGGGCTTCGCTCTGGCGCAGGCCAAAGGCGGCCGACGAACCAAGCGCCCGCACTTCCTCCAGCACCTTCGCCGACGGCGTCAGGGCCGGGTTGGCGATCTTTGCCTTTTGCAGGCCGAGCGACGACGCATACACGCCTTCTTCATTGTGCTGGGCGTCGAGCAGGGCGGCGACCGGGCGGATGCGCTCGATCAGCGCGTCGGCCAGGGTCAGCAAGCTTACTTCGGCGCCGTCCTGGGTCAGCGTCAGGCCGGGACGGCGGCCTTCCTTGACAGTGCGCGCAAAATTGCGGGCATGGACCTGACCCTCGCCCACCGAAATGGCCGGGCTTTCTTCCAGCGCGCAGAACAGCAAAAAGGCGTCCAGGAAGCGGCCGGTTTCCAGGCTGATGCCGACCGGCTCGAACGGATCGACGTCCAGGCAGCGCACTTCGATGTACTGCACGCCGCGGTTGCACAGCGCCTGCACCGGGCGCTCGCCCGGCCGGATCACGCGCTTCGGGCGGATCGTCGAGTAGTACTCGTTTTCAATTTGCAGCACATTGGTCGACAGCTGGATCCACTCGCCATCTTTTTTCGTGCCCATTTCCTGGTAGGGCGCGTAAGGGCGGTTGACTGCATCCATCAGCGTGACGACATAGCTTTCCAGGCTGTTTTCGTGCGGGCGCAGGCCCGACTGCGCGTCGTTCTGGTAGCCCAGGTCGCTCATGCGCAGGCTGGTGGCGTACGGCAGGAACAAGGTGTCGTCGGACAGGGTTTCCAGGTCATGCGCGCGGCCGCGCAAAAAGCCCGTCGACAGCGCCGGAGACGCACCGAACAGGTACATCAGCAGCCAGCTGTAGCGGCGGAAATTGCGGATCGTGGCGATATAGCTTTCGGACTGGAAGTCGCGCAATGCGTGGCGGCGTTCTTCCGGGATGCCCTCACTGGCCGACAGCACGTGCCACAGCTTTTCCGGCAGCGAGTAGTTGTAATGGATGCCGGCGATGCACTGCATGGCTTTGCCGTAGCGCAGCGCCAGGCCGCGCCGGTAGACGTGTTTCAGCATGCCCATGTTGGACTTGCCGTACCAGGCGATGGCAATGTCGTCTTCGGCCGGCAGTTCGCACGGCATCGATTCGCTCCACAGCATCTCGTCGCCGAGTTTGGCGTAGGCGAAGCGATGGATGGCGTCGAGGCGCGCAAGCGTGGTGCCGATGTCGCTGTCGGTCGGGGTGATGAATTCGAGCAGTGCTTCAGCGTAATCGGTGGTGATTTGCGGATTGGTCAATGCGGAACCCAGGGCCGCCGGATGCGGCGTGCGCGCCAGCCGGCCTTGCGGGTCGATGCGCAGCGTTTCACGTTCGATGCCGCGCAGCCCCTGGTTCAACAGGCCGCAGTGCGCATCGTCGTCCAGCAGTGCCAGGCGGCGGGTCAATTGGTTCGACACGGGTGTTTCCTTTCTGATACTGCTTGATATTGGTCTGGAGCAGAGATTAACCGAAAAACGCCGCAAGCGTCGGCAGGGGATGATTCCTGAGAGCAGTAATGCGAAACGCGGGCAGTGCCCGCGTTTGGTGGTGTCGACAAGGAGCGGTTCAATCGCTGGAAAAACTCCGGCGCCTGAACCGCTCTTGTGATTATTTGGCCAGCTTGAACTGGCTCACTTCCGCCGTCAGGTAACCGACTGCCGCGCCGAACTTGTCCTTGTAGTTCGCCTTGATCAATGGATCGAGCGTACCCTTGACGATGTTGTGGATCGAACCCCAGTCGCCCGGATGCTGGAAGTTGCTCATGATGTAGGTCCAGCCGTTGATGTTGTCGACTGCGTGCAGCCCGGTCGACTCGGCGCCAGCCGGCGTCGACAGCACGCGCGCGAGCACTTTGGTGTCGATGTTGTACGCCCACAGGAAGTTGTTGACGTGGTTGCCGCTGTCTTCACCGATGAACAGGGTGCGCATCTTTTCCGAGAACTTGATGTTGTCCGGGCTGGCGATCTTGTTAGGGTTGGCGGTGTTGCCAAGCGCATCGGCGGCGATGTCTTCGCCGACCAGCAGCGCCTTGGTGTCGACCGGCATCCATTCGCTGTTGATCGCAGCGCCTGCCGTGTCCTTCTGGCCGCCTTTCAGGTTCAGCATCATCACCGCGCCGGCCGTCAGGGCCTTCGGGATCGAGATGCCGTTGCCCGGCACATTCAATGCGTTACCGGCAACCATCGAGCTGTTGCAGTTGGCCAGTGCCGAGTAGGCGATCTTGTCGGCCAGGTTGACGGTCGTGCCTTCCATCTTGGTGAAGCCCATCGACGCGCCGACCAGGGCAGCGTAGCGGTGGGTTTCCAGGAAGGCGGCAGCCTTTTCCATGCCTGGTTTGAGCTTGAGCCACTCGATGCGGCCGTTAGCGGCCACGCGGGTGTACGTCGTGTCTTTCGGGTCGGCCGTCTTCACGTCCATGATGTCGGTGGCCTTGATCGACGCGGCCAGCGAACGGATTTCAGCGCTGGTGGCGGAACCGAGCTTGATCCAGGTCAGTGGTGCGGCAGCCGCGGTTGGGTCCAGCGAGAAGCCGGCGCCGACCTTGGCAACGTACAGCGTGCCCGACGACAAATCTTTTTCCTTGTCGGCGACAAACACGAAATAGCCGCTGTTGGTGGCGTCGTCGCCCATCAGGACGGTACGGTTGTCGCCCAGTACCTGCACCAGCTCGTGCGAGATGCGGCCCATGCAGTAATGCTTCTTGATGCTGGACGTGCCGTCGGCGTTGACCGTGATTTCAGGCATGTGGCCGTAGTTGTATGGATTGGCCGCGGTTTCGCTGCCGTAGACGTTCTTGCTGAAGCCCTTGAACTGGGCGTCGGTAGCGGCGCTGAATGCGTCCGGCTCGTACTCTTCGCTCGACAGGTGTGTGCCCCATGGCGACAGGCTGGCGCCGCAGGTGATCCACAGGCCATTCACGCCCGAGGTGTCGACGTTGTGGTATTTCACCAGGGTCAATTTACCCGTGGTCTTGTCCTGGTCCAGCGTCAGCACGGCGATTGGCGACGGCAACTGGCCATACATGCTGGTCTTGCCGTCCTGCGCCAGGCTGGTGTATTCGAATTGCACCACGGCGAACACCGCGTTGCCCTTGACGCCGGCCACGTTGGCGTTGGCCACCGTCAGCAGCGAAGTGCCGTCCGGCGAATCGGAAAAGAACTGGCGTTCTTTGCCGGCAACGGTGGTGTCGATGATCGGCTTGTTGTTGATGTCGTAGTAGCCGCCGGACAGGATCGTGCCGCCGTTGCCGTTCGGTACCATGTCGCCCGTGATGAAGAACGGCTGGTAAGCCAGTTTGAAGTCGACTTTCGACGTGTCGCTAAAGGTTGCGGTCATCGTGCCCGTGACCGTCGTGGTAGCCATGGCGGCAGGCGCTGCCAGTGACGGCGCAGCCATGCTGCTGAACGTGATGTTGCCAAGGGTGGCGGTTGGCGTCGGGATCACGGCGATCGGGTCGTCGTTGCTGCCGCCGCAGCCGGCCAGGAAGGTGGCGGCGGAGATGCCGGACAGCGGGAGCAGTGGCGCAGCGCCAAACATTTGCAGCAGGCGGCGGCGGGAATTAGGGGAAACGGTGTTCATCTTTGATGCTCCAGTGGGCGAAATATTAACCACACCCGGCGGAGGGCCGGGTTCTCTGGAGCGAAGATTAACGGCTGATTATGTCAGGACGATGACTCGGCAACAATATTACATCAGCGGTTGGCAGGCCACGGCGTCAGGATTTCCACGCCATTACTGGTCACGGCCAGCATGTGTTCCCACTGCGCCGACAGCGAACCGTCGGCCGTCAATACAGTCCAGCCGTCCGGCATCAGTTTCACGTCGGCCTTGCCGGCATTGACCATTGGCTCGATGGTAAATGTCATGCCTTCCTTGAGCAGCAGCCCCGTATTCGGACGGCCGTAATGCAGCACCTGCAAGTCTTCGTGGTAGATCCGGCCGATGCCATGGCCGCAGTATTCTTCGACAATGGTAAAGCCGGCGTTTTCAGCGACGGTCTGGATGGCGTGGCCCACGTCGCCCAGGCGCGCGCCAGGACGCACTGCGTGGATGCCGGCCATCATCGCGTCGAAGGTCACGTCGACCAGGCGCTTTGCTTCCGGTGACGGCGTGCCGACGTAATACATGCGGCTGGTGTCGCCGTGCCAGCCATCCTTGATGACGGTGACGTCGATGTTGACGATGTCGCCATCCTTGAGCACTTCTTTCGTGGTCGGAATACCGTGGCAGACCACCGCGTTGGTCGACGTGCACAGCGTCTTTGGAAAGCCGTGGTAACCGACGTTGGCCGGCGTGGCCTTCTGCACCTTGCGGATGTACTCGTTGCAGATGCGGTCGAGTTCTTCGGTGGTCACGCCCGGGACGACGTGTTCCTGGATCATTTCCAGCACATCGGCGGCAAGGCGGCCGGCGACGCGCATCTTCGCGATGTCGAGTTTGCTTTTAAGGATGATTTTCATGTTGATTCTTTCAAAGTACGGATGCCGCCGCTGACGCGTTCGATGCCGGCCAGGTCGGTCCAGCTTTGCACATTGCTGTAGCCGGCCTCCTGCAGCAACGCACGCACGGCGGCGGCCTGGTCGTAGCCGTGCTCGAGCAGCAGCCACGCCTGGTTGTTCAAATATTTTGCCGCGCCGGCAACGATGCTGCGCAGTGCCGACAAACCGTCGGCGTGGTCGGTCAGGGCGCCCACCGGCTCGAAGCGCAGGTCGCCTTGCGACAAATGCGCGTCGCCGGCGGCAATGTAAGGAGGATTCGAGGCGATCAGGTCGAAGCGCTCGTCGCCCAGTGCGGCGAACCAGTCGCTCTGCAGGAAACGCACCGTGGCCCCGTTGCGGGCCGCGTTCGCGCGCGCCACGTCCAGCGCGGCGCCACTGACGTCCAGCGCCGTCACGAGCGCGTCAGGACGCGTGTGGGCCAGCGCCACGGCAATGGCGCCGCTGCCGGTGCCCATGTCGAGCGCGCGGCCACGTTGGGGCAGGCGGTCGACGGCCAGTTCGACGATCAGTTCCGTGTCGGGGCGGGGAATCAGGACCGCGTCGCTGACGGCAAAGTCGAGGCCGAAAAATTCACGCCGGCCCACGATGTAGGCAATCGGTTCGCCGTGCTGGCGGCGTGCGACCAGCGCGTTCAGCGCTGCTGCTTCGTCCACCGTGACCATGCGTTCGGACTGCGTGATCAGCCCCACCCGCGTCAGGCCGAGCGCGTGGCACAGCAGGATGCGGTTTTCCAGCGCGTCCAGTGGCAGCGCGGCTTGCAGCGCCTGCACGGTGGCGCCGGCGGCAATGGTCATTGGCCGCGGCGCCGCATCAGCAGCAGCGCCAGCGCCAGCGTCAGGGCGGCAAACCAGATCGCCGACCACTGCGGGATCGACAGGCCGATGATCTGGTCGGTGGCCGCTTCGCACCAGCCATCGGCCTTGAACAGCCATGGCATCAGCGTCGCGGTGGGAATCAGGTTGAGCGTGGTGGTCAGGGGATCGATGCCGCACGAAAAACCCGGATTGGCCAGCACATACAAATGCTTGCCGACGACGCCCAGCCCGGCAATGCCCGAGACCAGCGCCAGGGAAATGCCGATCACGGGCTTTTTAATGAATGCGCCGATCATGCAAAAGAGTGCGATGCCGAGGAAGGCATAGCGCTGCAGCACGCACAGGGGGCACGGCAGCATGTCGTGCGCGTGCTGCAGGTAAAGGGCAACGCCGACCAGGGCGAGGGCGGTGGCAGCGATGGCAAGCAAGGCGGTGCGGGTATTGGTCATGGTGTAGTCAGGCCGAATCAATTATTTATACCGTTACAGGGGAAAGCGAGGGTGATTCTCGCACAACTCAATCGCCCAGCGCCGCCAGCAATTCGGCTTGGTGTTCGGCGGCCAGCGCATTGGTCAGCTCCAGCAAATCCCCGTCCATGATGAAGTCCAGTTTATACAGCGTCAAATTGATCCGGTGATCCGTCAACCGCCCCTGCGGAAAGTTATAGGTGCGGATGCGTTCGCTGCGGTCGCCCGAACCGATCAGGCTCTTGCGCGTGGCTGCTTCCTTCGACTGCTGTTCGCGCAGCTGCACATCCTTGATCCGCGCTGCCAGCACCTTCAAGGCCTGCGCCTTGTTCTTGTGCTGGCTGCGGTCGTCCTGGCACTCGACCACGATGCCCGTGGGCAGGTGGGTGATGCGGACGGCCGAATCGGTCTTGTTGATGTGCTGCCCGCCGGCGCCGGACGCGCGGTAGGTATCGATGCGCAGGTCGGCCGGGTTGATGTTGACGTCTTCCACATCGTCCGCTTCCGGCATCACGGCCACCGTGCAGGCCGACGTGTGGATGCGGCCCTGCGTCTCCGTGGCCGGCACGCGCTGCACGCGGTGCCCGCCTGACTCGAATTTCAGTTTCGAGTACACGCCGTTGCCCACCAGGCGCACGATCACTTCACGGTAGCCGCCCAGGTCCGACGCCGACTCGGACACCATCTCCACCTGCCAGCGGTTGCGTTCGGCAAAGCGCGTGTACATGCGCAGCAGGTCGCCGGCAAACAGGGCCGATTCATCGCCGCCGGTGCCGGCGCGAATTTCCAGGAAGATGTTGCGGTCGTCGTTGGCGTCCTTGGGCAGCAGCATTTTTTGCAGGTCAAGTTCCAGCTGCGCCATGCGCGCCTTGCCCGCCTCGATTTCTTCCTGGGCGAAGGCTTTCATGTCCGGATCGGCCAGCATCGCTTGCGCTTCGTCGAGGTCGGCCTGCGCGCCTTCGAACTGTTGATACAGGACGACCAGCGGCTCGATGTCGGCGCGTTCGCGTGTCATCTTGCGGTAGTTGTCCATATTGCTGGTCGCTTCTTCGCTTTGCAGCAATTCGTCGACTTCCACAAGGCGGTTGGCCAGTTGGTCCAGCTTGGCCAGCATCGATGGTTTCATAAGGGTGCTCGGGTAAGGGTGTGACGCAAGGAAAACGAGGTGCGCGCTGGGTGCACGCACACGGGAAAGCCGGGGAGTGGGGCGCTAACGGCGGCCGCGGAACAGCTGCGGCAGCAAGGCTGCCAGGTGCGCACGCTCGTCGCCGTTGGCCGCATGCAGCGCTTGCTGCGGGCCGTGCAGGAATTTGGCCGTGAGGCCTTTCGACAGCGCCTCGAGGACGACGTCGATGTCTTCGCCTTTTGCCAGCAGGCGTTTGGCGCGGTCGAGTTCAGCCAGGCGCATCGCTTCGCCCGACTCGTGCAGGTCGCGGATGACCGGCACCACGGCGCGGTCGCCCACCCAGTGCATGAACGACTGCACGCGCGTTTCAATGATGGCTTCAGCCTGTGCCACGGCAGCCTGGCGGCCTTCGCGGCCGGTCTGCACCACCTGGGCCAGGTCGTCGACGGTGTACAGGAACACATCGTCCAGGCGCGCGACTTCCGGCTCGATATCGCGCGGCACGGCGAGATCGACCATGAACATCGGCTTGTGGCGGCGCGCCTTGATGGCGCGCTCCACCAGGCCCTTGCCGATCAGCGGCAGCGTGGACGCGGTGCTGGAAATGACGATGTCAAACTGCGGCAGCAGGTCGGGCAGGTCGGCCAGGCGGATCGCCTTGCCGTTGAAGCGGGTCGCCAGCGACTCGCCGCGGTCCATGGTGCGGTTGGCAACCGTGATCGAACGGGGGTTCTGGGCGGCGAAATGGGTGGCGCACAATTCAATCATTTCGCCGGCGCCGATGAACAGCACGTGCTGGTCGGCGATGCTGTCGAAAATGCGCTGCGACAGGCGCACCGATGCGGCGGCCATGGACACGCTGTGCGCGCCGATTTCAGTGGTGCTGCGCACTTCCTTGGCGACTGCAAAGCTGCGCTGGAACAGCTGGTGCAGGTACGTGCCCAGGCCGCCGGCCGCATCGGCCAGGCGCACGGCGTCTTTCATCTGGCCCAGGATCTGCGGCTCGCCCAGGACCATCGAGTCGAGGCCGGACGCGACGCGGAAGGCGTGGCGCACGGCGTCGTCCTGCGGCAGCATGTACAGGTGCGGGCGCAGGTCGGCCACGTTGAGGCGGTGGTAGTCGGCCAGGAAATGGGCCGACGCGTCGAGCGGGTTGGGCGCCTTGCTGGCCGCGTAGAGCTCGGTGCGGTTGCAGGTCGACAAAATGGCGGCCTCATCCATCTGCGCGCTGCCTGCCTGTGGATCGATGCGGGCAAACCAGCCGCGTGCAGCCTGCACTGCCTGGCCGAGCTGGTCAGGCGCCAGCGCCAGCTGCTCGCGAAGCGAGACCGGTGCGGTGGTGTGGTTCAGGCCGACAGCGAGCAGTTGCATTTCACATGATTAAAAACAAGGCAGGGATTGATTATACCCCTCCCCGCGAAGGCGGGGATCCATGCGGCTTTTTAACATCAATGACACCAGATGAAGATGGTACGGGCCCCCGCCTGCGCGAGGTGACAGGGATGGCGGGCGAACAATGAGTAGAACTACGCTAATCTACTAGGCCCCCAATTGCTCCAGCCGGTAGCCGTAGCTATACACCGGCACCAGCCGGAAACCGTTCTCCGGGCGCAGGCCCAGTTTGTTGCGGACCCTTGATACGTGCGTATCCATGGTTCGGGACGGCAATTCGGTATCGCGCACCCACACGGTTTCATGGATATACGCGCGCGAGAGGGGGCGCCCGAGATTGCGGAAGAACAGCAGCGCCAGGTAAAACTCTTTATGGGTCACGTCGATCACTGCGCCATTCATCAGCAGGCGCCCGGGGCGGGTCTCGAAGATGTACGGCCCGAACTGGAGCTGCTCGGCGCCATGCTGTGACGGATAAGCGCGGCGCAGCAGGGCTTGCACGCGTGCCACCAGTTCGCCACGGCGCAGGGGCTTGACCAGGTAGTCGTCGGCGCCGGCGCCGATGCCGTCGACGATGTCGTCCTCAGCCGAGCTGTTGGCCAGGAACATGATGGGGGTATTGGCAGCGAGCTTTTCGCGCGCGCGGCGCATGACTTCGACGCCGCCCAGTTCGACGCTGTGCCAGTCGAGGATGAGCATGTCGGTATTATCCTTGCGCAGTTGCGCCAGGAGGTCGCGGGCATTGTCGAAAAATTGACAGTGATGGCTGGCCGCGCTCAGAACCTGACAGATCGTCTCGGCCTGGGCGGGGTCGTTATCGAGTACAGCTATTCTCATGATGGCAGCGACGTCAAAGTTGGCATGTAGGAATAGTCCTACAAAGTGACATCGAATATATCAGAGTTTTTACAAATTAAAGCTTGTCTATGGTAAAAAAAGACACATTTTAACAACAGTGCCAGACGGACACGCCTTGTTTCGCTTCGACGCTACACTAAAAGCCCATGCGAACTCAAACCCTTTCTCTCATTCGTCCCCAAATGTGATCATATGACAACGAAAACCACACTCCCGAAGGACCACGCCCTTGTGCCATTCAATGAAGTGGACGTCGAACGCGTGCGCGAACGCTGCCGCAAACTGGTGCGCAACAAGGCCTTGCGCGCAGCCGGCATGTCGGCCCTGCCGATTCCCGGTGTCGACCTGGTGTCGGACCTGACGATGTTCGCCAACGTGGTGGAAGAAGTGAACCTGGCGTTCGGCCTGACGCCGGCGCAGATCGAGCGCCTGCAGCCGCGCTTCAAGATCATCGCTTACCAGGCCATCGGCAGTATCGGGGGAATGTTGGTGGGGAAGCTCGTGACGCGCGAGCTGGTGATGCAGGTGATCAAACGCTCAGGCGCAAAGATTGCAGCCAAGTCGGCCACGAAATTCGTGCCGATCGCAGGGTCGGTTGCCGCCGCCGCGATCGGTTTTGTATTATTCCGCCAGATGGGCTACCAGCACGTGGAAGCCTGCGCCAAAGTCGCACGCCAAGTATTCAGCCAAAAGTGAAAACCGTATTCAAACGAAAGTAAAAACCTACTTTCGTTTGGAAGTGCCCGACCTGAAAATGACTGGCAGAGCCAGATCATTTCCAGAGTGAAAAACCTACGCTGAGCAGCGGTGGCGCTTGCTTATGCGTCGGGCAAGACCACGTTGACGTCGAGGACTTCCAGGTTGCCCTGGCGGTCCAGCGAAATCTTGATGTCGTCGGCGTTCACCTTGGTGTACTTGGAGATCACTTCGATCAACTCGCGGTGCAGGGCTGGCAGGAAATCCGGTCCCGTGCGGTTGGTACGCTCGCGCGCGATGATGATCTGCAAGCGCTCCTTGGCCGCCGTTGCGCTTTTCGGCTTGGTCGGAAACAGGAATGAGAGCAGGGCCATGTCACTTCGCTCCGAAAATACGCTGCAGCAACCCCGGCTTTTCATAGCTGATGAAGCGCAGCGGCAGTTCTTCTCCCAGGAAACGCGAGACCACGTCTTCATACGCTTCGGCGACATCCGTGCCCTTGAAGTGAATGGCCGGGTTGCCCTGGTTCGAGGCGTGCAGCACCGATTCCGATTCCGGAATGATGCCGATCAAAGGAATGCGCAGGATTTCCTGCACGTCCTGGTAGGACAGCATTTCATCGTTCTCGACGCGCTTCGGCGAGTAGCGCGTGATGAGCAAGTGTTCCTTGACCGGCTCGGAACCCGTCTGCGCGCGGCGCGACTTGGCCTGGATGATGCCCAGGATGCGGTCGGAATCGCGTACCGACGACACTTCGGGGTTGGTCACGATGATTGCTTCGTCGGCAAATGTCAACGCCATCAGCGCGCCGTGCTCGATACCGGCCGGCGAATCGCAAATGATGAATTCGAAACCCATGTTGATCAGGTCGTTGAGCACGCGCTCGACGCCTTCTTCCGACAGGGCATCCTTGTCGCGCGTTTGCGATGCCGGCAGGATGAACAGGTTATCGCAATGCTTGTCCTTGATCAGCGCTTGGTTCAGCGTTGCCTCGCCATTGATGACGTTGATCAGGTCGTACACCACGCGGCGCTCGCAGCCCATGATCAGGTCGAGGTTGCGCAGGCCTACGTCGAAGTCAAGTACGGCGGTCTTGTGGCCGCGCTGGGCCAGGCCCGTGGAAAAGCTGGCGCTCGAGGTGGTCTTGCCCACTCCGCCCTTGCCGGACGTTACAACAATAATTCGTGCCAAAATAATTCCTTTACAGTAACGGGGCGCTTCAGGCGCGAGGCGCCGGGGTCAGCGGAAGTATATCGATTCGGTCGCCGACCAGGCGCACCTGGTTTGGCTGGCGTGCCAGCTCGGCAGGAAAACCGTCGTCGAACGTGCGGTACACCCCGGCAATGGAAACCAGTTCCGGCGCCATCGACAGCGCAAAGATGCGCGCGCTCGGGTCGCCGGAGGCGCCTGCCAGTGCCCGTCCGTTCAATGCAGCATAAATATGGATGCTGCCGTCGGCAATGACTTCGGCGCCGTTGTTGACGGTCGCCGTAATGATCAGGTCGCAGCCGCGGGCATAGATGCGCTGGCCGGCGCGCACTGGCGTGTCGATGACCATCGTGCCGGCCGGTGGCGCGACCGCAACCGGGGCGGCCACGGGCGCTGGCACAACGGCTGCCACCGGCGCTGGCGCTGCCGGCTCGGGCGCGCGCACGCCGCTCGCACCATCGTCCAGCGACAGGCCGCGGGCGCGGATGGCGTCGGCCATCGATGCGGGCGCACCGCGCACCGCCACCGCGTTCAGGCGGTAGCGTTTGAGCAGGTCGACCAGTGCGTGCCAGTCGATCGACCCTGCTTCATCCGCGATGGCGCTGATGTCGATCACGGCAAATTCATCTTCGAAGAAGTCGGAAGTACCACCCGTCATCTGCTGCAGCGCGGCGTCGATCGCCAATGGATCGGCAGAATGCAGGATCGCGGAAATGGCGACGACCGTGGAGATCTTGATTTCGATGGGCAAAGGGGGGCTTTTGGTCATGAAGCAAGTTTGATTGGCGTTAGCCGTGCATTCTACTTTGAAATTTAGTCCTAAGGGCAATGGTTTTATGAGTCATTCTCATAGGCAACGAAGGAGCTTTGCTCAGGAAAAATTGAGCCATAACAAGGGTAAGGTGAAATCGGAATTCGTGCGGTTGATTTCGGTGGATAAGCTGATAAGATTGATTTTAATCAAACGCTCCAGGACACCGAAATTTATGATTCAACCTTTGCGGCGCATGTGGAGCGCGCTATGAAAAGTATGGATTGCAACCACCTGGCCAGGCCAGGATATTGGAGACTTACATGGAAGATGTCGTAATCGTCGCCGCCGGCCGTACCGCCGTCGGCAAATTTGGTGGCACGCTGGCAAAAATTCCTGCCGCCGACCTCGGCGCACACGTGATCAGGAACCTGCTGGCGCAAATCGGCCTCGATCCTGCCAGCGTCAACGAAGTCATCCTCGGCCAGGTGCTTACCGCCGGCAACGGCCAGAATCCGGCGCGCCAGGCAGTCATCAAGGCTGGTTTGCCAGACATGGTGCCGGCGTTTGTGGTCGGCAAAGTCTGTGGCAGCGGCCTCAAGGCCACCCACCTGGCCGCCCAGGCCATCAAATGCGGCGACGCCGACATCGTCATCGCCGGCGGCATGGAAAACATGAGCGCCTCGCCGCACGTCCTCAACGGCTCGCGCGACGGTTTCCGCATGGGCGACGCCAAGCTGGTCGACACCATGATCGTCGACGGCCTGTGGGACGTCTACAACCAGTACCACATGGGTGTCACGGCTGAAAACGTCGCCAAAAAATACGATGTGTCGCGCGCCGAGCAGGATGAATTCGCGCTGCGCTCGCAGCAGAAGGCAGAGGCTGCCCATAAAGAAGGCAAGTTCAAGGACGAAATCATTCCGCTGGAAATCCCGTCCAAAAAGGGGCCCGTTGTGTTCGATACCGACGAGTACCCAAAACATGGCAGTTCGCTCGAGGCGCTGGCCAGCCTGCGCCCGGCATTCAACAAGGAAGGCACTGTTACTGCCGGCAACGCGTCAGGCCTGAACGATGGCGCCGCAGCCGTCATCATGATGTCCGCCTCGAAAGCCAAAGAACTTGGATTGACACCGCTGGCGCGCATCAAGGCCTATGCGTCGTCCGGCCTGGACCCTGCGATCATGGGCATGGGACCGGTCTCGGCCACGCGCCTGTGCCTGCAAAAAGCCGGCTGGACCCATGAAGACGTCGACCTGATGGAAATTAACGAAGCCTTTGCGGCCCAGGCCATCGCCGTCAACAAGGAAATGGGCTGGGATACCAGCAAGATCAACGTGAATGGCGGCGCCATTGCGCTGGGCCACCCGATCGGTGCCTCCGGCGCGCGCGTACTGGTGACGTTGCTGCACGAAATGGTGCGGCGCGATGCCAAGCGAGGCCTGGCCAGCCTGTGCATTGGCGGCGGCATGGGCGTGGCGCTGGCGGTCGAGCGCGACTGATGGCATGAGTTGTTGCGGCAGAGTAACGGCGTAGCGCATCAGCGCACGCCGTGGCATTCACACATAATAGAGGAGACGACAATGGCTAGAGTTGCATTAGTTACCGGCGGCATGGGCGGGCTGGGTGAAGCGGTGTGTATCAAATTGGCGGCGCTGGGCTACCGGGTCGTCACGACCTATTCGCCAGGCAACAAGAAGGTCGACAGCTGGCTGGCGTCCACCAAAGAGATGGGTTTTGATTTCAAGGCTTACGAGTGCGACGTGTCCGATTTCGATTCGGCGCAAGCCTGCGTCAGCAAAATCGAGCAGGAAGTCGGCCCGGTCGATGTGCTCGTCAACAATGCCGGTATCACCCGCGACATGACGTTCAAGAAAATGGACAAGGTCAGCTGGGATGCCGTGATGGGCACCAACCTGGACTCCGTCTTCAACATGACCAAGCCGGTCTGCGACGGCATGGTCGAGCGCGGCTGGGGCCGGATCATCAATATTTCTTCCGTCAACGGCCAGAAGGGCGCCTTCGGCCAGACCAATTACTCGGCAGCCAAAGCCGGCATGCATGGTTTCACCAAGGCGCTGGCGCTGGAAGTGGCCCGCAAAGGCGTGACCGTCAACACCATTTCGCCAGGTTACATTGGCACCAAGATGGTCATGGAGATCCCGTCGGAAGTTTTGGAAAGCAAGATCATCCCGCAAATTCCCATGGCCCGCCTGGGCAAGCCGGAAGAGGTCGCAGGCCTGGTTGCCTACCTGTCGTCGGACGAAGCCGCGTTCGTGACAGGCGCAAATATCGCCATCAATGGCGGACAGCACATGTCGTAAACAGGGACTGTCGCCGCGCGAGACGCGCGGCGTTGCAAAGCGCCCTTGCAAAGCGTCGTTCTTTGCCGGGGTGTTTTTTTGCCTGGTGCCTGCGTTAGCGCGTCTGCACTTCGACGTACTGCCTGAAATTGTCCAGGATCGCCTGCCAGCCATCGCGTTGCTGCTGCTGGGAATGGGTCTGCCCGGCGTCGAACCTCACCACCACATTGACGCCTTCCGCCATCCCCGCAAAGGTGACGTACGCAACGCGGTCGCCAAATGCGTAGTCGATCCGTTCGTGCAAAATGACGCGCGTGTACGTCCCGGCAAAGTCGAAGCCCGTGCTGACATCTTTGTCTCTCTTTCATGCGCGGCGAAAACGCGCCACCCCATTTCGCTTGCCGGAGGCAGTGGGAAGCAGCTTTTTACACCGTGCCTGCCCGTCACTGCAAAGGCAACTGGCGGTACGCTACAATCGGCAGCAATTCCCTTGAAAGAAACGCCATGCTCGCCGCACCAACTTCGCTGTTTCCCCCCATTCTTCCGCTGCGCCACGGGATGCTGCAAGTCGATGCGCGCCACACCATTTATTGGGAAGAGGTCGGTAACCCCAACGGCATTCCCGTGCTGTTCCTCCATGGCGGCCCCGGCGCGGGGCTGTCGCCCCAGCATCGGCGCTTTTTCGATCCCAAGTCGTACCGCATCATCCTGTTCGACCAGCGTGGCGCCGGCAAATCGACGCCGCTGGGCGAGTGGCGCGACAACACAACGGACTTGCTGATCGAGGACATCGAACGCCTGCGCGTCAAATTCGACATCGACCAGTGGCTGGTGTTTGGCGGCTCGTGGGGATCGACGCTGGCGCTCGCTTACGGTGAAGCGCATCCGCAGCGCTGCCTGGGTTTTGTCCTGCGCGGCATTTTCCTGTGCACGCAAGCCGAGATCGAGTTCTTCCTGCATGGCGTGCGCTGGTTTTATCCCGAGCTGTATGCCGATTTCATCGCCCCGATTCCGCTTGCCGAGCGCGGCGATTTGCTTAATGCCTATACGCGCCGCCTGCTGTGCGACGACCCCGACCTGTACTGGCCGGCGGCGCGCGCATGGAGCCGCTTCGAAGGCCGGCGGGTATTCCTGCTGCCGCAGCCGGAAGAGCCCGGCTCCGACACGCTCGACCTGGGCGTGGGCCGCCTGGAGGCGCATTACATGGCCAATGGCGCGTTCCTGTCCGAAGACCAGCTGGTGCGCAACATCGGCCGCATCGCCCACTTGCCGGCCGTGATCGTGCAGGGCCGCTACGACGTGATCTGCCCGCCGCTGTCGGCCTGGCGCCTGCACGAGGCATGGCCCGGTTCGCGCCTGGCGATGATTCCCGATGCCGGCCACGGCGCGCTCGAGACCGGCATTGCGGCCGCGCTGGTCGGCGCAACTGAACAGTTCAAGCGTTCGCGCCGGTTTTGACCGCGGCGGCTGCTACACTGGCGCTATAACAACATCAGACTTCACTGCTCATGAATATCCAAGTCAGCGACATCGGCCACATCATTCAACTGGCCATCGCCCCGGTTTTCCTGCTGACCGGCGTGGCCACCAAGCTGACCGTGTTGATCAACCGCCTAGCCCGCATCATCGACCGCACCCGTGTGCTGGAAGACCGCCTGCTGGTGGCCAACAACGACCGCTACACGCAGGAACTGTCCGAGATGTACAAGCGTTCGCACCTGATCAACTATGCGATTACCTGCAGCACCGCCTGCGGTTTGCTGATTTGCCTGGTCATTGCGATGCTGTTCGTCGGCGACACGCTCAGCCTCAAGCTGGACCGCTACATTGCGCTGTTTTTCGTCGTGGCGATGCTGGCGCTGATCAGCAGCTTCGTGCTGTTTTTGCTCGAGATCCGCATCGCGGCAAGCAATATGCGCGTGCGCCACCTGAACAGCCTGCCCAACAAACATTGATTCGCAAGAATCAGCTGAAATTTACCGAAGCGAGCTGCATATGCATGACTACCAACGCCCTCCGACCTTGTACCGCTATGGCCGCCGCGCCGACCTGGAGCAGGCGCTGGCCACTGGCCAGCTGCGCCTGGTCCCGGCAAACAATTGCCTGACGTTTTCGCTGTCGCAAGCCTGGGACAAGGACTTGTTCGACGCCTTCGACGCTGACGCGTGCCTGGTGATCCACAACACGGAAGAATTTGGCGAGCGCCTGCACAAGGCTGTCCAGCGTACGCTGCCGAACTGGGCCGGCATCGATGGCGCCGTCGAATACGGCGTGCGCGCGGCCCTTGGCGCGGCCTTTACCAAAACCGTCGGCGAAGAGCACGAGCAGGAATGGCAATTTGCCTGGCGTTCGCTGTCGCCGCAAGCGACCCTCAATCCCGTCACGGTGCGCATCGGCAGCCTGGAGCAGTACGCGGAATTGCGCACGCCGGACAGCTATTCGTCCTAAGCAGCGCTCAACGCATCAAGGCGCGGCTTGCTGCGTGCTGGCGGCAACGGGTTCGTGCGTCGCAAACACCGTCCCGCCGTTGTACGAGTAATACAACTGCATCTGGCTTTGCGCCAGCAAAACATGGTGGGCACGTAAAAAGTCGCGCCCCAGGATCATCTGGAATGGAACGCGTCCCAAAAACGTTTCCGTGTCATCCAGCACCCCGATCCGGGGCTGCCGGATCGTTTCGTCACCGATGGCAAAGCTGTCGAACGTCATGTTCCAGACATCCTTTCTGGCGCTGCCGATACCTTGCGCCTTGCCGCTGGATGTGACGCCAGGCGCATCGATGGCAAAGCCCAGTTTGCGCGCCGTCGACAGATTGACGAGCGTGCGGCTGGCGCCGCTGTCGACCAGCGCCGACAAGGTGACGCCATTGATTTTTACCTGCACCAGGGGCGACGACGCGCCCTCCGTCAATGTCATGGGTACGCTCATGGCATGCTGGTCCCAATATGCCAGTGCTTTATCCTGACAATGATCGGCGCGAAACAGTTTGACGCGATTCTGCGCCAGGTCCATTTCCACGTCATATTGCATCAGGAAGTCCGCGCCGACCAGCGCGGCAATACCTGTCTTTTCCATTGTCTCCAGCACGGGAAAGCGCAGATTCACCGCGTGTGCATCGCCAATACCGAATTCCTTTACTTTGACCAGGAAAACCGACGTCAAGCCGCCGATTCCCTGAGTTTGCTGCCGGATGCGTTCCGGATTCAGGTTTTGCCGATCGGCTTCGGTACGCATGATGTACGTCCGGCTAGCCCCTGTATCGAGCAGCATTCTGACTGGCTCGTTATTGATTTGTCCGGCAACCGTCGGCGTGCTTGACCGGTCTGAATACGACAATTTTAGGCTGGCTTGCTCGATGTAACGGCAGGTGCCGGCTGCCGTCGCGTGATTGATATGTGTTGCCAGCAAAATCGCCGCGACAGCGTGAAAACGAAAAAGATCATTCCTGGTCAGGAGATTCATCGGGTACCTTGTAATGGCAGTATAGAAGCGGCGAATTGATTACACTCAGCAGTATGCCGAAGTTGCACTGATAAAAGGTGATCAAGTCTTACAATTTCTACTCGCTTTGCTCGCTGCCGGGCCTGCTGCCGATCGGTCGCTTTTGCAGGGTCCGGCTTCGGGCCACGCTTTTTGCGCACGACTTATCTTCAGGCCTGCATGGCAGTTGCTGGATAGCAAGACTGCCATGCGAATCCTGTGGAAAAATGATTGCTGCACTCTGCATCCGGCCCGACGGACAACCACATGATCGAATTTATTGCGTTTTGAAACGTGCTTATCCGCGGCACTCTTCAGCGAGCTCGTTAGTTTCGAAACATAAGCAGTTCAGCTTCCTGATCATCAGCGGTGTTGACACCATGTTGGGAACGACCAACCGGTCCAATGATCAATTGGAAATAGACTTAAAAGTGGTTCCTGTTGGGGACCGGAGCCAAGGGGAATAAATTGCCTAAGAAAATAATTACGGTCGGCGACAAAACTGACCATGGCGGTACCGTCATCAGTGGTTCTCCTGCTCAAACCATACACGGACGTGCTATCGCCAGACTCGGCGATCAAGTCGATTGCCCGCTGTTCTACCCAGGCGGAAAGCCACATGGCGTCAACAAAATCATCACAGCCCACTCCGCTGTGACAATAAACGGTCTACCGATTGCCGTCGATGGATGTGTCAGTGAATGTGGCTGCACGCTCATTGGCAGCCTCCCCGCAACCGTGGATTGAACGCCAAGCCCATGCCAAACGATCTACTCGACCTCACGCAGTTGCTTGCCTTGGAAAATTTCATGCTGCGTCCATCACGACAGCAAATGTTAGTACCGAACGTCCCTGCTGGAGAGCGCGCGTGTCCATCATATTGACCAGCAGGACACCTTTTCCGGGCCGTCGCCGAACGGAAAGTCCAGCCGCAACAGCCGGTGCAATTGCGAGGTAAAGCAAAAACACGAGTCGACGATTGTTCTGACCACGCCAACAGGCGGGCAGGTTTCACGAGACCAGGGACAAGCCGCTCCCGGCCGGGGGCCGGGTGACGTGCATCTTGAACAGGTAGCGCACGTCGGCGTTGGTCGGCGAGCCGGGAGCGGTGGCAACGAAACATCCCCACGCGAGCCGGTCCGGCGCGGACTTGTTTGTGGTCAGCACTGCGGGGCGGACGCATTCGGGTTTGAGCAGCAATCGCACCTCGCAGTCCAGATTGGACATGCCGAAGCGCTGCAGCATGCGCTTCATGCCCCTGGCGATGGCACCGTTTGGCAGACAGCGATCGCGCTGCGCCGCATCGAGTGGGCCGATATTGAGCCGGATGCGCAGGTCGCAGCGCCAGATCCGCCTGCCCAATGCGGCGCCATGGCCCAAGCCAGGCTCGGCACAGCCGAGGATGGTTTGCTGGTCTGTGCCAATGTTGTCCCAGCAGCCAACGAATTGCTCGAGTTCGACCGGCACGCCGAAGTGATCGCTGAGCGCATCGGCGACGGCAAAGGCGGACACTGGCCGCGTACGAAAGGCGGCGGCAAAGTAGGCTTCCATGTCCTCCTCGCCGCTCGCGGGGCGCCGGGCGCCCGCTCCTTTGAAGCCGCCCAGTTGGCCAAGCATCCCGCGCAGCGTGTCGACGCCGTGCGCGTCGACACTCGTTTCCAGCCGGTACTTGCCCCAAGCTTCGAAGAACAGGCCCACCATGCGGTTCGACAGGAGGTCGAGGAAGGCGCGCGCGCTGTCGTCCCTGGTGTGCATCTGCTGGGCTGCGATGCGCTCGGAATAATGAAAAGGGAGGCTGCCGCTGGCGCCGAGCAGGCCGATGAACGCGGGCGTGAGCGCAATCCGTTGGGGCAGGCCCGGCTCGACCTGATCGCCGTGCTCGGTCGAAGCGGCCGGATCGGCCGCAGCGGTCAGCTCGGCTTTCAGCGCCTCGATCTCGCTGGCGGGAAAGCCGAGCGAGACGCTGTTTTGAAACCGCAACACGTGCTTGAAGGCGTCGTCGTACGTCACGCCCTGCGCGCGCAGCCACACCAGCAGGAGACGCAGCGCCTGGCGGAACTGATACTGCGCGGGTTCATCAAACAGGTGGTGAATCACACCAGCTGCTGGTAGCCGTTCCTTGGCTTGCATCGCTTGATCTCCTCACCGGTTTGTTGCGACATGACTAGCAGTTGGACAAAGCTGTTGTGCTGCACATACAGCCCGAGAAATTGGTCGATGACTTCAATGAATATGTGCACGCCACTGCCCACGAAGGCCTCCTCGTCGATCGTGAGGCGCACTTCGATGCCGTGTACCAGGCAGGGCCCCAGTTTGCGGCGCATCCAGGTGGCGCTGTCGGCGTAGTCCAGATCGACGATGCCTTTAACCAGCCGCTGGGAAGTGGCGGACTGCGGCAAGTCGTACAGAGTCAGCATTTCGCGCAGCGCTTCCAGGCCCTCCTGTACCAGCGAATGGTGGTTCAGGGTGAGGTGCGAAATCAGGCGCCAATTCTGGCCGTTTCCGGATGGGAAGCGGTACGACGGCGAAGGGCGCCGCAGGAAGCGGATCGGCGCATGCATGCTGCCTTTGAGCAACTTCAGGTCGCCATCACGCTGACCGTATTTCAGCCTCGACGGCAAATCCCGGTTGGTGCAGCTGAGCATGAGGGAGAGGCAGCTTTTATCCTTCGACAGCATGGCCAGGTCAGCGTCGACGACGGTAATGCTCTTCTCGAATCCGGGGCTGAGGGCGGCGACCGTCTCGTCGTGGCGCATGACCCAGTAATGGCCGGCGTCAGCGGCATCTTCGCCATGGCGCAGCGAATAGAAAGGACGAAATTCGGTTGGGGAGGACGTTCCAGCGCTCTGGCGCACCATGCAGACGCTGTCGATTGAATAGACCTCGTAGCCATGCGGATGCTGCGCGTGGGCGAGCACCGGGTAGTCCGCCGTGAGACCGGTGACGGCAATGGGAACCCCAGGCTGCGTAAAGAGGTTGACCACCGGGGTGCAGCCGGGAACAAGGTTGGCAGCCGACAGACCGCGCAACATGCGCGCCACATTCGAGTCGGCGCGCACGCCGGCGCAGCCCAGGTGCAAGGTAAGCCGTTTGAAGTTCGGCCCGGCGTGTTCAACCAGCATGCCCAGATCGATGTCGAAAAAATTGAATTTTTCGGGAAAGGCGAAGTATTCGGTGAGCACGCGGTAGGCGCGATGGGATCGCGCCCCGAACGGGATCAGCGCCTCGTCGTCACTCAAGCCAACCCGCCGCAGCGGAATGGCAGGCAAAGCAAGCCAGTTGCCATCTTCGAGTTCAAGGTGGGCGCACACCACGCGCATGAACATCGTGTCGAGCAGCGTCGCGCAAAACGACGCCTCGCCGTCGATGAACAACCGCAGGTGCGACTGCGCATTCGGGGGCAGGTCCGCCCCGTTGTCTATCTCGATGCCGATTGAGCAGGACGCGGCGATCGGCAAACGCACGCCAGGCGGCGCCTTGATCAGTGCGTCGAACTTTGCCGATGCGATGCCAAGCGCCGACTCGACCACCTCGTGCGCCGTGCGGAAGCGGCAAGGCACGCCCTGCACCGGGGCCGAATCGAGGATGCTGCCGCGCGCAACCCGGTTGATTGAAGGTGCCGCGTCTTCGCCCTTCACGCCCTTGTCGAAGCGCACGATCGCGCACGAAGGAAATGGCCGCATGTAGTGAGGATGGAGGACGTCGAGCAAGCGTTGGGTAAATTGCGGGTAATCGTCGTCGAGTCGCTTTGAAATCCGGGCGGCGATCAGCGCTACCGACTGGATCAAGCGCTCGACATGGGGATCCTCGCACGCGTCGCCGGCTATCTGCAGCTTGCCGGCGACCTTCGGATAGCGCCGGGCAAACTCGCTGCTTAGCAGCCTGAGCTGGACCATTTCCAGCTCGTATTGCTTCAATATGTCGTCCATGGGCGTGGGCCGATACGGGAATGGTTCAGGTTTTGCGAATCGAATAGCGCTGCGTGGCCGGCTCGAGTACCGCGTCGAACTGCAGCATGTCGGACGCGGCTTGGGCCTTGAGCTTTCCCGAAATAACGAAATCGAAACGGTTGATCTGGCGGCTGCGATGGCGCAGCGTGGCCGTGACGTCTTGCAGACGCGTTTCATGGCGCCTGATGGTCAGCATAACGGCGGCGCAGATCTTCTTGCGGTCGGTGTCGCTGGTCATGCACATGTCGGCAAAGTCGATCAGTCCGTAAGTGAGCACCGATCGGCTGGCCTCCGGATAGGTGACAAACAGCTGCTCCGGCATCGCCGCACGGGTATTGAGGAGCGACTCGAGGTCGCGCGCGACCGCATCCTTGAGATGGTCAAGCGTCCAGGTGGCCGGCGTGCCGCCCTGGTCGTCAATGAGCCGGTCGAATAGTCCAGGCGCGTAGCGTTGCGATTGCATCGATCCCTCCATGGCAGGACGATCCCCCTGGATCGAAGAGAATTATTGCCGCGCTGAAAACAGCGAATTTGTGCCATATCAACTGCCGAAGCAACCGTTGCAAGGCCGCCGCAAAGCAGCAACTTTCGAAAAATCAATCTGGGCAACTTGACTAAAATCAATCGGCCAGTTGAGACGGCCGCTACGCTTCCATAGTGCTTGCATTGGATCAAACAAGACCAGGGGAATGCGATGAGTCTGCCGCCAAAAGTATGTTGGTTCGAAGGACTGGCGCTGTCGCCGCAACAGTTCCAGCAGCAGGATCTGTATCACGAGGCGCGCCTGCAGCACGTCGCTGCCGCGCTCAATGCACACCTGTGGGGCGTGCGGTCGATCGAGTGGAATGGCGCTGCCTTGGTAAACAACTCGTTGCAAGCAACGGCTGTGTCCCTCATTTTTCAGGATGGTGAAGTCTATGAAGCATCGGCGATCGAAAAGCTGCCGACGCCGATCGATCTGCGCGCACTACCGGCCAGCGTTCAGCACTGCACCTATTATGCCGCCTTACCCCGACTCAATCCGTACGGCGACAACGTGTCGCGTACGTCCGACGAGCGTGATGCGCGCTATGCGACGCGGGACCGCGACACCAACGACCTGTATTCGGAGGCCATCGAAACGCCCGTTCTATTTCTTCAAAAGAATGTACGACTGCTCTCGCAATTCCAGTCGCGTGATGCCTACGTCGCTTTCCCGATCGTGCGGATCCGGCGCAAGGCGAGTGGCGGCTTCGAACTCGACCCGGCCTTCTTCGCGCCGTCCTTGTCGACGGGAGCGTCGGCGCCACTGCAGGCCATGCTGGAGGACCTGCTCGCGCAGCTGTACGTAAAAATCGAGGCGCTGTACGGGCGCCACCGGCAGGTGAGCGACGATGTCTTCGAAATTCAAAACTCCGACATCTCCTCCTACCTTCTGCTCAACACCATTTCCAGCGCCAGCGCCTCGCTGTCGCATTGTCTGCGCTACCGGGCCCACCACCCCGAGTTCCTGTTCGACAAACTCAGTGCACTCGCCGGCGGCCTGCTGTCCTTCTCTCGCCGCTACAGCATCGACACCTTTCCCGCCTATGACCATGAAGATGCGGCGGTGGGCTTTCTCCAACTCGACGCCATCATCCGCGACTTGATCGAGGTGACCTTGTCCAGTCGCTATCACGTCATCAAGCTTGTCAGGGACCCGGCGCGGCCCTCCCGCCATGTGGCCACACTCAGGGCAGATCTGGTGGACGAAACGACCATGCTGGGCATTGCCGTCAGCGCGGAGATGCCGGCACTTGAACTGGTCGCAACCGTGCCGGGCCTTTTCAAGATCAGTGCACCGTCCAACATCGACAACATCATCCAGTACGCGCTGTCGGGTGTGAAGCTCATTCATATGGCCCAGGTGCCGGCCGCTATACCTGTGCGGCCCAACACGCATTATTTCAGCTTGGAGAGCAAAGGGGAGTTGTACGAAGCAATGCTGCGGACTCAGGCATTGACATTGGAAGCAGCCAGCGGGCTTCCCGGATTAAAGGTTGAATTATTCTGCCTGGCCAAATAGCTTACGATCGCGACCCTCCCAGAATCAGCTGAACGGGAGCATATTGAACGCTGCAACTCCACACGCAGCGATGCCAAGGACCTGTATGGTGGACCGCGCGGACACTGCCATCAGGCACGCCTGCGTCCATCCCACAATCCACGTTTAATTCGACACAAAAAAAGAAGTCTTGATAGCGACGCCACTCAGCGCCGCCAGGCGCCTGTACCAGGACGGTGCTGGGTGTCGTCATCAAGCAAGCCCCTCCGGATTCCTGCACGACCATTCGCGTTTGAGTTGCCGCTGATTTCAGTGCGCGGGATCAGTCCGTTGTTGCGGCGCCACGCTTTTGCCCTGGCCGCATGGATGCGTGGCGCCATTGATCCTGCGCAAATTTCCAAAATTAAACAGCGCAATACTTGCCCTCTGCCAATTGAACTCATCTGGCGATGGAGGTGCAATGACCCACCAATACCTGAATGAAGCAGCGGCCGACATCGCCACCCTGTCCGTATTCGGCAAGGCCTCTCAGTTGAACCGGCTGCTACGGCTGGACTTTCCGTTCGACGACGGCCCCGAACAAGGCACGCTGCTGGTCAACACCATGCACGCGCGCGAAGAACTGTCGCGCGATTTTTGCATCGACCTGGAACTGCTCTCGGACAACGCCTTTATCCCGCTTAACGCGATGATGGCGAAAATGGTGACGGTGTCGCTGGTGCGCGCCGACGGTTCGCTGCGCTACTTCAATGGCTACGTGAGCCAGTTCGAGTTGATCAAGACCGACGGCGGTTTCGCTTTCTACCGCATGGTGCTTGGCCCCTGGCTGACGTTTGCGCGGTTGCGCGAAGACTGCGTCTCATTCCAGCGCAGATCCGTGGTCCAGCTGACCGAAACGACCTTCGACCATTACCTGGAGCGCGACTATCGCATCGCCCTCACCGACGATGACCCCGCACTCAGTTGCGCCAACCAGTACAACGAGACCGACTACAACCATCTGCACCGCCGCTGGGAAGCGCTCGGCCTGCACTACCTGTACGAACACCGCGTCGACGGGCATACCTTGTGCCTGGCCGACAATACGGCGTTCGCGCCCTGGATCGACATGGGCAATGAAGACGGCATTGGTGAAATGACGTTTCGCAGCGAATCGGGCGCTACCGAGGGCGACGGCATCAAAACGTGGCAACCGGCGCGGCGGATCGGCAGCAGTGCGCTGACGTTGACCAGTTTCGATTATAAAAAGCCGCGTCCCCAGCGCGCGCAGGGCCTCTCCGCCAACCGCCAGGACAGTGTAACGGCCTACGAGCGCTTCAGAAACACCGGCGCCTACGGTTTTCGCGACCACGCCGGTGGCGAAGCGCTGGCCAAGCGCAGCATGCAAGAACTCGACGCCATGACGCAGTTTTTTCATGCGCAGGGAAACGACCGCAACGCCCAGGCGGGGCGCAGTTTCCGGCTGCTGGGCCACTTCAGCAGCGAGCCGCCGCGCATGGACATGGCCATGCGCGACTATGTCATCATCGCCATCGACCACCACGCCAGCAACAATTATCAGGCCGGGCCGGGCGCGCCCTCGCACTACAGCAACGACATGACCTGCATCCGCCAGAGCGTGCGCTGGCGTCCCGGCCGCGGCTACAACAGCGAGCGCTGTCTTGACCCCGGCGTGCAGACGGCGCTGGTCGTCGGTCCCGCCGGCCAGCAGATTCACACGGACAGCCTGGGCCGCGTGAAAGTGCAGTTTCACTGGGACCGCGCCGGCCAGTATGACGAGGCCAGTTCGCAGTGGGTGCGCGTCGCCATGCCGGTGGCCGGCGGCCAGTTTGGCCAGATCGGCGTGCCCCGGGTTGGCCAGGAAGTGGTGGTGCAGTTTTTGGATGGCAATGTCGATCATCCGCTCATCACCGGGATCGTCTACAACAGCGAGACGATGCCGCCCTGGCAGTTGCCAGGCCAGGCCGTCTTGTCGGGCTTGCGCAGCCGCGAGCTGGACGGCGGCGGGCGCAGCAATCATCTGGTGCTCGACGATACCGCCGGTAAAATTCAGGCGCAGCTCAAGAGCGACCACCTCGCCAGCCAGCTCAGCCTCGGCCATATCCACCGTATCGAAGACAATGCCGGACGCAAGGACGCGCGCGGCCAGGGCTTCGAGCTGCGCACCGATGGCCACGGCGCCGTGCGGGCGCAGCACGGCCTGCTGCTGAGCACCGAAGGACGGCCGAACGCCGGCGCCCATATCACCGACATGGCACCGGCGCTGGCGCGCATGGCCCAGGGCCAGGCCTTGCACGAGAGCCTGTCGCAGATTGCCCAACAGGCACAGGCGCACCAGCCGGGCGACCAGGATCAGGTTGCCGCCGCGCTGCAGGCGCAGGTCGACGACATCAAAGGCCAGGGGGGCCGACCTGCGCAAGGTGAATTCCCGGAATTTCAGGCGCCCCACCTGACGCTGGCCAGCGCCGCCGGCTTTGAGGCGAGCACCCAGGGTTCGACCCATCTGATGAGCGTGGAGCACACCGCCCTGACCAGCGGCGGCCATGCCAGCCTCTCCGCGGGCAAGAGCCTGCTCGTGAGCGTAAAGGAAGCGGTGCGCATGTTTGCCTACAAGGCTGGCATGAAGCTGGTGGCGGCCAGCGCCGACATCGAGATCAGCGCCTTGAAAGACAGCGTCAACATCCTGGCCAAGCTCAACATCACCCATACCGCCAACCGGATCACGATCACGGCAAAGGAAGAGGTGGTGATCAACGGCGGCACCAGCTTCAGCCGCTGGAACGCAGCGGGGATCGTCCACGGCACCAACGGCACCTGGCGCCAACACGCGGCGCAACACAGCTTGGTCCCCGCCAGTAGCGAAGGCACGCCGGCCTTGCCGCAGACCGTGCAGCTGGCGCCGGGGCAACTCGACCTGTATCACCAGTACGTGAACCTGGAAGGCAGCAGGAAGCAAGGCATCGGGCAAGGTGATTACACCGTCGTCGACGCCGAAGGTGGCGTCCACCAGGGGACGCTCGATGGCAATGGCTTTGCCAGCGTGGCCGGCCTGCCGATGGGAATGGCGACGGTCAGCTACGGCAAGGACCCGCGCGACCCTTGGGATGAAGGCAGCTACTTCGGCCAGGCAAGCGAATGGCCGAACGTGGCGTCGCCCGAGGCTGGCGTCGCTACCGCTGACGCGGATGAACCGCCTCTCGCCGGCGCCAACGCTGCTGCCGGCAATCTCAACGGCGCAGCCGGCAAGCTCGGCGCGATCGCGCAAGCCGCACAGCAAGCGGCAAGTGCGGTGCAGGCGCTGCCAAAAGGCGGCGCGCAAGCATTGCTGGCGCCGCTCGCACAGACGGCCCTGGGCCAGGTTGCGCCCGCGCTTCTTCAACAATCCATCCTGTAAAAGGCCGCCATGACCGCGCCCACGCCAACCCCGACGAAACCGGCCGAACGCGCGCCGGAAGTGGCAGTCGCCCCGCTCGACACCATCGACCAGAAAGACATCGGCGCCGGCGCCGCCGCCTTCGACAAATGGCTGCGCAAGATCAGCCACGACTACGTCACGCTGGAGCGTCTGAGCACAGTGGCCGGCAGCCTGCCGGTGATCGGCAACATCATGGCGCTGATCGACACCATCATGGAGATGGTGGAGATCGTCCAGAAGCACATCAATAAAAAGGACATCGATTTCCTGCAATGGGTCAGCCTGGGCATCAACCTGATCGGCGTGATCCCGGTGCCCCCGGCGATGAGCGCGGCGCGCATGAGTTTGCGGCCGGCGCTGCACCTGGTCCGGCAAAAGCTCGCACTGGGCGTCAAGGATCTTGGCGCCGCAGTGATCGAGGTGCTGGTCATGCACCTCAACGCCAGGCTGGCTGGCGAGCTCGAGACCTTTATCGACAGCGCAATGGGCAAGCTGGCAGGGATGCTGGACGAGTGCGCCAATCTTGCCGACGGTATTGCCGACGATCTGATCGGGATCCTCAAGCGCTGCATTGGCACGGAACCGCTGTTCAAGGTGGCATCGCACGCGGAAGTGGCGGACAAGCTGTACGACCCCAAGGTAGAGAGCAGCTGGCGCCGCCTGCTTGGCGCCCTCAGCGAACAGTACAAGAAGAGCGCGAACTACATTGTTGCCGTGGCAGCGAGCCAGCTGCCGCACGGCGCGCTAGCGGGCATAACTGGCATCATCGGCCACCTGACCGACTTCAAGCCGGCGTTTCGCGGCAAGCTCGCCGCCCTGGCCGACGAACGGGCGCAGATGAGCATCCGCTGGATACTGATGCGGCTGCGCGACGCGGTCATGAAGCACAAGAAGCGCTATCCGGCCATGGTCCCGTCGGCCAAGGGGGCGGACCACAAGAAGAACAACCCGGGCCACGAGCTGGGCGTCACTGGCCGCCAAAGTCCGGCCACCGGCGACGCCAATGCCTGCAAGCTGTGCCCCGCCAAAGGCGGCACCGCGCACTCGATCAGCTTTTCCACCGGCGCCGAAACGTTTACCCATACCGACTTCGTACTCGATGCGCCGCTGCCCATCGCGTGGAGCCGCACCTACCGCAGCGATCTCGTCGCCTTCGACCGCGGCCCTCTCGGCGCACGCTGGCTGACCCCGTACAGCACCCGCATCGACGTCGTCGGCCACGGCAAGCCGAGCGGCTTGCTCTATCACGCCGCCGACGGGCGCAGTCACCGCTATCCGTGGCTGGGCATCGGCGAGAAGCACCACGACCCTGTCGAGCTGATCACCCTGACCCGCGTAAGCGCCACCCTGCTCACGCTCGACTTCGGCAAGCCGCTGCCAGAGGGCGAGCCCAGCCCTTGGCGCGAAACCTATGAACTGGTCGACACCGTGCGCGCCAAGGCGGCCGCGCTGGGCAAGGAGCATTTCCGGCTGATCGCGCTGCACGCCAAGGACGGCGCCGCCCTCGGCCTGCGCTACGACCACATCGTCGCCGGCGAAGCGGTACTGAGCGACATCGTCAGCAAGCAGGGCGAGACCGTCGTCGCCCATGCCGGCACCCAGATCGATCTGGAAAGCGGCCGCATCCGCGCGCTGTGGGAAATCCGCGACGGCGCGCTGGTGCGCCAGCTCGCCGCCTACGACTACGACGACCACGGCGACCTGGTGCGCGCCGAGGACGACAACGCCGCCGCCTGGCAATACCAGTACGACCGCCACCTCGTCACCCGCTACCTCGATCGCACCGGGCGCGGCATGAACCTCGCCTACGAAACGAGCGTCGACGCCGGCGTGCATGCCAAGGCGATCCGCGAGTGGGCCGACGACGGCAGCGACGACACCCGGCTCGAATGGGACAAGAACATCCGCCTGACCTACGTGACCGACGCGCTCGGCCACGAGACGCGCTACTACTACGACATCGCCGGCTACACCTACCGCATCGTGTATCCGGACGGGGGCGAGGAATGGCTGTTCCGCGACGCCGCCAAGAACGTCGTGCGCCACATCCACGCCGACGGCAGCAGCGAGCATCACCGTTACGACGCGCACGGCAACCTGATTACCCACACGCGTGCTGACGGCAGCGATGTCCATTACGAGTACGACAGAGCGCACCGCGTCACCGGCATCCGCGACGCCGAAGGCGGGGTTTGGAAGCGCGACTACAACGCCCAGGGCCAGCTGGCCGAAGAAACCGACCCGCGCGGCAACAAGACCGCCTACGCCTACGACAAGGCCGGCCGGCCCGTTGCCATCACCGACGCGAAGGGCGGCGTCAAGAAGCTCGCCTACAGCCCCGACGGAAAACTGGCCAGCTACACCGACTGTTCCGGGCACAGCAGCCAGTGGGAATACGACGAGCGCCAGCGCCTGGTCAAGCGCATTGACGCCGCCGGCAACGTGACCCTCTACCGCTACACGCCGCTCAGCGCCGAAACGCTGGCGCAAGCGCATAGCGAAGGCAACGGAAACCATCCAGGCCAGCTGGAAGCGGTCATCCACCCCGACGGCAGGCAGGAGCAGCTGCGCCACGACGCCGAAGGCCGGCTGCTGGCGCACACCGACGCGCTGCAACGCACCACCGCCTACCGCTACACCGCGGCCGGATTGATCGCCAGGCGAACCGACGCGCTGGGCCACAGCCTGCACTACCGGTGGGACGCGCTTGGCCGCCTGTCCGCGCTGGAAAACGAAAACGGCAGCGTCTACCGTTTTCAGTACGACCCGGTCGGCCGCCTGCTGCAGGAACAGGGTTTTGATGGCAAGGCGACCGAATACCGCTACGACCCAGCCAGCGGCGTGCTGGCCGAGACCATCGAAGAGGGCGTGACCACCCGGCTCGACTTCGACCCCATGGGCAGGCTGCTGCAACGCCGCGCCACGACCACCGGCCAGCCCGAGCAGATCGAAACCTTTGCTTACAACGCCAACGGCCAGCTGGCCGAAGCGAACAACGAACACGCCAGATTGCAGTGGTTTTACGATGCCGCCGGCAACCTGGTGCGCGAGCACCAGCACTACCAGGGCCCGTTCTACCTTGAGAAACGCACTGCGCTCTGGCACCACCACCACGACGAACTCAACGAGCGCACCGGCACCACCCGCCCCGACGGCCACCGCATCGACTGGCTGACCTACGGCGTCGGCCACGTGCACGGCCTGCTGCTCGACGGGCAGGACCTCGTCTCCTTCGAGCGCGACGCGCTGTACCAGGAAACCGGCCGCACCCAGGCCAACGGCCTGCTGCAGACAATGAAATACGACCCAACCGGGCGCCTGATCGAACAACAGCTCGGCGCCATCGACCAGGTCGGCCGAAAGGGCCGGCATGCTTCCCCCGGCCCCTACGGTCCCGACGTCCAGGCCGGCATGCACGCCACGATCAAGCGGCGCTACGGCTACGACCCATCCGGCCAGCTGACGAGTATCGAAGACGACCGGCGCGGGCGCATCGAGTACCGCTACGACCCGGTCGGACGGCTGCTGTTGGCAAGCAGCGCACTGGCCCAGGAAACCTTCGCGTTTGATCCGGTCGGGAACATCCAGGTACCCGGTCCCGCGCAGCAGGCGCCCATCACGCGCCGCGCGCCGCGGCCCAAGCTGCTCGACAACCTGCTCAAGGAATATGCCGGCGTCAGCTACCGTTATGACGAACGCGGCAACCTGGTGCAACGTATCCAAAACGGCGAGCGGTCGGCTTATGAATGGGATGCGTTCAACCGGATGACGCGCGCCACGACCTCGCACGGCGTGACCACCTTCGCCTACGACCCGCTGGGGCGGCGCATCGCCAAGCACAGCCAGGCGATGGAAGGCACTGCCTTGCGCGAGAGGAGCCGCACTATGTACGGCTGGGACGGCGACACGCTGGCGTTGGAAAGCAGTGTGCACCACGGCTATGCGAGGGGCGAACGGACGGTGCACTACGTGTACGAGCGCGACAGCTTCGTGCCGCTGGTGCAGGCTACCCGAAGGGGATCGCTGAAACTGCCACCCACCACCGATATCAAAGCGCTGATGGCGGGCAACGACGGCAAGTACGACGCTGCGCTCGATCCGCTATGGAACGGGGAATCCGGGCAGGAAGCCGAACCGTTTGGGAAGGAAGAGATCGCGTTCTATCAATGCGACCATCTGGGTACGCCGCAGGAGTTGACCGACCATGAAGGCAAGGTCGCGTGGTCGGCGCAGTACAAGGCGTGGGGCGAAGCGAAGGAGGCGATCAGCGAGGCGGCGCGCAATGCCGGGATGCGCAATCCGATACGGTTTCAGGGGCAGTACTTTGATGACGAGACGGGGCTGCATTACAACCGGTATCGCTACTATGATCCGAATGGTGGACGGTACATAACCGCTGACCCTATTGGTCTGCTCGGCGGGATGAATGCCTATCAGTACGCGCCTAATCCGACGGGGTGGATCGATCCTCTGGGTTTGCGGCCGACGAGTAACAAAGCAGCTTGTCCGATATGTAGTGGAACGCCATGCAAAGGGACGAAAAACCCGGCGCGTGGTGCGGCAGGATTTCAAAGTTCTGAGCACTATCCCAATAAGGACCGTTGGTCAAATGTCCTCTTACCTAAAGGAACCACTGTTTATACACTGTATCCCTATGGAAAGAAGCCGGGCGGCTTCTTTGCTGACGAGTCAACACTCGCCGCATCAAAGAAATCAATTAGCGCCTATCATGAGGCAACACAGGTGGGCCACTCTGGGAATTCTAAGCTATTCCCCTATGGTGCGCGGCAAAAGGTACGGGCATTCACACTGAAAGAAGATCTTTGTGTAGCGAAGGCTTATGCGCTGGCCAATGACCAATATGGACCGGGTGGGGGAACACAGTACTACATTACAGCAAAGGATCGTAAGAATATGAAAAAAGGATCAGTTATGGAGTTAACGAACCCATGATCAATTTCCGTGAAGGAAACATCAATATTGGTGCGGAAAGTATTTTCATTACATCTGATTGTGAAATTCTGGAAGCATTTTCAAAAAAAGGGTTAATTGAAAAACGTGAAGACCCTAGTGGAAATGGAGCATACTTTTACGTTGAAACTGTAGCCGATGACATGAGGTTTGGCGTTATTATCTCCTTGGAAAGCAGAAAGATTGAGTGGATTCTTTTGCGCTGGCTAGACCGGCCCATGACAGGCTGGGATAAAGTAAGTGAAAAGGCGATGAGGGATGAATATCGTCTGTTATTAAATTTCGTAGAAAAAAGAGTCGGCGCGCCCCCAGATAATAAAAAAAATAGGCGGCGTACATGGCGGTTCAAATGGGGGCAAGTTGAAGTAACCTATGAACCACGCTCCTTTGATGTGGTCATCTTCATGAAACCTCGATAAGATCACTAGGCAGAACGGTTCATATTAACCTTATTTCGCAATAAGAATGCACACGTTGAAAATCACTCCGATAGGAGATAAAGCGAGTAGCTGTCGTCAACCGAAGAAAGTCTTTTAATCGGCAGACGTGCTGCTCTTCCTGCACTATCCATTGGAGATTCAAATGTCACTGAAAATCATTACCGTTGGCGACAAAACCGATCATGGCGGCAGCGTGATTAGCGGTTCCCCCGACCACGACATCCGAGGAAAAGCAATTGCCCGACTGGGTGACAAAGTTG
>Ga0265780_10000372_pt1 | contig 71213 bp, 59 predicted proteins | sample P1T30metagenome_FD_192432 | JGI IMG/M metagenome (GOLD analysis project Ga0265780, IMG submission 192432) | Plant litter microbial communities from East Loma Ridge, Irvine, California - P1 T30 | ecosystem: Environmental > Terrestrial > Plant litter > Unclassified | place: USA: California...
TGGGATGCGAGATGGATAGTTTTTGGGGGGGGGGGCTGGGTGGATTTGGTAACATGACGACGTGGTGGAAAGAAAGTTGGGGATGTAGCATGTACACTTGCCACGCATATTTCTGTCATTCATTCATAGATACTCCGACTTTGCGCTTGAAGCATGTAGTCCCATCAAACGAATTAGATGGATCGAATAACCGCGCCCCAAGTTATCCATGACTATTTTACACTTCACAGTCAGACACCACTTTCCCGTAATCCCTCCTTACAAATCATCATCGTCCCACTCCCCCGCCCTCGTCTCCCCAGCATCAGCATCTTCCACACTCGCCTGTTGATGACGCACCCGCGCAGCTTCAGCAGAAGTCAAGTCCTTGGCATGCTCGTCGACCAGCGGTGCAGGTGTAGGTGCAAGTTGGTCGATGAACAAACCACCCGTCGCCGCCGCCTCGTCAACAGCATCCAACGCACCTTCATCTCCCACACCCTGCACCTCCCCCAACCAGCGCATATAAAGCGCCGCGTACTCCGCGACCCGATCAGCGCCAAGTTCAGGCGCGATGCGCTCGCCCAACTCCCCGATCTGCGCGGGCGTCAGCGCCGCAAGCAGCGCGGCCATTTGCGCCGCGAGCTCGATGGGCAGGTGTTGGACGTTGAGCTGTGCGATGCGCGAGAGGAGGTGCGTAGCCGCAGGGCCGTCGAGGGTGTCGGTAGCGAGGCGGTCGCGCAGGGGAGCGAGGAGCGGGATGTCTGCGGTTTCCAGGACGTGCAGGACGCGGTCGAGGACGCGTTGCTGGTCGGGGGTGAGGGGCGGGGCGTGGGTGGCGAGGAGTTGCTCGAGGAGATATTCGGCGAAGGACTGTGCGGCGTCGGGCGCGAGGTGTAGACCGAGCATTTGGGCGAGGTGTGTGGTTTGCAGGGCGTTGAGGGAGGGGAGTAAGGAGATGAGGGACCGCGCGTGGGCGGCGGACATGTGGGTGATGTACAGGTCTGCGATGGGGCGGTAGGTGGCTACGACGGTGGCTTCGTCCATGGTTGTGGCCTCGTTGCGCAGGCGGTTGAGCAGCGGGGTGAGGAGGGGGTCGTGGGCGATGTGGACGGCGTCCATGATGGCGTCGACGATGTCGAGTTGGCGCTCGGTGAGGACTTGCATTGGGCCTGGATCTGTGCCGAAGGTGATGCCCTGCGCTTCGAAGAGTTGGATGCGAAGGTTGTCGAGGGCGTCTTCGCGCGCGGCGCCGTGCAGGATGTTGACGGCCATGCGCTGCTCCGGCGTGATGTGCTGCATGACTTCCCACTCCTCGTCTTCCACTTCGGGGTCGGTTTCGTCCTCGTCCTCGTCGGGGTCTTCGCCGCGCCGACGTGCCATCTCCTGGCGACGGGTAAGGCCCTCGCGGTTGAGGCTGGATTCGCGGTGGTAGCCGTCTTGGTTGTAGCCTTCGTCGTCGAAGGAGGCTTGGCCGTAGTGAGGGCAGCCGTGGAGGCCGACCCATTCTTTGCCGCAGAGGTAGCAGAAGCCGTAGCCGCAAGAGCATCTGAAAATGTTAGTTTCCACGAAAAAAAGGCGGGTTTTGATAATCTTACGTGACGTGGTTACAAGCTTCCATCAGCTCGACTACGGCGCTGCATTGGCTGCAGTTCTGGTAGCCGTTCTCGGTCGCGAGTTTCTGGAACTTCTCCTCGTTCTCATTCTTCTTGCAGACGTGGTTCTTGGTACCATCGACGAGAATGTTCCTGCAGCCGATACAGGTCAACTTGCCACATGCATCGTCCTCGCAGATGGAGTACGTGATCTTAGTCGCCGGGTCGGTCACGTGTGTCGATGGATGCAAGAACTTTGCGCAAGCTGGGTTGCCGCAGTACACGCGGAACCTGGTGACAGTCAGTACTGAATTCAGTAATATGATGGTAAACTTACTTGGCGAGGATGGCGTATTCGCCCTGCTCCTTGACTTGATATGCCCAAGCAATATCGAACGGCACGTACTCTTCATACTCTTGGAGCATGAACATCTGGCCGCAGCACTTGGGTGGAAAGAGGCTCTCGTTCTGCGTAGCGCGCTCGAAGAAGCTGGAAATATCATCCGGGCAAACCCAGTGCTGACCGCAGGGAGCTGCAATGAGCAGTTCGCCATCCTTCTCCTCGCCGCCGCAGATCACGCAGCCCTTCTCCGTCTCAGCCATGTCGTTTACTGAGGATGGTTTCTTGGGCTTGGGTAAATGTTCTCGAGTGTCGGTTGAGCTCCTTGTGGGTGAGGTGGTTGAGTAGACAAACAGTTGTTGTCTCGGTGTGGAGCAGTCAAGGTCGCGATGAGGAAGCTCTTGTAGGTACGGGCAAAGGCTTACTGACGCGATTATAGCGCCAAGAACGGAGGCTCCTCTTACCTTATCTGAGGCAATTCACAGCATGCGGTGCGTGCGTTTCCTAGGTACCAGCTTTGGAAGATCGTGGCGCCGTGATTGTTGGGTGGTTCGCCTAATGATTGGACCCGAGGTTTGGTGAAAGGCTACCCACCCAAAGCTAATAACGTTCAGAAGCGTGTATTGTGTTAAGATAGAGCGATGGCGAAGTGAAAAGGTTCTAGGACAGTCGGATATACATACTTGTGTTTGGCAAAGCGTACAGATGCACCATGCAGGCAACCATGGCGCGCCTTGCCTATTTGGGGCTCTCACGGCCTCAAATTGCGCAGAGAACTGTTACAGCCGCATAATCAGACCGATGCCTGGCTGTGGCCTACGTCGCACGGAATTGGTGGGGGCATAGCGAAGGCAGCTCACTCACAATCTTCACCGAACAGCGCTCGAACATGATTGATAGTCGATCGGGTATATACGCATTAGCTGCTCATCAAACAAGCTCTATGATACACACCTGTATGCCAGACCAAAACGCCAAAACGTGAATGCACATGGTTTTCCACACCGCCTACCTCACACCGGCCTTCTTTTCGCTGCCCGCAAACTTGCCCTCCTCCTCTTCCCACACCTTCCTCTCCATCCGGCGTCTCGCAGAATACGCCCGCGCAAACTTCCACGCTTCCGTGTCTGCAAGGTTCCATTTCTCTACTTCATCCACCACGGTTTTCATGCGCTTGTCCTTGCTCTTCAGCGCATCGCGTGCCTTGCCGAGGCGGATCTCTTCCTTCTTGATCCACTGGTCGTCGGGCGTTTCTTGGCCTTTGATGGCCTTTGGTGGACCGGGGCGCGGGAAGATGATGAGCTGTGAATCGTCGCTGGGCGAGCTGGGCTCTTTGGTCGCAGATGCTGTTTGGGGTAGGTCAAAGCCAAAGATCCAGTCGAGATCGTGCTGGGTGACGCGCTCGGCTGTGAGCCAGAGGGTGTGTGCTGGGGCTGCTGCGACAAGCTCCTTGAACTGCACAAGGCGGAATTCCTCAGTGTTCTTCTCTCCGATCGACTTCTTTGTCAGCTCCTTGACCCAGAGATCACGAGCGGCGATGGTGCGCAGGAAGTCGGCGTCAATGGTGTCACGCGTGTAGTGTAGCGAGGTCATGGTATATGGATGCGGAACGGTGCCGATGGTGAAGAACTTGGTGGTATTGACGAACTCGGGAAACTCTTGCAACTTTATGAACTTGTTTGCATCGCAGGGAGTGCACTTGGGTCGATTAGGTGGACAGGACTTGGGCATTGGCGATGTAGGACACTGGGTGAGGTTCCGGCCAATTTGAGCTGCCTCAAACATGAGGGCTGTCGTGTGTTCAGGAAGAGGTTTGGCGATGGCAACGCCTTCGGGGTGCAGCTCCTGGAAAGTGAGGTGGAGATGAGAGTTGATCAGGGTGGCCAGGAGCATGAGGCCTTCGGCTTGCGTGTTGTTGGTCAGCTTCTCGTTGACGGTGCCGTATTTGCTGGATATGGTCTCGCTGGTGTAGTATGCGATACCGTTGGCCTTCTTGTCGACCTGGACGTCAGCCGGAGTCAGGAGGTTGACGACGGCACCACCCTCCTTGCGTGCCAGTTGGGTAATCTTCTCGTTGTTCGCTGTGACGTTCTTCAAGAGCTCATTGTTCATGACCTTCTTCAATGCAGCCTCGACCGTCGCCTTATCACCGAAGAAGACGCCGTTGTTTAGCGTCTGCACGCGAGACAGCTTGGGGTATTCGGCGCGTCGGAGGAAGCTCAGCATGGCGTTGTCGTACTCTGCCATGGGCAAGGCAAGCCAGTTGACCAGAACGCCACCGCTCATGTGTCCCCATGCCAGCCATCGCGCAATCTCCGTCTCGGCCTTTGCATCCAGCTTCATGCGCTGGAAGAGGTCATAGAGGGGGTGCTTCTGGGCCTCGGCGCGGGACAGGACCTGCGGCTTGAAGCCCTGAGCCCACCAGGCACGTCGCCAGGCCAAGATGAGCCTCTGCTCAGCCTCGGATATGGCCTTGGGCTGCTTTCCCGGCGAATCGTAGTAGGTGTAAATGGGCGGGCGCTCTCGCAGCGGCGGCAGGACAGCGCGGTTCTCGTCGTATGCAATGGCATTGGAGAAGGGATTCCGCCATTTGAAGTCGGTGAGCCACTCAATGGCACGGTAGGAGCTCGTGGTGGTGCTGTTCGGCTGGGCGGGCGGCTTGTGCGCTGCGGGACCAAAGGGCTTCGGGATGGCGGGGACGTGGACGTCTCCAATGTCCGGCAGGTGTGCTTGGGGGTGTTTGACGGCCTCGGCTACCTCCTCGTACGTGGGCAGGTTCTCGCGCTTGGGCGGGCCGTAGAAGCTGACGTTGACGATGATGAAGACAACAAGCACGATGATGGCCTGGAAGCGCGCGGGCGGCATCTGCAGCGTCACGGGCCGGCCGAAGATGGTGCGTTGGATCGGCATGGCGAGAAGGCGAGAAGGCGAGAAGGCGAAAAGGCGAGTGCAGCAAGGAGTGTAGAGGGCGTGTTTTACGGCGACATTGAAGCAGCAGCTGAAATGCTGACGAATGTGGCCTATGGCGAGCTGCGAGCCGACTCTGCCGTAGTAGCTTTTGGTGTGGTGGCGTGGAAGGAAACAGATGAAGAGCCCGTCTCCAACTACACGACGGCGAACAAGAAGCAGACGTCAAAAACCACAATTAGGCCCAGCCAGGCAAGCCAGGCAAGCCAGGCACCCATGGGGGACATGTCAAAGCACGCCGGGATACGATACCCCAGTCTCCGCCTCCAGACGGTAGGGCTGAAGCTCGCTAGCATGCCGCCGAAGTCGCATGCTGCATGGGAACATTTTCCAGCGCTGCGTCATACCGTAATAGGTTGACTCACCCTGAGGTATTTGTTGACTTTTATAGTTGAGACGCGTCTTCAAGTCTGGTCTCCATCTGGTTCACTCTTTCCACGTTCAATTGACTTCAGAAGTGGCCGACATATAAAAGTTGAAGCGCACGCGTACAGTCAACGCGACCCCGCGAACATTTCCACCCAAGTGACTGAACCACGACAACCCACGATTCGTGACAATGGCTCCATCACAAAAGACAGACATCCCAGACCCTACCGCAGACCTTAACTGGTCTGACTTCAAGGGTCCCATCCACGAGATATTTGCCGGCAATGCGCGGAAGCACCCGGAACGAGCATGCGTGGTAGAGACAGCCACGAGCACGACGCCAGAGCGCACCTTCACGTACAAGCACATCTTCGAGGCGACGGCGATATTATCACACCACTTTGTGCAGAGCGGCATACAGAGAGGCCATGTAGTCATCATCTTTGCCCACCGCGGCGTCGACCTGGTGGTTGCCATCATGGCTGTTCTGGCGGCAGGAGCGACCTTCTCAGTCCTCGACCCTCTGTATGCGACCCGCCAATCCATATCGTCTTATTACATAACCACCCAGACTAATCACGTGCTAGCTACCCACCAGACCGCCAGTGCATCTACCTCGAAGTCTCCCAGCCCCGCGCCCTCGTCGTCATCGACAAGGCCACACGCGAAGCCGGCCCTCTCTCAGACCAGGTGCGCAACTACATCAAGGCCAACCTGCAATTGAGGACCGAGGTCCCGGCCTTAGAGCTGAAGAATGACGGAACCCTGGTTGGAGGGCCCAAGGACGGCAAGGACGTCTTGGATGCACAACAGACGCTCAAGGCAGAGCTGCCCGGAGTGCTGGTCGGCCCAGATTCGACACCCACATTGTCCTTCACATCCGGCTCAGAAGGCAAGCCCAAGGGCGTAAAGGGACGGCACTTCTCGCTGACTCACTACTTCCCCTGGATGGCCGAGACGTTTGGACTGTCTGAGAATGACAAGTTCACCATGCTCTCCGGTATCGCACACGACCCCATCCAGCGCGACATCTTCACGCCACTGTTCCTTGGCGCACAGCTACTGGTACCGAGCAAGGAAGACATCCAGCACGAGAAGCTCGCCGAGTGGATGCGCAAGTATGGCGCGACCGTCACCCACCTTACGCCTGCCATGGGTCAAATTCTGGTTGGAGGTGCATCGGCAGTGTTCCCAAGCCTGCACCACTCGTTCTTCGTCGGAGATTTGTTGATCAAGCGTGACTGCAGGAGGCTGCAGAATCTCGCGCCCAACCTCCGCATCGTCAACATGTACGGCACTACAGAGACACAGCGTGCCGTCAGCTACTACGAGCTACCCAGCTGTAGTGAGGCTCCCGACTTCTTGGACAGCATCGGCGAAGTCATCCCTGCTGGTCGGGGTATGAACAATGTGCAGCTGTTGGTCGTGGACCGTGAAGACCGCAACAAAATCTGCGAGCCCGGCCAGAGTGGTGAAATCTACGTCCGAGCTGGCGGTCTCGCAGAAGAGTACCTTGGCCTGCCTGATCTCACAGCGACCAAGTTTGTCGAGAACTGGTTTGTAGACCAGAAAAAATGGGTCGACGAGGACAAGATGAAGGTTGAGGCACAAGGAGCGGGCGAGCCATGGCGCGAGTTCTACAAAGGTCCACGCGACAGACTCTACCGCTCTGGTGATCTGGGTCACTATGGACCGGACGGAAATGTGCACTGCACAGGACGAGTCGATTCGCAAGTCAAGATTCGAGGCTTCCGTATCGAACTTGGTGAAATCGACTCGCATCTTTCTGCGCATCCGCTCGTGCGCGAGAATGTGACTCTTCTCAAGCGCGATGCCTACGAGGAGCCAACGCTCGTTAGTAAGTGCTTTGCGATATTTCATCTACTGGACTATGCTAACACGACATGCAGGCTACATCGTGCCCGAGATGAAGCGATGGTACGACTGGCTGAAAGAGCGGGGCTCAGAAGACACAGCTTCCACCGAAGACACGAGCATGGTCACTCTGCTCAAGCGCTTCAAGTACCTCAGAGACGATGTGCGCGAACATCTTAAGAAGAAGCTGCCCGCGTATGCTGTCCCATCCGTCATTGTCCCGCTTATCCGATTCCCTCTGAACCCCAACGGCAAGATTGATCGGCCTGCGTTGCCGTATCCAGAGCCTGCACAGCTCGCCGCAGCCGGTGCTCGTCGCCCATCACAGCTCGGTGCGGCTCTGACAGACACGGAGAAGAAGATGGCCGAAATCTGGGCACAGCTGCTCGGTGATCGCGGTGTGACAGCCGACGGCATCAGCGGCAGCGACTCATTCTTCGATCTTGGTGGTCACAGTATTATTGCTCAGCAGCTTCTCTTCAAGATCCGCCAGGAGTGGAAGGACATCGACGTGCCCATGACCACCATCTTCCAGTACCCCACACTCCGCGGGTTCTCCGCAAATATCGACCAAGCCATGGATCCCATTGGTCTCCGTCTCGACACTGCGGAGGCCATTGAAGACGACCCAGAAGACGAGGCATACTCTGCAGACGCCCGCGATCTCGCCAAACACCTCAAGGAGTTCAAGACCCGCGAGCCTCTCAAGCCAGGCGAAGAAGTCCACACCTTCCTCACCGGTGCCACAGGTTTCCTCGGTGCCTACATCCTCCGAGACCTCCTCTCCCGCCCAGGCAAAGTCACCGCCCTCGTGCGTGCCAAAGACATTGACTCCGCCCTTGGTCGCGTCCGCCAAACATGCCAAGCCTACGGCATCTGGGACCATAGCTGGAACTCCCGACTCGAGACACTCACCGGCGACCTGGAGAAGCCCGACTTCGGCCTCAGCCCAGACACATGGAACAAGCTCGCCGACTCGGTCGACGTCGTCATCCACAACGGCGCCCTGGTGCACTGGGTGCTCCCCTACTCGCGCCTGCGCGGCCCCAACGTCTCCTCCACCATGACGGCGCTCTCCATGTGCGCCGTCGGCAAGCCCAAATACTTTGGCCTCGTGAGCTCCACCTCAGTCCTCGACGCAGACTACTTCGTCGCCCTCTCCGCCTCCACCCCCACTGGCGTGCCCGAATCCGACGACCTCGAAGGCGCCCGCAAAGGCCTGGGCACCGGCTACGGCCAGTCCAAATGGGCGGCGGAATACCTCGCGCGTCAAGCCGGTCTTAAAGGTCTTGCGGGCGCCGTCATTCGCCCCGGCTACGTCCTCGGCGACCCGGACTCTGGAACCACGAATACCGACGACTTCCTCGTGCGCATGCTCAAGGGCTGCGTGCAAATCGGGTCCCGCCCGGACATTTCCAACACAATCAACATGGTGCCCGTCACGCACGTCGCGCGCGTCGTCGTCGCCGCATCTTTCAACCCCCCCGTCTCCCCCCTCGGCGTCGCGCAAATAACTTCCCGCCCCCGCATCACGTTCAACGACTTCCTCGGCAGTCTGGAGAAGTTTGGATACCATGCCCCGCTGGTGCCGTATGCGCAGTGGAAGCGCGATATGGAGAGCTACGTCGCGGATCAGTCGGGTACGCGCGAGGAAAATGCTCTCCTTCCGCTGTATCACTTCGTCACGGGCGACTTGCCCGCGGATACCAAGGCGCCGGAATTGAATGATGAGAATGCCGCTGAGGCGTTGAGGAGGGATCATGCGTGGACGGGCCAGGATTGGAGTGCTGGGGGCGCGGTGACGGAGGATACCGTGGGCGTCTATGTGGGCTATCTCATTGAGTTGGGCTTCATGCCGAAGCCCGAGGCAAAGGGCGTCAAGGAGCTGGTTGTGGGCAAGTTGACCGAGGCGATGAGGGAGGGGATGAAGTTGGTTGGTGGCCGGAGGGGTGTGTAGAAGTTCGATTTGAGAAGGAGACATGATGCATAGGTTAGATAAAAGGTAGATTGATTACCATTATACGATACGATGAAGTCGACACACGCCATACGAGGCTCTGTACACCGGAGGTGATCATCGCATCACTCACGTCCCTTGCCCAGCCCCAAAGATGCATACTTCTCCATGAGCAAGCCCCTCAACGCCCCACCATCCTCCAGCCACTGCGCAACCATAAATGCATGATGCGCCCACTTCGTGCACGCCTCATCATTCTCCTGCATGTAGTAGTCGATGGCGTGATTAAACGTGGTAGTCGCAAGCCACTCGAGCTCCGTCGCAGGATAACGATCGGTTTCCTTGATCTCATCGTCAGCCGAGTCTGAGTCTCTCAAAGGCTCTAATGAGAGAGGGGAAGTTGCTAGGATATATGCTCTAGTAGTTGTACGGTCCTGGTTTGGCTTAATGATAGCCTTGGGGTGACGGTTGTGCAAGGGAAAACTTACTCCATGATGTTTCGTCGCGACAGTGACTGCAAGCTCTATGCAGCTGAGGCTGATCTTCTCGTCATAGCCAAGCGCGATGCTGAAAAGGCAGCGGAGCCAACGCGCAAGCTTCGTCATGTCCGCTCCGGTTTGGTGTGATGTGAGCTTGATAATCTTCTCGAGTACTGACAGCACCTCTGTGGCTTTGTTAGTGTGGAAAATGTCTTCCAGATTCGTGTGGCCTACTTTTCTGGTACTTGTCATCCACGCACGCCTGCACCACGCAAGCGTGTATGACGAGAACAAGATCGGCCAGCGTCTCGTAGTGATCAGGGCTCTTATACTTCCAGCACTGTTCGAAGAGATCGTCGAGCTCGTCCCACTTTTCGAGCTTTAGGACTGCTTCGAGCTCCAGCTTGACGACCTGAAAGTGTTTCGAGATAATATCGGCCTGAGCAGAACCACCAAGCTTGTCGATGCCCTCTGCAGCAGCTCGTCGGAACTCCTGACTGTGCTTGCGAGCTTCTAGGTAGTATTGCAACTTTCAAAGTCAGTGGTGATGAAGATTGCATCTGCGAACCACTCACACAGCTTTCCGTGTTGTCCTCTGCTCGGGCTAGTGTCGTGTATGTGCAGGCAGAAAGAAACTCGCAAAACACCAGCCGCAGGCAAAGATCGCCTTCCGAGCCCAGTTCATTCTGGTCCTTGAGGAGCTTGATAAACTTTCATCCAGGTTAGTGCTTCCTTTATCATAAGTGAGGATGTATCGTACCTCCGAGCAAGTGTGCAACAACCTTACAAGATGGCGGGGTGACATGTCCGCACAGTACCGGAGCGACAAGTTGTACGAATTTTTCGAAAACCATTCAAACTCTTGTGTGGTGAAGAGCTGCTGCGCTGGGTCAATAGGACGTCGCCTGGAGGCTTTGGCTTGTGCTATTGCTGGCAAACATTAGCTAAATCACTAGCACCTCGACGTGTAGCTCACCTCCTTCAAACACTTTGCATAGTTGTTCCATAACACTAGATTCGATTGCACCATCTTTGACGAGCTCCGACTGAAGGAGCCGGCCCGTACATCTGCTCTTGTCAGCCGCATGCATCATGAACTGGCACAACAACGTACCGCAGAAGTGCAGGAAGATGAATACCCACGGGCGCGCTGTAATCGTACTTTTCAAGGACACGTTCCAGGGCATTGATGGCTTGCTTTTTGTCTCCATTGCTCTGGGCCTCCATCGCACAAGCATAGAGCAAGGTTGCATCCTTAGCTGAGCTCCGGCATATGTGGTCCAAGCACTCCGCAGCTGTCGTGGTCAGTATGTCATCACTGCCTGCTGCAGCGTACAGGGTTCTTACCAAGTTCGACATCCTGGCTTTGAATACCTGCTTTGTACATTAAATAGCGTGTTACTGGTTCGTCTCTGCCACTCTCGGACATCTTCTTGTGGGCTTCTCGTGCAGCTGCATAATCCTGCCGTGACAGCGCGCACTGTATGATCTTCCTATGGTGCATTAGTCGAATTTACTCTCCTAGCTTCAAAGAGACTGACCTAGAGATACGAGCCTTGTTTTGTGCTCCAGCTTTGTCAAAGACTGGGAGTAGGCAAACCCGACACCAAGCTTCGGCGACGACAAACTGCTCATGACTGGATGCTGCTTCGACTCTCTTCCACAACAGCTGCGCGGACACTTTTAGTAAAGATTTGTTCCTTCACAAGGGCCAGGGACTCACTGTCTGTGCTGCATGAGTAGCAGGAGCGGAGAAAGAGCCCTTTAAATTCTGCGAGACGGTTTCGAGCAATTCTTGTGTTTCCTCGAGTATCTTGTCTGCAAGATTGTTTGTTGTACCGATCCAGATGCGAGTGATCATAGCCTTTTCGATCCAAGTTTGATTTTCCTCTCTGAAGAGCCGAATCTCGATCAGATCGTCAACGATTTTGCATGCGGTGGCAGTGCTGTTACATTGAGCACTGGCACTCTCAACGAGTCCATAGAACTCACCTATGCTCTTTCAGCTTGTGAATATGATGCATGATAGTCCTGAAATTGGTATCATTTAGAACAATAGTTCTTATCATCCGAAGGAGGACTATGAAGGTCAGCTGTGGGTGGGTGTCACGGGCAGAGGTCATTTCCGCTGCATACCATTGTAGAATTCGGCGCTGTCAAAAGTTTCGCTTGAGGAGAGTAGCTCAATTTTCAGGAGTGAAACCATCATTTTTTCAGAGTAGTCCTGGGATGTGTGAGTCATGCGGGCTCGAGGTCCTTCTCATTGTGCCTACTGTTTCCATGAGCTTCAGCATTTGCCAGGCTTTGTCTCGAGCTTCAGTGGTGTTCGACTTCATACCTGCCTCCACTTTGAAAATATCAGTTCAAAATCTGGTGAGTAGGATTGACGCATACCAATGGCGTGCATGGTGCTCAGCCGTAGTTCGCTAGCCCCAGGACTGAGCATATCCATGTCTTGCTCTCCAAGTGTATCGTATGCGCGCTCGAGCCACTTTGTCGCAGCCTCGTACTGGCGTTTACTCAAGCTGTCTTTACCCATCTCATATAGAAGATCTGCAAGGGTCTCTGCTGAGCTCGGGGTGAGTGCAACGGCGAGCTGCTTGCACTTGGCATACATATGCTCTGCTGTGTCCATGCGATCCTGTCGCCATGCCTGTTATTTCTTGCGTCAGCATGGGAAGACGGGCGTAACGAGACGTCACTCACCAGCGTAGTCCGCACGGCAAAGTACTCCATGCGCAAGCGACGCGCCATCTCACCCTCATCGTCATTCGCAACATCGCCCTCCTTACTGAGCACTTCCTGATACTCGGCGGCACGCCCAAGGATCTTGGTGGCATGGTCAAGCTCTTTGCTAGTGATGCATACGCGTGCAGCTTTCAGCGCAACCTTCATAAGACGAATGCAGCTCTTTCGCGGACGACCTTTTGCATGTGCCGCAGCTGAGTCGAGCACAAGGAATGCGAAAGTGCGCACAAGGCAGAGAGAACGATTCTTTTCTTTCGCGTCGTCTTTCGCCTTACTATTTGGCGCTGGCTCATCGCGTCGCAAGCGGGTGGAAAGGTTCCAGAGTTCGGTGCCCAGTCTGTCGAGCTCATCCTGTCTTACGGTGAGGGTCGAGGACGGCAGCAGTGGCAGCCCACGTATTTGCTTCTGGAGGTCTATCACAAGAGAAGAGTCGCGATCCTTTTCGAGTCGTTTGGGGAGATTTGCCCCGAAAGCTATGGAGCGTGAGTGACGGTTGTGGAAGGCATGGGTCTGCACCCACTGAGAATCGACTTGAGCTTCTTTTCGCGCTCAAGCTTTGCTGCCGGCGGTGCAGGCGCCATTGAAATGTGTGAGCGAAGAAAAGGAGTGAGGAGGGGTGAGTTGTGGACGAGGTTTGCAAGTTGCGACTGCCTCTGTGCGCTCACGTGCATTACGGGAACGGAAGGCGCAACACAAAACACCTGCGTAACGATTGAACAACAAAGGCGGGCAGTAAAAGCTTTTGATTGACAGTGGCATCCCAGTAAGCCGGATGTCTGCTCGAAAAATAGTCAAATAACGCCCGCAGCCGTGCCAAATCCCACCATGCCATGGTTCAAACACCCCAGGTTCGCATACAACAATTGTACATCGAGCTAGTGCTAGTCTAGCAAGCATTAATCTACAATCACGCCGCCTGCAGTAGTTACAGTGGCTATTAGGAAGAGGTTGGGGGCCCAGAAGTGGCCTCGGTGATCGGGAGGAAGTTGCCCACAATCAGTGCTGGTCTTTTACAGTCAGTACAAAGAGGACTATTCAATGCAGAATGCAACCGACTCACATGTTCCACATATCGCGCTTCACTGTAAACGAAAAGCAGCATCGGATCTCGGGATCCGAGGAATTTGGATCGGGGTTCTTCAGCGAGCAGCTGGTGAGAATGGCCTTTTGTGTGTGATCAAAAGCTATGGCGCCAAACTTCTCCCAGTATGACACCAGAGATGGTTCGGCAATGATCTCATGTAGAGCTATATTACCCTGATATCTGTTAGCACGTTTTGATAGCTTGTGATTGATGCGGCACGTACGTCTCGTAGCTTTGACATGGGAGCATGGATGAGTCTTGCCATCTCCTTGTTCCCTCTGTAAATCTCGCCCGTTCGCCGCCAGCAGCAAGCGGGTATGGCCATGCTTGCGAAGACGCGGTCGTACTCCATCAAGCTTTTGTCGAACCACATTTCGATACGCACCAGGTCAACGTCCGTCAACTTCTCCATGCGCTCTCGGAACTTGGGACGGAACCTGTCGAGCTGCCGCAGCACTCGCACTTTGGAAATATGCTGCAGATTCTGCTCCATGTATTGGTTGAGCCGTGCGTAACCTTTGACGTAGTTGAAGGGCTTTAAAAGTCCGGCGTCCATTTTGGCTTTTAGCAACTTATTCATTCGTTCTTCGGGACTGTCAGAGCCGGCAGGGTCTGCGGCTGTCATGAGATACCTCTCGCGAGCCTTGTCGGTTGGAACTCCGCTGGACCGCCGCTGAATAGTCTGACCACTAGCGGTCTGGGCAGGGGGTGGTAGCAGTTGCGTGTTTCTAGGGGTGTTCGGATCGAACGTCGAAGTACTCGTGAGAGTGCCCATTGGATTCATCAAGGAGGCATCAGTGAACAACGAATGGAAGTCGCCACCTCCGTAAAAAGCTCCATCGTCCATGAAGTTTCCGTTGAGGAAATCGTTGAGCAAATTATACTCGTTGCTCACTTCGGTAGTGTTGAACATGTAGGATGGATGAAACTGATGCATGTCTTGAAAGTTGTTCTGGTTGGAGGAGTATAAATCATTATAATTCAAGACTACAAGACGGTGAGGAACAAGCACAAATGGGAGCTGAAAGGACGTGTAACTTACATGACGAGCTACCAGAGTTCAATGATGGTACCTGTGGCGCAGATACGGGGTTGGGCTCCGTAACAGACGCTGTGCTGGCAACTTGATCAAGCAGAGGAGCTGGCGCCAGGTTGAGCCCTGCATCTGGGGCGTCTGGCTGCTGGGGGAGGGTCTCTACTGTGGCATCGGAGCTAAGCGTGCCATTCTTAGGAGTCTCGCTCTCTCCCATGGTGGTTTCTGGGTCTGACTTGGACTTCTTGACGCCTTCACGAGGCTCATCGTGACATAAGTGGCCAATATTTCGCTTAACGCAACGCGTACATGGTCGGTCCTGAGTAGTTCAAGCAATGATCAGCTTTGGCGTAAGGGCTACGATGTCAGCCACACTTACCAGATCACATGTCATATGCTAATCGACGTATGTTAGTAGTCATCGCAGGATGTTTCGGACGCAGCATAATGCAGTGTGTTGGATGTTGGGGACGGCTTACCGAACGTCTACAATATATGCACGCTAGACAGGAAACGTCAGGTTAGCAGGGCTGCTGAAGGTGTCTGGGTACACGACATGAGTGGCATACCATGATTGACCTTTCTACGCTTTTTTACACTTTTCGTGGGTGCTTCGGAGTCTGCAGCAGAGTGCTTGTCGCGTGTGGGTGAACTATGTTTGGGCGCATTTGTTGAGGGGGCATCTTTGCTGTTGTCCACATCCTTTGGAGCCTTCATTTCACTTGATGGACCACCATTTGACTGCCGCGCGACTTCCGTCATGTGTGGTGGGTCTGGTCCGGTTACTTTTCTTGGAGAGCCGCAGATCAATACGATCTACTGCACGCTTCGTGACACCGGAACAGGCAACTTTCTGGCAGCTGTGGGGCGCTCTAGGTGTTACAAGGAGGCCTCGAGCGGTGGAGAATTAGATGGCAGAAATGGTGTTTCAAAGGCACGCGCATCAGTGAATGTTCGTGGTCGCGTGGCTAGTTAGCCTCGGGAAAAATCGGTGGGGAACCTCGCAAGGCTCTTTCCGTGCTAGCCGACTGCACATGCCATTGCTTGAAAATTGCCTGATTACTACATATTTTGAGATGTCAAGCAGAAAAAAATAACACGGGAGAGTTCTACAGAAGCAAGAGCTTTTCAATGCATGATTCTTTGTCTCGACGATGTAATGCACATCAATGTGGAGAGAACGTGGCTGCCGCTGCGCCGAGACCGTCTTTAGCCAATCACAGACAAGTAGGGCTCCACGACATATCAATCATGCACCTCTTCCGAGAACCACTGTGTCGGTGTCGTGTATGCTAATTCGAGTGCCAGATGATGACAAGACAAGATCGATTCTGTAGTGCGGGTCGGCCATGCCGCCATCAGACATTCATTCGTCCTGCTCAACGCCACGTGTGTATCATAACTCCAAGACTGCACCTCAGTATTGGATCGGCATCTGAAACCAGCGAACTCCTGCACAGCCTTGATATGCGACCCAGTATCGTGTTGACCGCTTGCCAGTACCCTATGGAACCTTGCGCCAAGCCATGCATGACCGTCACAAAAGAGACCGCGGGATGGTCGATCACAAACCTAAACTCCCGCTGCCGGGCACCCTGCATGTCAATATTCACAGTATTGCGTACTGCTGTGCGCTGGCGTGCCTGAACAGTATCTCGTCCAACGCTGCTTGCGTGTCCCTCAGTGCGCCGTGGATGCCGTCCACATGGGCATGGTTACCCTGCATGTTCTCCAGACTTCGCTGCAGTTGTTCGAGCACAGGAGCTAGCTCGGCATCAGGGGCAGCCAGTAGTGCAGTATCCAATGGTGGCGTTGGCCTCAGGCATATGTCGTCAGGGCCGTCGATAAGCACCACGGTCTTCTCGGATTCTAGAAGGAGAGGGTGGATCTACTGAATGTCAGCCACTACTCAATTCGGTAGGCATGGCGGACCTACCCGTCCATGCTTCTCCTGGTGCTTCCACTCAGTCCTCCACTTCTTCGTGTCCTTCTTCAGCTGTTCTAAAATTTGCTCATCCTTCTCTAGCATATGCTCAGCCACCCTAACCTGTTCACTAAGCAGCTGTTTCGAATGCCGAGCTGTTGTGACCTCCCGCGACACTTGGGCATTGCGCTCGGTGAGCTTATCAATATTGAAATGTATATCTTTAGCCTGCGGAGGTATCCGAGAAGCAGCTAAGTGACGTGCGAGCTTCTGTACGAGTGGGTTCAGCGTGTTGTGGGCTGCCATGACCTTGCGCTCGTCTCGTTGCGTGTTCGCGATATCCTTCTTGGCATCTCGTATGACGGCTACAATCTGCTCCAGCACTTGAGTAGAGACCTGGGGCCAGGTATCGATCTGCTCTTGCGGTATGCGCTTGGTCTTTGCCTCCAATTGCACGTACTTCTTGCGCGCCTTGGCCCCCTCTTCTGCCATCTCGTCCGGCTCGACGTGCGCTTTGCGTTTTCGCGGCCGCGATGACTGTGTCTGATCCGCTAAGAGGCCAGAAAGCTCATCCTCGTCATCTTCTTCCGCTCGTGACTTTCGCTTCTGCTTTGTCTTCTCTTTTGCCGGGAGTAGTTTCGACGCATCGGATTTGCGGCTCCCTGGCGGTCGGCCGCGGCGCTTTTTCGAACTATTCTCTTCTACACGCGGACGCGCCTGAACTGTTTAGCATTTCATGGGCTTGGATAACGAAGTTGAGTCGACTTACCATGACGTCGTGGTTGAGTTGTGGATCGCGTCGTCCCAATGTTGACGCGTTCTGGGGCGGATAGCTGAAATTGGTTAGCTCCAATCACATCTTCACGTGATCAATCTTCTTCCACAAACCGCACCCCTCTTCCACAAACATAGCCCATTCTATTTGAGAAAGAAGGTCAAATCTCTACAAGGAACTCAATCTCCGTATCACCAGGTGTCTTCCTCCCTTCCAAGGGCACTCTCGATACGGTCTCACTCGGATCGTAAAACCCGACTCAGCCCTGGGATAAGGCGGTTTATTAATAGCAAGAATGGGTTCTACGCCGCAGGCAGCGAACCACGCCGCAGTCCGCGCCTCACAACTTCTCCAGCGTAGATCGTGGGCAAAGAAATGAAGCTCTCCTGACACTAACCGCTCTTCCGATACAAACACCATTAAAACCTCAGACCAAGTAGCGCATGCATCATTGGGACGTTTTCATCTCTAGCTACCGAGCTCAAGCTTCAGAATTTTGGTCATCTTCGATCGAAAGCTGATCAAGGCAGTGCGCGCCTTGTTAGCCAGGTAATCGCGCGATGTTGACGACCCGCGCACTATATACTGACTGTGTTTTAGGAGTGGAATCGACTCATGAGTCTGTGAATGTGGATAAAATTTACATCGGTTTCGACGAGATCATCCACAAACGGCCTTCTTTCGTCATCTGAGGAACAAAGGGCTTGCTTTCGCCATGTCCGCAATCCGCGTATATATTGGAGACTCAAACATGCCAGGAGCTCCTACCCAGGCTTTGCATAAGCACGAGCTCGTATTGACACATCTGTACTGTTGAGGCTCACTCATTACGCAACTTGCTGCCGTACGAGTCGCAATGGAAAGAAATTCGTGGTGACAGTAAACGTCATTACTACTCGCATTAATATGACAAGCACAGGCTAGAGATCACAGACGACGGGGTGCATGTAGTTGCTCTCCGGTACTATGCAGCAGAGTGCCCCGAGTTGGCAGTTTTCACTTAACTAATGTTGCAAGTAGACAGCGGAACATTTTTGTGCAGAAAAGATTCATTCTACTTCTAATCTAACTACTTGCGCATGTACATACAGAAACGAGAAGCGGAACCGAAACGAAGGGCGTCTCCGAGATGTGTAAAGAGTGTTTCCAGTGAGGTTTGTAAAGAGCGTTGTTGGCGAAGTTTGCAAAGACCGTTTCGGTAGGTCGAGATCGTCAGTCAAGCCATCCAACCACTTGTCTCTACCATCCTGCCCAGGTGTCTGATGCAAGCATTTCGGGGCGATTGCAAAGGAAGAGAAGAGGCCAGGGTGTGAGATCGTGGCGACTAGCCATTTTGTATCCTTCTGTTTTGATCTCGTCCTTGAGGGCCTGGTCAACGCCAGGCATATCATCTCCTGTCACAGCCTTCATGGCCATCCTAACGTTTGCTGCTGCTTGTTCCAGCCCATGCGCCACCGCGGCGCTCAAAAGCCGTGAATTCTTCTTCTATCTCGTCCTGGAGGCCAGGTTGGCCAGGCCGAGGCTTGTTATTAGGACGAGGCTTGTGGGGTGAAGCAGGCCTCGGGGCTGCTGGAGGCGCTGCCTCGCGATTGGCGAGTATGTTTGCGGATGAATCACCAGCTTCGAGGAGATCGTCATCTGTCGCTGGCGAGCGTTTGGCAAGGCCATCGTTGCGTGGATCATCCAGTGGATAGTCACTCAAGTGCGTGTAATCGAGGTCAGCAGCTCGCTGCTCAAGGGCTGAAGCAACTACAGGGAGAGCTCGCGCGTGAACTACACTCAAGGTAACAAGGCCGAGGATGGCTGGGAGAATTCCGCGCATATTGGTAGGCCGGTTGATTGATATGGTATAAAACGGTGGGATAAACAGAATGCTATGATACTGTCGTCGTATCTAGATAGATGTGAAAAGAGATCTTCTGAGGAGCATGAGCATACAATACAAGAGCATGTTCTCTGGTCTTTATACACCGTCCAGCATGGGTTTACGCTTATACGGCGTGCTGAGCAGCGTTGAAATACATTGCCAAAACCCACGGTAACCGTAAATCTGGAACTATGCCTAAGAGGCACGTGAACTGGGTGGCCTAAGGCGTAGGAACTGCAGGAGTGGCACGAGCACAACAACACCAACTTATGCTGGATGACACAGACAGTATCCGCCCTGCGGTACAGCGTACACAAAAGTCCCCGTAGTCTGTGTTGCTATCCTGTGCCACATGCAAAAAATGTTCTATCTTACCAACCCCGTAATCCGGTGAGTGGTCGATCTACAATCACAAGTGCTTAATTTGGCTTTACTCTACCGTGCTCGTTTCAACGGTATATTAGATCTTACCAACGCGGTGTTCAGGCCGCCTAATTTACATCAGTGCCACGGTCGGCTTTGCTCAATTGTGCCTGTTAAAAGTTTGAGAAGTTGTTGTATCTTACCAACGCGGCGGCCTGCCAATCTCTGTATATCTCTGTGTCACACAGCCGCAATATTAGGCGCTAGTGGCACATTAGACATTTCGATTTTGATCTAATGTCCCCATAACGAAAAGATGTTAGATCTGAGGGACACAATGTGGTAGCGCTTCACGATGAGGAAGCCATTACCCCTGCATTCCTTGCCGCAGAGGTACGATTGCTTGCGATGCATTAGCAGGGCAAGTTGCCTGGATCCCTTTGACGGTTATTTGATGTATCACTGTGGGTACATGTATGTAAAGAGGCTATGACAAAATTATGGACACACGGGATGTATTCTCATTCTACAGACAGGTAGGTACAAACTTGGCAACAAGCACGTAGGTACTTGCATCAAAATGAACTAAGTATAAGGAGGCGCGTCCAACGAAGCAGGACGACGAAATCGAGTTTTCTGAGTGTCACCTGGACACTTCATTCCATCATATCCGCCCTCTACGTGAAGGTCATACCCCTCCGCCCATACGTGGAATGCCAAGGCTGTGTTATCCTTATCGTCCTGGGGCTCTCTTCCGTTGCAGTCGTGGAAGCCGTCGTGGAATTTTTGTGCCAGGTCTTTCGCGAGGAAAGAGTTGCTATCGGGAGTGGTGTCATGAAGACAGAGGTAGAAGACGACCGCGACGTTTTTCCTGCCTCCGCACCAGAGGTTCACACACATGCCTCGCTTTCCCGTGTAAGTAACAGGAATTTGGTCGCGAGCTGCCTCGGTGAGGTCCATCTCGTGGTTATCAATCCCCCCCATAAGCCGGAGGCCTGCCAGAAAAGCACGCTCGCCAAACGAGGACCACTTTTGGTCGCCACAATAGTGCCAAGGATCTACTCGTTTTTCTAGAGTTGTTGTGCTTGTGGAAAGCTGGTCGAGCATAGTAGGCTCGCGGAGGGGAGTAGAAGCGGCCAGGCTAGTAAGAGCGCCGAGTAGCAGTGCGGCAGTGGATGGGAGCATCATGTTTAAATAGTTGAGAGTAGGATGTTTAATGTGCAGAGAGAATTGAGGTTCCAGATCTGTTGCGGACTGCTGTATGAATGGTAGAATGGAAGTCTGGAGAGTACACATGTACATACTACGACGGGGCTGTCGCTTTTAAATATTCCAACACACGGTACTCTTTAAAATCACTGCAACTATTTGCAGCTGGCCATAGCTGGACAAGACAGCCCAGAATTGCGCGATGTTCCGCAAAGTGGCGCTCTTTGCAGCTTCGCCACTTCCTGCGACTGCGCCGTCGCATGATTTCCGTGATCAGGTACGCAGGGCAATGTATGATTCCCGTGACTAGGTACGCAGGGCAATGTATGACTCCCGTGACTACGCCGCGCACTGAATGGTTCCCGGAATTGTATTGATGTTGGAAACGATGCGTTCCAAGGTTAGCAACAAGTGCGTGACCAGCAAGGCAGTCTAGACTGAAACACAGATTGAGGGCGTAAGTTGGTGTCGCAGCTGTGACCAGAGATGCAAGGTTGATAGCGCAGATACGATAGGCACATCTCTATCAGCTTTAGGCTCCATATATAAAGTAGCCGCTGCCGCTTTGAAGGGTGGAATTACATCGGATAACTACCTACCTAGTGATTTTTAAGCTTCACTCTTACTTGCAAAGACCTTCTCTTCTTTCTCACACACACTGCGAGAACTCCCGACTTCATCATGCGCGCAACCATAGCCTGTTTTGTCACAAGTGCTACTGCTCTGGTCAACACTCTTTCGCTGGCTGCCGCCGGTACAGCACTGTTGATTCTAGCCCCTACGGCCTCCGCTCGAAACACAAACATTGTTCCCTGTCTAACCGGCAGTGGTAAAAAAGAGCTGTGTGAGTTATGTGACAAAAGTAAGGCAATTGAGGTTACTGCGTGGAACAAAGCCACTTGGGTAGACAATTTTGTGATGGGAGATGCGCCAGCAGAGAGTGGCCCAGGCTACGATGTGTACTGGGTATGATGATTCACATTTTCGCGAGAACAATTCACGCTGGCTAACAAGTTCACTCAGAAAATAGAGCAACCAGCAGAGGGCTGCCGCGTGCTGCTTTTCGACAAATTTGAAAACAACAACTTAAAAGGCAGCATCGTGCCAGGACTTTCGGGACGAATCAAGCTATCAGTGAACAAGGGAGGATGTTACAAGTCCGTCACCGGCTCTGCGTGTACGTCGTCCAATTTGGTCCATTTTCTTCGATTTCGTTCTGCTGACTGTGAATTGCTTACAGCAATCGGTGCTGGAGCTTGTTGTGGCGCAGATTGTGGCAAAATTGGTGCTATCCCCAGCCCTGCTACAACGAAGCGCTCCGAGCCCAGATCCAAAGACCTCACCAGCTCACCACAGGTATACGCTCCACGCAGGGGTAAAAGAAGTAAATATCAGAAGCCGAGGCGAAGCACCCCGGGAGGCACCACAGGCGGGCAGAACAAGAATCCATTCGCGAATCGACCTGCCCCTAGTACTGGCTGGAATGTATGTATTCCCCGATAGCTCTCCGTCCACAAAGGAAACTAATATTAATGGCTATGAACGTAGTGTCAGGCAAAGGCAATCGGCGAACCCTACCGAAAGACAGGGAAGCAGTTTGTAAATGGCAACACATTTCTCTGTACTGAAGTTGGCTGCGACATGTCAAGAGAGTACGAAGTTAGCGTAGCCGCGAGCGTGTCTAGCGAAAAGTCGACAACCTATACGAACAGCCAAGGGTTCTCGGTCGAGGCGATGGCCGGCTGGATGATGGCCGGTCCCACGGCTACAGTCAGTATTGGATACAATAAAGAATTTTCCGAGGCTGTATCTTCGTCAACAGGCACTACTAACACAGACACAAAATCACAAGGCATCAGCTTTCGACAGCAGTTAACACGGGGATATCAGTACAACGGTAGGAGCCCTGGGTAGGATACGCACAATTCGTATACGCTGACAAGTCTTGCAGCCTGGTATGCCCCAGTTCTAAACTGCCAGATGTGGACTCTCTCTTGTGACAAAGGCGAAGGGCCTGTAGAGAAATGCGAAGCCGCTCTCGATGAATTTGGAAAACCCTGGGGCGAGTCGAGTGTCATGACTACAGGCCTTGCCTAGGTAGGCAAGAGAGATAGAGCGGGTGGGGTGAACTGCTAGATAAGATGGTCGATGCCTCGGAAAGAGAATGGTGACAAGCACAAGTCACAAGTAACGGTATATCAGGAGAAGACAAATTGGCAATGGGGAAAGTTATGGGAGGGACTATGGCTTATCGTGACAGTTATGGAACGACATCCATATGTTTTCGATCCATCTATTGCCACAGGTGTTTTATGCAAGTGTTAAGAACCTTCAAGCTGTCAAGCCATTGCAGTAATACTTGTTTTTGAAGCATAGGTGTGCCTCTAATTTTCATCTATTTACCTGTACAAAAGTACAGTGAAACAAACGAAGTAGCGGTAAGCAGAAAGCTGCCAAGCAGGCAAGACATACAATGGGCGTCTTCGGGAAAGTGCAAAAAGAGCGTGTTCAGCAAAGTGTGCAAGGGTGTTCTTGGAGAGGTGTAAAGAGAGAATTCTCGTGGTTTTTTCCAAGTCAAGCCATCTAACGACTCGCCGCCTGTGAGGCAGAGTTTCAGACTTGATTGTGGCTGTACTGGGATTAGGGCAACGGGAAACTCCTTTCCAAGGCTCAATCCAAGCACCATTCCGTCTCGTTGCCTAATTCTTTCGCGTCGTAGCAGATGGTATCTTTGTAGTCTGAGTGCTCGAAAGCTTTCAGGTACACATCAACCCTATCTTCTGTGGGTTCGCAGAGTTCGACAGAGCCGATAAAACTCACGTTGAAGGCATTGTTCAAAAGCCTTTCTTTTTTGTACACCAAAATGCCATGCGCCCAACCGTGCCGTGACATGTCCTCTTTTTTTTACTTCGGTATCATGCTGGTCACTGATCAGCATGAGTTCCGCTTTTACTCCTGAAGGTGTAATAGGGGGGTTCCAATGCGTCACATCCGAGACTGGTTCGACTTTGTACCATTTTCCGGTCCCAATTCGGAATGGAATGCCGTTGCGGATTGAAGTGGTGTATTTGAGCCGGAGATCGAATCCTCGGCATGAAAACCTCAGACTGTTCTCCGAGGGCTCGGCCTGGCCAGATCCTGTAGTGTTATTCGAAAAAGGGAATTTCGTCATTTTAGCGTCTGTATCATAGCGAAGGAAGCTTTTCGGGGCCCATCTGAAACCTGGTAGGCGTAACTTCTCTCCCCGGTAAAAGACAGCTCCCATAGGTACCTTCTTTTGCATGCGCCAAAACTCCATCATTCTCATCGGTGGATCGGCCTGAAGAATTTCCTCGATATTCAGCCCTAGCAGGTTGCTCAAACACAATGGCTCGTCCGAGCGTACGCTGGTTCTGCGATACTGTAGCGCACTCGCAGCGGTTTCAAGACTTGTATAGCGCTATGTCTCGCTAGTATGGGGGAAGAGGAGTTCCTTGGTACGCTGTGTAACAGAATGCTTGAATGTAAAAAGCTGGTTAATGTCCGGCTTGCTTAGATCCAGTCGCTTGTGGCCTTCATCCAAGTCGTACAATCCGTCAGCGAGTTGTAATAACACTCTTTTTGCCAAGATACCTTCTTGATATGTCCTAAAACAGTCAGTATTTACTCCCCAGCAAACTTACGGTTCACTCTGACTTACCAGAGCCGAAACGTCCATTTGCTGCACTGCAGTTTCATCAGTATCTCAAGGTCAGTGATATCCACCATCTTCTGCTGTAACATGTATGAGTCCAGTACCACGACAACCTCGGCATTTTGATACGTTTCCTTCATCTTGTGCAATGCCATGTTTTGGATGCGTGACCCGTCCTCCAACGGACAGCAAATTGTGTCGAGCCAGAAAGTGGAGACGCCAGTTCCTGGAAACTTCTCCGCAACCTCCCGAACGGTGTTGCTCAATCGAATGTACTGGCAGCGCGGGATAGAGTTTCTATGTGGGTTTCCCAACCCATCAGACCAAACGTGCGAAATCGCCACGTATGGTGTGTCAGTACTGTATTCTTGCAAACCTATTGTGGCCTGCGAGATGTCGCTAGTAAGGCTCAAGACTGGGTATGATCCCTTAGTCAGAATTGAATCAAGTTGATCGAGCTCCGGCTCGACATGATTGCAGCCGATACATTCTTCTGCATGCAAGGACTCGTAAGTATTGTTTTCTGTTTTCGTGAAACGACAGAGTTTGTCCGAACATCCTCTGTGATCGTTTTTATCCGGTGTTTCCATGTTGGCGATGTACAGCATGCCACTCAGGGGCATTGTCCCCCTCAGCTATTGAAGTCTAACAGGACACCATCCAGCTTCCCGCATGTGATCAAGGCAGGGATAATGGTCACTAGAACATGCCCCCAAAACACTCGATGACGGGCGGTATTGGTAGTCTCCTTCGCTGGGCGTTCTGCCCCGTACATAACAGAGTGGAAGGCATACTATGAATTTGCCCAAGAATTCATGCATCAGTGCTATCGAAACCTTCACTAGTAAGTGGAGCGGATCGACAGTGGACATGTTTGCAAGTGCAACACCGAGTGAAACTTTCTTGGAGAAGGGGCGGAGTCCAGTACACGGAACGGCTTCTCCTACGTAATGACTTGCTTCGATGGTCTGGAAGAAACGTTGCGCAGACGAAAGGCGTTCCTTAAAATCTTCAGCACCTGACGGGCTGCGACGAAACTCAGCAATTCTCTTCTTCACAAAACCAACGAGACTAGAAGTGTCAAGGTACAACTCGTTGTCTGCGCCACGTCTGGTCAGTTCCTCTAACTTTGGTAAACTGACACCGGGAATTCGCAGCACAGAAGCAATGAATCCGAAGTAACGCCAGCGTTGCATGAACGAGTCGTAACCAACTGGCGGGGCAAAGAAAAAGTCTGCCCATTCGTGCAAATTCCGATCCACGTAGCCCTGTCGTGCTGGATAAGTTTCGTAGGCGCCGCCATCATAATCTTCTTTGGTAATGCATGGTATGTCAGTTCTTCCCCAGGTTGGGTTCTTCGGTAAAGGGATGTGATCCATCGGCCTAGCAACAGAATGTGCTGAGCGGAACTGTGAGGCATTCTGGAACATCCCTCTAACGGGTACATATATGTGATCTAGCTATGAGTTTGCTATGGTAATAGGCAAATTGTACTCGAGTTTTGTTGCGTCAATTCAGATTGACAAGCCATCAACAAAGCTTGATGATAGCGCGGAGATATTTACAACAAGCATACCGCTGGCCGCATACAGCTGCCAGCTTGACTTTAGCATCACACCTCGAGATATAGGGAAACCATAGTTCAACAAATCGATTTGGAGGTACCTTTGACTAAACCTTTACACACAGAATGATGGTAAACATGTTCTAGATCCGCTACCAACACCTATCACGATAAATGTCTATGCTTGTACCTTGGCAAACATTTTGATGGCATAGTGGCAAACATTTTGATTTGCTTCAGCTTTGTCACTCCAGTTGCACGCTTGATATTCGAATCGAGTGCTTTGCGACTTGCCGTTAAAATCGAGGATCGAACTGCAGTCAGGCCAACGAGGCTCAGTGAGGCGGCGAAGCCATACCAGTCGCAGAGAAGCGCCGGGAGCACGACTAGAACGACATTCAAGATGACAGCAAAGGCCCAAGACTGCCTCGTCAAACCTCGTCAAACCTCGTCCAGCGGGAATGGAGAAGCATAAGAAATATCGCGAGCTACCAAAGCATTGTATCACTCGTTCCCATACTCCAGCTCACCCCGGTCCTGCCACAATAAAAATACCTCCGTGTCTCGTTCATGACGACACGGTCAATTGTGATGACAGGAGTAAGAAGTCAACTTTTCGAGGGAATTCGTATACTGTTTTTGGGTCGGCTTAAAATAAGCTATCGCGTAAGAGCTCAGGTACCGCTGACGTAAATATTTTCTCGATATTTGCGGTGATCACGTGACAGCCACAGTGCGATCCGTTCGATCTTGATGTCTGGCCGAGATGGAAGGTCACAAGAAGGCGCCATGGGTATGCGCGCGTACCTTCCCGCAGCACGAGGAACTTGTGGAGATTTGTCTGCCCAAGATCCCAATGTTGTAAGTGGAAGGAGGACGCACGCGCGTGACGCGGAAAACCGGCGCCTCCAGGCTAGCTTCACTAGAAAGCGCGTCACCCTGTGCTCGTCCTGTACAACGAACTTCACTTAATACGCCACAGCAACAGCCATGCTCAATCGCAAAATTACTTACATGACAGTCTGAATGCACCGAGAAACGACGTGTAGCAAAGGACGCTGTCGTGGCACTGAAAGTATCCAAAGACGTTGCCGTCGCGCCTCGGCCATTTCCTGCTCACAATGCAAACACCTAGTCGACGACGCTGGATTACACTACCAGAGAGCATGCGACACGTGATATGCCCCACCTACGTTAATTGGACCGCAAGGCATCGTCGGCGGGTTGAGGTACTGTGACACGCGTCTGTCTGCTAACCCCTTGCAAGATAGGGTGAGTGGTGAGGATTTGCCTCTTTCAGACATGTCTACGACACAAGTCGAACCCAAGGGGGCATGAGGGTGCTGATGTCTTGTTATATTTCCTTATTCCCCATACCACGTTCCGCCGCATACTTCGTGCAGGATGCGATTTCCTTCGAAAATCCACGCTCGTGCTGCGGCGTTTTTAGTTACTGTTGGCTATTGCCTGTTCTCCCGACGTACCGTAGGCTCTGAAAGCCCGATACGTCGCCTTGTTGTATTTGGCGATGACTGGTCTGACACAGGTATTAATCGAGCTTTTCCACTACCACACTCGGAGGCTATTACCCGAGATCCTGTCCGGGGCGAGTTGTGGGCTGAAACGCTTTGCAATGAAGTAAGTCATTGTCTTGTGCGAAGCAGCGACAGCTAACAAACGGTAGCTCGCTTGCGATCTGATCGACAATTTTGCCAGCTCCGTACCAATGAACCTAAACATAAACACTGTTGGTTCTGTCATCGATTTAGATGTGCATTCAGCCGCCATGAAAGGACAATGTGACAACTTGTCATTGATCGACTTTAAGACACAGGTCAAACAGTTTTTCAAGTACGAGGAAAAGAAGTACCGCACACCAGAACGCCTCCAATCTGATGACGACTGGACACTCTTCGCCGTGTTCTTCGGGCTTTGGGATCTTCTTGAGTGCTCAAAGCTCGAAACGGAGTTCGCAATGAGATTGATCGACGGCAGCATAGCAGAGTTATTCGCTCAACTTGATCTTCTGGTGGCGCAATCGTCAACTGCCGTCCAAATTGTTATGCCCCAGATGATCGATGTCACATTCTTCCCGCGTTTCAAGCCCGGCAAAGATGGTCCAGATCTACGATTAGCGCAAACTCAGCATCGAACGTTGTTCTTGCAGACGTACTGGAACGCTGTCTTGTTTCAACGCGCAGTGCAATGGCAGAAGGGCGGAGTCTTCATGCCTGAGTTGAATGATTTGGTGGTAGAGCATGTCAGAATGAAACAGCTATATTCCGAAGGCATCCTGGATGAATTTGGCTCCAAAGAACGCATGCTGCTGGTCGAAGAAGTGGAGCTGCCATGTGTAACCATGCCGTTGGTTGGCAACGCGACGAATCTGCATGCAGCCGCTGTGGAGAAATGTTCCGATCCCGCTGCGCATCTATTTTGGTCAGTCACCCAACTAAACAAACGCATTGTCTGAGCCTAATCAGAGATCAGGGATGACCTACACCTTGGACCTAGCGCACACGAACTAATCGGAAAAGAGGCCGCACGCCTCGTTCGCGGTAATCAAACTGTCAATACCCAAGCCACGACAGGTGGTACACAAGGCCACTACACACGTAGTAGAAAGATGGGAGAGCGTTTCACTCTAGAATTCCCGCCGAATCATTGACCAGCCATGTGAAAGACAATTTTTGAAACTTGACCAAGGAAGCTGCTGAGCCAACAGTAGGGGCTCCGCCACGCAAAGAGGGGTAGCTGTTGTGCAATCGTACTTCCCGAGACCACGCGTGGATCCGCTATTATCTGGAATTGTTGGCTCCTTGCATAGTTGGCGTTGGAATGCTGGAATGTCTCGGGGCGTGTTCTTGGCCGTTTTGGGATGTGGCAGGAACAAAGGAATCGCGCACCGGGCTCAGCCGCATCTGTCTGGATCAACAATCTACTGGATCGCTGGCGCCTAATCATCAAAGCGCAATGCATTTGTACCGCACCCGCATATCAATCTCAAAGCAGCTGAGAATGTTCGATGGTTCCTCCGACACGCCCCCCTTCCTAATCATGGGACAATGAAATTCGACCTCAAAGACCTTCATTATATCAGCGAGCTCGTCTTTCACGTCCAGAATGCTAGCAAGTCGCGTACTGCCGCCAATTGCTAGGCCTCCACCCCCTCCACCCCCGAGCCCTGTTGCGACGTTCTTCCACGTCCCAAGGAGGTACGTCAGATCGAACATGCAGGTCGGCGACACGCCTCAGAACTCTTCAATAGACGATGTGAAGCGATCTCGTAACTTGCGTAAAAGTAACAGGATTCATGATGCAAAGTCCACACCCACATCAAGTCCTATGCGTGCAAAAGAGGAGCCTCCGTCGCCGACTTTGACATCCCCTCGATCAGCTAGGAAAAGGCTCGCGCCTCTCGAGGAACCAGTCAACGGAGACGATCAGGTCGGAGGCAATAGCCCCACTGACATTCGTTCCCCTCCAAGTGCGACTTCGACCGGCTCAGGCGAACTTCCTCAGCACGTCTGCCTCTGTCAGCCTGAACCGAAGATACCCCGTCCAAGGAATGGTGAGTCGATTCCTGTCTTTGTTTTCAGATCGTTTCGGTCGCAAAGGGTCGTGTGACAGGGAATGAACAAAGGATGCTTCCTTTGTTTGTACGTGGTGTTCCACAGCCTCTGACTTCTTTGTAGCATTTATCCTTTATCGGCAGCATCACCAGCAAGCCATAATCGCTAGCCATCCTGGACTCAACAACCCCGATATTTCCAAGATCATTGGTGAGCAGTGGAAAGCTGAAAGTGAAGAGTCGAAAAAAGTTTGGCAGGATCTTGCACAGGTTTGTGTCTCCTCGCAACACCCTTGGGCTACTCTGACATCTCATGTAGGAAGAGAAAGTCAGACATCACGAACAGTATCCTGACTACCGTTACCAGCCACGACGAGTTGGAAAGGCCGGCTCATCACCCTTGAACCCATCGGTTCAGCATACCACCGTTGACAAGTATCGTTGTCCTAGGTGTGGTGGACGCAGCATCAAAACACCGACCAGCCCTTACCCAGACTCAGTTGGAACACCAACCTTACCGCCACCGAATTACTCCGAAGGCTCAACACCGACCACGCGGTATTTGCCCGTGATGAGCAGCCTCAGTCTAGATTCTCCGGTCCGCCGACGGGGTCATGGACCTTCGGGTCTTAGTAACATACAGGTTCCTTCGATACGCGAAGAGATAAACTCGTACAGCCCCCTTACGCCAGGAGCCAAGAAGCGGCGATTTGACTACGGTCCGCCACCGAGCAATGCCCGTCGGCCAGATGGACCTTACTACCCACAGTATGCTCGACGCGAGTCGCTCCCTCCCATGCAAATACGCTACTCGCCTCCGAATAGTGCTACCATGCCACCCCCACGTACCCCACGCGATGCTCGGAGACCTTCCATAATGGTGGAAGCAAGCTCGCACAATGAACAGAGTCCAAGAAACATAGAAGAGGTGCTCATGAACTTCCCTTACCAGAACAAGATCAAACTCCTCGGTCGCATCAGTCTGCCGTACAAAGAGCCGTCTCCGTTGAGTCCCGCGCCCAGAACTCGTGGTACCATTCTCGCGGTTGAAGGTGACGACATTGCTGCAGTCAAGGAACTGTCTCAATGGCTGAACGACCGCCTTGCGAAAGATACCGAGTCGCAATATCGCCCTCGCCTCGTCAACCCACCGCAGGCGCCCATTCAGCAGGAATCTTCTTTCGAAGAATATCTAGACCTTATCAAAGCGTGGCATGGCAAGAGCAAAGAGATGATCCAGTACATTACTACGCCGGTCGACTCACCTCCGTCGTCGCAAGACATCGCCATGACCGACAAAGACTCAGACAAGGACTCCGGAAAAGAGCTTTCGGACACAGATCGCAAGGACTCTGCCACGTCCTCTGACTCGCCTGCCTTGGCTGTCGCCTCCACTTCACCCTCTCCGGATGCTTCGGGCGCGAAACCCATCGTCATCCTTCCAACCTTTCAACTCGCTGCATCAGTCACTTATGCATCTCGGATCCCCATACAAGACGCCTACAGTTGTACAGACCATTGGCAGTGGATGGCGACGTTGTGGCGCGGCACAGTCGGTCCTGATCTTACCATCTACGTCAAGACACACGACAAGGATACTGTAGTGAGCAAGCCCGAGATGGACGATACAAACAGGTGCTTGACTATCGGCAAGGGGAAGGATGGTAAATTCAGCGATGCGGACTTGAGGAGAGTTGGTTTCGAGGTTAGCGAGTTCATCAACGGTATGGCTAGCAAGGGCATGTGAGGGCTTTTGGCGTTGGGGATAATTTAATTGGGCTCTTATGATGGTGTTTCTTTTCATGGGTAGTGGCCTGCTATCACTAAGCGGATGATCGACTCGTCAAGCTTAGTCTTCTAAAACATAGTCCTTACTTATAATGTGTTTTACTTGAACCTTTCTTTCTCCGCTCACGGCCCATTGTCATAAACAGAATGTGATTACGCATTCATGCGATTGAAACTCTTGAGCAAAACCTAGAAGCGTATCGCATGGCCGGCACTGTGCTTTCAGACCAGCCTTTAATTTCCATATTCTCTTATAATTAAATCCCTCGACTCATTACTTTCGCACTCTTTGCGCAACCCCAGCACGTAAACATTATCAGCTCTCCCCTACCTCTACCCAATATTACAACACTCCTCCAGTCCGCACATCTACTACCTCCCCACACACGAAAAGTAGCTCCCCCACGTGCTATCATACGCCTGCGTCTCGATGCCCCAATTCCACGCATTCCACTGCGTCTTCGAGATGCCATTCTGGCTCACCATAGTCGGCACATTGGGATACCCCTTGGCATCCGTGTACTGGAACGTCTTGCAGCCCGCCGCGATATCCGGCAACTGCGGCACGGGATTCTGCTCGGCTTTGAAGATGGCGCCGCCCTGGATCGGACCCGGGTATGTGTATGGCTGCACGTTGATGCAGATGGAGTCGCCGGCGATGAGGCCGTTGCAGACGAGGCCGATGGATCTGGTGGGCGTGTGAGTTTGGGGATGGAGGTGGGGAAAAGGAGGAGTTACGGATTCCAGCGGTAGAGATCTGGGGCGGTGAAGTTGTTGTATTGGTTTACGATTGAGACGCAGGATTCGTCGCGCTCGACGAAGTGGGTTGCGGAACCTGGTGGGATTAGTGAGCGGAGGTTTTTTCTGTGGGGGGATGAGGTGCATACAGTCGCTGGGGAGGGCAGCGCCGGAGGCGGCGTGCACGAGTGCAGCTATGGCTAGAGTAGTGGAGACGAGCATGGTGTTGGTTGACAGACTTGGTACGTTTAAAGATGAACTAGGAAGACAATTGATGCACGTTCAGTGATCAAGGGCAGATGTAGATAGCCACCAAACTGTGCGCCCCCATACTGAGCTTTATAGATTTTTTTTACTATGATGCTCAGGTCTAGATTTCCTGTCGCCTAACCGCATACAATGATCCATCGAGTCGCATCTCGTTTCGATGGACATGCTGCGAGGTACTCACCCTATTGTCGCAAGCGCTGACATACCGGTGAGCCTCATCGGGTGGCTAACTATTGGAGCAATATATACGCCCTGGTCAGGATCGTAAATGAGTCTCCACTTCTGCGGGACAGGGTATAACACTCATACGCGATCCTACTCAGGTACTAGTTGAAATAACACTCCAGACCAAATCAAATGCAATATTTGATACTTGCAGCAATTGGGAAATCCATCATTAACTATAACACACTTGAGTATGTTACTTGCATGTTGACGGAGTTTATTTGGAGGATCTCGGGATGTACCAAAGCCCGGATTTGAGCGCCCCTTTATGAGGCATGGATGGAAAAAGTTCGTGGGTGGCCTAATGTTAATATATACGTTAGCGTCGATACTTCATTGTCAACCAGGGCTTTTCTGCCTGCGGCGTTCGTGACTACCACAATAGGTCCATCTTTGCGGAACACAAACAGGGGCTCATTTAGCAGTCTTTCCTTATGATCCAAAATTGAGATGCTCTTTGATCAAGACATTACCTCAAAAGGAGTTAGTGGTGGAAATGTTCCCCGCATGCTGTGTAACAAGACCTCATCAGCGCAGCTATCAAGCGACACAATCATGGTCCGTGAATGCTCACATCTAGCATCAGCAAGCACTAGAAAAACCGTTGTTCCTGCTCAAAGAGACCGCTCTATAACGATACGCCAATACTCAGTCTCATGTCGAAGGCCAAATTGCCGAACCCGACGGGAGAAATCAACAAACTCGAAGTCCGCTGCCCTTGCGGTGTATCTTGCGAGAATGTAGCGACATATCTGGAGCACAAGCGAGACTGCAATCTACATGCAGAGCAGAAGACCTTGCAAACCATCCCTTCAAATCGCAAGCAAGAGCCTACCGAGGTTGTTGCGAGCTTGCCAGATTCTGCATCACCACCAAAGCCTGTCGGCTGTTCGTGCGGCCGAAGGTTCAAGACTCGCCATGCGCTTCAACAGCATACATCAAGCTCTGCCGCACACAAACAGCAAGCAGAACTGCCACGGGCTCGTCAAGCTTCAGACCAGCTCCTCCAGTCCCGCCCAGCCACGGCATCAACCCCAGCAACCCAGACTCTCGGTCCAACCGCAGTACCCACGACAAAAGACAAACACTGCACCTGCGGAAAGACGTTCCCAAACGCCAAAAAACTCCAGCACCACCTCCGGTACTCAAAAGCTCATGCGAGGACCAACGGGCCATCTTCCAGAACGGCGGCGCCGCGTCCGAGTGTAGTGCAGATAGGCCCGCCGCCAGGCACCATCCCCGCCTCCATGCTGTCGACAGCGTCGTTTCTTCACTGTACGTGCGGCGGCAGATTCGAGACGGAACGGGTCCTGGCGTTGCACAAGCGGGATTGGCACCGACGGGGCATCAAGACGGAGACGCGTGAGGATACGTCGGATGCTTTCCTGGCGGCATCTCTTGCGGGCTTGAAATTGGACGCGGGTGCAGGGCAGACTCAGCGTTCGGGAGGCCCGTATAGCTGTCGATGCGGCGACGGATTCGCTAGTCAGGCAGAGCTCGATCGGCACAGACAGATCATGGGACGATGTGCGTGGCCAGAAGGAGGCGGGCTCAAGACCAAGAAGTTCAAAACACCTCGGCCTGCGTACCAGAAAGACGAGTATCTGGAAGACGGCGCGATGCTTCAAAAGCTGCAATATGCAAGTGTAACGTAGGCGAATGAAGGGATGAAAAGAAGGATATAGTAGAATGAGAAATTGCCGATTCCATTCCATTCTCTGCTCCGCTAAAACAGTTACACATTAAACTATCAAAATCTCCGCCGAATCATGTACGCAAATTAGCTTCTTTAACATCATCGCGTCCACGTTCCCGAAATACGCACTGCCTGCTCAACAGACAGGCGTGATCCAACGTAGCTCAGCCTCCAATCGAGCGGCATGCGGCCCTGATTCGTCGTCCTGCGCGACGCATGGCCGACTACGATGTGCATGTCCAGAACATCGAGACCCGTCTTGTTGAGATAGGCCTCGTACTCGGCGCCGCATTTGTGAGACTGCTTCATCCAGGGCTCGATGGCGGCAGAGGGGTACACGATGCGCAGCATGGGCTCGGCGCCGCGGAAACGGTAGTACTGGCGGATGTCCTCGTGCGGGAAGAGGTGCAGGTCGACGCGCTTCATGGGGCCGTTGACGGCGGCGAGCCATGGGCTGCTGGGGCGGGTGGGTGAGGGAAGGAGCTTGTTTAGCTGCACGACGATGGATTCGATGCTGTGGAAGACGACACCCTCAGTGGATGCGAAACGACATGCTGGTTTGCGTGTGCGTGCGAGGTAGCGGATGAGCGGTAGGATGTCGATGGGCTGCATGTCGAAACACGCCGCGTCGATGTCGATGGCGACATTTCCTCTCAAGGCGCTGATGTTGGTGAGGTGGGTTCGCTGGGTCCAGAGGTCGATGATGTATTCGGTTCGTGCCTCGTACAGGGGAAGGAACTCTGTGCGCAATTGCCTGCATACTTGAGTGAGGCTATAGAAGAGACGTTTCTGTGGCGGCGGTGGTGTGGCTTCGGAGCGGACGAGTGCTGGGTCGTCGTGCCGGCACATTCTAATGGGCTTGTCTTCAACCATGTGTTTGTAGATGAGTTTGCGGACCTCTGGGGCATGTTAGCAAACTCCCATTCGGAGGAGGTAGGGACATGCCTGTTGGTAGGTCAAGTAACTGGGTCGACGCAGGCTGGGACATTGGCAAGACAGTCTCTTCTACTACAGCTGGTGCGATGACTGGGCTGGCTTCCTGGAGTTGAACAACAGGCTCGGCCTCGGGCGATTCGGCGGTGGAGACATCCGCGGTGGCAGATGGGGGCTCTTCAGAGAGCTGCGTGGGCGTCTCGGTGCGAGCAGGCATAGATTCCTGGGTCTTCTGGGTTTCCTGAGCGAGTTGAGGCTCGACGACTGGTTCCTTCTCAATAGGCGCGACCTCGACGACGGAAGCTTCGACATGGTCAAGACTCAGCTTGGTTGGCGCATTGCTTGAGGCCGGAGTGTCGATGGTGACAAGAAAGCGCTGTTCCACCTGCTTGCCTATGCTTGCCTTGGCCTTGGTATTGGTGTCACTTGATTCACTGCGCTTGGTGCGACTACGGGGCTCTTCTGCAGGCGCATCTTGAATGTTATCGGCGGGGTTGGCTTCAATTGATGCACGGCGGGTAGATGGACGGCTGTTGAAAGGGGCTTTCGACTCTACAGATGTGGGACGCGGAAGTTCCTCGTCTTCGGGAACAGCATGTAATCTGGCGTCGCTGGGAGCTGCAGCTGCAGTGGTGGGCATGTCGAGTCCAGCGTTTTGTGTGACGGCAACCATGCGCGTCGCGTCTTCCCCAGATATCGATCCATTCCGCGTCTGTGGCCGCCTCGGTCGCCCACAGTTGAACAAATCGGAGATGACGCCAGCAAACGCCATGATTTGCGTGTCGTCGTCTTCACAGCGCAGAGGGCAGTGACATTTTCCTCGCTCTCCTGGTCCAACTTGATTTAAAATGAAGGTAGATCGCACCCCCGAACGGGCAGATGTCGGCGCCAATAAGCATCGCCCTAGTCCACAAGCGTGCGTTGGACGTTGGACCTCCGCATGTACTTTCACCTTGGGAGTAAGTCCTGTACCAATCGATTTACGTACAAAATTAAATGCACATCTGGAAGATCCACGCTTGTGAGACCGCAATCTAGTGTGCGCTTCTGCCTGAGTAATAAAACTCGATATTCTTCACGGATGGTCAGCGAAAATGGGAGGCGTATATGCCCTCCTGGCGAAGTGGCTCGACACGAGGATGATGCTTGTGACTGTGCACGTCGAAAAAATGGGTTGTGCACTATGACGAGTGTCTCTCGCTCGATCGAGTGTAGAGCTTCGTCATTAGCTTCGAAAGTCCATGCCCACAATTCAGTTCAAGCTCAATGCAGCCTTCATCATGTGGTACAAGGACATTTGATCGTGTTACTCATCAGCTATAATATACACTACATGGACGACTGGGCATTGGGTCGGATCTCCAGAGATCTGTTACTCAAATTGACCAGTACCTTCCAAGCATCACCCACCCCTTAAGCTTCAGCAGGTGCAGCTTGTTTTGCAGCCTGATTTGCCGCTCGGTTTTCAGCTTCTTCTGAAAGCCCTCGTAAGTATTTTTCAGAAGCAGCCTGGACCCACGCGCCCTGACCTCCCGAACCTCTCTCTTTGATCATCTTGTCCGCCTTGGCCATCGCAGTCTTGAGAAACTCTCTGCGAGAGTGACCCAGCTCCTCGTTGCTTGCAGCATTTTCAGCCTCTGCAATCATCTTGGCGTAATGATCCTTGAGCTCTGACTGGGGAAGCTCTTTTCCATCGTTGGCTTTTGCATATTGAGCCATGGCCATGGCATCTTCCTCGGCACTCCTGATGTCATCCTCCTCAGCGTTGACTTTATCTATCCATGCTTTATGGCCGCCGGCCTCTTCGATCTCCTTCGATTTCCGCTCCTTGGACAGAATCTTTCTGACCTTATAATCGCTGTGCTCTGAAGGGAGCTTGAGTCGCACCCTTGCCTCCGCAACTTCCTGTGCGCTGAACTGTTCTTCGAGCTTCTGACCAAACTTCATCTTGGAACGATTGACAGCTTCCCCGGTCTCCTTGACCCGTATGAAAGCAAGTTTGATGCCCTCTGCTTCGCTGTTGACGAGCTGGCGAGCCACGTATCGACGCGCAATTCTGAGTATTCCTAAATATTCGTGTTTGGCTCGCTCCTTCATACGCCGCTTTAGTTTCTCAATGTCATACTCCGCATCGCCTTCTTCTGCCTCATCGTGCTCCTCCTCGCCGACAAGATCTGTAGCTCTGACGAGCCCTGCCTGTGACGCTTTTTGCTCGTTAAGCATTCCCTGGGTGGGCCATTGTGCGTCGATGGTGGCTTGGTCAACACCTAGAGCGGAGGCCTGAGCACGCATACGGTCAATGACTTCAGGCTTTTGCATCAAAGTCCATCGCAGTGCCCATCCGAGCGGCCCAAGCTCCTTTAGGCGGTACTCGTTGTCTTTGAGCAGGTATTCGTCGAGGCCACCTTCACGGTCCATTGTCTTGAGCACCCTTGAGGTAATGCGTAGCTTGATCTTTTTCTTCAGCGCAACCGAGTATAAGCCTTTGCTGAGTATATTGGGCTTCCAGTCCCGACGAGTCTTGGTCTCGGTCTTCTCTGATACGTTGTTGCCGAAGTGGATCGTCTGGCCACCATATAGGCCTCGGTTTGCCTGCTTAAATAGTGCATGGTCGCCATACGGGTAGGCAGGAATGTATGCATCAGCCGGTATAACGTGCTTGGGAAGATGAGTGCCGAGATCGCCGCCCTTTTTCCGTCGTAGAGGATTCTTCACCACGGGCGCCGGGTCGATGGTCGCATATGTTCGTCGGGTCGATTGCGCGGTGCGGATGACTACATTATGTATTGTCGTGCGCCCGGGGAGCAATTGACACCGGGACAGCATGATAAGTGGCCGAGTGAGTGGGTGAGAGCTGCGCTGCCTAGGTCATTACTGATGCATCTCGGAAGTCCGCACTTTGGGAAGATTTCCAGATGCAGAGCACAGACGATGCGCTAGTGGTTCACTGGAGCTCCCCACCAAGCAAACAGGCTACGAAGTACACCATACTGCGAGTCTGCGCACAGTTCAATTGTAACTATACATCGAGTAAATAGAGGTGCTGTATTGTGAGCGCGCACATCTGGTCATCGAGCTACAACGAGCACGGCTTCATCATGCAGGACACGGCACAACCCTCTACGGCGAACATCGCGGTCGCATGTGCTATACTTGCGGGCGTGACTGGCTACATGCTAGGACAGGCAAAGTCTTTGGGTCTGTTCGGAGGTAGCCCAGTATCTCTACCTACAGACCGCAAGGGCAAGGCCGCAGCGGAGCCTGACGAATCGAGCGACAACGACGACGACCAAGACGAGGACACCACGCCTGCGGAGTTCAAGGGCAACAACGAGGAGTGCAAGATGGTACTGGTCGTAAGGACCGATCTAGGCATGACAAAGGGTAAGTCGTCTCCGCAAAGCTTACACCAAAAGGCTTCCTAACATGCTGCGACAGGCAAGATTGGTGCACAGTGTGGGCATGCGACACTGGCCTGCTACAAACATTTCCTCCGCACCGCACCAAACTCGCCGACGCTACGACGCTGGGAATCATTGGGCCAGGCGAAGGTGGCTCTGCAGGTGAAGAGCGAGGAGGAGCTGGAAATGCTACAGGCACAGGCGCTGAGCTTGGGAGTGGTTGCGCATATTATCCATGACGCAGGGCGCACACAGATTGCGAGCGGGAGTGCAACAGTGCTAGGCATCGGGCCTGCGCCGAAGAGTGTCATAGATCAGGTTACTGGGCACCTGAAGCTGCTGTAGAGTCGGGTCGGAAAAAAGTCACATGAATGAACGAGTACATCAGCGCAGAAGCGCACTTCACGCGCAACGGTATGTAGCCGACTGGGTTTGTCCCAAGCATCATGGGCCGACGGCCTAGCAAAAGGGAGCTGAAATCAGTCTGCCTGGCACGCGCCATTCACCGAGCTCAAACCTTGCGGCGAACTCAGGCTTCATAGCATCGCGCCGACTCACTCTGCGACCTGTCGTCCAGAAATTGACACCTATCGAAAAGAGATGGCTCCATGAGGACGGACGAACTGCCAGCATTCAACCAGAACACACCCGCAGGTGGACGGGAACCCTGGCACAGGTCGTTGTGTGAGGAAAGGAAGCTGAGCGCCGTAGAATTATTTTGTAGCTGTTGAAAAGTTTGCTTGGCGCGCTAGTGGTAGCGCCTTGGCATAGAAGTTCGGAAGTCGCGACTTGCCGCATGCTCAACGTTGACTTCACCGTGCACCCCGACTCGATTCTCACATACTCACGTCGCGCGCAGTTGCTTCAAGGTAGGAGCCCCGTTGCGCCGGTACTAGTCATACCTGGCTTTTGTTTTGCGCCCCCCTTTGATCCGCGAACTCACCCCGTAGACGTACGTTCGACTTGTACGGGCATCCCCGTCGCGTCGACATCATGGCAGACCTATCCATTGATGAGGCGAATAAGATTCGTCTGTCTATGGGCCTCCCCGCTCTTCCAGGAGGATCCGCGCCCAATACGTCTGGTCCGGCCTTCAAGCCTGCGAAAGAGAATGACGACTTGGACGAAGAGCCTGCAAGCACCATCGACACTCGCCAGGCGGCAGCCTACGACAACTGGAAAAAGCTGCAAGATGAGGCCGAGGCCAAGAAGAAGCGCGAAGAGCGCATGGCTGCGATCAAGAGGGAGCGGGAAAAGGCCGCGCGCTTTGCCAAACTCGATGGCAAAGGCCTTGCCGACGAGGCAAACGAGGACGACGACCTGGCATGGCTGAAGACCAGCAAGAAGCGCCAGAAGAAGATTGCCAAAGCCGAGCAGACGCAGAAGGAACTCGAGGAGCGGGAGCGTCAGGCACGCGAAGCCATGCAATACACCGAAGCCGATCTCGCAGGAATTAAAGTCGGACACGAGGTCGACCAATTCGACGACGAAGACCAGATTCTAGTGCTCAAGGACACGGCGGTCGACGCTGAAGACGACGACGAGCTCGAGGCGGTGGCCCTCAGAGACAAGGAGAGGCTGCAGGAGCGACTCGATTCGAAGAAGCGAAAGCGCGCTTACGACCCCAACGATATGGACGAGTCAGGTCAGAAGTCCATTTTGGCGCAGTACGATGAAGAGATCGAGGGCAAGAAGGGCAAGATCTTCACATTGGATGGCAAAGGCCGAACAGTCGAAGACACACAAGGCGATGCCCCGGCGGCTGCAAAGGCAAAAAAGCTTGCGATCAGCCTCGATATTCTCAAAGAAGCGCCAGCCAACGACTACATGGATGTCTCCGAGGTCAAGATGAAGAAGCCAAAGAAGAAGAAGTCCAAGAAGTCGAAAAGAGAGCGTATTGAGGACGAGGACGAGATGTCTGTAGTCCCGGCAGAGGAGACGGCTGCGGATGGCATGGATATCGACGGAGGTGAAGCTGCAGTGCCCAAGCAAAAGCAGAAGAGCGTCTTTGAAGAATCCTTCATCGAGGACGACGATCTCCAAGCCAACCTCGCGGCGCAACGACAAAAGGCTCTCAAGAAGCGCAAGAAGATGCGGCCCGAGGACATCGCACGACAATTACGCGAGGAGGCCTCCGCCCCGGGCACGCCCGACGTCTTGGAGACGACGGAAGAGTACGCTGACTCGGCCTTGATCATTGATGAGACCACCGAGTTCGTGCAGAACTTGGGCGCCAACGCCGGTGAGGACGAAGACGAGGCACGCAGCAAGCACAGGAAGTCTAGCCGCCCAACCGCAGGTACCAAGTCAATGGGCGACAGTCCAGCTGCAGACGAGGATGGCGACGTTGACATGGCTCAATCCTATGCCGAGGCAGCAGAGGCAGAGGAGGCCCGGGACCGCAGTATATCACGTGCGCGATCAACTGGCATAACAGACACTGGCTTGGAGGCCGAGAAGACTGTTGACCAAGGACTTGGTGCTACTCTTGCCCTTTTGAGGCAGCGAGGCATAGTGAGCGGCACCGATGCTGGTGACAAGAACACATCATACCGCGATCGCCAGAAGTTCTTAGCCGACAAGCTGAAAGCTGAGGCGGACGCAGAGAGGCAGAGGAAGATGGGACGCGAGCGTGAACGAGGCTCTGCACGCTGGAATACCATGACTCCCCGCGAACGTGAGGAGTGGGCCCGCAAGGCAAACAACAGCGCCGATGTCAGCGAAAGCAGGAGGCTCGCCGACATCTTCAACAAGGAGTACAAGCCCAACGTCGAGCTGACCTACGTTGACGACCACGGACGCACCATGAACCAGAAGGAGGCCTTCAAACAGCTGAGTCACCAGTTTCATGGCAAGGGTAGCGGAAACACCAAGACGAAGAAGTATCTTGACAAGGTTGCTGCCGAGAAGAAGAAAATGTCCGAGAGTTCGCTTGAGGCGGGCCATGGCGGTATTGGTAACGCACAGGATCAACAGGCGAAGAAGCTGAAGACTGCTGGTGTGAGGTTGCAGTAGACCGTATGACGATTAGCGCTCGACTAGTCACCATCTCGCTCGGACATCCAAGGTCAGTGGCATTCATGGCCTTCTCTAGATCTTTGATTGTTAATGGAAACTTTTCGAATAGAACAGCCCGATCCTTCATCAGTGATGGTATGCTTGAGAGTGATTTTTGCTATACTGATCATAGGATCCCGTGCATACCAAGACTTGTTCGTTCTGACATGCTGCTAGACCAGTGAGTAGTCTGCGACGTACTAACAATCATTCATCGAGGCAGGTTCTGTCCATAGTACTTCCTGGCACTTGGGCAGGGCGTCTGGTAAGTGGCGTATTGAAGCGTCTTTGGCAGTCTCTAAATCATCTCCAACTTCAGCTAGCTGACGCTACGATCGACTTCTGGGAGTAGCACATCGTAGCCAACTGCAACCTGGCTCCACCAGCTAGTCCTCCCCGAGTGTTGGCGTTTAGGTAATATTGTGGCGCTCCAGTTTCGCCTACCAGAGAAGAACACGACGGAGTAGAGTAGCGCATCTGGGGTAAGACCATGTCCATCTGCACCGTCCAGCTTTAATACCTCGTACACTCAACAACAACCGGACTTCTGCCATCGCGGACAAAGTAGAGGATCCTCGGGTTATTCTTAGTCCGCCGCGCCGCTAGATATCTGGGCAAGTCTTGGACAACATATTCCGCCTCGTTTCCACCCGCATGGGACCACTATTCCCCTGATCTGTCCATGGTTGGGTCGCCCTATAGGCCCTTTTCAGGCCATGTCACCGTTAGAATCGATATCAGTGGTCCTTCATGAGGCAACGTGGAGTCGTACAAGTTCTCGTAGCGGCCGGTCCCCGGCTACTGCAGCATGCCATTTACGGTCAGACAGCTCGCGCATGTGGCTGCACCACAACACCACGGCGCAGCTCAGCGCATCTGGGCTGCTTACAGAAAAAAAGAATCCTACATGTGCATACTGCCTGGAGGTGATGGTTTTGGCAAGAAATCACTGTCGTTGTAGGTACGACTGCTGGTGCTGAGAATCCTTGACTATGTTTCGCATAGATGCCAAGCGGCCCGAATGAGCTTCTACCGTATGATATAGATGCCGACTCCGCTCATCCCTCGTATTTTGCATTGCCTCTGTACAGGCCGCCGCTCTTGGCTGTCTTGGAATCACGACAGCGGCGCCCATGTTTTTCCTTGGTAAACATCAGACCGGGGATTTAGGGCTCGGTATAAGTATTTCCAACAGCCATGCATACACATGATCTTCACTCATCGTCGCTCGCTTTGCCACGCAGTCGTCACTCGCTATATCCCATCCTTGTCGCCTTTACTTGGTGTTTACATTGATTTACTATCTTAATACTCATCCTATACCAGAAGACTCGCAATGCACTTCTCTAACGTTTTAGTCGCGTCGGTTGTGGCGCCGCTTGTGGCTGCCCATGGAGGAATTCCTGGTGCTCCGAAGATCTATGGTCTGCCCACAGACTTGAAGGCACGAGCCCCTGGTGCTGCGCGCGTACTTCGTCACGCTCCTAACCCCAAGCGGGGTTTGTTGGAGACCCGTCAAGGTGGTCAGAACGGTCGCTGTGGCCCTGACTTTGGCGGCGCTTCATGTTCGGCAGGATTTTGCTGCTCTGGTGCAGTACGTTGTGTCTTGGACTGTTCGGTTGTCGGTGGTTAACGTCCTCATAGGGATACTGCGGTACATCCAAAGACCACTGCAACGCCCCTGACTGTCTTATCGACTTCGGCCCTGCATGCGATGCCAACCAGACTCCTGCCGGCGCCAGCACTCGCAACGACGCTCGTCCCCAGAAGGGCAATGTTGCATACGGTGGCGAAGGTGTTTACGTCTGTCAGACTCCTGGCACCGTTGCTATCACTTACGATGACGGCCCGTACATCTACACCGACCGTGTGCTTGACCAGTTCAAGCAATATGGCTTCAAGGCTACCTTCTTTGTTACCGGCATCAACATCGGCAAGGGCGCCATCGACACTACCTCGCAATGGTCGGACGTTATCAAGCGCATGGTGGCTGAAGGCCATCAAGTAGCCAGCCACACCTGGTCTCACCAAGATCTCAGCAAAATCACTGACGCTCAGCGCTACGACCAGATGGTCAAGAACGAAATGGCCATTCGCAACATCATCGGAAAGTACCCTACCTATATGCGTCCTCCCTACTCGTCTTGCAACGAAGCCTGCCAGACTGTGTTGAAGAACCTCGGATACGTCGTCTCATACTTCGACCTTGACACCGACGACTACAACCAGCTCTCCAACATCCAGGTCGCCAAGGACAACTTCAAGCGCATCCTCGACGAGACCCAAGGCGGCCCACAGTCTGGCGACCGCCTCGCCATCGCCCACGACATCCACGAGGCCACCGCCCTTTCCCTAACCGGCTACATGCTCGAGTACCTCAAGTCCAAGGGCTACCTCGGCGTGACCATGGGCGAGTGCATGGGCGAGCCCGAAGCAAACTGGTACCGTACTTCCGGTGAGAGCGGCTCCAGCCCGTCCCCCAACCCCGGCAACGGCAGCAGCGTCTCCACCGACGGAGCCTGCGCCGGCAACGGCAAGACATGCCAAAACTCCCCATTCGGTAATTGCTGCTCTCAGTATGGCTGGTGTGGCAGTAGCGCTGACCACTGCGGCCAGGGCTGTAACGCATCGTTCGGTACTTGCGGTACGGGAAGCACCCCTGCCCCCTCCACGCCTGTGTCTACCGATGGTACCTGCGCTGGTACTGGTGGGCGGACTTGCGCTGGAAGCCCGTTTGGAAACTGCTGCTCGCAGTATGGCTGGTGCGGGTCGACGGCGGACCACTGCGGTGCGTCTTGCAACAAGAGCTTTGGTAACTGCAATTAGAGCGCTTGCTTTTGTGACGGCCGATTGTTGTAGCATAGTTTGGCGCGGGGTAGATGGTTGGCGATGTTTGTAGGCTCCTGGTTGTGGCCAAGGGACTGCTGGGCGATATGATGTAATATGGATGAATAGCTTGCGAATTGAAAGTTGGCTATTTAAATCAATCGGGTCATATTCAACTTGAAGTCTTTCTAGATATGTGTATTCGTTATCATGAAAAAAATACAACGATGATATCCACTTGTTTCACAACACACGATACATACAGAATACCCTACGCGGACTTGTACAGATACTTTAGGCAAGCTTCACGCCCGAGAACTCCTCACACGCCTTCAACAGCTTGTCTTGAGCACTCACATCATCAGCCACCTCCTGCGGCTTTTCTTCTTTCTTTCCCGGCGTGAAGTAAGACCCGCTCTTCTTCGCCGGCGCCTCCTCCCCCTCCGCAAGCATGACATAACTCGCAATCGAGTCTTCGAAATTACCAGAAGCACTCTCGCCGCCCATCTTCGTCGGCATCCATCCGGGATCTAAAGCACTGGCCGTGACATCAGGCCAGCGGCGCGCAAACGCTTTTGCAAAAAGAACATTGTGCAGCTTACTCGCGCAGTACGCCGTGTTCTCATCATACCGGCTCTCGCCGCGCTGGAGCCAGAGCGGATCATCCATACTCGTCGACGCGCTGTAATGCAAACCAGAAGACAGGAAAACCAGACGCTTGGGCCGAGTGATGAGCGCCGTCAAAATGTACGGTGCAAGCGAATTGACAGCCGCGAGAGCGGGTATGCCATCGGCTGTCTTGCGGGCTGGCCCGCGATACAGGCCGGCATTGTGGATGACACAGTCGAATGCTCCGAGCTGGTTGACCTGCGCGGCAATGTCTTTGGTTGCGGAAATGCTGGAGAGGTCGCCGGTCACCACTGTTTCTGCACCGGGGCATGCGGCGTTGGCGTCTTTGGCGCGTTGCTCGTTGCGGGCGTGCAGGACTACGGAATGGCCTCGCTCGACGAGGCGTTTGGCTACTAACGAACCCAGGCCGTCTGAAGAGCCTGTGATGAAGATGCGCGCCATGATGGTGTATGGTTAATAGATGCTGTTGATGGAAATGGTGGGAGCGTCTCAAATGAGACGTCATCGGTTTGCAAAGGTTCCTAGCGGTAACGGCGTGCAGAGGCTCCGATTTGCGTGTTGTGGAGCTCGACGTCTTCGCATGCAGCTTCGGTCGAAACTACGACTCGTGTCGGTCATCGAGAGCTGTCCGCCTAACCTGCACCACAACGGATGGGCGCGTTTTTTGGTTGGCCAGCTGTCGCGATGAGGCGCGCTAACGTCAATGTGTCCTGCGCGCTCCTCTTTGATCGTGTTTCTGCGAACATACCAAGCTTCATTCATCCTCGATGACAACGCTAGACATGGGATGCCATGAGCTTGTTCTGACCCGAGTCGACTTATTCGGGCCTGACATGCATCAATCGCTCACAATCAGTTGTGATGTATAAATTCCCCAGGCCAGCCTGCATCCCATCATGTATCCGACTCTAGTTTCTCGTAGCAAAATGTCGCTATCAAATTCACCCCTCAAGGTCCTCATCTCAGGCGCTGGCATTGCAGGACCATGTCTCGCATACTGGCTTTCAAGAACGCGTCTCAATACCTCCATCACCATCGTCGAGCGCTCACCCGTGCCCAGACCAACCGGTCAATCAATTGACGTTCGGGGAGCTGCCATTAATGTCATCAAGGAAATGAAGCTCGAAGAAGCCGTGCGGGCACGCGATACAACAGAGCTGGGGACAAGAATGCTGAACAGCAAAGGAAACCTCATTGCAGAATTTCGTAAAGGCGATGCATTCACTGCCGACTATGAGATCCTGCGAGCGGACCTATGTGGACTCTTTCTTGATGCGACAGAGAAGTTCGAGAACGTCAAATACGTCTATGGAGACTACGTCACGAACGTAGAACAAAGCGCCGAAAGCGCTGCCGTGACCTTCGACTCTGGGAAGCAAGAAACATTCGACCTGATTGTGGGCGCCGACGGCTCAACATCCAAGATCCGCTCGATGATCCTGGACAAGACGGCCCTCGAGGGCAGCTACAACTTCATCGGCCAGTACATTGCGTACTTCAGCATCCCAAGCCGGCCCACGGATGAAAAGTATTGGAACTGGTACACCACGACCGACGGCCTCGCGCTCATGACGCGGCCACACCGAACTCCTTCGACCATCGGCGTGTACATGTGCATCACCAAGCCGGCGCGTGGCATCCGCGATCCAGTCGTGGAGAAGGCCATGGACGATGGCTCGATTGCCCAAAAACGCGTCTTGCGCGAGTACTTTGAGGGCTGTGGGTGGGAGGCCGAGCGCATCCTGGAGGGCATGGACACTTCTAAAGACTTCTACATGTCCCGCGCTGCGCAAGTCAAGCTGCCCATCTGGCACGCCGGACGCGCCGTCTTACTGGGTGACGCAGCATTTGCTACGTTTGGAATCGGAACATCGCTCGCGATCACGAGTGCATATTACCTGGCAGGCGAGTTGTCGAAGATTGGGAGCAGTGCTGAGGTTCCGCGAGCTCTGGATGATTATGAGACGGTGTTTCGAAAGATCTATAGCAAATCAGAAGACCTGCCGCCTGGGTTTCCTCAGATTGCGTTTCCGCAGACGGGCTGGGGCATGAAGTTGAGAGATTTGTCCTTGTGGTTCGCTAGTAAAACGAAGCTGTACAAATTATTACCGGACGACGATAAAGCAGAGGAGGCGAAGCTGGCTGAATATGACTGGAAAAATCTTTGAAAGGACTGGGCAGTCGCCGCGGTATCCACTTGTGAGTATACACAGTAGACCATGTGATTCAAGCATGATTTCTTCTACACATTCTGAATGACATGTACCGAGGTACTTCCTGGCGCCAATTTAGCTTTGTGAAGCTCGGTCGTTTCATTTCAAGAGCAAATGATGGCCGCAGATTTGCTAACTTCACCTGCACCAGCGTACCCCGCAAGCCCACTTGATAGCGCCCGAGGCTGAGTCGCCCTGAACTGGTCACCTCGCAAAGCGGTAATAGTGCGGGGGATCGGCCAATGCTAGTACCAGACCTGCAGAAGAGACTAAAATTGTGCCTCGGCGGGGAGCTCACCTGTGTACGACCTGTGTCGATCTCATTTGTCTTCGACATGCCATGTGAATAGAAACAAACCTCGCATCTTGATACACTTCCATCCACCAAACACTCCGACTCCTTCTCGTATCAGCACAACATGGCATCCAAAGTCGTTTCTACGTTGAAAGAAACCGCCTCGGAGCCAATCTTGACCGGCGCGCTCTTGTACCTTCTCACGCGTGGTCCCAGCCATCTTCGCGAGCGCATCCTGGGTCCTTTCCAAACCAATCTGCTTGCGAAAAATGGCGTTGCAAGACTCGCGGTCTTCATCACAGCACTCAAGTTGCTGACTGGCCTGGGTGTGGTGCGGCGCATCAATGGAGCATTGAACAGCCTGGCCTGGAACAACTGGAAGTTGTTCGGAAGGCCTGGCGCTCCGTTTGAATTTGGCCCGGAGAAGAAGGAGCTGGTGATTATTACTGGTGGGAGCTCGGGCTTTGGGTATGAGATGGTGAAGAGCTTTGCCCCGCATGCTCGCGTCGTGGTCTTGGATGTTGCGGACTTCCCGCCTGAGTTGTCGAGTAGTAAGTGTGGAAGACGTCGCGCAATTGAGGCACGAGCTGGTAGATACTAACTGTTTCAGTTCCCGATGTGCATTTCTACAAATGCGATGTGACAGATGCACCAGGTGTGGAAGAATTGTGCAAGGAGATTCTCCAAACTCATGGAGATGCGACGGTTTTGATCAACAACGCCGGAATTGGAACGGGGAAGACGGTGCTTGAGGTCAGTATACCACGTACGCGAGCTCGACGAATGACTGACAGTACCTCCAGACGTCAAATGCACAGTGCGAAAAGCTCTTCAAGGTCAATCTTCTTTCCCACTTTACCTTGATCCGCGAGTTCCTACCTGGGATGTTGCGCAAGAATAAGGGCCACATTGTGACGATTGCATCCATGGCGTCTTTCGTTGCAGCGCCTGGGCTGCTAGACTACTGCTGCTCCAAGATAGGTGCACTATATGTCAGTGAAGGTCAGTCATACCCTCTTTTGATAACCTGTACATGCAACAGCCGGAAGCTGACATAGTGCCAAGGTGTACGCGCGGAGTGTTTGTCGCGATACGCAGGTGGAGAAGGCATCTGTTTTACATCCGTCCATCCGTCGTGGCATCAAACCGGTATCCTCAAAGGCGGGGAAGCATCACTCGCCAAATTCGGTATTGTTCCCGACCCACCCAGCAACGTGAGCGACTTGGTTGTCAAGCAAGTCTTGAACGGAAAGAGCGGGAGACTTGTCATCCCCAAGTCAGAAGAAAGCAAGACGGGGCTGCGGAACTGGCCAGTGTGGGCGCAAGACATTGCGCTTGGGCTAGTGTGGCAAAGGAAGGATTCATTTGGTTTTGCAAAAGAGTAAGGCGCATGTCAGGTTTGAGGAGGGGTACAGCAGCTTCAAGTGGGGTCCATGTCTAGTAATGGGCCATTGTGTTGATCACATCTTCCAACTGCTTTCACGGACGTGATCTCGTTATGTATGACGCTGTGTTTTAATGAATATTCTTCCGAATATCATGGCAACGAGTCTCTATCGCTGCCTGAAAATTTCTTTCACTCTTTCGAGCGAAGTACGTTGTGCGCAGGTACGTGTCGACGTGTTCAAGTTCATGCCTCAGTGCCGGGTCTATCGTTCCGTGTCAAATTGTCGCCGCGGTCCTCGGAATTTTCGATTCGACCGCGGATCTCGATACGAGTGTGGAGGTGTGACGAGGCACGTCGTTACACAACAGAAGCAGGGAAATTTGCTAAACACAGTTTAGGAAACTGCTCAGGTATTCAAAGAGTCTAGGCTTATCAAGAAGATCGGTAAGCTTATTGCTTAACGTACATGATACCAGTGTGCAGGCATGCTCGGCTCACCCATGAACCTAGGATTGTTGGATGGAATACCTTGAAGTGATCGGCCCGCGGAGGGAGCGTATGTACCACACTTGTAATTTTTACTCATGTAGGATGTTTCACTGCAGGCGCGCGGTTGACAGCTCATGTCTTCTTCGCCGATATATCCGACAGCTCCGCGGAGGGCACGGGAATCCAGGCAGTTGAATGAAGTAACACAATACCAAGTGCGATATGATGGAATGCCACCCGCGACAGCCCACCAATAAAAATACCAGGGAATCTTTCCCAGGTCATGCCTGCGCTTCTTCAAACGCCCGGACGGGAACGCCTGGGCCCAACGAGCCCTGGAGAGATTAGGCGTGTAAGTTGAACAATACTCACTCTCCACACGCAGCATCATGCACTTCATGCATTCTGAGCTAAATAAAAATCGCCTTGTACTTCAGGACGTGACATATGCGGGAACATAGTGATAGAGCATCAAATGCGTAAAGATGAGCCCTAGCTGGGGCGACCAGATCGACAGCTTCAAACCTGCGAATTTTGGCAGCTGTCTCGAAAGAGAAGCCCTGCACTTCCAGGTCTTGATATCAAGCCTTGTTCATCCTAGTAGTCACACGTGGCATGATCACCGCTGATACTGTTGAGCTCTTGGAGAGAGTAGCCTCTTCCAAATTGTACGAAGCCGCAGTCTGTCTGGCATCAACTGTCGGACGGGGCGTCTGAACGGTGTGGGCACTTGCTGAAGCCCGCGGAACGGAAGTCCGGCAAAGTTGTACGTCTGGCCTCGCATGAGACGTGGTATCCGTTTGCATAAGCACAATGTGCTGTAGTCTTTTGTGTCGCGTCTCGACCCACCAGAACTGCCGCACAGCCCGACCCAAATTGTCCAAGTTTAGAAGACCTCGGAAATAATTGCCTACATCATGACGAGTCGGTTTTGTCATTTGCTCCCCCCTCTAAAACCGTGGGCTGCATTCCAACCTTCTGCTGTGTTACTCTTCTGCATCTGTGAGTCCGATCATATCCGCTGCTCTTCATGGCTGCAAGCCATGCAGTTTTCATTTGCTCAATTCATCAGAGATGAGTGAAGCCTCTCGTGGTGTTGAGGGTAGGTAGCCATTGATGGAGAATCGAGAAGGACGACGGAGAATTGCGATACGGGAGTGTACGGGATGGCCTTGTCCGACGTAGGGGTAGGATCCTTCGGTTCCGAAAGTACAGCTCATGCAGCAACAAGCCAGGATGATCATCGATAACAACTAGGGTCTAATGTGTCTCGAAAGTGGAAGTGATAAGCGTACCTCCCTCTCAAGAGACATGGACAACATTTAGCGTTTAGAGGCCTAGGCCTCTAGTAAGAGTGTCGCTATGTCGCTTGAAGTCTCTGGCAACGATCTTCTGGGCCACGACTTGGATTCGGTAATGGCAAATTTGTAGTGCGATCGGTTGTTGTGCTGAATGGCCTTGCGCCATGCGCCATGCAGAAAGTAGCCATGTTGTTGGTGCACATATGTGCGTAGAGATCGGGTAGAGGTAGAGGGCTAGGAGTAGCAATACAACATGAGCATCCCTAGAGTCGCGTTTGTTTGATATGATTGGCAGGGAAGTGTTTCCCTCGAATTTCCACGAGACGCCGCGCTTTGCATTGGCGATCGGGAATAAGTGGATGATCATGTATTGTAATCAAACATTCAAGCCGGCTTCGGACCGATTGCTACTTTTTCCTCTCTCTGGGTCCGGGGTATGATACGGCTTGCGTAGGTTCTTGTAAACATCCATTGGCTGATGAGACCAGCAATGGAAGCATGCCCAGGTGGAGGCACCTGCGACTCTTGCTCGTTGATTTGAACTCGACATTTCGTGGTCTCAAGCTCGTCGACTCTGCAGGTCATACACTCTTGGATGGGGCGTACGAGTATGGCTAGAGTTGTTCGTAGTCATAATCCGACCAGGGCTTGAGGTTGCACATGGTGATGCTATCTGCCAACGTCACAGCAGGGTACCGTTCCGCGGTTGACTAGTCCTCAACCTCCTTCTTGTCAATTGACCAGCCTCTAGCTGCAGAACTTTCAGAATACATCTGGGTTGCAACTTCTTTCGATCTCCATTCTTTCTGAAGTATTCGTTCTTCCAATCATGGCATCTCTACCTCAGTCGCGGCGCACCGTTGCCATACCACGTTTGCCGAAAACAAATCAGGGGCAGCATACGACGGCTGCAAGACGACGGGTTGCTCAGGCGTGTACTGCAGTAAGAAACTCTATCCGTTTAGTCTCCAACTTTAAATACTTTGGCGAGGCTAAAGACCTCATCAATCTGGATGGCCACTGACAGTATACTTGCGTAGTGCCGAGTTCAAAAGGTCAGATGCGATGGCATAAAGCCTGAGTGCAAACGCTGTGTATCGACTCAATCCAACTGCGACTATGTGATGCCTCGCAAAGATCGCCTGAAGATGTAAGCAACCGGACCATATGCATACTGGGTCTTGACACTTACAAATGCAGCATGACCGAGCTGTGCCGTCGTTCGATGGAGCTCCTGAGAGGTTATCGTAATTACGCGAGTACAGAAGACCAAAGGGTCATTGATGGTATCTGGGCGATGGTACGTATTGGGGGTGAAGTCTAGACGTATTCGTGCGCAGGTATCCGGACTCTGACAGCAATGTAGTTCCATGAAGAGGATACTCAGACACGTACGGCACCATCGACGCCTGATTCCGATAATTGCGTATTGCCGGAGACCTTGCAGACTCCTATTCTGCAGCAGGAGCCGGAAATGATGGAAACCCGGCAGACTTCTGTGTCGCATCAAGACCTGGAATTGCGAGAGACGTACCTACACCCCATACCGTTTTGTGGCGGCCTGCCAACGTTTGTGCCCATTGTTTCGGACGAATACTTTACAACCTATGGCTCTTATAACGAGACGATGGCGGAAACGAACTTCGGTGTTTGGGGTGTAAACTCTTGGTTGGACAACTCTTGTTACACGCAACGACCATGAGGCAATCCTTGATGTGGCAGTCGCTCATTGCTTCGATTGCTTTATTCGGCCACCGGGAAGTGGGGAGTTGGGAAAACATTCTAGCGCTTTCATAGACACAGAAAAAAGATAGGATCCCGAATTTCGGCCCAAAAAAATGTACCAAAGTCTTTCCATTAAGTTGTTGCTTGGACCGTGATGAGATTGTTGATAAGAGCCAAAGAATAATTGAGGTAGCACAGCCGAGTCGAGCTTGACATCGCAGTACATCGCACAAAACTATGTTCTATTAGTGCCTGCCTGTAGAGCAATGAGCAATTGTACATGTATTTGAGTGCGTAAAGACATTCATTCGGGTTGTTATCCTCCAAGGCTGACAGACATGGCGGGGATCGGACAAATTGGCGCAGCACCATGATCAAGTCACAGAGGTCTACCACAAGTCAAAAGAAGCAGCGCAACACCAACAGATATATGTTAATCCACTAACCCCAGCCGGAGCCCTGTACCGATATTCTGTATTTAATCTTGTTATTCATTGCAAGCCGGATGTGGGCACCGTGGCGAATGGCGACTGTGTCCTGCGGTCGACAAGGTTGGATGCCGGCCATGTCACATACCCCGCCGAACCGGAGAGCTCCCCATGTAATACGCTGTACTTTGGTGACAGGCTACACTCTCATGGGCTACCATCAGCCCGAGTGTGACCTCAACAACTAAACCTTGCACGTTTTATACCTGGGTACTCGGCTATGGTACCCGAGAGAGGTCATCGATACGGTGGCTTTGACAGCCAGGCCTACCACAGTCAAGGAAGTGGTGCCGAGACCTTCTGGTATGCTTCCTATCGTCTACAAGCATTATCTCTTTTAGGACAATGCCCATAAACAGCATGCAGCCATTTTCAATTTTAGCGGCATCCTATCCGCCACAAAGATCAGCATTAGACGCAAAGACCAGGGCAGAAAACTTGGCATCTAACAATCGCGCGTGAGGAAGAGAGTGAAAGAAGGGGGCGGCAAGCAAATGGAACGAGGAGTCCCGTCAGGCATGATTACTTGCTATGCATTGCTTCAGCGAACCCCGGGAACATCGTGTTTACATAGCGTCTGGTCTTCTATTCACAGAGAGGAGAACGTCGTAGACGTGTCCGGTCTGCCTCGTGCGGGGCTGGGTTATGCTTTTTTCTTCAGCGCTTCGACCCCGTTGCTCAGCCCATTCCTCTTGCGTGCTGTTGTGCCCGTGTAATCTTCGCTCGCAGCAAACAATCTTTCCAGGAGGCTAACCAGGATCTGGAGCATTGCGATGATCGTTCGGGCTAGGCGATCTTTCCATCCAAGGACGGGGCTGATGCCTCTGCTGAACTTTGCATCTTGTACAGCCCACGGCACACTGCCGCCTAGCCTAAGTCCAACGTTCATGCCACTGCTAAAGCCATCCTCGTGAAAGCCATAGCCAGTCCATGCTCCCGCGTACCAGACACCTCTCTTGCCTTGGATTCTCTCGAGTTGGTTCTGAGCAGCGATCATACGCGCGTTGTAAAGAGGGTGTCGGTATTCGTAGACTGCTTGTGTAGTAGACGGGGAAGGCGGTACCTCTGGATTCAGAGTGACGAGAACGTCGGAAAATTCAGACACAGGTATGTCTTGAAGAATGTTCATGTTGTAGGTCAACGAGACGGTTTGTAGAGCACCTGATGGTTCCGAGGCTGAAGGCGTCTGTGGCTGAGCTGAAGAAGGTTTTGAAGTCGTGAGATAATTCCACGCAGACCAGGCAGCGCGACGTTCGGGCATTAGGGAAAGGTCTGAATGAAGATAAGCTGTGTTTGGTGACGTCTCGAAGGCTGCGAGAATATCCTCCTCTTCCAACGTCGCGGATGAGCCCATGACCTCACGGGCTTGGTCTCCATGGCAGGCGAGGATCACTTCGTCGAAGGTTTCGGTTTTCCCGGCTGCTTCGCCGTCCAGCTCGAGTTCTACACGTCCGTCTTTTCTGGAGACTGATTTCACAGGCGTACTTAGATGCACATGTGCTTCTTGACATTCCCGCATCACAGCGTCGATGTACCTTTTTGAGCCTCCCTTGATCGTCAACCAAGGCGGTCTTTCCGAAATGGTTGTTAGTAGATGATGGTTCCACATGAAGCGAATCAGAGTCAACGCTGGAAATTCCAACGCACACTTATCGGCACCTGTACTCCAAACGCATGCTGTCATGGGTATCAAGTAGTCGTCTCGAAAAGCGTCGGAATACCCTTCTTGTTCCAGGTACTCTCCAATGCTTGTCTCCGCCGTGATCGAAGTTGACGGAGATCCGGGCGTCACAGACAACAAATCCAAGGCGAACTGATTGAAGCGAACTATATCGAAGATCATGCGCCAGAAGGAGGGCTTGAGCGCATTCTCGGATTGGGCGAAGAGAGCGCTGCCGGACGTGCCAGACCATTCGAATGCGCCAGCATCACGCGATATACCAAAGGTCATCTCAGAAGCGATCGTCTTGACATCGAGAGCCTTGAGAAATTCGATAAAATTTGCTATCGATGTGTCAGCACCGGCCGCACTAGATGATGGGGGCATCTTGGGATCACTGACGATAGGTGGCAGTATTCAGAACGATGAAGCCAGTGTCCACAGGCGTGCTCTTGCCCTTATGATTCCATACTGCTGTGTTGGTGTGTCCTCCCAAACGAGCCGCTGCCTCGAAGAGATGAATGTCGTGGTGTGAATTGCGTAGAGTCCATAGCGCACTGAGGCCAGATACACCGCTTCCAACGATAGCTATGCGTTTCTTTTCCATTGCGACAGATTTACGAGGCTATTGCACTAGTGGCAGGTGGATAGTTCCCAATGGCGTTTCCGAGCACAAAAGTCCTACACAGAGAGGAGCGGACAGTTGGGGACATGGTTGTGGAAACTTCGAGTCATGAGGTCATTGATCCTGGAGGAAGCTCATGTCAGTGCAGGCACATCAATCCCCAACGCTCAGCGAGAGTTTACACAAATCTAATGAAGACTTGTCCGTATATGCATCACTTCTTGGAGGCCTTTAAGCTCCATCTCTCCGCATAAAGCATACATGAAATGACGTAGCAGGGCTGCGCTAGTGCAGGACCGCACGTGATGTGACAGGGTCATGCCTGGCGTTGCCGATCTAGGTTGCGACTACGACCGCAACTGCATCGCAGAAGACATAGACAAACACAACCACACAAACACACACGCAGACGGCCTTGGATCTTACGAATCGCCAGTACATTCACACATAGCGCCCTATATACGCACACAGAGGACCATCAGCGCTCCAGCACACCATGTCAAACCTCATCGACGCGGATGCCGGCACCGAGCGCTTCAGTGGCTATGAAGCCGAGCTGAAGCTGGTGCAGGCCGACCTCAACCAGCAGCTTGAGGAGATTAAAGAATCCACGGGCGAGCCGCGAAAGGCGGCCATCAGCAAAGCAGAGAGGGCGCTGGAAGAGGCAGAGGAGCTGGTACGTGGAAGCCTGGAAGCCTGGAAGCGCGCACCACCGAGGTCGACAACGCTGACTGTGGCACAGATTGGGCAGATGCGCCTCGAAAAGTCCAACATCCCCGCCAACCTCAAGTCCAAATTCAACACGCGCTTTCGCAACTTCGAGCAGGACCTTGACACGACTAAGCGCAAGCTCGAGACGTACACCAACGACCGCAGCAAGCTCTTTGGCGGCCGCTATACCGACAACCCAGACACCGATGCCCAGCTCGAGCAGCGGCAGCAGCTGCTTTCCGGCACTGATCGCCTTAACAGGTCATCAAACCGGCTACGGGAGTCGCAAAGAATTGCCATGGAGACGGAGCAGATAGGCGCAAGCACTTTAGGCGACCTGCATCGTCAGCGTGAGCAGATCACACACACACGGGAGACGCTGCTGGACAGCGAGACCTACACGGACCGTAGCATCAAGACCTTGAAGGGGATGGCAAGACGGTACGCACCCACTCATCCACGGCACCTCCAGCTCCTGTTGATATGGGGACTTAGCTGGATGCCAATTTGATGTATTGGCATGACCGCTAACGAGCTTTGCAGTATGGCGACAAACCGCATTATCACCATTGCGATCATAACTGTACTGGTCTTGCTTATTATTGCAGTTATCTACAGCAAGTTCAGATGATCACACATTACCTTGAGCGTTCGTACTGGCGTATGGAGCACGTGTAGGAGATAACATTGGGTTTGGGCTTTAATTCAATCGACTTTTACTTGAACTCTGATCTTCCCGAGAGCCACTTAGCCCAGAATCAGCGCTCGGTTGTCTGTTGTGATTGAGATGTCACGAATTCTTGGTTACTGATCTATTGCGCCTGTAGTGCGGAGCTGTCACACAAAACGGTCCTTGTCAAGCATTGCTCATGCAGGATTGCGTTAGTGCCCCGCAAACCAATTTACTCGGGTATGCAGCGACACGGCAAGTCTCAGTGGGGTGAAGCTCGTGTCGGCTAATATGTGAGAAGTCCCGATATCAGTCTCGCGTAATACTTTCCTCTCGATCCGTTCATACTGCTTCAGCCACCATTTTCTTGAGCCAGACTACACATCGCAAGACGCCAGCATCAGCGACTAGACGCGCTGTGCTTGTCGACCTGGACTTGACCCTTGAACACATTGGACGACGGAAGTTGATGCCGTTTGAATACTGCAGTGGCTATTGGTTGTCTGAAGGAGTACTTGCAATGTATTATACAAGGCTCATATGACTGTTGAGCTTGAAATCCCGGCATGTGCTAGATACGCACCCAAAGCGAGGCAGCAACCCGCAGACTTCGTGGGGTCACAACCTTCCATCAGCGACACCGTTGTCCGACACGCCAATCAGCATGCTGATACTGCGTCTCATTACTGGTTCAGTACATTGCTTTGGTAGACCAAGCCATGCACTGTCGGAGCGAGCGTTGCCCGTCTTGGGCACAAGATATAAAGTACACGAGCTCCTTGGTTGCTGGAGCTCTTCTGCTACCGTTATACCACATATGCTCTCACCATGTTCATGATTCGAATCGCCACACTGGCACTCATCGCCCCGGCCCATGCGCTGATTCGCTTCGGCTGCTCTCAGCTAGTAGTGGACCGTCTTGACCCTCTCGTCGAGCCAGGAAATACGCCATCAGCCCACTTGCATCAGATCATCGGTGGAAACTCGTTCGTACCTGATATGCGCCCAGAGGTCTTGGACCCTGCAAAGACATCCACGTGTACGACTTGTCAACCTGCCGACGACTTCTCCAACTACTGGACGGCACCCATTTATTTCAAGGCTCGAAACGGCACGTACAAGAGGGTTCCACAGAAGGGCAATTCCGGTTTCGAAGGGCAGAATGGAGGCATGACGGTCTATTACATGCAGAATCAGTTGGCGGACTTTCAGCAGGCATCTAAGGTCACGGCTTTCAAACCGGTGAGCATTCGCCGTCGTCCTGGTGAATTCTATTAACAATGCTAAGGGATTCCGAATGATCATCGGATCACCAACAGCGGACACGCGCCCTCAGGCTGATAAGTTTCCGCAATTGACATATACCTGCCTGCAAGACATGAGCACACGTTTCCCCGAAACGAAGTTCTTCCCCAAGAAGCCATGTCCTGCGGGTATCATGATCAACCTACGCTTTCCCACGTGAGTCCAAGATGGCATGTTGAAATCGATTTACTAACGTATCGAGATGCTGGGATGGCGTTAACCTCGACTCACCAGACCACATGGCTCACATGGTATGTTCGACAAAGCCAGTCCCACTTGATTCAGATGAGGTCAGTCACTAACCCTCCCAGTCCTACCCTGCGAGTGGCACCTTCGAATCCCAAGGCCCTTGCCCTGCCTCACACCCTGCACGCATGCCACAGGTCATGTTCGAAGTCATCTACGAGACCAAAGAGTTCAACGACCCCGCGCTCTGGCCCAAAGACGGGAGCCAACCCTTTGTCTACTCCTTCGGCGACCAAACCGGGTATGCGAACCACGGTGATTACCTGTTTGGCTGGAAGGACGATTCGCTGCAGAAGATAATGGACGAGGAGTGCTTCGTGAATTGCAAGTCGATGAAGACGCAGAGCATCGAGCAGATGAATGCGTGCTCGACGACGAGGAAGGTGGCTGAGAATATCGGGGACGCGAATTGTGAGTCAAGCGATGTGGTTGTAGGATCTGTGCTAATTCGTCACAGGGCTGGCGTCGCTGCCTGGCCAACACCGTATGGAGTAGGAGGTTGGGCATCCTTGGCACATGCGTGCGCATTGCTATGTCGATTTCGAGCGTTATGACAGAGGGACTTTTCATCGGATGTGCATGTCCAAGACGTTCATTATTGCACCCTCGCTCACCGCTACCTACTGAGCTCCACAAGTCATCAGCACAGCCTTTGCGCACACTCACTGTTTGCAGACACGTGAAGTCGATGACATAGTTGTGCTGTGCACACGTGATATTGATATTGCTGCCTTTACCGTGCCCATCACGAACCCACCCACCTCGCGCTGTGAGTGGCTGGCCGCGCCCTGATCCACCTACAAGATCCGTGCCCTGCCCGTGCGCCCTCTGTGCGCAGTCACATGACCCTAGCGCGCCAAGCTGCCGCCTAGCGTGCCGGCTCCCATAAATACCTTGCGGCTCCCTCCCTCTCCCATCTTTTTTCTTTATCCAAGTGCGTCTACTCCCAACCCCCCTGCTAGGAAGTCATCATACTGACTGCTTTGCTAGGTGCTCGGGCTTTACGCTTACCAGTGAAGATTCGTCTGAGGTAGCGTTTTTGCTAGTTGAAAACTACAACTATGACTGCTCCAGTTGGCCTTCGGGTCGGCTGGGAATTTTTGAAACCTTTACACTCTTTTGTGCTTTTCGTTGATTCTTGCGGCTTTGCGCTGCGGGATTGAAGAAGGGCTTGTTCGTGACTGGCGGTATTGGTGATCCGACGCGTGGGAGCAAAGTTTTTTGCTACGACCAAGTGAGTTGTCGTGCGCAGCCTCACTCTGCTAAGACTGGCAAGTCTCAGCATCTTCCTCTTGTTAATCACCACGCACGCGTAGCCTCTATCGCATCCTAGAAGCCATATCTCACTCGTTCCGCCTCGCTTGCGCACGTGCGTCGTACACAGGGACGCGTGGACGCGTCTTTGTCCAACGCAGATGTGATACCTGTCCCGCTCGCGACTTACTGCGACAACCTCAAGAGCAAAGCCAACCTCATATCCCGCACACAACTACCGTTAACACGAAAGAGATAGCAACGCCATCTCGACGACAAGGTCAATGATAAGGCCGCTTCAAACATGGCGAAAACATTCCCACGCCGAAACCGCACGACCTAGACTCCCCATGGGCGCGCGATACCTTTGCAAATGCCTTAGGCGGCCTTGGACCAGGCACGTATACACCAGCTAGATAATGGCATAGAAGGAAATGCTACTGCCGGGCTTTGCCCAGGAGCGCCACCAACTGCAGAGCTCCTCTATGTACCGGGGTTTGTCTTGTCGACCACCTCTCACACATGACCCCAAAGAGAAGGTTGTAGCTACAGCACATGTTCCCTCACTGGACCACGGACGGACACTACCGCGCGTACCGTGGCCGACGTTTACTGTAGCACCGCAGCCACTTCGAGCTAACCACCTTGTTCCTGGATGTAGGCCTGTGGCTTCCTCCGACTCTTTTCTCAAATCACGTACACACCACTACGAAGCGGCGGAGGTCGGGGATGCTGGCTATTTTCACACATATTTCGGCTCTCACTGACATACTAAAGATCATACTTTATTGAATTTTCGACGCCTGGAATCAAGGCCGCTGCGAATCACCGGTCCCAGACGATAAGCGAGTGACCCCAGTTGCAGAGTCCTGGTGAGGTTGCCGGTAGCCTGAGTTGCCGTTTCACGGCTGTTTGAGGTGTCGGGAACCCACGTTTCGTTTCGGTGCACGGAGCCTGTTCACTGTGATCTGCACGAGGAACTTAGGCTGATGCGTGCTCTTGCGCTCGCAATATGAGCCTGTACGGTTCACACTCGGGCGATTGGCACAGCAAAACTCTTAGCCTCAGCAGATGTTGCCGCGTCAAGCTGCAATTCCTTGTCTTTATGGGCTCGCGATACCTTCTGGCCGGGATGCTTTCATTGGACGGCCCGTTTTCGCACCCACTCAGTACACAAGACAAGATCCAGGAACATGCCAACTTTGGCCTTTTAATACTTCACAACATGTTTGAAGGCATCTCTGCGTCACTTGCGTCGCTGATGGCAAGGAGCTGCGCTTGTCCTGCTGTCGGTACCAAGTGTTGCGCACTAAAGTTCACCACGAGGCTATATGTGCGACATTATTACCCCTCGCCTCCGCCTTTGGTAAAACCTGCAGATCTGCACGAGTAGGAGACGGTTAAGCATACCACTTTCATGTCCTGGGACTATCGTGCCACACGTGGTGTCTATTGGTAGGGCCGATTTCGTAGTGTGTTCACTACTGCAGGTTCGGTCAAGGGGTCTCGGGCATGGCGTGTCTCAAATCGCCCCGTGCAGTCTTGAACGACACCATTCCGCTTCTTATCGTAGCTTAGTGCCGCCGCAACTAAGACTCAAGCAAGTTGATATAGCAGTTTGGATTGTGCCAGGCCTCTTTGCACGCCTCTTTCCCCGCATCGATCTTGCACGCATCTTGCATTCAACCACTTTTAGCATTTCCCACCATTCGGAGTATTGATTTCGTCTGCATTTCTCTCTGGCTAATCCTCGAGCCTGGTCGTCGCTTCAGATGGATTAATCCTCTTGACGGGTTGCTTTCCCGTTACAGGTCTGGTACTATAAACCCAACGCTGCCTGGACACATCAGGAGTTATCGCTTCCAAAATATGGATGCTGGCATCTACGAGGCGCCTCCTGTTGCCACAGAGGTCAACACCATTGCCCTTGCTTTCACTGTCGTTGCTGGATTAATTGTCTCTCTACGTCTGTTCGCTCGCATTTTCCTGACATCATTGTTCGGACCCGAAGATGTCTTTATCGTTCTTGCTATGGTGAGTGCTACCCTACAACTCTCACCTCAGATGGAATTGACCATTTTTAGGGCTTTTCGATTGGCCTCAGTGCCACAGTTTCGCAACAAACCACACATGGTCTCGGGAGACACATTTCAGAAATTGGCACTAATGAGCAACGCATATTTTTCAAGGTAAGTTTACGGCCAATTCCTGCCTGAGATATCTCGGACCACCCATCTAAGGTCAAATCGACAAACACTGAAATTAACTATCATGATCATGTGGCTGACTCATTCCGCAGGCATTCTGGGTGGGCCTCTGGGTGCACAGCTTAGCACTTACAATCACGAAGATCTCAGCACTGACCCAGTATCTGCGTATCTTCCCGATACATCGCTTTCGGACAAGCTGCTACTGCCTGCTCGGCCTCGTTATCGCTCTTGGTGCCTGGGCTGTCGCAAGTAATATCTTGATTTGCAATTCGGTTGACTCAGCCTGGATGGACCGGTTCAAGCGAAACGACTGCATGGACCGTAAATTGATATGGTTCACCAATTCGGGCATCAGCGTTGCTCTTGATCTTGTCATTCTTCTATTACCGGTGCCCCTCATACGAACACTTCAGATTCCAGCGAGTCAGAAGAGCGGATTCGTGACAATCATTGCGCTCAGCATGTGGTAAGTGGGCTCCCAAAAGTGATGGCACAGAAATTGACTGGCTATAGTGCACCCATCATCTCGTTCGTCCGGCTCCATACAATCACTCGAATTGCCAAGAGCACTGACCTCCCTTTCGACAACAAAGGCCATGCAATACTGTCCTCCCTCGAGGTGAATGCCGTCATCATATGCGCCTGTCTCCCAGCCATGCGACCGCTGCTCGCTCTGATGATGCCCAAATACTTCTCAAAGGCAGCACAATTTACAAACGTCCCCACCGGCTACGACATCGAGCAACCAAAGCACAGACGAACACCATCCCACAACATGGAAGCCAAATCCACGCAACCAAAGACCCTTGAATCCGGTACAAGCACGCCTCGAGCCCCTCAACCCACACTATCGCGCACTTCAAGCGGCCGCTTCACAGTCACACACAGCCGCCCCGGTACAGCTCGCCAGACACCTACCTCCGGCCGCTCCACGCCAGGCATCGCTACGACAGGCCAGTCTACCCCAGGAAGAAGTACCCCAGGCCCAGGCCCCTCAGGCCGCAACACGCCCATCCGCGGCTCCCCAGGGCGCGCCACACCAGGCCGCACCACGCCGCTCGGCCACTCGCGCTCCGGCAGCAACATCTCCATCGACATCGCGGCCGCGGACGCGCGCTCCAACGGCCTGCGGCCCCCGCGGCGCATGAACCCGTTCCGCCTGTCGCCCATCACGCCCGGCGGGTCGGACGTCTCGCTGCCCGCGAGCATGTACAGCGCGGGCATGTCGAACGATTCACACGCGGATTCGATCCATGTGTGGGGGCCTGAGAGGAGGGTGGCGTCGAAGCCGTTGCCGTTGACGCCGTTTCCGGTCGGGGCGCATCGGGGGTGAAAGGAAGGCGCGTGGTGTGGGTGGGCTGCATGTGTTTATGATGTTATGAATGGGTCTGGGGGTGTAATCTGGTCGGGTGCGGCTTTGTATGAGTAGGAGCTGCTCTTATATGTATCTGGATCTGGCAACTATCGTGCTCTATACCATTCGGACTTTCTTGGCTGGCTCTTCTTCGTGGCGAGTTGCGCGCTACAAGGTCAGTGCCGTGATGCTTCTTGGGGGCTTCGCGTCTTTAATCCTGGCTCGCTACTTCGCGTCGTCGCATATCTCGGCGGCGGGAGAGGGGCGAGTGCAGCGCGAGGTGTCGAATGCACAGGCTTCTTTCGCGCGGTTGTGTGGGGTTGCGAGACAGGTGGCTGTCGATGCTAGGTCTGCGCGCTTTGGCATGCTGTTCTTAAGCCAGCTTGCTCTCGTGTGAGGGACAATACGCTGTTGAGGTCTGTTTATATTCCCTTCTGTCCCGGCACGCTCGATCTCTCCAATTCAGCAGCGTACATCCTCCCCTCTCCAATCTCTATAGGCTCATGCATACCCGGCATCGCGAATGCGTGAGCACGTAAATGAGGTGCAGTGTGTTTCTCCCCCACGGCTGGCTCATTCCCACCCCCCATCTCCACAGCCCCATCTACGCGGATTTCCTTGTCCAAGTCGTCACGTCCATCGCTCTTTTGCAGCTTCGCCGCAATCTCGACATCTGGTGTGTCGCCCTTGATCTGCACATCGCTCTGCTCTCTGCGTCTGCGCGCCCATGTACGACGCCGCCGCCGCCGGGCGAAAATCCATGCTCCGATTGCGCCTAGGATGACGAGCAGGGCGATGCCAATTCCGATGCCGATGGTTGCGCCGACTGAAAGGCCTCTGTTGTCACTTGTTGGGATGTTGGTGGGTTTTTGGGGGAGGTTGGTGGGGAGGGCTCTTGGGATGGGCATTTTGCTTGTGGGAAGTGGGGAGTAGGAGTGTCTATTGACTCTTTGAAGGTGTAGGACGAGGGAGAAGAGACGTTTACTTGAACAACGAAGGAGCTGCGAGGTGTACTTGCCCTTTGTCCGAAACCCGAAATCACCGATGGCAACGAGTGTGCCTCAGAACCCCGTAGAGAGAAACGTGCTAGAGGTGACACTTTAGAGAACCGGGCGTAGTTCATGTCTCTGACAGATCTGCTTGTCTTTAAGCTTGGTAGCGAATTACATTGTGCTGCAGGGCGTCTTGGGACTGCGTGTAGTCTGTCGATTGCTGTGTGCTAGACTACACATTCGGACACCGAAACGGGTGCTATAAAATATGGCGAAGCACGACAGGAACACCGATGCACTAGTGTGGGCGCGATACAATCGCAGCAGGGTGTGTATTTTTCTACTCCTTGATGTATGGAGATCTATCCGAAGAACAACGTGAAGATGGCCTCGGGCGTGAGCCCGGATAGTGGTAATCCGTGAACGACTCGCCCAAGAATCCAATGGTGGCGCACGTGACATGATCGTAGTAACCATTGGCGGAGATATGTACACACCTCGAGCTAAGACTCATGATTCGAGTTGTATAGAATCAATATTTGCACTGCGGGGTTGTTGCTGTGGCACACGGATGTGCTGTAGCTCGTAGCTAGTGCACCACGCCGGGGGCTACCGGTACCAGTAGCCCACGATTCGCGAGAAAAGAAAAATCAATTATCGAAAGCTAGGGCGCGCCTCGAACGTCGAAGCACACGATGGCAACCAGAGGGGAGTTGTCCTTCCGGATCGCCGACCGCCCCATGCCTCAATTTGTAGGCCGCAGCGCTGAATTTGGGACATGGCCAATGGTTAGCACGAGCGAGCATGCCAGGCCGAGGGGCATTTCCCCTGAGCGCGTCCCGTTCCCTAGACGAGGATATGCCTGCGATGGCAGGCGAGGAAGTTCCCGTTCCTGAATCCTACGGGACGGTCTGGAAGATTTGCGCACACGTGGGGCGGTCGACTGTGTAACTGTCTAATATTTGCTTTTAGCGACCACAAGCCCGGGACGGTAGCACAGCAGGTGATGAGGCTGAACAATGAGATGTCTGTGTTACATGGTGAGATCCGAATGCGACAGAACTGCTGCGGTGTGCCGCAGCCACTGTAAGACGGAAGGGAAGCATGCAAGTCTCCCGCGGCCAATCAATTGGAGACGCGGCCCATTCCCGGCTGAAGACTGGAGAAATCCTTCAGCAACGCCACGGATGATTACAGGTACCTATTTTGGCGGTGCAGCAGATGTTCGGGTTCGTTTTCTGGAGAATCAACGAGCGTTTGGGCTGGATAGACACGTGGTTGATCGTCTGTCCCGAAACAGCATAGGAGTGGCAATCCGCCGTAGGGTGCCGAGTGCGACGCCGGAGGAAACTTGCAGACATGTATTGCGATCCAGCCATAAACTTTCACCATGTGCAGGCAGTGTTGATCGACGAGTCGCCGCGGGGAAAGCGATCGCTCACGGTCGGCCAAAATCAAAAGGGGTTCGCCGATAGGCCCAGGTACCAGGTGAACCTCGGAGGATCACATGGGGAACATTTGAGTTGTTGCGAGCTGAGGACTGGGTGAAAAGCAGCACGGACAGTTTCTGTGGCCACAATAGCCCGTTCTATGGATGAGGCGCCGGTCTGGCGCTGTCATATTTAGCAGGCGCGGTATTAGATGGTACAATTGCGTTGCTTTTGCCGTGTCTGCAACGGATGAGCGTCCGCCGCACTGACCTTGGCTGATTGGTCGGAGGCTTGTCCTGTGCGCAGGGATTGATTGACGGCAGGCATGTTAGTGCAGCATGAACATGATCGCCTCAAGCCCGTGGCTGACTGAAAGGACGTCACTGTGGTTTTGACAGGCGGTACGCAAAAGAATTTGACCTTGAGAAACACATCTACGGCAAACTCTCTGCTTATCGTGATACTGCGCCATGTTTCGCCATTCTGGTGTGAACGGGGCGGATATACATGCTGGCCAGGAATTACAGTTACCATCAGAACTCAATGAAGACAGGATCAGCCAGCGAGCAAAAGGGTCGGCAGACAAGCCACCGAGATTAGCGAGCACTGGCGCTCTAATGGCAGTCATGGCAGCTGGTAGCTGGCAGATGTCAGCTAGTACAGTGGTGCTTCTGGGCTGTCGAGTCGCGTCGTTGCGGGGGCCGCACTTGCGCTTCGGCGACCTCGAAAATGCCATGTGCGACTAGCTTGACTCCCACGCTGCTGCGTGCATGGATCCCCTCCAGAAGGAGCGATTCCAGCACCAGCGTGTCCAGACGACCACTTACCACTGTAAGGTTGACGCCACGCCTCTACTTATACCTCGCGAGGCACCTGCCCAACGCACGCTACACTACCACCGTCCAAGACAGTACCACTCCTTCTTCTGTCGGTCCACGCTCCTGTGTGATATCCTTTGCGGAGCCGTAAGCTCTCTGCTCTCCTAGACCCCTCTTCGACAACTCCACAGCTCGCGTGGCGCCTGCCACCCTTCTTCACTTTCACCTCCGACCAAAAAGCATATAAGGGCACTAACCCGCACTTTGCACGGCCTCCCCCGTCAATCCCGCTTCACTTCACCTTTGCCACGTTCTGTTATCCGCCCACGTTGTTGCTCCGTCCCTTCTGTATCCCCGCACCTTCTCCTCTCAAACCGCCTGCGCTCCTGCCAAAATGGTCTACTCTCTGGCTTATCGCCGCCCAGAGCGTGTCGCCCGCCCCTCATCCGCTGCCTCTGTCTCCGGTGAGACCAAGCAAAATTCAATCCATGACTCCATCAAGTCTGGCAGCAGCGGCATGTCCCATGGCATCCCTGAAGCTCTTTCCTTCGACCGCATCATTGCTGGTGGTGTGTGTCCTGTAAGTAGACTGAGCCCTCACTTCCTCACCGTTTGCTGACCCGCCAGCCCTGCACTGTGCGCGACTTCATGAACTTTCTCAAGTACATTGAGTTGTCCGCCGAGAACCTGCAGTTCTTCCTCTGGTTCCGCGACTACAGCAAGCGCTTCAATGAGCTGCCTGCGAGCGAGAGGGCCCTTTCACCTGAGTGGACTGCTGACAAGAGCAACGCCGTGACCAAACCAGGCCCAAAGTTCGTCAATGCTGATGCCGCAGCCATTCTCGCCGCCTCTAACTTTGGCAATGAGGTCAAGGTCGACGAGTCGGAAAAGGGTGGCAGCAACCCCTTCTTCACTCCTCCGCGCACGCCCAACAGCGTCGAGAGGCAAGAAGACTCTCAGTCTTTCGACTCGTATGACGACAGCTCCATTGGTAGAGTGGACCACTCCAAGCGTGCCGATGGTGCGTTTGAGAGCGCAGGATTCAAATGGAAGCCTTGTAAGTTGAACCATCTATTCACTTACAAACAACCGCTTACACGTGACAGTGTCCGTTCAGCCCTACCGAGAGGAGGTGAACCGCATCATTTCCATCTACATTGCCGATGGCGGCTCACGACAGCTGAACCTGTCTTCCAAAGAGCGCATGGCACTTCTGCATGCGCTTCAAAACACCACTCACCCTTCCGCCTTCGCTGATGTCATCTCGACCGTTGAGTGGTCACTGCGTTGCCAGGCTCACCCCAACTTCATCCGCTGGACCATCTGTAATGGCAACCGCCCCCGTGTCATCTTCGCCCGCGGTCTTGGTATTGGCGGCATTGTCGCTGGTCTGCTCGTTGCCATCATCCTCACTATGAGCACTGCGAGCCGCGCATGGCGAGTCATTTCCCTCATTGGCTTCTTCATCGGCATCTCAACGCTGATCGCCGCGTGGAAGGGCATGTGTGTGGTTCTGCACGGCATGCACCACCGCCATCTGCGCCCCTGGGAGCTCTTCGGCTCAGACGACGAGCCCGAAGGCTTCGATGCGAAGCTCGACTCGATGGACACGTTCAACACGCATGCGTCGAGCAACTCGTGGGAGGACGAGCCCTGGGTCGCTAGGTACGAGAAGCGCAACGTCATCCGCAAGGTCTTTGACCGCGAGGTCTGGATCCAGGAGCCCGCTCTTCGCCAGATCCAAGACACCATCTTTGTACAGGCAATTCTCGGTGCGCTTGTCATCTCTGCTGTCGCTGTTGGCATCTTCTGTGCCATCCCGAAGGGCAACTTCTTCTAGGTAGCCCGTGTGCACCGCACCTTCTGTTGCTTCAAGCTCAGAGACTACTTTCCTACTCTCATTTGATCACTTTCTCATACGCTTCGATACCCCGGTACTTGTATGTATCTACGTCGCCAGTACAGCAGTGGCGACTATCTAACGGAAATGGTTCAGGATGGCGTTTTGGTCAGCAGTCATGGTCAGCTTTTCAGGATCAATGGTGATGTTTCCAGATAGTTTACAATGCAATGCTACTACATGGGAAATTCAACTTTGTCAATATGACTGGCGTCCAAACCCTTGAAGTTGAAGTAACATGACTAGTCTCTGTGCCGTCATTCGGACTATCTGTGCGAAGAGTGATGTGCTTGTCGGATATGCGGCTCTTGTAGTAAAGGAACAGGGTCTGATGGATGCGAAAGGCGGGGTCCGCAAGAGCGAGCGATGCGCGAAGAGGGCCGCGACCCGTAGACGTCCATGCTCCTTCTGGCGTCACTACGTAGGCCACATGCTGCTGCATAATTCAACAATGGCTGAGAAATCGGTAGCACCATATGAATCTACTCTTACCTTGGCCATTCTTCTCTCCTACCCCTCCAAGCACCGCGTGCCGCCATAGTGACGTGCGTCCAGTCGATGCGCACGCCGAATGAAGCCTGTCCCACACCCCTCGCTGCCCGTCTGACCGTCCAGAACGCCCATGTCTTCGGCCCACTACGACGGCCGTTACCACCACCAGCGGCCGGACCATGATTCGTACTACTCAAACTACTCGAGGCATGAACGGCCCGTCGCCACTGCCCGTCGCGAGGAGCTAGCCATGAGGGACAGTCCGAGTCGCTACTCTCCAGCCGCCTACTCCTACGAGCCCCGCGCCCCTCCGCTCCCCAGGCGCTCTGCTGCCCCTCCAAGGTACCCCTCGCATCCGTCATCGCGCCAGGCCCGCAAGCAAACATGGCCGCCGTCGCCGAGCGTGGAAGACGAGACGGCCGCGCTGACAAAGGAGGTGCTGTCGCCGGCCGGAGCAGGACACGGAGCCGACGGTGAGCCGCCAGCCCACTCGAGAGGCTCTGTTGATCAAGAGGCGCTGCTCGAGGACATCGAAGACCCGGACGACCGTCGCTATGTGCTGGTGTCGGACCCCACCATCAGCACGACCACCCACCACCGCCGCAGGAACTTTGCAGAGCGCGGCATGGCGCATATCAAGACAGATGTAGCAGATCCACCCGTCTTCACTGAGCGCGTCTCGACGCCCTATGCCTACACCAAACCCCAGAAAGAGTCGATTGCCCCCTCTCGCGCAGACTTCTCACCACCAGACACTCTAACCCCGAGCAGCGCACGAACACCTAGAGCCATGGACGATGTGTTCGACGATTCAGACATGGACACCGACGACACAACGCACCTGCGCACTGCAGAAAGGAAACCTGCAAGATACAGCTTTGTCAAGAGCGACTTGCAAAAGGATGACCTGAGAACAAACCTACGTGATCATCATTCCACGCCTCCATCCCACCGGCGCGAGTCTGGAGATCGAGCACCACCCGCTCTCCGCAAAGATGCATCATCTGGCTCGTCGAGAGACGCCTCATACATCCAGTCTCCTCACTCATCATCATCTTCGCTGGACAACGGGGCCAGAAAGTCAAGGCCAGCACCAGTGGACACCAGCTATTACACCAGCTCGCGCGCACCTTCCCGGCCCAGCTCACCCCTCCAACGAGCCCCTTCGCCAAAGCTTCCATCACGAATTCGCGACTCTCCTTCCATTTCTCGGCCGCCATCGCGAGGCAACACTCGACCATCCTCCCCCATGTCATTCTCTACGACCTTGAGACCTCCGTCACCAGGTCGTGTACCAATAACGGACGCAGATTGGCACTCCACCTACCCTCCAGTAGCTGCCTCTGATCGGTCAAGACCACCTTCCAGGATGACTAGATACGATAGCATGCCCGACCCAACTCCTAGAATCGACGTGCAGAGTCCCTCGCCCGCAAGACCTCCTACAGGTGGACCCGCCTTACCATACCCTGTCGATGACCGGCCGTTGGGCGTCTTTATGCCTTCAGAAGCGCAGTATCAGTTTGACCATTCAACAGTCTCTTCCTCGCGCCAGGCCATGCCAGACTCGCCTAGGATCATATCCTCGCCAGTTCCCGAATCTCCACGATATAGAGAAGAGGTAGTGTATCGCCCAAAAACTACTATTCCAGTACCTGAAGATTCGACGCACGCCAGAAGAGCCAGGTCGAATAGCGTGCGGTCACAAGCTCCTGCTGACGAGCGCCGAGAGCGCTCTACAAGGCGTCCGGCTAAACACTCAATGGACAGGCCGCTGCCCCCTTGTCCGAGGAGCACCCCGACAACAAACTATGATGACTGGTACAGCTTGCTTGGCCAGCTCAACTTTGACGTATGCCCCAGTTGTTACGAGGGAGTCTTTGCTGACACACCTTTCGCTGTGGATTTCGCGCAGACACGGCGTGGTGAACGGCCCACCGAACGCTTCTGCGATTTCAGCAGTCCGTGGACACGTCTCGCCTGGCTTCTGACAATTGAGCAACGTCGTTCTTCTCTAGAGCTGTTGCATGCCCTAGCTGATATCGCGGACATCGACAGGCCCTGCCCTGGCGATATAGAACTGCGCAGCGACCGGATCACTTGGTACGGCATACCCGATCAAAGGGACGGCGTGCACGTAGCCAATTTTACCATTTGCTCTGCTGATAAGAGGATGATTGAGGCTTTATTGCCCACGATGCGTGGGTACTTTACAAGGCTCCCGAGCTCACATACATCTAGCACAGCCCAGAAGTATATGTGCAACCTTCGTACGAGCTCCCGCCGGTTTCCAAAGTACCTTGACCTTCTCGTTGAGCTCGACAGAGAATCTCAAGACCTCGGTCAAAGGCCCAACATCAGTCGCTTCGTTCAGTTAGCTCGTGAAAATACCTTCAAGGATGAGTGCGCCAAGGATAAGGTCTTTTTCCGCAAGCCATGGATCTTCATCCCATCGCTTCCGGAGTTCACTGTCTGCGAAGAGTGCTATGATGAGCTAATCTGGCCAGCCTGCCAGTCCAAGATCACTGCCACGACAATACCGCGTCTCTTCAATAAGACAATGCAGCTTGTTCCGAACGAGGACCTGGAGACTGGCTCGAGCTGTTGTCTCTATAGTTCTCGTATGAGAAGGGTCTTCGACATCAGCGTTAAGGAGGCAGACTTTGCTTATCTGAAGCGGAAAGCGCTAGAGAGGAAGAAGGCCGAAGTCAA
>Ga0265780_10000373_pt1 | contig 71211 bp, 80 predicted proteins | sample P1T30metagenome_FD_192432 | JGI IMG/M metagenome (GOLD analysis project Ga0265780, IMG submission 192432) | Plant litter microbial communities from East Loma Ridge, Irvine, California - P1 T30 | ecosystem: Environmental > Terrestrial > Plant litter > Unclassified | place: USA: California...
ACAGAACTCACGGATGCAATAGGCTGTTGATAGATTTCGAGGGTGGAGATATGTGGAAAAGTGCGGGTCAGGATGATGGTTAGATTGATATAAAGGCTTTTACTAGCTATGTGTCTCTCGCATTTCCTGTGTGGAACAGTCAACCTTTTTGAAAGATCATGATAAGAACAAGAAATCTAGAGAAAAAGGCCCGTTAAAAGAGCGCCCTTGATAAACTCCTTCTCAAAACACCTCTCCCCACCCCAGAGAAAGCCACAGAATCCTCATCATTCTACCTACAAGCACCTCACTTCCCAAACTCCTCCCCCAAACCCTCCAAATACCCCTGCGTAGAACTAAATCGTCTTCCTGAGGGTCGTTGCTTCGTGGCATGGCTACGATTTTCGTTCGCGCAGATCCCACAATGCTTGATGTCGGGCTTGTTGGGATAGCCGCAGTTGGTGCAATGCCACTGTCGATCCGCCATGCTTAAGGGAAGATGTGTGGTGTTTGATGTGTATGGTGGTTGATGAGGTACGTGGGAACTTTTGACTGTGCAGAGAGATATAAAGTTAGTCCAAGTAGGAGGTGTTGTATGCATATTTTGTATCCCGAAGCTGTGAAGCGCAGAGTCACTCCACCACAGTCGTGTACTGCTCGTAAGATTCCATTTTCGCGGCGATTGGGGCACGCACATGCTTGCATCAGACACCGCGTGATAAGAATAATCGTCTTTATCTACCTAATCACCCTCTATACAAATCACCGTCCACCCTTCCCCCTCCCCCTCCTCTCCGCCTCCCTAATAACCTTCTCCGCCTCCCCCAAAGCATCACTCCCCACCCTCCAACTCCTCAACACAACACCATGCTCCCTCATAATCTCCTCAGCCTTCGCCCATCTTTGCCTCCACATCTGCTCCCTTTTATTCACATACTGGCCACCATCACCACCACCATTCATGCCCAGCGTCGAGCCCGTGCTCGTGCGATTGATTCCTTGTCGTGGCGACGACGTGGAATACGGCTGTGATGTGTGCGCGGATGTGACTTGCGGGCGTGAGTGGTAGGGTATGCTTGGCGCGTGTTGCCAGGCGGAGGATGCTTTGTTGCCGACGTAGGAGACTGCGCTGGCGGCGCCGTCGCGGCGGCGTGGAGGGGGTGGGGGCGGTGGGTTGCGTCTTTGACTGCCTGGCTCCGAGGTCGGCTGGTCGGACCCGTCTTGCGAGCGCAGCGCGGGGAGGGTGTTGTAGACGGACCAGAGCTTGTCGCGAGCCATGCCTGCGTATGATTGTTCGGTGTCATGTTGTGAGCCGTTGAAGCTGGGTTTCGGGGCGATTGGAGGTTTCGACGGTGTTGATGAGGGGGGATTTGGTTTGACTGAGGTCTGTTGTGAGAGTGGGCTTGGCTGGTTGACCGCGTTTGATAGTTGGCGAGGTTTTGGTGGCGCAGGTGGCCTGGAGGATGATGGCGATGGAGATGTGGAAGAATTTGTCTCGCCTGATGCACTCCTCAAACCCAGGGGCTTTCTAGGTGGTGCTGGAGCGGACCTTGTGCTGGTAGTTGAAGCTACCGACATCCGATGTGCTTGCTGCTCAGCAGCCGTATCTGTATTTACGCGCCGTAACTGTGCGCGCTGATGTGGCTCATCGTCCGACGAAAGATCGATGAGATTTCCCATCGCTGGTGAAGAGGTGTTCGACGATGGCCTGCGATCCGGCAGTCTAGGGCGCAACTCAGCATGATCCTCGCCAATTTCCGGAAACATGGATTTTGATCGCTTCAGCTTGTCGTTGTCTGCCTCACGTAAGGACGCTGCAATCGCAGCCTTCAACTCGGGATCGTGCTCCTCAGAAGGCCGAGACCTACTGGCTGCAGCACCGCTTGTACGGGATCCTCGGTCTGGTGATGGTGAAGACGATCGACCTCCAGCCATGGGCCCCATCGATGGATCGAAGAAGCCGCTGTGTTCCGATGTTGTGACGTCGCGGATGAAGACTGCAGCGACGCGTCCGGGGTTCTCTAGTACAAAGTCGGTGTAAACTTCCAGATCTGCCTCCCCACTGTCTCCGATCAGAATGAAGTTTCGTTCAGGGAAGTCGCGTGCAATCTTGTCCAGAGTGACCTTCTTCCGCTCTGCAACCGGCTCAAATATGCCCTGAAGCATACCACTGTACTGCTTCAGATGGAATGAGCCTGGTGGTAGCCCAGCCAAGTCAAAGTACTTGGATATAACCGGGAACAATTGCCATGGCGAATTCGAGACGTAATGGAACTTGACGCCCATATCCGCCATTGCCTTGTACCACTCTCGCACACCATCAATGGTGAGATCGCCGAGGTCACGAATAAAGGCATTGCGAAAGATCTCTCGTGCGCCGCTACTGATAGCAGAGTGCTTGATCGTGTCGTCGATGTCACTTATCACACTTATGCCTTGCGAATCGGTGACAAGAACCTCCTCGGTGGCCGACAGCTTGTCTGATGCAAGGATGCGGACATGAGTCGGCACAAAGTCCAACGCTGCAGACATGCTGAAGTGTCCGGCGGCGTTGGTGTATACCGTCCTCTGCTTAGAGATTTGTTGGTTGTAGAAGAATACGCTTATGGGTGTGTTGGCCATGGGAACCGCGAGGAAGTGCTTCAGCCTAGCCATCAGTCGAGAGTTCGCCTCTGCAAGCTCTGAGGGGTTCATGTCGTTGGGGTGGTTCCACGATGCACGTTTTTGCAAGGGCTTGATGTTATCATCGTCTCTGAGAGACCCTCGCGAGGTAGCATGCGAAAGATTACCTGCTTGCGCACTGCCCAGTGTGCGCACGCTATCCCGACTATGCGTGCGATATAGTTGGGTGTCGTCGTCATCGCCTCGAGACGGCTTCTCGCTATAACCACCCTTAGCAGCGACGGCGGCCTCCTTCTCGCCCTTCCGTAATATCTCTTCGGCTTCTTTGGCCGCCGCCTGTTCGTCGCGCTGCGCCTGTCGTTCTCGATGTCCTTGCATGACTGTGCTGCCGGGGCTTGGATCTCGACTGCTCGTCGCCGAGTTCTGTTCACTTGTGCCGGCTGCTGGTGCCTGTATTCCTACAAGCTGCCGCGCCAGACCAATGAACAGCCTCTGCTTCCGTGACATCTGGCCCTTGAATGGCGAGTATATCCACCCACGGACGTCGACATCTACCACGGCATTGTCGTCCTCATAGTTCTGCCATTGCTTCTTCCAGAACTCGGCATCTCCTGCGCCAGTGGAGTCTCGAATATCGCGGCCTTCTCCTTCCACTTCCTGTATGGTCCCCGGCTCGGCTTCCGGTTTGTGCTTGATATGTTTCCTCGCATAACTTGGAAAGAGGATCATTTCTTCCTCTCCACTGCGCACAACTGCAGCGTCGGGAAACCCACCCGGTGTGTCATCTTCAAACTTGTAGTTCTCCTCGTTGCCTCTCCAGCTTGGCGCATACTGCTGGGTGTATGTCTGTCTCAGCTCATTGGCAGCCTTGAGATATCCTGCGAGCTTGCGTCGCCTGCCACCAGACTCGTAGCCCTCCTGGTAGGACATTGCGCCCCTGCTTGGATCTCTGTCTGAGCCTTGTGTTATCTGCCGTCGACGCAGCCTGGCTTCATTTTCGAGGTAGTTATTGCTTATGAGCCTACGGGTATGACCGCGGAGTCGTTGGAGAATGCTTGGCTTCTTCGCAACCTTTTTCGCAAGCTTCAGTGTCTGGCGCGATACAATGTACTTGTATATGCGGGACTGGGTGCGGTGTTTCAGTGAGGGGAAGGTCTCGTGGCGGAGTTTGGACAGGCGGTCGCGGGCGCGTGCTCGAGTGTGTGGGAAGAGGTAGCGGAGGAGCGAAGATTCACCGTGCGCAGAGGGCTTGCGGCGGAAGGGCGAATTGGGCATCCAGCCGACCGGGTCACAGCCTTGTCAATGTGTAGGCAGATCAAGGCATACAACTAAGCCTTGGGAGGGACTGTGGGTGACATACGTTGACATGACACCCGAATCGTCAATCCGGGTCTAGGCTTCACACGTCATCGCATGGTGAGCTCGCTAGCGCGGCCGCCTTCCGAACAGAACACATTGGTCCAGACATGAGAGCACGAGAGCACATCCAAGAACTCAGATTACACTGTTTAGCATTTACTACGGCGAAGGCAGGGGGACCGAACGTATCTCTGCATCCGCCATCAATCTCTCAACATCCTGCCCACCATCCTTGAGCGCCCCGAGAATATTCCCAAACACTTTCGCACCCAACTCTTTCATACCCTCCCCTTTGAGACTCGGTGGGATCGGCTGGATCTGGTCATGCTGCCAAAACCTGCCATGCACACGCTCTCCCTGCGCAGTCCCGCTGACCACAGTATCTGCACCCTGCGACGGCGTCCTCATGAACACCAAGACGAAGAACCACGCAACGTAGAAGATGCCTGGGAAGTAGTGGTCGCGTCCGAGGTTCGACATGCACCAGCCAGGACAGACGGACGTGATGATGATGTCTGCCGAAGACGTGCATTCTGCCATGCACCTGGTAGCATACATGAGGAATACTTTGCTGAACTTGTACTGGTTGCCTTCTCTAAACGTCTCTCTCTTGTTGTACTGTTCGAGAACGTCGGGCTCGGTCTGTATTTCTGCGGAGACGACAGCACTTTGATGCAGACCGGAATTGACGAATTCGAGGATTGGGATCCTGCCTGTCTGTTGTTGTGAAGCCTTCAGCTTTGGAAGCAGCAGGAGCGCAAGCAGTGTGGTCGAAATTGTGTTGACTTGCAGGTCTTCCTCCCATCCGTGGCTGGATGTAGTGAACGTCGTTCTGCGTGTACCAGCATTGAGTATCGCAACGTCGAGGTGATCGAGCTCACGTGCCCTCGTTGCGAAAGCGTTGATGCTGTCGTACGACATCATGTCCAGTTCCCATACTTCTAGCTGGCCTTTTCCGTTCAAACGAGACTCCAATTTGGCCTTGGTTGCTTCGCTTTTCTTCAAGTCTCGAGCTGTGATGATTACTTTGGATGCGCCCAGCGCTGCGAATTTGTATGCTGCTTCTTCGCCAATGCCAGAAGTCGCGCCAGTGACTATGATAACGCGTCCTGAATAGTCTCCGCTGGCAGCCTTGGGCGGATTGATCCATTTGTTCTTGAAAACGCGTAGCATGGCGGCCGTCGTTGTGAGGGACGTCCTAAAAAACGACTTCAACACGCTTGTGAAGGTGCAGGCTCTTGTAGCTCAGAGATTTACGCAAATGCAATTTTGCTGTGAGGGGAGGAAGTTATCAGTAAATCAGAAGAGGACTTGCCATCGGCTGGTAGGTGGTAGCTGCTTGGACGCGGTGCTTGTACCATTCCGATTCGCTGAAGCAAGAGTGCCATAGTCAGGACCCATACTCAGAGTATACTGCCTTTGGTGGGATTGTCTCATCTCCCAAAGTGAGAGGCAGCGGAATATCATGTTCAGATTGTAAGGCTTCTGTCGATGACGGGAGGATAGGGGATGTGGTGCGCCGCATGCCATTTGGCTCAATTCCATAGCGGCTCTTGGCAGTCGCAATGAGTGACGATTTCGAAGAGCTTCGAGGTACCGCAAAGTAAAGGCACAACAAGACGCGCGCACCCGCCATGCTGCCCAATCCTCGGCACGCCCTTCAGAATCGATAGAACATCCCAATAATCTCTCCCACCTCTCGCCGTACCACAATAATGTCCTACAACCAACGCCAACCCCACGGCGGCCCCGCAGGAGCTCCCCCAAACACAGGCCCGGACTTCAACGCCATGCTTCAGCGCTCACTACACGAGCAAGGGCCTCCCGAGCAAGGCGTAGAAGCCCCAGGGCGGCCGTCTTCGTCAATTGGTGAGGTCGCCATCTCACAACACCAAGACTGGGCGCTGTACTGACGCGTTGATGTAGGATATGGAGGTGTATACAGCGCGACACCACCACCGCAGCAAGGACCAAATGTACTCGGCGGCGCACGAGGGCCTCCGCCCCAGCAAATCCTCCCCATCGACCTCCCACCACAAGCTTTCTTGACCTCGGCGATGCTGCTGGACATGGTAGACAGTACGGAATGGCTTCATGGTACCACGAGAAGACGTTAACACCTCTCAGAGAAAGTTGACGTTCTACTGCGCGACGAGAAAGAATACATCGGCATCCTCCGATCCTACGACCAATTCGGTACGCCCTCCAACACACTCTCCTACCACATCAGCTAACAACCCACCAGCCAACCTCGTCCTCACAGAATGCTACGAGCGAATAGCAGCCCGGAACCCCGACGCATCATCCCCGACCGATCCCCGCTGGCTAATCCACGATGTCAAGCTACCCGGCGTCATGACCATAAGAGGCGAGAACGTCACCATATGCGCGACCGTGGACCTAGACCGAGAAGACGCACCGCGCGGCGCAAAGTTCGCCGACGAGGAAGACCAAGTGCGGTCGTTGGCGGCGTCGCAGAAAGCAGAGAAGCGGGTGGCGGATAACAGGAAGTCGAAGGCGCTGAAATCGGCAGGTATCGAGGTGAGAACTACATGTACGAATTGCATATGAGGCAGACACTAACTTGAGCAGCCTGGCTTTGGTATGCAGACAGCATGATGAGCCTTCCAATAAAACACAACAAACCACACGAAAGCTATGGTTCATGTGTACTACGACGACTACGAAGTAACACGATGAGCAGGCTAGATTGACCCGATACTGGCATACATGGTTGGATAGGTCTTTGGCGAACAGCAATGATACCAGATGAAGCGCAAATGCTTCATCACCGTGCAACCCACACCGTCTTTCTTTGAAGTGAAATATTGTTTTGTCGGTGAATGCATGTGGCACCACATCCATGTGTACATGTCGAGCGTTTGATAGCACATATCCATTGGACATATTAGCACCCATTCAAAACAAGGTCATCAGACGGAACTATGTACATTTAGAAGTATTGTATTATGGGCTTCAATGAGCTGGCTTGCCGTAGTTCTGGCCATCCAACTTTCCACTTCTGCTATGTGTAGTCGGCGACAAGTATCCTGCTGCAATTTGACTCATGGCTACTATGCTCTGAAAAGGAGTTACGAGTGCCATGTTGTTGCCACCCAAGGCTGAGATGCTGCTAGGTGACACTGTTTTGCTGCTACGAAGTTGTGGACCTACCGTTGGGTATCTATGTGATGCTGTACGTACGTCAAGAAGTTATTGCTGCGGTCAGCTTGACAATATGAGTGTGTGTCAGGGTGTTGCTGCCAGTCCGGTTGTTGTTGATGCAATCAAAGTATTGTTGCTGCGCTCAGGATGCTGTTGCTGCGTGTCAGGATATTGCTGCTGGGTGAGGAGAGAGTACCCTTCGAATAGAAGTTCATGGTGACTGACTTCCGCAATGAGCGCCATAGCGCATGCCTTGCAGCAAACTCTTCGCGAGTATAGAAGTCGCGAGAGTGTGGGTGTGGATGGAGTATGAGCGATGTACAGCGAGCTTGGTCGGTGGCTGCAACTGTGTTGGATTGTAAGCTCCGCTATCCAGCAGGGACTGATCACCAGCGTGGACTGCCTGACCGCGACGTCGAGGCAATACAGGGGGAAGATTGGTAGTGCTCAGTGAGCCGTAGGCCATGCACAAGTGATGCCATTTTGTGAAAGGGTACGCCCAACCCGAGTAATCCGAGACAGCTGGTTCTGAGACTTGACAGCATTAAGGTCTGATTGAACTCGAATGTATCGGGCGGCGTCGATGTGTATAGTGTGCGGAAGAACGTGTACGGGCACTTGATGCGCATCGTGTGATCGGGAGAGTGAAGTGGGGACTCGTATGTAGGTATTGCTTCTACAGCGCTTCGGCGACGGATCGAGGTCTGCAGTGTGCAAGACCACTAAACGGTCCGACAGACTGCCGTGGAGCTCAATTGGGTCAAGATCTGTCGCTAAGACCAGTGTCAGTCGCGCATTCGGTGGTATATAAGAGGCGTCTGGCGATTTGGGAGTCTCTGGTGAACTTACTTTAATTCTCCGAACCTCTTCGCTCGTCTCCGCTTTGCCGATGAGCTGCCCGTCGCTCATGGCTCACAGGCCTCTCGCACTGGTGACCTCCCAATGTCAACATCTTGCGAGCTCGCACTTCTTACTCGCGGAGAAGAGGCCGCACAGTACGATGTTGCTATCGATATCGAAGCCAACATGGCACGGCGCGGAAAGACACTTTTTGCGGCTATTATTGTTGGTCTATCCGTCAACTGAGCTTTTCCGCGACCCGTCACTGGACAGTGACACGAAGCAGGCCTCCTGTGGTTCGTTCCGCCTGGTCTGCTAGTGTTGGTGCCTGGGAATCAGACATCTGAAGTCAGCTCACCTCACGCCCATGGTGGTAGGATGAGTGGGAGAGGTGTGGTCAGCTCCTCTAGGCCTGCCTTGGCTTTTACTTACTTGCAGAATATCGGCGCTCGTCATTCTCTGCCGCTCATCACTTTCTGCTCGGCATCATACTGCCTTTTTATGGAGGAAGAAGGCGCGATGAGTTGCGGAGGATGCCCTCGCCAGTGAGTGAGTGGTGAGTGGTGTCATTTCGGCCAAGGCAAGACTGCGTACATGCAGTCTTTGGCGGATTTTGTGCTTGCTGCACGAGGAGGCTTCGCGCAGAGAGCAGTTAACGATTAAAATGCGCACGTGTAGCCTCGAGGTTGCTTGTGTCGCGGAAAGAAAGCACGGGATACGGGAAGGCGGCCGGCTACCACTAGGTCCCAGTAAATGGCAGTCACTCCCCAAATCTCGCGCTGGACCTGAGATCCATCGACACATCGACTCACCAATGCTCCAACCTATTCTCATCATCCCCGGGGCCAGTACCGCCGCTTGAGATGGTACGAGAGTCGAAAGACTTCACTCCGCAGAGGGACTGTCAAGTCTCTCACACCCAGTCGACGCCCTCATCACAACATCGCGAACCGATACCTCACCAAAGAGGCTGAAAAGCTTACGGTCCATCAAATGGTGATGGCGGCAAAGCTACAACTCCCATTGGAACCTCTGGAATCTGTTCTCGTCACAAATTTACAGTCGCTCCACTGACGCCACAGATCTGAACCTCCACGAGCCGCTTGAGTCCTTGCAATCACGATGCAGCCGAGCAAACAGCGAGCTGCGCAGAAGCACTTCAACCTCTTTACCGTATCGAGTCGTCCTTACCGGCTATCTAGTCACCAGCGTCCGTTGACCCGATCTGGCACTGTGACCCATTTCCTTTTCGATACAACCAATACATAATTACCGAGTTCTATTCCTCTGTCATGCCCCGATGTTGAACGGTCGAGTCTGTGTACCTTCGGGGTAGCAGTATACTATCGTATATTACCTAGCGATGTATCGTGTGCGCGAGCACAACGTCCTACTCCACGGACCGAAGGATTGACTTCAAACGACCTCTTCCAGCTTGTCGCCACTGTAGAACAGAAACCAGGAACAAAAGAACAGACGAACAGACGCCGAGACTCACGTACGACTCAAACCAGAGGCGTACTAAGAGCCATAGTAAGAGATTGGAATGATAAAGGGAATAACCCACAGTGGCGCTGAGAATACGATAACCTGAATTGAATATGTCGTGGCCTTTCGGCTATGTACCAGGATGCTTCGCACAACATCGGTCAAGACCTGTTGTGTAACAGGAGCATCGACGACCTCGTCTTCTCCCATCGATCATGGGTCTTGCCCCACACGTATTCTTCACAGAACCTGCCTACCAGGCGCCTGGATATGGGTCCATGCCTAGTAGGCTAGCTGCGACTTGATTCCACCATGTCGTATCTTCCCGTATGCTCCGTGTTGTCAACCGCATGCCGGTGTCGGACCAGAATTTATGCTCGACGTGTGGTCGTGCAGCGCAATAAACAAAACGCCGCCAAGTTGCAATCTCTAGACGTCTCTGATGGGGTCGAATGGTCGCGTGCCGCTCGGCGAGGTCTTCGATCGTTGTGGGCTTGACGAAGCCGGATTCGCAACGGATGTTGCTCTCACCATGTCACCTTCGGCTAAACATGCGACAGGATTAGCAAAGTGTACATTGCAGATCGCAGCCCTGTCGCTTGCTTGGGCGTGCATACATCTGGAGTGGTGCGCCTGCACTTACAAAACTTTCGCTGAATGTCCCTTAACAACTGAGATACTCGCCATTTGAGTATGATCATCTCTACCGGCCGTATGCCATCAGCTATCAATTGAGTGTTGATGCGCTCCAGCATTCGCTCCTTTTCATTCGCGGGTATCAGGATCCACCTTGACCAGTCCTTGTGCGTCTGGGAGAGCTGCGTCGCTTCTTCTTTGGTAAAATGCTGTTCTTGTCAGCCAAGAGCGAAACATCCGGCGTACAGCACTCGACCCACGTAGAACCGGCCCCATTGCTCTATGGAGTGGCCTGCGGCTTGCCGAGCCTCGCTGACGTTCGCATTTATCCGAATACTCATCGTTGGAATGCGGTCTGGCAACGAGGACAGCAACTGAAGCTCACGAGGCTCTGGGTTCACGGAAAGCAAGAGGGGCCAGGGGATTTAGGGCACCGCGGTCTACCCTCCTCGCCCGCCTAGCCTTGGCAAGAGTTTGTTTTGGATAGAGGCTGAAGGAGCAAACTGACGCTGCTCTCAGTGCTCGGGCCAGAAGAGGACTGAACTGGTGGTGGCTGAATTGCTTGTGCGTCATATTCAGATGCTTGTCATTGGCGCGGAGCCTTCAAAGTCAGGATGTTCATCTTACGCGTCTATTGTTTTCCTACGTTCCTTATGCGAGACGTTGCTTCTCGTGTTGTATTGCTTTAGTGGCAAACTCACGGACGGCAAGAAGAAAGTCATTTATCGAGGTGAGACTCATGCTGTGCTCACTGTGGCAGCGCCGCATAAGCACGGACATCATTCGGTAGTCGTCGGCATGAAGCACCCCCAGGATCAACGAGGACTCCATCTCTGCATGTGGCCGTCAACTTTTGTTGGTATGGTAGCACAAATTGTAAAAGGTCGTGCCAGTCAGATACACATACGACGGATATCCCATCGTGGAGGCCTGGCCAACATCCAGGGTTGGCGAGCAAACGCAAGAACCATGTCATGTAGTGACATAAGCTGTCTAGCCAGCAGGACCTGCTCTAGCCGAATGATGAGACTCGAGCATTCGGCCGCTACTTTGACGATCATCCGTGTGACTAACGAGCAGCCAGACCCGGCCCGATCCAACGTGCACGTTCAAGGAGCACCCTGGACCCGGTCAAGTGCAGTGGTGGAGATGGTTCACGGCACAGTAACACAAGAACGGCTTTGCTTTTCTATCAGAACCGCATATGCGTTCGCCTTGGCAACCACTTATTTAGGTATGTCCGCAGTCCTCAAGGGCATACCGCCTTGCTTTATCTGTACGACACTATCCACGATCGGCCTTCAATTTCCTTCGTAGGCAGCATCAGCCGCAACGTATCAGCACAAGATATTTTGGTTCTCACCGGTATACGCTTTGGTACTATTCCTTCAACTGCATCCACTAAATTCATGGGTTGCGCCGGGCCTCGTGGCATAGACACAACGAACAACGCCCGGCTCGTGGTCCCATTCCTCTCAACGCCACCTGCACCCCCTCCGAGCGCCACTTTACGGCCCGTACGAAGCTTGTGCACCGCTACACAACGTCCGCCCCAAACCATAAGCAAATATGCGGTTGCACGGCGTGACAAGCGTGCATCATCGAGATCTGCATGCCTCCCTTCATTCAGGCAAGCCGCATCTCTTTCTTCTGGAAACACCTTCCTTTTACCGCCACACTTTCTCGTGAAAGCACTATCTGTATCGAGATGGCTTCCGGAAGCATATGACCCCTCTGAGAAGAACCTGAAGCGCAACTCTATTGGTTTGCACTTTGCCTGACGTACGCCGTATCCGATGCAGTGCCCCCCTCATCGCCATCTCATCACGCCCAGATCTATACCACACCTCCGCAAGCGCGGGATGAATGGGCTACCACATTCTAAATATGCAACGGCTGATGCGCCCGACCGCAATATCGGGTCACCTGAAGCTTTGGCAATTTGCCCACTGGTGGTCGTGTCATACGAGTCATGTTTAGTTTTACCAGAAAGGCACGCGAACAACTCGACACCGCCGTACGCACACAGGGTCCACCGGTGAGAAGCAAAATCTCGCCTTTCTTCTTATGCTTTGATACGGTCTTCCTTTTGTGGCACCACACTCGCGCGGAAACAGTAAGCTATTGTGTAACGCTGAAGTATTGGAGCGTTCTACGGTGCAGAAGAAGAATGCGGCGAGGAAGATGACCACATGGCCTTGTTGAGTGCGCGGCCGCTGAGATCTACTCGCCTTGTTGCCTCTTTTCGAGGGAAAGAAGAATGCGGCGAAGGAGATGGCCACATGGCCTTGTCGAACACGCGGCCGTTGGATCGTGATGCCTAGTTGCCTGTTTTCAAGGGGATGGCAAACGGGGTCGGTGAGGATCGGGTGACACAACCGAATCAGCTGATTGTCAGATCAAATGCGCATTGAATGTCGGTCTACAAATGCTGCTTTCAGGTTGCGTTCAAATCTGACTGGCACTTCCAATCAACGTCTAGACTCTCAGAACCACACTTGAGATCTCCAGCCGTCGAAATTGGCAAAACCTTTTATAAGAGCACTCACATTACCTTTTGAAACGGCGTCATCATCCCAACAGTTAAAGGTACGGCCATGGATGTATGTCCTCGAAGGTCGAAAAGCAGATCCCTCGTCGGGAGCATTCAGATACTACTTGTAATAGAGCCCAGCTAGTGTGAGGGTAAGACACCGCGGCTGTCACCATTCATAACTTTAGAGTGATCAGTAACACCGGAGAAGGACAACGAGTTTGTGTTGGGCGATGAGAACATCTCCTCCGTCACTCTCGATCCGCTGGTGGGTAAATATTGCCTAATCGTCAACCTTAGTCATGTGACCTAGATTTGCTACCCTCGAGCACATCAAGAGCGTCGTAGTTAGCATAACTCAAAGCTGCTTAGCTTGGCTCAAGCTTCCGAGTTCGATAGTTCATTGACGACGCACCTCACATTGCGACCGACAAATTTAAGCTAGCATTTACATGCCTAATGTTTCCGCCCGTAAGGAACAGTGCTACATGTCTTTCTGCGGATGTAGACGACTATAAGTACCACTCGTAGCGTACTAAGGTCCAATTAATTCAATGTGGAGTGGAGCAGATGGCTCCGGTTAGAAAGGGAAATTAATTAATGCAGGCAAGTGGATTTGGACTACAGGACTGTTGCGTCTAAATCTCGTTAAGGACTTGTAGCTTTATCTGTAGGTAGCATGCAACAATTTTGTCTTGCGCGCGTCTATATCCAAAGCGAATGGCTCTTGGTTTGTGGCTTAAGCTCTGCCAAATGTCTGTGAATTGCCAGAATATATGTCGCGACAACTCAAGATCAAGATAATTGAAGGAGGCCTCAAAAGTACCCTTGAAATTGGCGAATACGTTAGGGTGCACTTGAGTGAGTAGATGCATTTATCAATGTGTGTAAAGCTGAGAGCAAGGGATAGAGGACTGATGGAATTGCACGTATCTGAGACTGGCGAAGCACATTCCTATGGTTGATCTATGCGAAAGACTTCGATACATTCATGGCCACTGCCTTGTCATAGAGGGCGCAGTGGCTATATTTTTAGGAGTATGTATCTAGATGTACCGAAATCGCAAAGAAGATTTTGTAGTCGAGGAGAATGATTGAGCATATCTCAGGTCTGGTCCCTAGCTTCACACGTGGTGTTGTTCGCTCTTCCTTTTTCCGGCTCATCGGAGGACTCAGCCTCGCCTTTGCACAAGACTCCTCAACACACCTTTCAGCTTCCAGCCCACAGCAAATCCCGTCGTCATCGCCGGTGTGAGATAAAACCGTCCTACCTTCGTAGTGGTAAAATGTGCCCTTGCCCATTGAGCATTCGTTCTTGCGGGGTACTGCGTGCTGTAAGCTCCCGAAGGCACGACAATCATTGACGCACATGGAATCGGACTCCTCTGGTCTCCTTGACAAGCAGATCCGACAGAAAGCGCATGCAGTCTGGACTTTTTGAACGGATCTGGAAGGTCATCCGCAGCAAACATGGCCAGCCAAAGCCGTGTCCACCGGTATTGGGGGCTGTTTGATGCGCCACACAAAATACCTAGCGCAAATGCTCTGCATGAGCTGAGCTGGAACTGACGCAGCACAATGAGAGCACCAACCGACACGGAAGAGGACAAGCCTTAGTTCCAAGGCGCAATTATGCCTTCACCTCGGAACAGTGCTTCTCTGGTCTATCTTCAGCATATGTTTTCAAGGAATTTGTAGTGGATCCTCTCTGATTACGACCGCCGCAGCCTCTCGTGGTACCACCAACCCAAAGCGAACACCAGCGCAGCAAGCCAGCTCGTGACTGTAACACGTCAATCCACGTGGCTGAAACTCCTTCCTAGGCAGCAACAGATTGAGGAGATAGTTGGTTCCCTGGGCGGCGCAATGGCGGATCGGCGCCCATTTGCATCGGACATTCCAGACAGCGCAGGCAGCTTCCCGGGACTGCATTTCACCACAGATAATCCCCGTTCCCTCGGCTTTACGCACATCTCACCCCCAACGAGTCCACCAGCCTCCCGACCAGGCTTTTCGAGACTCCAGAGCGACACCACCTCCGTCGAACGCAATACGCCGAGCACGATACACGAAGATGACGAGGACGGCCAAGTCGCTGAATCTTTTAGGGGACGAAGCGGAAGCGGGCTAGGCATAGAGACGACCGGCGGCGCGCCTGCACAAACAGCAAGAAGGGTCAGCATACAAGCAATACCGCGGCGCGCTGTTGGGCCTGATCCAAGGAGCCCACCCATCAAGTCACCCAATGTGCTGTCTCCAGCGTCTGCCAGTCCCTTCGCCGACAACTTTGTCCGAGACTCGTCGAACGAGAATACACCAGACCTACGGCGAGAGAGATTCAGTCCGCGCGACGATGTGGGCACGTTCGAGGACTTCCGGCGCGGAATACTCAAGAATTCGCGGAGCAATACCAGCATCAACGACTACGAACAGTACCTTCATACTGCGGATACAGACAGGCTACATGGGGCGCCGTCACTCAAATCAGCTTACGAGAATGATTTCCGCCCCACGCATGAGTGTCCAACTACCAGAGATTTCTACCAGTCACGGTTCACTTGGCTCAATGTCAGCATAATCATCATCTGCCTCTTCTCTTGTGTGTTCTCGGGAATCTTCGTCGGCCTCGCCTTTCGGGAGCCGTTTTACGGTCGGCGGATCACAAGCCATGGACCGCTCACCCCAGCGCATGCTGTACTCTTGACCACCATCTTTGCCAAGCTCATCGAACTGTCTTTCGTCACAGCTTTCGTCGCGTTTCTTGGACAAGTGCTGTCACGACGAGCTTTCATGAAAGACCATGGTCGCGGTGTGACTCTATCGGAGCTGAGCATGTGGCGATGGATCGTTCAGCCAGGCACATTGATTACCCATCCAGAGACAGCCAAATACGCTGCACTATCGCTATTAGGTATTGCGAGTCTAGTCAGCGCTGTGTTGGCCACGCTGTACTCTTCCGCAGCCGCCGCTCTAGTTCAGCCCACTTTGCGACAGGGATCGTGGAAGCCCATGGTTATGAGTGGGCGAGTGCACGCTGCTGTAGCTAATGTAGATTATGTCAAGCAGCTTTGTCAAACTCCAATCCATACTGAAGCGGATAAAGAGAGTGGATCGACTTGCTTGCAGATCGAACACGCAGGTCAGGCGTACCATAACTGTAAGATTTTGCATAATCTATCGACCGAAAACTACTGACTTCATATCTTTTCAGACCAGCGTTATCTTGCAGAATGGACCAAAGCTGCTTCTTTCGGAAACGGCACCTCAGACCAAAAACAACGACCGCCTGGATTCGGGCTTCTTTACGAAAATACGACAATCACCGCACAGTGGATCAACATCATCGATACTGCCGAGGTCTCCAAGAATTATGGCCGGGCCATCAACAACGTTTCACTTGCAATGCCCCACGCAGGTGTATTCGAGGCAGCGCATTCCGCCAGAAATGGAATACTGCAGCCCGAGGAGCTGAACTCAGAAGGAACTTATTTCGTCAAAGCTTCAGTGCCTTCGCCAGTCATGAATGTGCTCTGCGTCAACATGAACGAAACTGAACTTGCTCCAATCGTATACGATACTTGGAACGATGACTTGGTAAACATAACCACGTGGACCGAGCCGCTGCTCGCGAATTTTGCGACAACTACCAACAAAACGAAAGTAGACGAGATCTTTGGTTGGAATAATGAGAGCCGAGTCAACTACCCGCCGGTATTCGCGAAGTATCCAAAGCCATTTAACACGATCATGAATCACACGAGTTTTCCATGGGGCCGAGCGGAGATCTACCTGCTCGGCCAAGGCGGAAACGACCAAGGCACAAACATGACCGGCATGTTCTCACTCTGCAGGATCCACATGTCTATTACCGCAAATTGCACGACGCAGTACAACGCTCTGTCTGGCGGAGGCGCTATGGAAGCGTTATGTGAAGACAAAGCTGGCGATCTTGCATATAACAAACACAACCCAAACGCTACCGAAGTACCAAAAGTCGTGAATTGGAAAGACATAGGTTTCGATTGGTCCAACAGCTTATCACTGCACACTGGCATCATGGACGGAGCTGCAAGCAATTCCAGGCTGTTGAACCAACTGATGTTGAAACCTTCGAGTTCCGACCCGAAGAACTTCAAAGTCGATCTTTCACGAACCTTACCATCAATGGGAGAGGCACTGGCCGTTATGTCAGGCTGTACGTTGTTAAAGAGTAAGTCAGGTCCGTGGTCAAGCGCATGCATAACATACTAAGTCAAAATCAGGCATGATGGACGCACCATTCGTGACAGACTCGTGGAATTACACGAGCACCATCATCGAACAGGAGCAGCGTCAATACTTCGATGCCTATATCCGAGCTCAACAATACGCTTCTGGTGGCATCGAGAATGCCGCGTCGAGAGCTTGGGTGGTTGTTTTGGTGCTCGTTTTCTTGATGAACATTCTCGTTCTCATATACTTCATTATCCACCGCGGCCTTGTCACCGACTTCTCTGAACCGCCAAATCTCTTTGCGCTTGCCGTCAACTCCCCGCCTTCGCACGTCCTCGCCGGATCTTGTGGTGGCGGTCCTGAAGGCAAGCAGTACCTGGTCAACTGGTTCGTAAATCACGAAGGGAATCATCTCTTTATGGAACCTGGCGAGAAGACTGCACTTCTAGGAGATGCCGCGCATTCGAATAGGCACGGTGCAGTGGAGGAAATATCACCAATACACATGCCAGCTAGCGGTGGTCTGATCGCATCAATGACGGGCGCCATACGACATCGATTCGGCATGACGAAGCAACCACCGCAAAGAATACGAACCGCCAGCGCCGTTGAGAATCTCCGACCTGCCCAACCGTACTCACAATCACCACGGCCTTCCAGCCTAGTGAGTACGGACTATGAGATGCAGGAGGGGTACGAGCGAACGAAGAAAAACTTCTCGAAGCTGTCTAAAAGGACGAGCGTACTGTGAGCGCTGGAGTGAGAGCCATCTGGGATACATAATCCTTGTAATTTCTAATGCAATTTGAGCGGCATTTTGTGGGCGCAGCGGTACATTATACATTCCTTGGAGAAGACGATCTCCATTAATGTTCTATATTGAGACCAAAGACGGTCCGCGTAACATTATGCCAGCTGCTCGCTCAGTCTCATTCGGGAATACTTAGTGCTCCAGTGGAGATATATATGCTTGCGTCAAGAAGTTCATGAAAGCATTCACAGATCTCGAGTGAAAGACCGCAGTTCATCTTTCCATGCATTAAATTGAACTTGCACAAGTTGTTCTAGCAGCGGGCTCACGATGTCCGCAAGTGTTAAAAGGAGGCTGGTTTAGAGTTCGAAACCACGGGCGCTACACACGGTCTGGTACACTAATTATACCCCCTAGTAGAGGAACGTGCGCACGCGCCATCATGCCTTCGTAAGGAGTCGTGATGTCATGTGTCTATTTCATCAAAACAAAGCATACCGCACGCGACGTCTCCGACTGTTTCCGATTACTTTGTCCAGCATTACTCCAACGAAACGAAATACGAACCGCCATTACAGAAAACATGCCATCTAGCAAGGGAAAGCCAACTGATCCAAAGCTTCGCGAGAAGGTCAAGGATGAAGTGAAGAACGAGACCAACAAAGACGGAGGAGGCAAAGGCCAATGGAGCGCCTGGAAGGTCCGTGACACATTCGCGTTATAATCTCGACGCGTCGCTAACCTTCCAAAAGGCTGCCAAACTTTCCAAGGAGTACGAGAAGAAAGGCGGTTCCTACGAGAATGAAGCCGGAAGCAAGAACGAGCCCCAAAAAGGCACACCGCAGCCTAAATCTTCCAACAAGAAAAAGGCAGAAGAGAAGTCCACTGAAAAAGAGCCTGAGAATTCCTCGCCAGATGACAAGAAGAAGGAGGAGGAGGAGCAGAAGCCGAAAGCCAACAGCAGTAAGAAGAAGGACCAAGCGACTGCTCCGAAGAAATCTGCTGCTAAAGGTGCCTCGAAGGGCGGAGCTACTAAGAGGAAAGAGCCCGCTGAGGGTACGCGCAAGAGTAGTAGGGTTGCTGAGAAGCGAAAGACGGATGCTGAAGATGATGCACCGGCGAAGAAGTCAAAGAAGTAGAACACGGACGCAAAAGCGAGTGAGCCGTTCTTGAACGCATGCCTGTCAAACGCGACGTAATTTTGAGGCGCGGCTATCGGGATTTATAGGTACGACGTGTGGTTGCTGGATTATTTGCGCGACTCTTGTACAATACGGTTCCTGGCTTGTTTTCGAAAGAGGTTTCAGCACAGCAGATTGTGAAACTTGAGTGATGTCCAAACAAGCTTGAAGCGCTAAGTCTTGTTGAAGAATCAGTGCTCGAAGGATCCGTCTTCACCGATCATGTTAACCAAATCTAGTCGCCGCGCAGCGTCCTGGCCCAGCGTTCGAATCATCCGCATAGCTGACACCGATCGCCGTTTTCATCCCGAAGTTGTCGGAGGTCCTGAATAACTCGAGTCATTGCTATACTGCGTCCTGGAGCAAATAGGCGAACACGCTGATGGATGTGAGAATCTAATGAAGGGTATGGATAATCATCACAATCGAGTGCAATAATAAAGTAGCATCTGCGTCATGAAACGGCGGCGCACTTCTCGAAGAGTTTTCGACAGTTGCTCATACATGATGAAATTGAGTACAGCAGCAAGCTGCATCATGTGCGAAGCTCAATCCACAACTCACCGTGAGCTGCAATTGGGACCCCTTTTGCTCTCTATTCTGATGTGCTGCTAAGCGCGCGATGCGCCTCGTTTCACATCACAACCGGCGGTGTAACACAAGTGCCCAACTTGGCTCTGCGAAGGGCACGGATTTCGATGTTGAACCACGATGCTCCCATCAGTCGCTTCGTCGACAACTTTTGAAGACGCAATAAATTTGCCACACTAATACTACAAGTCGTAGTCGCAGATGGCAAACGGTGAGCAAATCTCAGCACACGGGGGCGTACTTGGTGACCAGCACTGCGCAAGTAAGCACTCTGAATGATGCTTCCTGTTCTTGATCGGAGATTTGTATGCATGATACGTTCTTTGTGTACTGCTGTAACAGGATGTTATTTGTGATTTGTAAATCTGCAGTTCTAAAGTGAAATGTCAAATCGTTCGCGTAGAACAGAAGATCGCAAGGTGGTGTTAAGAAGCCGATCAGCGTTGGAGTCTTACATTTGTGTCATGGCGCATGTGGGGAAAATGTAATGCAGCCCTACCGTACAGCGATAAGGGGGCCAGACGCGAGTTATGCAGCCTTCCGACATACGAGCCAACCCAAGCTTGTAGCTCGACCCGCCTTTCGTGCGTCCACGAGTTGCTGTGCCTTCCTCGACCACAAGCAAGTCACGCTCTAGCGTGCAAGATCATACCGGAGCATGCGAAATTTGATCTTCCTCGTCTCCTTATCCACGGAAGCTGCTTAGCGATAGAGCAGACGAATGAGAGACACGAACACGTCCGACCTTGCGAAGTTACGCAGTCAGCCGCCCACATGTCTACCAGTTCGCAGTACTACAGGAACGCCAGCGCGCACCCGCACTACCACGAGTTCCCAGCCAGCAGTCAGGAGCATCTCTATGCCCTAGCAGCATCGTCGTGGCAGCAGGATCCCAATCACGCTCCCTATGACGGCCCGCCCTCTGTGCCGTTTCTCCACTACTCCCAAGGCGGAGTCGGCAACTCTGATCCCCCTCCAGGGCCGACACATCAGACGTGGCCGACAACCTACGTTCGTCAAGAATCTCGAGGTTGGGCACATCCGGTGGCTGACCCAGCTTTCGCGTCGTCGCGAACGGCTGTCTCCTATGATACCGCTACTGGGGGGAGCCAGCCTGTGCTCCAACCACGTCCAAACTCAGAAGCCCTGCAACAGCATCGACACCAGCAGACAATAGACGCCACACCTGGCTTGGCTGTAAACAACTCACAGAATGCATATCGGAGCATAGATAGAGATCAAGATCTGCGAACACCATCTGTAAGTGTACAGAGGACGTTGTGTGTCGTGCGCTAGACTGCGACTAATTGTGCTAGGAATCCCCCACCAACGTAGTCGATCCACCCTTCGCGACTCATGCTCACGATGCAAATCCAATCACGCGAGCTTCAGCTTCTCGATCACATACAGCGCCGTCGCATGCGGGTATTTCAGGACCGTCTGCCCATCCACCGGCAAGCGCTGTCTGGGCTAGATCTGACATACCGCTTGTCGAGCATCAGCAATTCCAGGGCCACACTAGCAACGCACTAGCGTCCGGTCATGTATCAGTTGATGCGACGCAGCAACCTGGTACACCATGGCCGACGCAAAACGGCGAGGACCCTGTCAGCTCATCAGCTTATGACCAAATACATGCAGAAGAGCAATGGGGTCTCGTCCCCCGTCAAGGCGGCCATGAACCATACGAACAACAGACTCACTACCAGCACGCGTCGAGTTCCCTCGCACCTACGCAAGGCTCGCGGAGATCTTCTGTGAAGAAGAAGGCTACAAAAGTACCTTCGTCATTCGTCGAGAGGCAGGAAAAGCAGAAAGTGTCGAGGCGCAAAGGTCCTCTTCAGGAAAAGCAGCGAGAGAAGACGCACACCATGCGCAAGACGAAGCGAATATGTGTTCGTTGTAGGTTCTACAAGTCTGGAGTAAGTTAGCATGTGCGTCATTGATATTTATGACTGATTAACTTCAGTGTGATGAGGGCGATCCGTGTGAAAAGTGCCAGAAAATTACAGGACATGCAAGGTCGTTCCGTGAACCCTGCTACAGAGAGCACTTGGAAGACACTAGTCTTGTGCGCCGCTGTATGTTCATCAACCCTTTGTTGTGCGCTTACCTGATTGTGCGGATAGGCAACGGTCGTGAGCATCAGGAAGAAGCAGAATTCCTGCGGTATGACTGGGTAAACAACAGTCAGTTGTACGAAATGGAGATCATGTGGAACCTGCCAGGCTACGGCCAGATACCGAGTGCCCAACCTATACGTGTCACATTCCGCCCTTATAGCCCACGCAGAGGCTCCCTCGACATCGCCGCATCCGTCTGGACAAATAAAGACGGAGAGGTCAAGGCGGTTGAGCAGCCAGCGTATGCCATCTACGACACCGCAAATCTCGTGCCGGCTTTTGAGAGATATTTCTCCAGCCTTCAGCCGGCTATCGAGGCATGGATATTCACTCGCATCGATCAAGACGAGGTCGCCTCTTTGACGTATACCGAAGTACTTCGTATGAGAAGCGTACACAATTCCAGAGCGCTAGACCTTGCGATGCGGTTGCAGTGTCTTTCCGTGGTCTCACAGGGCTATGGCTCTGTATGGTCTAATAACATACCCGGCATACAAGAATACGATTATCCTCGATTAGGTAGCAGTGACTACGAGGCGTACAACCGAAGGCAGAATGATCGACCACTACCCGGAGCAATAACCCACCAAATGGACGTCGCGGCTGTGAAATATCTCAAGAAGTTGGAGAAGCTCTTTGTCAAGGAGCTGGCGGCCCTGATCTTCAAGCCCAAGATAAAGCCCTGGTATGAGTTATTCCTGGCCTTCTACGTGATCTTCTGGAACCTCGAGTACATCCACCATGGTGCCCACGACTATATGAAATCGAAGAATGGAACTGTAAGTGAAGTGCGACTCCTACGAATACACCCGTTGACTCCTCTAGTTGATGGAAAACCAAGTGAACAATGTAGTGAACACCCAAGTCAAGAAATGGGAGTTTGCTTTCCCTGTCCTGCTTTATCATTGGCGCTGCACTCTACGCGGATACTCGCCGTTCAAAATGGCGCGCGAGAATCCAGAAGAGCTTCAGGAAAAGGGTCATATCGACCACGAAGGATACCAATACGTAAGGAAAATCGCCAGCCTGTTCGACAGGACCAATCCAGGTGAGTCTTGAAGACGATTTGCCACGCATGCCGAGACTGATCAGCCTAGACCGGTTCCAACCGCCACTTACAGGGTTTGCAACGGCACATTACTCTATGTCGAGCGAGTGGATTGTCAATCTCTTCAAAGAGGCCGGTGCTTGAACAATCACCACGGTCAGGGACAGCCTTGTTGAGGAGCTGCAACGACCACGTAGTGGCAACATTCTTGATCGCTCGGGGAGAAGATTTTCGACCTATGAAGGAGTTCGCTGAGTAAACCCGGAAAACTTTTCTAAGAACGTTCGTCGCTTGTGGATGCCATTTGTGAGCAATGCACATCCCATTGATGCATCATCATATCTGGGAGCACGGTCGATCTTTAGCACGGTCATTTGAGAGAATCATGCAGCGCATAATGAGATACTGATTTACGACATTGAAAATAGCACTAGTGCTGAAGCAAAATCAAAGAGCAGCCACGCGCAAACAAATGCCTCGGAGTTTCTCCGCCCAATCCTTCCCAAATCGATGCACAATATGTTCCCTCACTGACCACGATAGGCCAATAACCTAGCCGTGGCTCTCACGACCACTGATGATGCGCCAGGGATCGTTGTCGATGACTGGAAGATTTTGCTGGCGGCCTGGGGCGAAAGGGTCGTCGAAATTGTTGCGGAACCTTGCCGGCTTCTCCCAAGCATTATCAGGATCGCGAAGAAACATGCGAAGGAGATGACGACTGCTGGGATTGCCGTTGTTGCCACGATATGCCTGACGAGCATGCATTATGCTAAGGTTGTTGATGAACTGTATGTCGCCTTGCTTGCGGTCAAGCTTCGTACAGAACCGTTTCGCAAGTTCCTCGACGGCATGCAGAGCATGAAGCTGCTTGGGTGTGACGTCGGGCATACTGGGGTCGCGGTGAATGAGAGGCGTTCCCAGGAGTGGCGCTTTCACGAGCTGGCATATGGGCTTGCCCTTGGAGAAGAAAAGCGTGGGTCCGTATTCGAGGTATGGCGCCTGGTTCCTAGTAAAAAGTCAGAAATGGTTGCGATCAGCATGTAATGAGCTGGCGTACTTCTGCTTCAGCTCGAAGGGCCAATTTGCCTCCGCCATCGTCTCCAGCACTTCTGGATCTTTCTCCAGCAACTCGCTATATATGCGCCAGAAGCTTGCGACGTACTGCTCGCCACCGCTATCATTTCCACCGTCGTTGCGAACATGTAGGGCAAGAACGTCGCCGGAGAAACGATCGCTGTGGAAGTCCATGGCTGCTGTAATCTTAGAGCCAGCGAGGCCGATGTCTTGCGCCCAAGTAGGGATGATCTCTTTGGTTGCATCGCGGACATGGCCTGAGCAGTATTTAGGACGTTGTTGTTATGAGGTATCTGGCAAAATGCTTACTGAGTGTCTGATTGGCGTAGGAATCTGTTGCTCGTTCTGGACAGACGTACGAGCAGATGCCAGCGAAAGCCACGACCGCTTCTTCATCATTGAACCGCGCCGCATCGAGACCACGTAACACTACGACACCGTGACCATGATGAACGTGATTGCTAATCGAGCACAGCTTGTTCGCCAGAGTTGTGTTTGCCAAGTCGAATGTGTCCTGCCGAATCTCGGAACGTGGTGTACCAGCAACTATTCGCGATTAGCTTTGGGAGTTACTGAAACTCAGAGTTAATTCTTACTTTTCACTTTTATGACGGCGGCCCTGATGTCCTGTACCTCGCGTGGGCTGAGCTCGACAACGTATTCTGCCGACTCCAGCCCTTGCCAGATCATAGGACCAAAGATTGCGGGTGCGAGTTTATCGGGGGAGGAAAGGGCGGAAGCATCGCTTTGCAAACTATCGTTCGAAGACTTGGGGCTGAGTGTGTGGAGCGACATAATTGTTGTGAGTGATCAAGTTACAGTGTAAATGTTCGTCTTCTATAAGCTTGTATTGCGGAAGACAGTTGTTGATGGAGGATGTGTAACTGCGAGAGCATACATCGAAGAGCTTATATACTAGACCCTTGCTAAAGTTGTGAACGGCGGACGTGTCACGACCTTACAAAGAGGCGTGAAGAGATGCCGACGTAAGGGCTGGGTGAGCGTACATCATTGAATACAAGCCGTTGAACTACAGCATGACTCGTTGAGCAAATGATCGAACGCTATCCGCTAGCGCGGTGCCACGGGAGGTGAAGTGGACCAGGTATGGAATATCGACCACCCCTTTTCGTCACCTGATGCTGCAGCTGTCTGCCTTGACCAACGAGCGCTAAGTGACGTTGTTGTCGGCTTCATTTTTACACAATCTTCCCCAGTATTCGGGTTCAGCCTCGGGGTCAGATGGGAAAGTAAGCGCAGCGGGACGCATCGAAGCCTTGCCACTCGGGCGGAATGAACCCTGTTTCCACTCTAGTAAAAAGTCTCGCCCATCATTGACGCACTGCAAGAAACCGCGTCTTATCAAAGCAGCCGGACTGTGTGAAGAACCGCAGGCGTGGTAACATAAGACGCCTGACCTTGCCTCTGGGAGTCTTGCAATACTGTGTAAACAATACAAACTGAATTACAGTGCAGTATCCCAGATCCGAGCGATCGACGCACCGAAGCCCAAGGGATTTGCTGGTTAGGACGGAAGTGTTAAACGATTATTGCACGCCTGCATTCAGCCCTACGGCACGTTGTCATTCCTTTACCCTGCATTTTACGATGATTCCTAGTGTCAATCCCTCGCCTTTGACGTGCATATGTGTATACATGTGTCTCGAACATGGGTGGTCCACACCCTTGAGCTTCTTGGAGCCGTATTCTATGGCTCCCTATTTGCCGCATTAGTCACGCGGCGCTGGATCTGTCGTCTTCTGACAAGTTGCCATTCATATGGCTTGGATCAAGAGACTGACTACACTCACCGGAATTATGATGCGATAAGACGAAGTGATAACATGCGCGTAGGTTCTGTTGATCAATGGCTGACCTCTCTGTCAAGGCTTGAATGCGAGCGTCTGCAGCCACGTTTAGCTGCACGTCTGTCCGAGATAACTCACACCGCCATCAACCAATAGTCCTCGCCAGATTTTCGAATTGCCAGGATAACAAGTCAGCACCGCATCTAGGTTGCTGTACACGTCGCTATGTGAGTTCCTATTTGTTTGGCCACCGGCAGATTCGAGCTTACGTCTCATCCAGCGGATTTTGCTAACTCGAGTCCGTGGAGAAAGACCTTGCACATCATGGCGGAAGCCGTGCTGTTGGTGCAAAATTAAGGGACCTATCAAGACTGTTGGCCGTGCCACTTCACGCCAGTGAACGTTGAACGCCTCCGCCGCAGGAAGCGGCCGTACCTTCCGCAAGTGTCTGGCAGGCGCCAAACGCTGTGACTGACATGAAGCCCGAAGTTCATGACGGCAATCGTAATGTGTAGCGACTAGTGAGGACTATGACCTGCGTAAAGGTGTCTGGGCCAAGCTTGAATGACTGGGCTCCCTGACTAGGATGGTGGTCTACTGCAGTTGGCCCGTCCCGGGATTATCGATGGGGCGTGTTTGGCCTGGCGCTGCTTCAAAGCCCTAATGTCGGCGGCTATCTCGACAACCGGTACCTCAGCTTACCACCATGCGAAGGCTTTCATATCAAGCGATTGATATTGCATGAAGCACCAGAACGTCCAACACGATGTGGATCGACAGGCTAAGCAAGGGAAGAGTCGTTGGCTTCTCCTTCGCTTGTATTTTGATTTCGTGCTCGGCAGCATCTGACCTATGTGACTTCATAATCTGTATCCTCTTGTTGGTTTGGGCTAGACGATGGTAGCAAAATTCGAGACGACCCTTTGGCGCTCGTTGCTGTGCTAGAATTCACGGCCCGCGCCCGGGTAAAGCCAACAAGTGCTGAAGGTGCTGAGGTTGCGATTCTCACGTGGTCCACATGCCGCCACTTGTTGCTGTTGAGTGGGCAAAAGGTCTGTCTTGCTAAAATGTTCGCGATCTTGACGCATTGTGACAGACTTTAGACCGCACCAAGACCATAATATCTTTGCATGCCATATTATTGGCGTATGCGCAAGCGCCAAACATTTGAACTCCATTGAGTACTAGCTGTTGTGTTATCACATCGAACACTAGACTTCTGGCGCTAGTACACGCGAACAGCCATTCCGATGGTCCGAGGTTTCTTTCTCGAGATCGTATAACAGCCGTGCTTCACGTGCTAAATGCACTCTTGGCTTGTCAGAGACCAAAGATCCGTTCCGCATGTACACTCGGGTCTTGAAATGACACGGAAGATGCCCGCGTCTGTGAGCTTACAATCTGTACGCGCAATGAGCGCGAGCCGCTCGCCACAGCGAAAGGCACTTTGACCGTGGAACAATCTGCCGCAGTCGCTGTGCCGCATGTCGAGCCCCGCCGCACCGCAGTCGAGGCACTGGCATGAGAACATGGAAACCCTGAATGCAACGCAGAAAAGGATGCACTTTAAGCGCGCGGCAGCTCTCGCAAGGGTTTACCGATATGTTGGTGCCTCTGTTGTGGGATCATGTGACGAAATGGCTCGAGATACTACGCCTCCGATCTTGGTCATCGCGAAGATGTCTCCTAAAGCCACACGGTTAGTAACATGGCTGCCATAGCTGCCTCGTCTCCGGACCGGTACCTACACCGTGATGGAGCAATTAACAACAACTCTGCGAGTCTTGCGGGACTGGGGCCGGGGTTTGAAGAGGATTTCGAAGGTTTTGCTCTCAAAACGTTTCAGCCGAGGGATCAACTTCGTGATCATCGCAGATATTTGCTCAGCCATTTTACTGCATGGTTTACGATAGGTTTCGCTTCGCTTGCGGAGGCCAGCTACTATCTACTCGGCTTAGGTTGATAGCCACAAACACGTGCTGACGGCAAGGTTTCGGGTACGAAATCCATACGCATGAGCTAGCGGGCGCCTGAGCGATCGGTCAGCGCAAACGCGGGAACCTCTGAGGTATGAACCGGGGCTAGAACCCCCAATGATGTGCCTACTCAGCAATTGTACGGCTCTGAAAGTCTAGCGTGGCCAGTATGTGCCGTCTGAAAGTCATCGTCGATTTCAAAAATGTGATGCAGGTGAGAGCCTTGAGGACAAACTTCCATCCTAATGCGCCGAGCTCGACTTTTCTAAGAATGAACTAGCGCGTCCCATACCTCCAATGAACACGCCTCGGAGGAGCGCTTCCTTGTCGGAGTAACGCTTGGGACCAACGTTACATGCACGTCATGCGTTGCGCAGGGTTAGCCCCAGCGCGTAACTCTCACTGCCGACATCAGCTCCAGAAGACACCCAGGATATCACTCATGGGACTGTAGAGCCCCCTTGCTCTACGCTTGTGCATACGTAGAAGTCGCCCGACATCTTGCGAGGACTTATTTCCGGACTCAGGACTACGCCTTCTCTCCCGCGTACGCCAGGTGGCAGCCATTGACGAGTGCGACTTCTAAGAATGTCAGCTTCCGGTCAGTGGACACTTTAACCAAAGGAATTGAATGCTTCACAGAAACAGATGCGTGAAGACCTCGTGAGGAGATTGGGTGACCGCCTCATAAGCCAGACCCAAATTCTAGCCACCCACACATCATACGAAAGCTGGCGTCACACGTGTCTACATCTTATATGCCTGGGTTTGCAGCGGTCATCGCCTCTAGGCTGCTCTCATTGCATTCTTTTGCTACCATGCCCTGGCATCATACTTGGAACACCTTGTATCTTGGCCTACCTACTTTCCTCATTCTTTAATGACCCCAAGAATTTGCTCAGCCGGCTCGTTCAGGATAATGGGACAAGTCTCCAAGCCCACGCCGTAAGTTTCGAAGCTCAACACCCCTGTACTTGCATCCACCTCCATCCATCTTCGATTCAAGAGATCGCCATCTTGCGCTCGGTCGAAGAAGTTCTGGGGAGCGAAGACTATACTGCTAGAAGCTTCTGTGTATAAAGTGACCTGCTATAGGTCAGTGATGATTTCTACAGCTTAGTCGAGATACACATACCGGAACATCTTCGCTTCGAGTGAAATGATGCATGCCAAGATTGAACCAAACGACCAAGTCCTCGTCTTCGATAGACTCGCCATCAAAGAATTTGAGGAAGTCTTGCTGCGGCGCAGAAGGAAGATTCGCATTCTGCACACTGTTTGCAAAGACTTCTGTATCACGTTGACGTGACACTGCAAGATGAGTCTTCGCGAACCTGAACGCCAAATACAGTCAGTACATGGTTCTCACCGGTTCACATCCGGGATCGCACTTACTCAGAGTTTCTCAAGGACCAAGGAGAATTAAGGGCAGTGAGATGAACGTCGGACCGACCAGGCACGATACGATAACCGCGATTCTCGCCCCAAGCATTCGTCGCGTTGGGGTTCAATACGACATACATTGCCTGATTGTTTGCTGCCCAATTGAATTGTTGCTCTTCCTGCATAATGGACACGTCCATTTCCATTTGCTCAAATGTGCCGAGCTCGGGGAACCATGGCTGTGACACATTGACCCTGTGGAAGAGAGTAAGAAGTCAGTAGTTTTCCTAGATAAAGTTCCTGGACGGAATTCGCTTACATCTTGATCTCAGAGACCTGCAGTGAATTGCCAGTACCCAGTATATCGAAGTCACCCTTGAAAGTGATGATGTGGTCGTGCAATGAGCCTTGAGTAGCTTGCTGGATGCGAGGTCCCCACTTGCCTTGCGTCGGATAGTAGAACGAACTCTGGAGGTAACCAGAAGCGCGCACACTGACTTCCAGAGACCCGTCCATGTGAAACCCGTAATCAAACATGTAGTCGTAATTTCCAACCGTAGCAATGGCACGCACGATCAGCTGCGCGCCTTTGACCGTGCCGAATTTGCTGAAACCATAGTCGTTGCTGGCTCCGTAACGATGGCGCGATAGTGGAAAGTTCATATCGGCCTCGAATATGCAGAGCGAGTTCGTATTGATGACCGAGCCGTTGCCCGAATGGTACGTCAGATTCCAGAACGTAGAGCCCCAGGGGCAGTCATAGCCTTCGACCAAGGTACCCATTTCTGCTCCGAGACTGTAATAAGTGTCATGGTACACAGTGTTTGCGGCCTTCGGTTGGTTCCCACCATACTGGGCAGTGGCCTCTTGCATAGACAGCTCGTAAAGGATACGCTCGCCCTTGAACTTGATATCGTAGAACATGACACCAAGCGTGCGCGAGAATGCAACGTAGAACGTCCAACCCATATACTCGACGTACTGGTTTGTCTCATCGACCTTGTATCTCTTGCCACCAATCTCCAGAGTTGCAGGTGCGAGTCTCTCCTCAAGAGCGCGAACACCGAGCTCAGGTTTATAGTCGACCAGCGCCCAGTCGCTGTCCAGAGTCTGGTTGTACTCCACGCCCAGTTCGCCGGCATTGAAGGCACTCCGCAGAGCTGCAATCGTGGGATAGAACTTTTCGCCGGTGACAAAACCTTTCATCTTGTACGTCGACGGATCAGTCCCCGTGCAATCAATGATGAGGAAGAAGTCCAATGGCGTCATGTAGCTTGCTGGTCCAGGAATGCGGAACATTATGTTGCGGAAAGCTTGTGTACCGTCATAGGAGTTGGGAGTGCCGGAGGTGAGCGACAGATTGGCTACACAAAAGTCAGCGTGAAAGCTTTCATTTATAGTGCTGCTCTCAGTACGTACTCCTATTGTCCCTTGATCCATAGTACACACCACCCTGGAAAAGAGCTGCTGTAATATCGGAAATATTAGACATGATTGAGACGATAAGAGGCTCCGTCGCGGTGCTACGCGGACCGTCGAAGTATCTGCCATTGTAAGGCACGGAGCCACCGTTGCCGCCATTGTAGATGTAATCCAATTTCTGAATCGTTGTCTCCGGAGTTACAGGAAGGGGACCGATGAAGTACTCCTGCGAATCTGGCTCGGCTTTCCCACCCTCAAAGATGATTGCGCGAGCGTACTTAGCCGGTAAAGTTCCGTTCCCATCCATGAAGGGAAGGACATCAGTCTTGTTCAGTGGAAGCGTGTCGATCCAGAAACTACTCAATATTAGAAGAGCCATTCAGGGACACATGGAAGCTTACACGTAGTTGTCTGATGGCTTGGCCTTTGTGGGATTAGTTAAGTTCAAGCCCGAAGATGCAGCATGAAGCAGATTCCAAACGGCCAAATTGTCCTCATCAGGAATCTGCGCCCAAATATTTGGCTTTGGGGCTGATGTGACCGGAGCCGCATCGTTCAGACATGAAGATGAGCTATTGTATCCGCGCTTGCCAATAATTTCGTGCAGAAGCTTTCGTTCATATCCCAAGGGTGGCAAGGCTGAGGATATTGCAAAATTGGCAAAAGCCAGTGCAGCAAGTGGTAGACCTAACATAGTATCGAAGTAACTGAGCAATGTAGATAGGCTGTTATTTCGATATACTTGCGATTACACTCGTGCTTTATAGCGTCCTTGGCCAAGGTACCCGTTCCTGACTGTTGAGTATGACATGATATCTCCATGCTTGGCGAGCCTGGTGATAAGGCGGGAGTAGCGAAGCCATCCTGCCGCAGTGTCTTCGGAGCCTCAAGCCGAAGCGTATTGAACAGTCCACGAGGACTTATAGTGGGCTACGAAGTGCTATGGAGTAACTTCAGGTCAGTTCTTCAAGATACTCATAAGCCAGTCTCCAGAGAATGGCAAAATAAGTCAAAAGCGATATGCTTCTGGCAACGCAAAGCATGAACCCAGTCCTTTGTCTCTCTAACCACGAACAAGCATTACCATTGCTCGTAGATGTGACCACAAAGGAACCACATGTTATCGCGTGAGTGGGGTATGCAACCTGCCTTATCATTGCATACTCACCCTTGCTCGCCAAGGTCGCTTTTGGTCACTTGAAGCTACTCGAAGCGGGAGTACCAAGAGATTTGCTGTGCCTAAGCACATGAGGGTTTGTGAACGCGAGGATAAACCAGATAGGCGGTTGCGCGGAGCTTTGCGTGGGAGCACCGGAAGCATGCTGTCGATAAGATCGGAGTCAGAACCGGCTACGAGAGTCTCTTGATTATTGCTGAATCGCGAGCTTTAGCTCGACGCGATCATCTTGGACACGCTGCTTCCTAAAGCTCGACGCGATCCCCTTGCACACGCTGCTTCATCGTTGAAGACAGATTCCTAGCTCTTGCAAGTATGGCCTTTACGATGATAGAGGCTTTCGGTAGCTGTAATGCAACAAGCAACTAGTCAAGGCTCCACAAATTGAGCCTGATGTACGACTTCAGCTGAGTGGGAGAAGTTGAAGCAAGAGTCTGTGAAGTAGTCTAAAGGCAAGATGGTGAAGTCGAGAGAGGAAAGGGCTGGTGGCTCGAGCGTGCCGAGGTCCACCAAGCTGAAGGTTGACACGACGGACATCACCACCACATCTCCATTGCAACCTCAAAGTTAGCACGACCTTTGCTACGAAGATGAAAACTGCGCACTGCTCTATGCACCTGCACTTCGGCAGCAACGAAACGGAGTTAATGCAATCGGATGACGCTCCGTAAGATGAGCGCCGATGATGCAATAGCATAGCTCCTCTTGATGATCTTCAATAACTGAACGTCACTCACCTTCAACTCCGAATTGCTACTTGAACAGACGTACACGCAGCTTTGAGCAAGCACAAGTATCAGCCCATTATCGACAACAACACAATGCCTCCCTCAGGACTCGCGATATTGATCGGAGCCGGACCAAACACCGTAAGTTGCACTTCAACTCGAACACTATCAAATCCCATACTAACGTCCCTCCCCCAGGGCACAGGCATAGCCCGCATCCTCTCCTCACCCTCCCACGGCAACCTCGCCGTCGCCCTCCTCGCCCGCCGCCCCGACTCCATCGCCTCCTCCATCTCCACCATACGCACCAGCAACCCCAACGCCGTCCTCGAAGCCTTCTCCACCGACACATCCAAGTCCTCTCTCGAGAAAGCCTTCCAAGACATCAAAGCGCACAAGAGTTTCGACGGCCTGAACCTAGACCTCGCGATATTCAGCATCAAGCACTCGTCCAAGAAGCCGTTTCTGGAAGAGACGCGCGAGGACTTTGAGGAGAGTCTGGAGACGTATGTGGGTGGGGCGTTTACGTTTGCGCAGGAGAGTTTGAGGAGGATATTTGCTGATCATGGGGAGGTGGGGCTGGCGGAGGGTGGGGGGAAGAAGGGGGTACGTTCGATTCCCACTTCTCACTACACGACGAATACCTACTGACGTATCTACTAGACCATCATATTCACCGGCACGCTCGGCGCCCTACGCTGCAGCGCGCAATTCGCCGCGTACGGCGCAGGCCGTTCGTCAGTGCGCCAACTCGCGCAGACGCTGGCACGCGAAATGAGCGAAAAGGGCGTGCACGTTGTACATACGATTGCGAACGGAGGAATCGCAGATGAAGACGGTGAGGCGCAGAAGACGGGCAAGAAGATGAGTGCGGATGCAGTGGGGGAGACGTATCTGTGGTTGCATGGGCAGAAGCCGTGCTTGTGGACGCATGAGCTGGATATGAGGCCGGCGTGCGAGAAGTTCTAGAAGAGGCTGGGAAGTTGGACATGTGCTTGAGGGACTATTGAGGATGAAATAGATTGCTAGCAATGTCAAGAAATCTAGGCTGACAAGTGCGCTAAAGACTTGGTCATTGAGTCCGGTCATTGATCTAGAATGCTTTCTGCTTCCTTCCTTCATCCTTCCTTGACCTTTCTCAGTATCAGACGATGCCGTTGAATCTCCTAGATCTACCACTCGTCCTCGTGCAAGATGTCCTCGACCTCGTCGTCAAATACTACACCATCGACCATTGCGTGAAAATACAGCCGCTACTCAACACCCGGCGAGTAAACAGTATGCGTTATTCCCTCTCTACGTAACCCTCATTGACGCGTCACAGAGCTTTTCGACGCTGAAGTGATCCGTGGTCTGGGTCGCGACTTTGACAATTGGTCCATTGAACATCGCAACCACTGTATGCGGAATGCTCCACGAAGTCTCGTCTCACGGCTGTTTCAGTACCACATTGGCGAATACGCGAGAGGTACCGTAGCTTTCTCTGCGCGTATGCACCGCGTGGCCGATGTGCTGATGCGAGAGTTGAAAGAGCTTGGAACACCCAAGGAGAGGACTGAGATCGTGAATGATGTGAGCAACGCTTTGGCGATTCGGCCGTGGCAGCACTACTCTTACCCATATTACGACTCCGACAATGTTATGCGAAAGGCCGCGACGTCGACCGCTTTTGTAGTCGCGCTATTGACGCCGTATCCAGCGGTAGTAGACCGTATGCTGTCTAAACTCCCTGCGTCGGTCACAATAGCTGAGGAATGTGACTTCGGGTATCCGCTGAGAGTCTCGATAGCGCTGGCTCTGACAGCGCAAGTCGAGAAACTGCTCCCGCACGTTGAGGATCCAAGAAGCCTGCTTTGTATACCGACAAGACGAGCTCTCGCAACCGCAGCTGTGCAGGGCCACGCGGATTTGGTTAAGCTTGTTCTGCAGACCATAGATGCGCATTTCAGCCACGGTGCTAGTATGCACACAGCTGCCGGATTGCTGGAGGCCGCAGCTGCGAACCAACAATGGCATATGGTCACACTATTGATGACCCGCTATGGAGCGCAGTGGAATGAGTTGCAGTGGGCCGTTCATCTACACGGCATGTCGTGCTGGGCAGCTCGGTATGGTCGCAATGACTTTCTGATGAACGCCAATAAGGTCAATTATGGGGGGCGATCCCCTTTGTGCGAAGCCGCACGCGGAGGCCACCTCAGCACGTGCGAGTGGCTAGTCAAAAATGGCTTATCCTATTCTGAATACGAAGGCGAGGATGACCGCACAGAGTCCCTTGCCCGGTTTGTCGCCAAGGGCGGGAGCGTAGATGGGTGCCGGTTCTTAAAGCAGCAAAAGCTATGGGAGCCATGGCATGAGATCCACTTTCTGCCCATCGCCGCCGAGCTTGGTCATCTGGAGTTTGCCAAGTTTGCAGTTGAGAGTGGGTGTGATTCGAGGTATCGGAGGTCGCGGCGAGCAAAACAAAAATTCCCCACACGAACCGCGCAACGCGAGATTAAATACCCGGATGATATGCGGTATTTTGCGTTGTGCCGGGCGATAGCGTCCGGGCACTTGGATATGGTACGATGGCTAGTATGTGAGATCGAAGTGCCGGTTCGTCAGGAAAGCATTATCGAACGGCCGCTGCTTTTGCCAATGGACCTTGCTATATGCGCCAAGAACCAGGACATGATCAGGTTGCTGGAAGAGCTGCATGCGGATCCGGTAGAGGACGTATCCCTGGATCTATACGAGCGGAGGGAAGAAGTGTCCAAGCACATGTCGTTCTACCGCGACGCGTTATGCTTGCGGACGGATTACAGGTCTTATCCCAGACACTCGTGAATTTGAGACCAATTTCCTGATTGGTGGTTGTGTGGCAGGAGTTAGCGCTGGAGGGTCAAAGAGGCTCCTTGTAATAGTAGGATAAATGGTAGCCGTAGCTGGTTGTCTCGTCCCTTCTGCGAGGATTCGAACAATATGGCCGGCCGCAAGCTTGACGTCCACGAATTTGGCTTGCAGGATCGGAACTTCGACATGAAGTCTCAAGCTGCCTGTGATGTCCTGTAGCTGAGAAGCAGTCTGTCTATGCAGTAAACGGTCATCCTCTTGAATCTTGCTCTTCTTGATAACTTTGCCATTTTCGTCGTAGCCACGCGCCTTCAATTCCTGTACCACGGCTTCGCGCAACCGTCTCCTCGCCCAAGTGCGCACGAAGCTGGAGTTACTTGTCTCTGAGCCCGCCGTAACATGCCACCACAGTCCCTCACGTTTCCTCTGTCTAGCTCTTCTTGCTTGCGTCACATGGAGCGGATGGAACAAGTTGTTCAAGACGTGACTCGGCAGAAACGTCTTGTACTCGGGCGAATAACTAGTCTTGAAGAACTTGGACGAGTCTCGCATGAGCTGCCCGTAGATTCGGTTCCCCATCAGATCGAGTGAAAAAGGTGCGGCGAAGTGACGTCGAGTGAGACGAAGGTGTGAAGAGCAACATCGGAAAACATTAAAATCTCGGGAGCACTAGGCTGCAAAGGGACAAGGCTTAGCGCCCAACGCTCTGAAAGGCACACACACAGTCACTTGTCGTAGTTCGAACCACAACCCGCCACTACAAATAACCCATAGCCCACCCGCCGCCTCTGACTGCCCTCACCACACACACACACAACCTTCTCACCGGAACTGCACAACCACAGCCACACACCAAAATGCCTAAGAACAAGGGAAAGGTACGCACAAACTCGCACAGAGGGGCAGCCCCGCCGCGATGACGCTCCCACACACCACCGTGTCGCTTCTTTTAACAGTTAACATACTAACACGCACCACAGGGCGGCAAGAATCGGCGTCGTGGCAAGAACGAGAACGACAACGAGAAGCGCGAACTCGTCTTCAAGGAGGAAGGCCAAGAATACGCACAGGTCGTCAAGATGCTCGGAAACGGACGTCTCGAGGCCCAGTGCTTCGACGGCCAGCGCCGCCTCGCCCACATCCGGGGCAAGCTGCGCAAGAAGGTCTGGATCAACCAGGGCGACATTATCCTCCTGTCGCTGCGAGACTACCAGGACGAGAAGGGCGATGTCATTATGAAGTACTCTGGTAAGTCATGAAGTAGTAACAAGGGAAAATGTAGTGGTTACTAATACACGTGACAGCCGACGAAGCCCGCTCATTAAAAGCCTACGGCGAACTCCCCGAGAACGCAAAGATCAACGAGACGGACACGTACGGCGACCAGGGCGACGAGGGCATCGGCTTCGAGTTCGACGAGGACCGCGACGACAGCGACTCGTCCGAGGAGGAGGGCGGCAAGAAGAAGGAGATTGACATCGACGACATCTAAACACCGCGCTGTTCTGCTCGGTGGGGTCCGCCATGCTGTCTGGCTGATTACATACAAAGGCTGGGCAGCTCAAATGCTGCTTCTACTTTCTGGTTTGAGAGCGGGCGGACATGTACGAAGCATGTGTGTGTGACGATAGAGTAGATGGGAAATACTATAAATGCACGATCCATACCATTCACATTTCCGTCTTGAATATTTCCAAATCTTCAAACTTCACTACTCGTATTTCATGACTGTCACGTAAAACTCGGCAACTGCACCTCCTCAAACACACTCCTGTTCAAAAATCGCCACACCCTCCTCCCCACCTCCGTCCCAATCAGCCAGCAAATCTCCCTCTCGTTCATATTCGCCACCTCGGCCACGTTCTCCGTGCGCTGCATCAGCGTCATCACAATACTCTCCGTGACACCAGGCAGCGCCCTTAACATATCCTGGCTCGTCTGGTTGAAACTGCGCACCTCGTCGCCGCCCTGTAGGTCTGGATCTAGACCTAATTGCACTGCTTTCAGCGGATCAGGCTCGTCGGCCTGCTTCTTCAATTCGTGAAAGATCTCGGCGGTCTGGTATGGCGAACTCGACCAGATGATGCGGAGCTTTGGGAATGCGAGCGTTAACATGACTAGTTTGCCTTGTAGATCCGGCGCGGCCGCCAGACCAGAAGTGTTTCCCGCCGCGCTGCTGAAATCTGCGAAGGGCTCCAGTGTGAAGGACTTGTTGGCGTCGAATTCAATGAGCAACATTGGATGCTTGTAGTGCTCCGACATAGACTCGACTTGGTTGAATAAGCGCCCGTTGGCAAAGGAGCCGATCAAGTCGCGCACAGATTTGCGCTCGATGCAGATCTGCGGTGTGAGGACGTAGTCGCCGACTGTGAGCATACACGGCACAATGACCATGGCGCGGCCGTGCAGCAGGGAGGGTAAGCTGGATCGAAACTCGCGCACGTCGACGACTACACGGGGCGGCTCGACGGTAGCGGTGAGGCGGCCGCCGCCTGCGATGCGTGTGTTTATAGTGCGGAGAAAAGATTCTTCGGGCGCGAGGTTGGCGTTGGTGTTGAGCGTGAGTGCCATATTCGCGCGCTCCTTGATGAGGCGCGTAAACGCATCTTTCTCACGGCGCACGGCGGAGAGGTACCGCTGCTCTTCAACGCTGCCGCCGTAGTACATGAAGAAGACCTTCACGGTGCGGTCCGTATGCGAGGAGCGGTAGACTTCGACGCGCCGGATGAAGGCGGCGTCTGGCTCGTACATGACTACGTAGCGGGGCTTGGTTTCTTCGAGGATGTGCTCGTCCAGGTCGCCTGAATAGGGGTGCACGACGATGAGCGAGTCGGTGTCGAAGAGCTCGTAGAAAGATTCCATGTTTTCGAGGGGGTCGTGGCCGATTTCGCCTTTTTGGGCGGCTTCGAGCTCGGTGGGTTGGAGCTCGGCCATGAGACTGGCGATGTGGGCATCTTTGTCGCCAGCAGTGCGGATGGAGCCCGACTCTGCTCTCGACGGACCAGCTCCAGGGTTGCCACCGCCTCTTATACGCCTTCGCTTGTTCGGCGGAGGCTTGCCAGAGGTTTGTCTTATGCCACTCTGTACGCTCTTGTCTGTGCTGTTGTTGATGGCCTTTTGATTCTCCGAGAAGAGCGCCGCGCTGACTCTGCTGAAGTCACGCTTCCATGTCAAGTAACTTCGAAGCTTGCGCCGCATCATGACACTTGCTGATGGCTCATTGGTCCCTTCATCGTCCTCAGCTCCCACTTCAGGCGTGACATACATGGTCTGGAGGTACTCTCGTAGCTGCGAGCATGTACCTTGGTCACCACACATGATGAGCACGGAACCGTTTGATGTATCTTGTGGCGTTGGGTTGAAGTATGCATCCTGTTCGATCTCTTGCAATATCTCAGCAAGCTGTGTCCACTTGGGGAATTCCTCAAGCACAGGCTCAAGTGAGTCCGGTACGACATTTGCGCTGTTAGCCAAATCCGCATTGGTCACTTTGCCAGTGTACACTCTCCGCTTCGCCGTTGTGAATATGGTATCTGCCGCATCGAGAAATAGCCATGGTGACTGATTCTGCTTCGTCGAACCCGGCGGTGGCTGTGATGCTGCGAGCACTGTGTCGAGGTACTTGTTGAAGCTGACCGCATCGTACGTGAGCAGCGCATGAAGAATCGTCCGCAACAGCGACAAGTCTCGCACGACCTGTCTTGTCTTGAACGTCGTCCGATGCCAGACAGGATCCAACTGCCGCCGTATAATCTGATCGAAGTTCTTGTGCAGCGCACTGTCGATATTCCAATCATCCACCTCCAGACCCGGATTCGCCTTCTTCAGCTCGCTGATACTGGCTTCCACGCACTCCAGCACAGCATTCTGTATGTCCTGCATCGCATCCGTCATCGGCACCTCCAGCTCAATGACTTCCGCCTTCTTGCGCCCCTCCAGCGACTTCGCAACCGAGACATGGAACCTCGGATACAGCGCAGGCTTCTGCAAGAACAAGTTCTTCATCATATTCGTAAGCGGCGCAAACCCCGTCGTGAACGGCTCAGGCGTGTCCGAAAACGCCTTCAGAAACCCAGCCTTGTTCTTCTGCCTGTATATCCTCAGGATGAACGCCTCCAGCGACGTCGCCACCACTTTCTCCGCATGCAGCACCACCACGCCCGTCACCGTCCCCGGATCCAGCAGGCCCGACAGGAAATCCACAATCAGGATCCGCGACGTGATGCTGAATATGCCGCCCTGCGCGTACATTTTCTCGCGCGTGCCCACGCTCATCAGGTCCGTGTTCACGAGGCTCAGGCCCCGGCACTTGGGCGCATTGCTGACGGCCGCGTGCTCCGCCAGCGCCTCGCCGATCCAGACATTCTCGCGGTCGTCAGCGCCAACGAGAAGGATGAGGTTGTTGCCCGCGGCGTCGTAGGAGTGGAGGAGGTTGGTGACTATGCGGAGGAGACCGAGGCCGCGGGCGAGGAGGACGAGCTCATCTTCTTCGCGTAGCTCGTTGAAGATGTCTTGCTGGAATTCCTATGATGTCATTAGTCGCGTTGATGTTTGGATTGTGGTATGTGTGAGTACAAGAGGCAGCGAGAGCTTCACGGGGGCTTCTGCATCGCTGGGCATTGGGACCGGTGCCGGCGTTGGTGGGGAGCGATGGTGGTGGGCGACATGTGGGTCGCGTCGTGTGGGGATGATTTCTTGGGGCCGATCGCGTGGTCACATGTTCGACAGCACATCGTTCCGAAGAGTTGACTACAAAGTGTAGTAAACCAACGTTTGTACATTGTATGTTCTTAGGTAAGACTTGTTATTCACTGACAGTCGCGACCATTTAGCTTGGTCGGTACATAAAGCTATTCCATAGCCTACATTGCATAGGCTGGACCTCACATTGAAAGCGTAGAATCATGCCATAAGATCTCCTATTCTTACAAACACCCAAAGCACCGTTTTCCCCATGGTGGTCTCATTCTTACTGCGTACTCGCCCTAATCTCCGCCTGCCTCCTCCGCGACTCCTCCGCATACGCATCTCTCTCCTCCCTCAACCTCTGCTGCTCGCCCTCCGAGCGTTTCGCATCCATTTCCTTCTGCGCGATCCAGACTGAATCAAGGGTTAGTATTAATCCCATCTTCCCAAAGGATTCCCCGCAATGCCCAACTCTTACGACACACCACAAACAAAGTATGGTAACTTACTCGGCTTATCACTCCTAGCCGCCTCCTTGAGCTGCTTCGTAAAGTTGTCGAAATCCTGCTGCGTCTGCTCCCTCCTAGCCAGCGCCTTCTTTTGCAGTTCAGGGCTGTAGCGCTGGTAACAACGTTAGTAAGAAAAACCTCGTCACATTATCTACAAACTGAATGTAAAAACTTACTTTGAATATCTCTTCCTGGGTCGGCGTCACGTACCACACCAGTGCTGGGCCGCCTATGACTAGTATCGCGCCGCTGTGTTGATTGTTAACTTCAAGGGATCTGGGGAAGTATGCGTGGAATGGAGGATGTACCCGGAGATGGCTTTGATGTATGTTCCCATTGAAGGCATGATGGGTGGTTGGGGGCTCGGTGGCGGCAGGGGTACGATTCGCAGGGTGTTCTGGGCTTTCGATCGAGCTGTGAATGTCTTGGTGGCTGTATTGCAGTGTCGGCTTGTGTGATGGGTCTGGAGTCGATGATCGCAAGTCTTCGATTGCGGGTTAGTGGCGTGCTCAGCCACATGTGGCGGTGTGCCAAGCTGTCAAAGCATGCTGATCTTTTTGCAGTGCTATGACGGCCGCTCTAAAGTACGAATCACGACTATACGAGGCTGCAAGTGTGAAGATTATTGATATGGTGAGTAATAGAAATCATTCTGACAGCAACTTCTTGAGAGGTACGCTGTATGTATAAGAGAATAAATACGATACGGCCCCGCCGCCGCCCCTCTAGATTCCCAAAAACCACCCACATATCCACGTATAATAACTTGAGTTCTGAGCGGTACTATTACTACTAGTAGTAACCTTTACCTTCTCTATCACTGCCGTACGTAGCGTGCTCGATTCGGCTTAGTATCGAAGGCCACGACCACTTACAGTAGCAGTACGGCTCAGTTGTGCACGCGCCGGCCAGGAGTTGGATGCGATTCAACCAGAGTCTGGGTTGGAGGTTGAATCGAAGTCTGAAGCGTACTAGGCTTCAAAGAATCCCATTAAAACTCACAGCTAGCAACCCTATGATAGGCATATTGACTCAACGGACATTCCGTGCTCGCCCTCGGCGAACTTTTGTCCTTGTCCATTACACACTGCACTTTACTGCTCCATCCCGGACACGTAAACGTGCCTGGAATCGCACCATCACTGACGTACTGACATCTGGCCAACGCGGGTCGGTACTCTGAAAACTCGAAATTCAGGGTTGGGTACGGCGGAAAGAGTTAGCTGTTGGGCGGAAAGAGTAGTTGCTGGAAGTTGTCGAACAAGGGTTTCTTGCACCCATCGGCAGGCGTACCTTGGGGGGTAAGATGGAAGGACCAGTAAATGGCTGTGTTTGGGAAGCTTATAAGCATGATGGATATGGCTTACTTGCCGGTGAGGGGTGTGGCGAGGGGGCAAGGGTTAGACGTAGGTGACGAGGGTTTGATTGAGGTTTGAAATGTGGTAGCTTCTTTGCTGTTTGGTGTTGGCGGGCTCGATGCTGTCTTGGATGCGAGGGACGACACTGAGACCGATGATGCTGCCGCTTTCAACGACGACAGAGACACCGACGATGATGTGACTGTAGTCCGAGATACCGGCGGCATGGTCGCCAACACATAACCCGATAACGTCATGGAGAATGCACCAAAGAGCCCACCCATCGCAGCCAGAGGAGCGTCCACTTGCTCGGGAGTGATATTGTCCGGCCCAAGCGCCATGTCCGACGTCGAAGGCATGGGAGAGATGGCACCTGGTGCAGCAAGAGTATCTTCTTGGTTGGAGCCCGGGGCCTTCGGCTTATTCTGTGCTTCAAGCATATTCATAGCATCCGCCAAATCGCCCATGGACATTGAGAGCCTCACAATCTCGGCAGCATTGGGAGCAGCTTTGCCCAACTCACCAGAAAGCTTCTCTGCGCCTTTGACTGCACAACTCAGTACCTTGAAAGGGGCCGTGACGAGATCTGTAATAATGTTGCGCTTCTCCAATTCCTCACTTCGACGGCGAAAAGGCTTTCCGTCACACGCTGGCATACCGCCGGGAGGCAGACCGAACTTCTTGAACAACTCTACCGCCTCGGGGATTCTCTTTAGTCCATCGACGACCGGCTTGGCTGTGGAAAAGTCAATCTTCGGGGTAAATGGAGCGTTGACAAAGTTGGGAGGGATGTACGGTTTGGGCGGCACGTTCGCGATGAATTCTAGGCCTCTGCAGGCGAAGGCCATACCGGCAGCAGGATTTGCAGGTGCTCGATTGATGAAAGCCATGATAAGAGGTCCAAGTCCGACAAGGAGCATGCCGAGACCTGCCCAGGCACCGGGTGGAATGTCATGATCATCCCCCTTGGACACGGCTGTAGTCGTCGAATGCGAAGACGTGGGCTTCGCGCTGACTGAAATGCTTGATAGAATGCCTTCGAGAGAACTGTCACCGGTGATCGACGGCTGCACGCTGTTGGTCGTGGCTGTGGCTTTCTTTGTCTCGGTTTTCTGAGCCACAGACTTCGAGTCTGAAGGCGAGTCAGATTCGGTATCCGAGCTAGCTAAGGACTGCGCGGTTCCGGTGTTCTTTGCTTGCGATTGTGATGCCGACTGTGATGCCGACTTACTTTCTTCAGTCTTCGAGCCAGACGGCGACTGAGTCCCAGCGTCAGAGCTTGCCGTGGGCTTCGTAGATCCGGTGACCTTAGACTGCGATTCCGACGGTGATGCAGACTTATTCTGTTGAGTTTTCGAGTCAGACTGCGGGTTAGTATTGCTATCAAAGCTAGCTGAGAGCTGCGCGCTTCCGGTGATCTTGGACTGCGTTTCTGAAGATGCTGCTGACTTGCTCTGATCAGAAGCTGATTTCGATACCGAGTTGTCGGTCTTAGATGCTGATATAGCGCTGTCTACCTTGGAGGATGCGTTGTCTTTTGATTCTGTTTTGGTAGCACTTGCTGGTGGCGAAGCTGCCGTCTTCGATGACAAGAGACTTTCGACATTCGAGCCAGATGCACTCGAATCGTTACTAGAGTGAGACGCTGTCGGAGATGGTGAGATGTTGCCAGAACTTTGGCTATCCGTCTCTGATGACCGAGTTTGTGATCCAGAAAGCGACGAAAGAAGGAGTGTAGCAGTCGCCGATTCAAGCTCCGTGGCTGTCACTGACAAGGAGCCTACACTGCTAGCACCAAGACTCGTTGTCATCGTCGAGAAATTGCTGGGCTTTCGACTCGTCCCTAGCAGTAGGATACGAAAATACGCTCCGTCGGTAAAATTGGTACTACCAGTAGCATTGGACCAATGGACTGTACCATTGGGATAGACGATCTGAACTGGATGAGTGGAGTTGCGGGTGCCAGTGGGACTAGGCAAGGAAGATGAACCTGAAGAGGTAGTGTTGCTGTTGGAAATGCTTATATCAGCCTGTGCCACTGCCAGAACGGTGGGCAAGAGAAAGAAAATAGTTGGCGAGGCTCTCATTTTGAAAAGAAAAACTGAAGGAGTGGACGAAATGAATGTTTGAAAAAGAGGATGCCTTCCTCGTAGAGCTGTTGCTGCAGTCAAAACGACGCAGGCCACGAAGTTAACTGAATCCCTCTTGAAATGAGCCTTCAGAGATGCCTACTTCTAGCGCACGCATTATTACCTTGTCTTCGTGCAACTTGCTTTGTTCAAGTATGGATACAACAAAGCAGCCGCGAGATGTAATTTCTGTGTGGCTTCTTCTCCTGCAACGAAGTACAACGGTGATTTGTTCCACGAGGTGCGAGCTTCGACGGCAAACTTCGACGACGCTCATTTCGAAGGTGCTCGGATTTATGTGTCAACCTTCAGGACCTACTGATGGCTAAAGTTGGTGGCTCAGCAAATGTGATGGCCTTATTAGATCGAGAGTACGGCTGCGTTTTGTGAATCGGCACCGGCGCGTCTCAGAATGGGACCCAAGCGGCTCTGCTCTGCAACTGTTGCCGTGTAACAAATGCTTGATGCGCATGGAACCGTACAGAGTTGGGCAAGGCTGAAACGGACGTCATCCTGACTGTTGCTCATGCCATGAGATTGCAAGACATGGGAATCTTGTTTACCTGCAAGGAGCTGTCCAGGTAGAGTGCCGGCCTTCCTGGACGCCATTACGACGCGCGCACGGCTACAGGAATATGCAGAGAAGCGAGAAGCCGCCGAGTCATCGATTGCCAGGTTGTGTGAACTTGAAGAAGAGTTCGAAGCTTGAAACGAGTCCCGTGTCCAAAAGGGTGTGGCGGTGCAGTGGCGCTGAAACGGCGCATTGTCCTCGATTCGGAGGGCAATTGACGTCGTTCGTCGACAGCACATGCGCTTATATGGAGTGTTGTGCTAGCAGCGCCTGAGTGCAGCGAGTGTGTGGTTCTACGTCTCACCTTGTCATTTCATTTGCTGCCGAGATTGCAGACGCGCCAGCCAGCCGGGGAACAGTTCGACATTCGGGGACGGAAACAGCCCGCAATTCACCACGGACACCCTCGTCGCTGTGGCTGTGCTCCTTAATATAAGGAACTGCAGCCCGCCGTCGCGACGATCGCACGCAAAGTTCGAGTCGATTGGACGCTTCTGTGGCTAAGGCACCTGATTGCGCCGCCATGTACCAACAATATCACGACCAGAGACGCCCGCAACAGCAACAGCAACAGCAATACCAACAGCACCACGACCAGAGACGCCCGCAACACGCCCAGCAGCAATACGGGCAGCCCGCGGGCTACGACGGTCAGTACGACCAGCAGAATTACGACTACGGATACGACCAGGGCTACGACCAGGGCTACGATGGCTACTTCGACCAGCAGGGCAGATGGGTGGACACGCACCAGCAGCAGCAGTATGGCGGGTATGAGGACGTGAACGGCTATGGAAGACAGCCGCCACAGGGCCAAAGTCAGGGCCAGGGCCGAAGACCGCCACCAAACCAACACCCCCAGCAGCAGACGTACAACGCACCGCCGCAGCAACGAGCCCCGCGGCCAGATGCGAGGAGCAGGCCGTCCGGGCGTGGCAATGGGGCGCCCCCGAGTGCTCAACCCCCGAGGGGGGGTCTACGACCGCCAGGTAGGTCGCTGTCGAGGGCCGTTGAGGCGCATACTGACTGCATGGCACAGGACTCGACCGCTCTATGCTGCAGCCCGTGATGCCTAAGAAGGTTCCCCAGGACAACCCCTTCCCCACGTTCCCCGCAAAGAAGAGCCCTCAGCCACCGCCGAATGCGCCCTTGGACCAGGCCATGTCGAACATGAACATCAACGAGAGCAGGAATGGGCAGGGCAGGCCACATGCTTCACCTCCGCGAGGACAGCCACAGCACATGCCGCCACACAACCGGATGCCGCAGCAAACGAGGCCTGACTCGAACGGCCGGCAAGACTCGGGCCACTTCGAGGGGCAGCCGGGACAAGAGCAAGCATACGGCCAACGACCCCCTCCCAACCGTCCACTACCTGCCCAGCGAGCGCCGCCAATGAACCATGAAGGCGCTCGAGCACCACGAGCGAGAGGCCCGTCCGACCCCGTGCCATCCTCGCAACAAGCTTTGCGGCCGAACACGGAGAGATCGGTGACGATGCCACAGAATGCACCGAAGCCTACGAACTATGTCCCGGATCTAGATACTCAGGAACGGTGGGTCGAGCCGGGCGCTGCGCCGGGTTTCTACGACGTATCATCGCCAACATACGCGCCACCAAGACCAACGACTGCTGGGGGTGTCCGGCAGGATGTGCTGCCCCAGCAGAATCAGTATCAGGCACCACCTCAGCAACTCCCTCGCGACGAGATAGACAACCTCTACGATGACTACTATGGAGACAGCAACGATCGGAAAAGCCTGGCTTCCAACATCGACATGCCCAATTTCGATGCCATTCCGAACAACGACACCAAACATCGGCGAGGCGATTCAATGGACCATCACTTGGTGCCGGAAGTCAGACCCACGCAAGGCTTTTTCCAAGCAGACAGTGCGCCAGCTGCTCCACCTCAGCAGGATTTCCAGCAGCAAGCGTCACGGAGTCGCTCACAGCCTGACATGCATGCACAATATACCAATGACGTCTATGAGATGCCTGGCGATGCTCCGCCTGTGCCTGGACTTCCACGGGCGAACACAGGCTTCGATGGTCACAGTGGTTTGCCCAATGGACCGAGAGGACAAGGACCACCACCACGAGGAATGTCTGCGAATGGTGTGCAGCGACCGCCACCCCAACCTTACAGGCCAGGACAACAACATAATTTTGATCCACGACAACCGCCACCAGCTCAAAGAGGATACTCCAATGATTCTGCGTACTCAGAGCCCCCAATGAACACAATGAGGAACGTTTCCTCGCCCATGGCCTCGAGCAACTCAATACCACGACCTGGAACTGCAGCGCCTGCACCAGGCCGAGCACCAATCGATCCCATGGGACGTCGGCCAGGTACCGCTCAGGCGTTATCCAACCCAGACGCTCTTCCAGCGCATCCTGTCCCTGTTCGAGCCGGCCTCATGCAGCAAAATCAGCAACAGCCTGTTCAATCCAGACCGCCGCCTGGCGCACGACAGCCACCTGTTCGTCAATACAACAACGACAATACACGCGCAAGTGTTGATAGCCAACGATCCGGCGGCAGAAGGCAAAGCGTTGCACCTCATCCGGTCACGTATGATGAGCTGAACCGCCTCAGGAACATCGTCAAGACCAACCCTTCGGACAGTGCTACCGGTCTGGTACTCGCGAAGAAACTCATCGAAGCGTCCACAGTGTTATCAGACGAGGCAGGCACGGCCGATGCACGCACGCGAAACAAGAACAAGGAGAAGTTCATCCTCGAAGGCCACAAGACCCTGAAGAAGCTCGTCGCGAATGGCTATCCAGATGCGATGTTTTACCTCGCCGACTGCTACGGCCAAGGTCTGCTGGGCTTGCAAGTAGACACGAAAGAAGCCTTCACACTCTACCAGTCCGCTGCAAAGGGTGGCCACGCCGCGAGCGCCTATCGCACAGCCGTGTGTTGCGAAATGGGCCACGAAGAAGGCGGCGGCACCAAGCGCGATCCCTTAAAAGCAGTGCAATGGTACCGTCGCGCCGCCGCACTCGGCGACACGCCCGCGCTCTACAAGATGGGCATGATTCTCCTCAAAGGCCTGCTCGGCCAGCAGCGCAATCTAGGCGAAGCCCTCAACATGCTCAAGCGCGCCGCCGAGCGTGCAGACAAAGACAACCCGCACGCCCTGCACGAACTCGCACTCATCTACGAGTCTCAAACCGGCAACGAGCGCATCATCGTGGACGAAGCGTACGCGCTGCAACTCTTCCACCAAGCCGCGGACCTCAACTACAAGTTCAGCCAGTTCCGTCTCGGGCAGGCATATGAGTATGGTTTACTTGGGTGTCAGATCGACGCACGCACGAGTATTGCGTGGTACACGCGCGCAGCGGCGCAGGAGGAGCACCAGTCCGAACTCGCACTGTCCGGCTGGTATCTAACCGGCACATCCGGCATCCTCGAGCAAAGCGACACGGAAGCGTATCTCTGGGCGCGCAAAGCCGCGTGCGCGGAACCGCCGTTGCCAAAGGCGTTGTTTGCTATGGGCTACTTCACTGAGGTGGGCATAGGGTGTCCGCGCAGCTTGGACGAGGCGAAGAGGTGGTATGGAAGAGCTGCTGGTAAGTTTACATTTCATGGTGTGATTAAGCAGTGGACCTAACATAGTACCAGCATACAAATTCCCGAAAGCGCAGGAACGTCTCGAGGAACTGAAGCGTGGGGGCTCAAAGGCCCAAATGAAGCGCGAGCGTCTTAGTCGGACGAATCAGAAACAGCAGGAGGAGAACTGCTCGGTCATGTAGATCATGACTTTTTGGGATGATGGGTGGATGTATTTATGTTATGCGGTTGTGGGGCTTTGGATATGCCTACGACATGTGGAAGTGCTGGCGCTGGTGGGTTTGCATACTCGGCGTCTGACGGGTGATGATTTGGATGTGGCATGGCATATCATAAGCGTCTAAATATTAGCAGCTTCCCGATATATGATCATGTTGTTTCGATGCCGGCCCTGGCCCCGAGACTGCATCTGTACATTGACATCATTGACCCTCCGCTTTTAAACTGTCAAGTCATACATGGCATTTATACCTTGGCGGTAATTTGAGGTCGCCCTGTTGTCGATAGCCATCCTCACACCTCCTGGAGACCGCGACTTCGCTTCGCACGTGCGGATCCCGCTCTATGTAAACATTCAGTCACCTTTTCCTTACCACGTTCACGTACGAATACGATGAAGGTGATTTCTTATTCTGGAGTATGTACCTAGCTTTGTAGTATGTACTTTAGACCTCCACTGCTAGACACCACCAGTGGAAAGCCGTTCTTCTCGCGTATATGGATAATGCAAATGGCATTCCATTCTCTTCTGCTCCGAGAGAGAGGCGCGCTTGTACGCTGCAGGATTACTTACGAAGTGTTCGCATACTTGCGCGAGGTGTATGCATATAGCTTGTGGCGACTCGCACGCGTAGCAGAGCTGGGCACGGTTGATACTGCTTGACATAGAAAGCTATTAAGATGTGTTGTGCCATGGATACGTAGGCGTAGAGCGCGGGTGTCGTCTCGGGATGCTTCGCCTAGGTCATGTGGTAATGACTGGGTGCGTTTCTAATGGACGTCCTGCGCCAACGTTGAACGAATGATATGATAGCTGGATTCGGTCCTCTTCTTCCAATGCATCTCCGTTAGCTGTTGTGCGAAGTCCCATCTTTGCAGACTCTCAATGTCCCATTTGCAATTGTCCCCGGTCTTTCAAGGTGGTGCTGATCTGTTAGTGTTGGCTTTCACGATGATTTGTATTTGTGGGTGCTTTTTGGACTTATTCTAGCTATTGATGGCACAACCAACAATCCTGGCTCAAGCGAGTGCTACTTCAGAATAGCATAGACTCCTCGATTCTAATCCTTCTAAGTCCATGGCAACGTAATTCGGAAACCTGCATTTGTTGTTTCGTGCGTCGGGAGCGGAGTGTGCGCGCGGCATTGACGGTTCTTGATATCGCTATATCTGTGTCTTGCAACGTAATCTAGGGATAGCGAAAGAATCTCGGCTATGGATATGCCCTTGTTTAGGTAGGCGCTGATGTGTTTGCATGCTTGGAGTATGAATTTCGATGAATCGTTGGTGTGTGGCATGACGTGGCATGGCATGGCATATCATAGGCGTTCGGGCATATCCAGGCTCTGGTATGCTATTCGAACGCTTATTGCTTATCTGTGGCATTGGGTATACTCTATTGGGGTGCTTAGAGGGACAAACGCGTGTTGTCCCGGGCTTTGTTGTTCGTCCGACCCATCTAACGAAAAGACTACTCCTCTGGCTCCTCGGGCATGGTTTCTAGGGTGCGGGGCAGAATATAACCGTGTCGCAAGATGTTCATCTCTTCAAAATTCTGCGTTTCTGAATTCACATCCCTGATCAATTGAATGTAAGGCCGAGTCGACGCAGCTTGGTCGCCTGCTTTGCCCTCTGCACTATTCCAGATCTCTACAGTCAGTGACCAGCATGGCATGGCTTTCCAGAGCTGTTTCCTTGCAATAACTACAAATGTCTTGCCGTTCTTCTCGAATTTCAGGTTATCACGGTTGTACTCGAGGTCCTGGGCTTCGTATTGCTCCCATATGCAGGCAATTTCCTCGCGATATTCGCTCAGTCGGACGGCTTCCTCGTCAGCGCTTTGTTGTGGCTGGAACACTCCCAGGCAAGGTTGCTGCTGGCGAAAACTGAAGGCTACCACAATGGTCATGCCACCGATAAATAGCCGTAAGGCGCCGGTCTCGCCTCGGCTCAGAAGCACTCGTTTCCTGAGGCTGTATGGAATGACTGGATGTGGATGTGTTCTGTGATTTGGGTCCCACAGAATCTCGGACGTCGAACCTTTGCGAAAGTTCTTCACCCAGGTCATTCCCACCCAGTCCAGTCCTGTGAGCTCATTTGGGAAGTCCCACATTCGTACGCTTTGAATCATGACTCTGTAAAGGCGACCTTCAGGCTCTGGAATGATATGGAGGGACTCCGCCTCTGCGAGGATCTCTAGCACAGGAGCCTCCCTCACTTCATCCGTTGAAAATTTTCCCACTGGCTGGAGATTACATCTCTTGTACTGTCCACTTGGTCGTCTCTGAAGTGGCACAGCAAGCCATTGATCGTCAGAAGTACAGCAATTTAGAACGCCAAAGACTTTGTCTTGCTGGCCCGTAGAAATGCATGGTAGCTTGATCCGGATACCCATGTTTGTCATTTCGTACGTGGAAAGCATCATTTCGGCTCGACACGGACGATTTTCGGCGTCAGTATCGCCCTGCGAAGAGAACCAATCTGGGTACGACGCGAGAATCCCGTAGACTTCTTCGTCTTGCTCTTCTTGTTCCAAGGACTCAGCGCCATGGCGCATATAATCCGGAAATTCCCACAGGAAGATAGTGTGATCCCGGCTACTTCTCAGTATCTCCAATTGCAGTCGGTAGAAAGCTCTCCGTCCTTCTCCATAGAGTAATGGCATACTGATCTGCATCATGCCTAGCAAGCTATACGCAACATCTTCAGGGCGCGTTGTTTGCCGTCCACTTGTCCAGCTGAACTTTTTCCCTATGCTTGCTGACCGAATGGCCTTGCGATCCTTGAGATACTTTCTCCCAATACCAGTGGCCAACTCGATGTCATCGACAAGCCCAAGTTTCGTCCCGATTAGCTTCCACTCACTGCTGTAGAATTCTACAACGGGTGGCGCCAATAGCTCCTGTAGCGTCCAACCTCTGGTGAACCACTTGGAGTTTCCAAATGCGGTCTGCGGTAAGTCTGCCAGATACGCATAGCATAGCTCCGCATTCCAGTACCACGTGTACATTAAGTTGATAGCCTCAGATAGCTCGGCACTACTCCGCTTGTCTATGCAGCATGTATCGATCCAGATCCAGTCGAATCCATCTTGTGACGCCTGTGCGCAGCTCTTTACAATTTTTGTGTAGCCTTTGAGGTCTGCAGCATGCGGTTGATCGATGTCGTCAAAGGCGACTTCTTCCTCGCCCCAGGTGTGGCTAAGTATAGCATACGGAGGGATGTTGAGAAAGTATTTGAGTTTTCTCGTGGTGGTGTTAAGAAGATGCATCGCCAATGTGGCATGTCTTTAAGAAGACCGTAGAAGAGTGCTGGACAGACTGTCTCAGGAGAAGGCTGAGGAGTCGGAAATCAGCCTGACAGGTTGCACTTACTCGTATCGGGTGCGTGTCTCGATTGGGTGGAAGAGCGGTGGCAGCTGCATGCTGACCCCACCACACGTTTCCAATCCAAGCCCATCTTCGGAGCCGGGCTTCTGCTGTGCTAAATTGAACTTGTGGTCTGTACAATACCCTAATACTAGCATATTTCATTTTGACATGATGTGATGGTTTGTAGCCAGGTCCGCAATCTGAAGCCATTCTCTTTCCCTGCCGGTGTCTACGCCACGCCGGGCAGCCACCTGCACGGGACGCGGCGCATGTATGCCAGGTACTCGATGTGAATGTCGTCTCTGACCTTCTGTCCTTGAACGTTATCCTTGTTCTTCAAGAACTGCGATTCTTCTAGCAATGCGCCTCTGTAGTACGTCCAGAATAGAGCCGACACCGCAGCCAGCACGCCGATAGATCTCGGAAGGCCGGGTATCCATCGCATATCTCCCAAACTTGCCTCGAAAGAGTCATGCAGGACAACAATCACTGTAGCGATCCAACCAAGCGCATACGAGACATAAGTCGGGTGCCGTACGTACGCAAACGGACCCGTAGAAACAACATGTGTGGGCGTGACGCGGCCGAAGATGACTGCGAATTTTCCTGGCCGTGTCGTTACTGCGGCCCAGGCAAACAGAGCCAGACTGGCTGAAAAGATGAGGCTGACCGGAAGAGCAATGTAGAACGGCGTTGGAGCTAACATGGGTGTTAAAGAGAGGGATATTGTCGTTGTAACGCAGGCCTTGAGTAACTGGTAATAGTTCCAGTAAACGAGACCGGAAAGGGGTCGTGGGAAGTGTATCATAACCGCATAGGACTGCTCGAGGAAGAATGCGACGAAGAGGACGCGCACGTAAGAAGACATTGTGCACACAAATTCGTGTGGAACAGAAGTTGTCGATCGAGTGTGTATGTTGGCGGACTGGTGGTGGCTTCTCTCCCTAAAACAGGCCAGACTGGTTAGCGCCTACTTGCCCCACTCATTTCACTATTCAGCATGCCAACACATTTCGATGCTTTGATTACCCCAAGCCCAAACTCGCAACGACTGCGAAGGATGCGCTCAGTTCAATTGTGTATTTCATCTCACGTTTGCTGTTGAAGCAAGGCTTCCAAAACAGAACCGATGATTACGATCGAACGTGCGAAATGTGGCAAAATGGAGGATGTAACAGTGTTAACCATAAAGTCGCAGCGCAAGATAATTACAGACGAGGTCTTTGAGGTCGATCGGCCGCTTCTGAGCAATGCGCAATGCCTCCTTATCGGTATCCTTCCCGCAGTCCAATTATGATACGAAGCACATCGTGCTGGCGGTTGTATAGGACGTTGTTAGGAAGGGCTCTTTCGTGTACGGCTGTCAGTATGGGAAGCCAGTGAGCCTTTCCAAGATTCATTTCGTCTCGTATGAGCAGAAGGCGGTATGGCATATGTACACAACTGCCTGGTTGTGTGTATATCGGCGGCGTCAGACCAACACAGTACACGGGTAATCCAATTACTTTCCTCTCCCACCTCCCCTCAAGATGTCGCCCTGCCACCAAGCCAGAACCCTCCCATCCAAAGTGCTCCCCAAAGCGGTTGTGAAAATGCTCTTAGCACCGCAGGCCCTGGACACGTGCCCGTTAGTCCCCATCCTACCCCAAACATCGCAGCTCCAGCCATGAACCTCGTGTCGATGTCCTTGATCGTCTTCGTTGGTAACGAGAACTTCTCGGCAAATGAAGGTGGGCTACTGAACCCTTTTCGCTGCATCTCGATGAGGTTGGGCAGCACGCCGAACAGTATGACGAAGGCGAGTGACGGATCCCAGTGTTGCATTACTGGAAAAGACAGGAATGAGGCTACCTTCGCAGAGTTCGACATCTGCGATACGTTCAATCCGAGTGCGAACAGAAGCCCGGAGAAGAATTGTGTCGCTTGTCGCGCAGCAGCATGGGCATTCTGAGATTGTTTCTCATTTGAGGACTCCGCGGAGACTGAACTCTCCACCAGCTTTGGGACCGTTCTTGCAGCACAGATGCTAACTGCAGCGAGTGCCACTAGGCGTGCGGTCGTAGTGGAAGATGGGTACACTGGTATGTAGCACGGAACGTCGCTTGGGCAGGCTTCTGTGTACAATGTAGGGTGGACGAGGTGATGCGTCAACATGGCTACTGGAAAGAAAGTGGCAACAGCGACAGTAGAGCGTCCGCTGAGCCGTGGAAGACCACACAGCATGTGACCAGAGGTACACCCATTTGACAACTTCATTTGTCAGTCACTTCCCAGATCAAAAACTCAACAGACACTCACCTTAGTCCCCAAGCCTATTAAAGCACCCATACTCATCGTTACCAAAGCCATCTGCAATGTCATCGGTACTGCCGGGTAGTTCGTGATCAATTGTGGTGCCATGACCTTCAGTGGCAAGTAGCTTGCGGCCATTCCCACAATGAAAGCCATCGTCTCTTTCGTTGGCGACTTGAGCAGTTGACGTAGTAGTCCCGACATTCCCAAAACGCTTCCATTGTGATAGAGAAGACTGCTGGTCGCTTGGTGCAGCAGTATCGCGCCGATGCTGGTTTCGACTGGCGTGAACATCCTCCTCTTTGTTGCTCTTGATCTCCTAAGCTGTCCTCATCTTTCTCCAGTGCCTGCAAATAAAGACGCACAGCAAGTCGTGTGTGGGAAAAGCAAATACTGCTTTGACCCACAAAAGCGAAAGCGACCTACTTGTGGCCCATCGTCCGTCGCAAATGACCAGCTGCCTAGACTCTACGGATAGTCTTCACCCGCACCTGGCGTATGCGATCAACATTCGCTTCAACGTCGCTTGGGAACGACTCGCCAATCACAGCATTTTCCTCCCTCATGGTCGGCGACTGGTCTGCGAGTAAGCAGGATTAGCCGGCTTTGGCTTCATCGAACAATCTCGTGAAGCCTAGAAGGCGTCGTGTTGGCTGAGGAGGTGTGTGCGCCGCTGGTGTCTAGCGCATGCTAAACGTGGTCCGCGCGTGTGGTGGCGGGTGGATCGGCAGCACAAACACATTGCGAAGGGAGGTTTAGACGGCGAGGCTGAAATTGTACAGGATGTACGAAGTAGCATGAAGTTGTTGATGATTGCAGACTGCGTTTCAGACGTGAACGGCTCGTACGATTGCAGCATTATCAGGGATGCGGCTCGCCGATTACGTAGAAGCGGTCGGCGACCAACCGACAAAGACAGCCCGAGAGCATGGTGTTGGTAAGAAGATTCCGGGCAAAATCAAAAAATTCAGAAAAGGCTGATTTGTGCCAAAATTGCCAAAGATGACCCCGGAGGCGTTCGGTGTCGTGCCTAGTTATCGATAGAACGAGTCCGCCGGGTCGATCTTCATTCAAAGCGGCCAATTCCTTGATTTCCACGACTCTATCATAACATCTCTAGCTGTCCCTTTCGACTGCCACTAGACCTGGCAAGCGTCAGGAAAAACTGCACGAGCTTTTCAAACGCCTCCGCCGTCTCCCTGCATTGCCCGCAATTCGCTCTCCCGGTCCGATTATCTTCCTCAGCTCAGCTCGCCGACCAAAAGCCTGTCGCTTCGGCGCCTCAATCTCGAAGGAATATGCATGCCAAGATCCCGTGAGACAGATCAAAATCCTCCGCCACTTCAACGGGCGTGCATAGAGTTCTCTTCGTTGCAGGATGAGACATCGGCGAGGATACAGCGAGGGAAAAGGTTCAGTCTGCCTCTCAGGCTACACATCACGAAGCTTGCACAACCACGAAACCATTCTCGACACTTACTAGTTAGTTCACCATCCAGGGCAGAGTCATTTCGAGAAGTCACACCGAGCCACGTGATTCACGCCCGGATCAAGCCTTTGACGTATACACGGGTCGCTTAACCAGTCGGACGAAAAACAAACTTTGTGATACTCACCGTAGGGCGGGCAACTTGACGCCGTCATTTGCGTGGCAGCGCATGGCAGTCTTCTGTTTCACTACATGTCCTCGAAGTTGTACGTCGCCGATCAACTCTACCACAGGTGCATTTCCATCTGGACTTGTCCAAGACCTGTGCGCGAAAAGAGTACGTGCCGTCCGCGCTTGGGGAGATGGCGGTTCGCGAAAGTCCAATGAAGACGATGGAGGAATCCAAATCATGCAAGTAAGACGAGAGATGCATGTTGGTAGGATGCACACTTGCACAGTCGGCGATTACAACTTTCGACAGCCCCCAACACGAGACAACTTTCCTGCCTATCTAGGAAAGCTTTGCGGAACGATTGCGAGCATCTTCGAGCTCAGCGTAACGAATTTGTCGGCGACCTCGAGGCACCTCGACAAGCATGTACCAATGCTACAACCTATGGGATTCGCGACGCCGTGTCGTTTCTTCTTCTTCGGGAAACTTGGCTTTGGACAGTCGAGAGATCCATTCTATCTTCCCATAGCAATGAGTAGCCACCAGGTGGTTCATACCCTGCATCTAAAGCAAAGCATGCGTATAGTTGACCTATCGTTCTCGCTAATTGAATAGTCGGCGACGCTGCAATCCACGGTCCTCCAACCTGATCCACGCATTCCTACTGTTGTAGGCATGTTGCGAAGTCTGCTGTACAATATTTGTCACCGCCCTCCTGCCGTCTTCGCGTGACGTAGTATAGGAGTTGCCGAAGCAGCCCTGGCGCCACTTTGTGACCATACAAGGGGCTCCGTGTATGGGAGGAATGACAGTCGGCGATGCTGCAATCTACGGTCTTCATGGCTCCTACTCTTTAAGGCAGGTATGTGAAGCGAGGTACGCGTATGTCTCGGACAGTGGCCCAAAGACTGGATGCAAAGTAAGTACTGCGCCGTAGACCAGCAGGGCCAAGAGCGGGTGGCAGCCATCGACAGGGTTGCGAAGACGTCGCCGACACTCATGATAGAAATCAACCGAAGGTACGTGAACTCGAAGAGGTCTAGTAGTGTCTTGTTACACATACGTGTCTCCGTGCAACGCATGAACAACAGCAAGGTCGGCGACCACAGTCATCGACAGTAGCAGAGTCGAGAATTTATTCCTTCTACATTGGGAATGTTGGTCAACGGCTTGTTCGAAACCTCGCCGATCATCGAGTCTCGTTCATGCGTTGCGAAGAATGCATGTGCATGTGTGTTGTTCCATACAAGCACCAGGAGGGCATGTTGCGAAAAATTGCCGGCCGGACAGCTTCGGGAATGTGCCAGGCCTTCTCACTATGCGCTCTGAATTTCATCTTGGTCTTGTGCGCAAGGATATTGTTACGATTTGATGCCTGACATGTGAGAGGTGGTTTGCAAGATTTGACTAGCATCTTCAACGTCTTTAACAACAGTGTAGGCACGGCTAGAAGACAACGGGAAGTCAACGCAGAGTCAATGCAAAGTCAACGCAAAGTCAATAGAAAGTCAATGCAAAGTCAACGGAAAGTCAACGCAAAGTCAACGGAAAGTCAACGCAAAGTCAGAAGGAAGTCAACGGAACGTCAACAGAAAGACAACGCTCCGAATCTACAGGTGCAATTGCAATGTCGAGACGCTCGTCTGCATCAATTACCATAGGTAACTCAGCGTCTCACGCCTGACAATTCCAGGGTAGCGACGTCTCTTTCTCACGCCCTCAAGAATCAAGTTAACAATGACCTTCATTGTATCATACATATGCAAGACTATACAGCTAACATCATGTAGAGGCACATTACTGTACTCAAGCACAAGGTCCGCAATCATTACTATCCTCTCCGTTTCCCTCAACATCTAGTAAAACCACGACCCAACAAACAACACCGTCGTATACGCCGTCAAAACGAAATACTGCAGCTCATGCAACACATTCCTCTTCTCCCACTTCAGCTTCCTCGAACTCTCCTTCGGGTACGCAATCCCCGTATCCTGGTCTCGGTCCAGCAACTCTTCACGATCCGGCATATTCGGCGGCCAAATCGCGTAATGCACCGGCGCCCAGCACGCACTCAGAGCGATGAGCCAGAGTAAGGGAGGCCAACATGCGTGCGTTAGCATGTAGAGCAGCGTCTGCTCGAGCGAGCCGCGGTTGATGATGATGCCGCGTGCTGTGGAGACTGATACGGCAGCGATGCAGAAGAGGATGTAGAAGATGTGCATAAATACTCCTGAGCCGAAGACAATGACGCGCAGGCGATGGGAGAGACTAGCGCGTAGGACAGGGTCGCGCTCATTGAGCTCAGATTGCTGGGAGCCTGACGACGAGAATGCAGCGGCTTTACCACCCAAAAAGCGAGGAAGGAAAAATGACCGGATGATGGTGATGGCGTGATAGGGAGCCATCCACATCATAGCGCCTGCGTCGCGCTGTCCGAGACGGTAGCCGGCTGGAAGGGTCATGACCCATTCGTTCATACGGTTGGCGGCCAGAGCGACAAAACATAGCCTTGCCAGCAAGCGCAGTTGATTATCGTTGGCGTAGGCGATCAAGGTCCCGCCGGTCATCAGGACGATTGGCATCGTGAGCAGGGATGCGGTCAAGAATATTGTGAAGAGCGAGGAGACGGTGTAGACGAAGCCTGACAGCCGTTGGAAGAGAGACATATGTTTCACTAGCGGGCCGAAGAGGCAGAAGTTCAGCTTCAGTGAGGTTTGAACAGTGCCGATGGTCTGGCAGGTCAGTGTTAGTATCATTGCCCACGAAAAGACGTGAGATGCTTACCCAGCGAGTGCGCTGCTTGATATGTCCGCTGAAAGATTCTGGTACGGTGCCATACTGAAGAGGCTCGTGAACATAGGCAGTTTTCCATCCAGCTCCAAGAAGCACACTCGAACAGCAAACATCTTCAGCTAGCGACCCGGTCGGGAACCCACCGATGCCATCGAGAGCAAGGCGTCGAATTGCATATCCTGAGCCGGTGCACCACGCAACGCCTGCTGCGTCCTTGACGGGTTCAGATATATGCACGAACGAGTCTAAGCTCTGCATAAGCGGATCATTCTTCGGCAAGTTGTAGAAGAGCTAGGATGTTTATCAGCAGGATCATACCAAGTTCCAAACGAGTATCTACCTGAGGTGGGCAAGCGAGAGCAAGCTGGGGTTCAATGACTAAGTGCGCGACGACGGCTCTGAGCCACTCGGGCTCTGGGATCATGTCTGCATCGAGAGCGGCGATGTAAGTTGACGCCCCTCCTGGCAACTCACTGACGAACTGCAGCCCGTGGTTCAAATTACCTGCCTTGAAATGATGCGACACGCCTTTGAGCTTGTGGCGAGCAGTGTAGTAGATGTTAGGGTACAGCAGCGACACGTCGTCTATAGCATCTTTCAGGCTTGCGTCAGCGCCATCGTCAAGCACGATGACACGAAAACTTTTCGAGGGCCAGTCAATGGCAGCAGCGGCGCGGACGGTGTCAGTAATGATTCTCACGTCTTCTTTGCAGCATGTGACGAATACATCGACCGATGGCGTGGTGTCACCGACAATGCGCAGTTTCTCACGTCGTCGGCCCTTGATGAGGAAAAGTTGCCAAAATTGATGGCACAGCATAGGGACTGTTCTTGATGTGAGTAAGCGCGACTGTTTTGACTGCATCGCCGACTTACACGCTACGCCCATTTCCACCGCAATGAATGCCCACGCCATTGCGAAAATCCTGTCCTGTACATGCTGAGCGGCGAGGGTGTACTTGATCCTGAAAGCGAAGTACACCCAGTATGAAGCGACGGCGATTAGTGAGAACAGTGGTGTGCATTTGTTGACCCGGCGTTTCCAAAGCGGAAGATGGTCAACGTCATCAGTGCCATGTACTCGCTCGACAAGGCAAACCGGATCAGCAGAAGGATCAGTGTATTTCTCTGATTTACCGCGGAGTGAGCTCGTGGTCTGTAGAGGGTTAGTATAAACTTAACGCAGTGGATTGAACCATGAGTCTCGAGCTTACCGTCGAGTAACGTTCGGAAAATTTACTGAACTTCTCAGTGCTCGTTGCGGGCGTCTGCTTCAAAGGAGTACCGTATACTGTTGTTGTTCCATAACGAGGGGTGAGGTTTCCGCAGTGGGCACAGTTGCTGGGAGACGGCTGACCATACGAGCTCGGACGTGAGTATGCTGGGCGAGGCAAATAAAGACCCAAGTTGATCACATCTTGGGCATTTACCATGGAAGAGGTCGAGCTGGTGGTCATTGTCTCCGATGTGCTCTGTGAAATAGGTCCAGGAAAGTCGAAGTGCCTTGGAGCCTCCATTGCGTGACGCAGTAGGATATGTGACTTGATAATGGCGTCCTTAGGGTCTTGTCCAGAGGTGGTCGCTAGGGTTTGTGGCGAGCTTGAATGTATTTAGGACGAAGTGTCGGCGTCCCATCTTTCTTGGTCCTGTACCTGGCTCCAGACACGCAACGCAATTGCGGTCATGTACGTTGCCCGGATTGATCCACAGCATCTGGCATATGGTATCGAAAACTACGCAGGCTCCCGACCTACATGAGTTGACCCACATATGTCCTGTCGTGGTTGAGACATCGCTATCGTAGGCGTCATTCGACCGTTCTGTCGCGGTGCCTAGGTAGTTGGAAGGTCTCGCGATAAGGGACATATTGCAGCATTGCGGCGATGATCGTCCATCTGTTACTGCTCAGCTTCCAGCTCATTCCCTGCTGCTGTAGATATCGGAGCTTACCAGGGGTGCTTCCATATCTGCATATCGTGCGGATATTGACAGTGCAGATAAACAAGCGCCTCTCAACAACAAAAGTTCTTGTGTCGAGACTTTTGCGTACTTAAGAGCTAATGTTGTACACCAGCGGTTTCTGTCTGGTAGTATGAGAGTGACGACAGACGATCGGATAACGCGCTGCACCCACAACTCCTTCAGCATTAGCAAGAGATAAGTGCCGATTTGAGAATCTGTACACCTTTGATAGCATGCTGTACTGGCGTATAGTAGCACGATAATGGACATCGTGTACATAGCTACACTGTACTTGGATGCTCCTGTATGCTGTGCATCGTCGGCCTGCAGGGATCGTCGAGTCCCATCGCATCTTGAGTACCCGCGTCACACGGCCACCCCCATGCCGGTGGATGGAGGTGGAGGGGACCCGACCTAGAAAAATATTCCACGGGATGAACTGATCCCATTGAAGTCAGTAGCGAGCGTTAGACTGAGATTAGTAACGAAGTAAGCGTAAAACATTATCAATGTGTTGCCAGACATCCTTTCGACACTCGGCTGGCCGCCACTTTCATTTGTTTTGGACGACGCTGGAGCATGCGGGCGTACAATTTTCCAGATGCACGAGAGGTGACCAAGTCGCAAGGACGTTATTCAGAAACGTGAGTTGTCCCATCCGGTGTATGGATAGGTTACAGCATTGCCGATCATGGAGATAAGAGCATTGAGCGGACTAGGAAGTGGGATGTGGCGGTCGTCCTAATAATGCACTCTAGCATTGGCAATGGACCAGTTTGCGTTGCGCCATACCTTCAGCCTCAAATGTAGTTATCGGCAACCGGAATGCTGTAAGCTGATATCGAAATACTCATTGTTTTCTGTACGTGTACATCTGCTGATTACAGTAGGTGGCTGCCTTAGCGCGGAAGTGTACCAAAATTGAAGTGTGACGATAGCGTGCAGCGAGTCCAAGCCGTTGCATTGCTGTTCGTGTGTACAAGAAGACCATGCAGGACGACGGCGCTTATCGTTCCTGGTGTACTTGGCGAGGTACCGGAATATGCACACGAAAGCCCTGAGGTGGTACTGAGGTGCTCTTCTCGAATCTCAAAGCCGCCATGCTGTCTGGTGCGGGAACTGCTGCCGACGATGATCGAAAAACGTAACGACTGACCATATCGCTCTTAGTTTCGAAAGGTGGTTTGGCCTCATTCTTTGCTCGCAGCGATGGTATCACAAATGCTTCTCAGTCTTCGTATGTTTGTGGTTTGGCTGTTATCAGTCTCTGTATGCGCGGTGCCAGACACGATGCTGTGTGGCCAATACGACCATGTTTCGGACGATTCGAACAGATATCGATGTATGTTACAGCGCAACTCCAATGCATTGCCGTCCTCTTTCTCTGCCCTCAGCGCGATTTCTGACTATTTCCAGTCAGCAACAATATTTGGGGTCGAGATGGAAGTGGCTCGTCCTGCATCGAAGTGACCAAAGGTGCAACCTCGTTCTCCACAAAATGGTTATGGAAAGCAAATGAGTCACTTGTCCATGCTTATCCCAACATCAACTTCAATCCCGTCCAGCAGAAACCCATCCAAGTTTCAGAACTAGCTGCGATTGACGTAAAAGTATCATGGTCAATGAAACCCACGACGAGCGTCTCCGCGATGCCATTCGATAAAGATGGTCTCGCCGTCGTCGGCGCGAAAGCCAACGTTGCCTTTGATGTTTTCTTCGATACCGAAGTCGAGAGGGCGGTCAATACCACAGCACCGCGCTATGAAGTCATGGTATGGATAGGCCAATATGGCTCTATCTTACCGATAGGCGGCTGGGGCTCGGAGGGGGCAGGCAAGCTACCAACGCAGAAGATTGGGAAGAACACCTTGTGAGTTCAGCCGAACGATCGCAGAAATGTCGTAGAAGCCGCCAGTAGTTGACTGACATCTTATCGCGCTCAGTACCCTTTATCAAGGACCCAACGACAATGGACAGCATGTCTTCTCGTGGGTTGCTGACTCGAATCTGACCAGTTTTGCCGGAGACATCTCTCCGCTTGTACGCTACCTCTCGCGACACGATTTGATCCTGGCGTCCAACTACGTAGGCGTCGTGCAGTTCGGTACGGAACAGAAGTTCTCGACGTCAAATGTGACATTCACGGTGCATAGCTTTGCTATGGATGCGAGACGAGGCATACCGAAGGAGGCCGCTGGTGCATCATTGGAGTTCTGCGGGTGGAGGATGACGCTCGTTTCGTTGCTTGTTGCTAGCATCGTATATGTGTAGATCTCTCTGGATGTACGAAGGGGCTCGTATCTATTGTTTCAACCTTCAGGACACACCAAACGCCATAGTTGGTGGCTAAAGGAAAATTCGATGAAGTTGTAGATAATGTCGGTGATGCATGGTCTTCCAATTGGTGTGACGCCGTGTCAGGTGCGGGGATAACTCACGTTAGAGCTCGCTTGTGGTTTCCTGCACACAATCGGCACTTCCGAGCAGTTTCTCCGACGCCCGCAGCCCGCATCAACTTCACAACCTCACCTTCAACAGCCGCCCACGGTCCGCTAAGAAGGTGCGTATCCGGCTCTGCTACCCCTCTGTCCCTCCGAAGAGTCGTCCACGAATTTTGCGAGCCTCACCACTGACCCGTCACCCACCACAGCTCTCACTACCAAGTCACCCATCTTCTCTACCGCAAATATGGATCAGGCCAAGTTGGCGCGTATGCAGGCGTCGGTGCGCATCGGTAAGTTCTTTGGAAATCAGGGGATGTCAGGCTTCTGGCAAAGTCCCTAGTGACAACATATATGCGATCAATTGGCTGACATCAATGTGAACAGGGTAAGCAGATATCTCCTTCTACAACCACGACCCCGCTATCGACCGCATCGATGTTCGAGACACAACATGGAAGACCACACTTGGCATAGAGCATCGATCATGAGAGAAGAGGAGAGGGTTTGTAGGACTCCAGGCTGACGTAACAATACAGAGGCAAGGGTACTCCGCGCAGGAAGGTGAAGAAGGTCCACAAGAGCTCCGGCACCGACGACAAGAAGTTGCAGACAGCGCTCAAGAAGCTCAACGTCCAGCCCATCCAGGCAATCGAGGAGGTCAACATGTTCAAGAGCGACGGCAACGTCATCCACTTCTCGGCACCGAAGGGTACGGCCCAATGCTACGATTTTCCCTAGGTCCTGTCACTAACACTACACGCGCAGTTCACGCCTCAGTACCATCAAACACCTTTGCCATCTACGGCAACGGCGAGGACAAGGAGCTCACCGAGCTTGTGCCCGGCATCCTCAACCAGCTCGGCCCCGACTCGCTCGCATCGCTGCGCAAACTCGCCGAGAGCTACCAGAGCATGCAGAAGGAGAAGGGCGAGGACGGCGATAAGAAGGATGACGACGATGAGGACGATGATGATATCCCAGATCTCGTTGAGGGTGACAACTTCGAGTCAAAGGCCGAGGTCGAGTAAGCACTGGGCAATACTAGGTGAAGAACCACGACATGATACAGTGGGGCAAATGCCAGGGGATGGCATGATGTGAAAGACGTTCATGCGATCAAGGGCCTCCAGGATGGTTTTACATACGGACACCGGACTGGCATTAGTGCTCGAAAAGAAATGGATTGAGAAATATCCAGAGTCTACAAATTGTGTCGCTTTCATGCCGTGTGATTACTTGTTGTTGTGTTCATGCATGGCAGCACAGTGACTCTCTGACTGAGGGCGGGAGAATATCATGGACGCTGAGCAACCCCGTGGCGTACTTTATTGCTAAGAATCTAAGATTGGGATCGTGGGCGGAAACAATCCGCGTGCCTTTAAATACACTGAACTGCGAGTGATTGGATGCCAGATTCATAAGCATGCGGAATCGATGTGATTGTCGCGGATCGCGGGTGCTAATGCGGGCCGGCATAAGCCTAGCCACAAAGAGACGAATCCATCACAAAACGCGCCCGTGTTGGCAACTTCCCTTAGACATAACGGACGAAGACAATTCCAGTAGGTTGTCAGCATAAGCATGCGCCGTAGATAGACTGTAGGAGCTGATACCGAAGCGCCCGCGGTCAGGCTGCATATATATATAGGTAGGAAGACTACGTTTCCTAGGTTTCAATACTCCAAGATCATCCAGATCGTCTCACATCTCGGGCCCCCATCGGAAGTTTCAAGGCTTTGAGTCGCGCCACAACTCTAAATATCCAGCGCGTCGCACCGTTGCACACGCACTTTCTTGTTGACAATCCTCTTCCCGTCCCTCCAAACCTCAGCCTGTGTATCCTCGCGTCCTTTTCAACCTCACTATGAGCACCGAAACCATCCTCATCCTCGGCGGATCCTACGCCGGCCTCAGCGCCGCCCATTGGGCATTGAAGCATGTCCTCCCACAACTGCCCAAGAAAGAAGGCGTCACCTACAATGTTACCGTGGTCAATCCTTCCAAGGACTTCTATTGGCGCTTCGCCGCACCGCGAGCGATCGTCTCGAAAGAAATGATGCCGTCCAGCAAGATCTTCTACCCAATTGAACCAGCGTTTACCTACGCTTTTCCGAAGTTCAAGTTCGTGCATGGCACAGCGACGCATGTGGACTCTGCTGGCATGACCGTCTCGGTTACTACCGTTGACGGCGAGCAGCAGTCGATTCCGTATGTTGCTCTCGTTATTGCTACGGGATGGACGTCGCCCAGCCCGCTTTTCACGCAAGCGACTGACCGCGAAGCACTCGAGCACGTCTACGACGCTTTCCAGGCTGGTTTGAAGTCTGCCAAATCAGTCATCATCGCTGGTGGCGGTCCCGTCGGAGTTGAGACTGCCGGTGAAGTCGCTGAGATTCTCAACGGCAAGCCGGGCTTCTTCCAATCAGCCCCCAAGAATCCCAATGCTAAGGTCACGCTTGTGTCTGGCGACAAGAAGCTCCTCCCAGTTCTTCGCGAAGCTATTAGCAAGGACGCCGAACAGTTCCTGAAGCGTATCGGATGTGATGTTGTGTTCAACACCAGAGTGGTCGGATCGTCCAAGGAGGGCTCCAAAACGAAGGTGGAGCTGTCGAATGGCGAGTTCCTGGAGGCGGACATCTACATCGACGCAACCGGCATGCGACCGAACACGAGTTTCCTACCCAAGGAGTGGCTCGACAATCGCAACAAGGTCGCCTGCAACCCGAACACGCTCCGTGTCGAGCACGCATCTGCCGGCCCGCGCGTCTATGTTGTGGGCGATGTAGGCTCATATACTAAGGGGGGTGTTATGGACCAGGCGAGTGCTATACCAGCAGCAATGACAAACCTGAGGACCGACCTAATCGCCCATTTGAATGGAAGCGCACCAGGCGGTGACCGGCACTACGAGCCAATCACCAAGGAGCAACAGGTCGTCCCTATTGGCACACAGAAGGGAGTTGGTGCTTTTGGCGGTATCAAGATGCCTAGCCAGATGGTGTGGATGATCAAGGGTAGGGACTACATGATCTCCATGTTGGCTCAGCCGACGCTGAGGGGCGATGGATTCAAGAAGGAGGGCAAGTGGGCACCACAGGCAGTCAGCAAGGTTGGACTGAGCGGTAATTGATCTGTTCAAAGGAGGAGGAGTATGTATGAGGGAATGATATTGTTTTTTTCTTATTCACGAGCGTTTGTAATACCCTTAGAGCGGTTGCGTTTGTTCACACATCGTAATATCATAGTACATAATGCCAATACATACACTACAGAGATGACTCGACGCGTACTTCTCATGTTACAATTCAATGCTTCCGCAAGCCCAGAAGAAATTACGTTTAGCACGAATGATCTCCATGCCCCACAATATATAACCTTAAACCCTTAGCGCGTCATGCTGCATGTCAAGCTCCAAAATTTACACCATCAACACCAAACAGCAAATACACACAACCTCCACCACAAAACGCGCCACCAAACTCCTCACACCCACCATGGCGACAACGACCCAATCCCGTCCCCAACCCCTAACCTTCCCCCGCCCAATCTTCGCCGCCGTCTCCCCACACCCCTTCCTCCAAGCACACCTCTCCGCCTCCAAGAACACCCCCCAACGCGCCAACGGCCGCGCCGCACACGAGTTCCGGCGCCCAGGCGTCAACAAGGGCAGCCTGACACACGCGAACGGCAGCGCAGTCGTGCGCCTAGGAAACACGAGCGTCGTGTGCGGCGTGCGGGCGGAGATTCTCAAGGAAGAGGATATATCAGGCACTTCGGACGCCGTCGTGCCTGTGGATCTGAACGACGCGCAAGAAGACACGGATGACAGCCATGAAATCGACACCCTGCGCCTCGTCGTGCCTAATGTTGAATTATCGACGGGTAGCACACCTTCACACATCCCCGGCAACGCGCCGTCGACGTTCCAACAGAGTCTGATCACGCGCATACGCTCGCTGTTTTTCTCCACGAACATCCTGCGCGCGTCGGACCTCCGCATTTTATACAAGCCATCTACGAACCCCGAAGACCCGGATGAAGAAGCAGAGACACAAGTAAAAGCCTACTGGGTCCTGTACATCGACGTCTTCTTCATCAGCGTAGACGGCAGCGCATTCGACGCGGCGTGGACCGGCATTCTCGCGGCTCTACTTGATACGAAATTGCCCCGCGCGTGGTATGACGAGGAATTCGAGGGCATACTGTGTTCCGACTCACCCGACGAAGCCACATCGCTCCAATTACGCAGCATACCGATACCGAGTACGTTTGCAGTGTTTGAGGGCAGGGACGAGGACGAGGCGAGGGACTGGGTGTTGAGTGATCCGGATGCGTTTGAGGAGGGGGTGTGCAGGGAGAGTGTGACGGTGGTGGTGGATGTGAAGGGGAGTGTGAGGAGGGTGGAGAAGAGTGGGGGTGGGGTTGTGGGGAGGGAGAGTATGGGTGGGTTGGTGAGGACGGCGGGGGAGAGGTGGAAGGAGGTTGAGGGAATATTGAGAGGGAAGGCTTGAAGAGCGTGGGAGAACAGACAGTACAAGACAAACTTGAAAGCTGTACCATGGCCAGAAGAGCGGCTTCGCGAGCAGAGCAGAAAAGGCTACACGACGCTTTGAGCGTATACCTAGTGCCTGAGCAGGAAGACGGCAATGTACGACAGCTGTACACACACAGTCACGCGAACGCAGTGAAGCAGCTTTGAAGATGGTATAACATTCCAACAAGAGATAAACTACAATATCCAGACCCAGACCCAACGGTCCACTCCCTCAACGCCAACCCAACCTATATAACTCCGCGTGTTGATGCTAGTATGCCTGCTGAAATGTAGCGAGAAAGAAGACGTTGCAAAATGATGACAAAAGGAAGAAATGGTGTAGACGCGATGCAAGCAACATCTTGCTGGTTCCTCCTACTCTCCAGACATCAGGCTCGTCCAGTACTTCGTATCCAACCATCGCACGTCCTCTCATATTCAAGTCGTTCGTAATCGTATCCAAAATGAGTATGCTCTCACATGACCATCTTCCTACTGCGCTGGATAAACGGCGAAGGCATCTCGTCGTCTCTCTCCGGGTCCCAGACCGCTGGCGGCGTAACACCCGCGCTCCTGCCCTTAACAGGACTCCTCCGGCCGGCATATCCAAAGCCCTTCTTGCCTTCGTCTTCGCTCATCGCTTCGACTGGCTTGCCTCGCGCTTGCGCCAATTCGACAAGTGACCGGCCCTGCACTCCCCCGTTGTTGCGCATAGCTTGGATGCGGAAGGCCTCGTTGCCACGCTTCGAAGGCAGACCGGCCATTGGTGCGGGTGCTGACTTGGCTGGGAGGCCAGTCTTGCGCGGCGATGTGGAGAGGACTTCTGCGGAGCGGGACTTCGGCCGTGTTGGTGATGTAGCGACGATAGGCACTACCGAAGTGGGACGGGGTTTGGTGCCCTTGGGTAGTAAGTTTGGTGTGCTGCCAAGACGCGTAGTAGGCTTCATGAGCGTGCGCTGAGCGTTTGCGAGGACCTTGAATGGGTCATCGCCGCCGCCGAGACGGCCTCCTGATGCGCTTCGTGCGCGCGTGGGTGACGGTAGGACTGGGTATGCATCGTCGTCTTCGAGATCTGCGTGCCATTCGTCCTCGCCTGGGAGTTCGGGCTCCCACTTCTTTGCGTTTTCCTTTGCGGCGGCGAAGATATTTGTGCGTGGCTGTGGGTTGCGGCGTGGTGATAGAGAAAGATGGCCGAGCGAAGCCGGTGCTGGGGATGCTTCCGCCATCTGGATGTCCATGGGAGACGCGGGTGCAGCAGCGCCGTAAGTTTGCGCACGTGTCAGCGAGTTGCGCGGTCGCCTGGCTGGCTTTGCCTTGAGTGGCTTCAGCTCCTTCACTGTGTCCTCGTTCGAGTCTTCAAGGGACAGAGAAGACATGTCCGTGCCACTGGCAAAGTCCGAGTTGGTGCCCAACGTGCTTACTGAGCCATTGATGATGGCCGTCTCTCCATCAGTAGGGAAGAGTACGCCTCCTAGTTCTGTCGCTGGCATCAAAGGCGTGTCCGACCGTGGAGCCAGCTTCGGCGATGTGCTGAGGCGGTTGGGGAACTTCTTCAGCGCCTGATCGATGCGCTCGTTGACCTCCTTCTCGAACCTGGTGTGTAGAATGGCGAGCTCCCGTTGTACTCGTTGCTCCGTCTGCAGCTTCACCTGTCGCTCGATTTCCAATTGTGCCTTCACCTCCCACTCTCTACGCAGTTGGTCGTCAAGCTCTTTGCGCAGACGTGTCATTGCCTCGCTCGCTTCCTTCTCTCGCTGCTCTGCCTTCAGCTTCAGGTCTCGTAGGTCCTGGCCCAGCTTGACGACTTCTTGCTCCTTGCGCATGAGCTTGACAATCGGCAGGTTGAGAAGTTGAGCAGTATCTGGTCGGTGTTCAGGGACGGTCTGCAAGCAGCTGGCGATGACCTTTCGCAGCTCTGCTGAGTAGCAGCTTGGTATATCTGGATACCGTCCGGACTTGATCTTCTGGATGAGGTCGAAGTGTGTCTTTGCGTTGAACGGCGGTGTCTTTGCGCACATCTCGTATATGATGCAGCCGAGGGCCCAGATGTCTGAGTGTGGGCCGTACTGTTCCGCCTTGCAGATCTCGGGAGACATGTAGAAGGGCGTGCCGACGTACGTGGACGCGAAGTCGTGAGACTGGAGGATCTTGGAGAGGCCGAAGTCGCCGAGCTTGACGCTGTTGTCGTCGCCGAGGAAGACTGTAGTGGTAAGCACGCAGGGTGGGAAGGAAGAGAGGAAAGGCTCACTGTTCTCGGGCTTCAGATCCCTATGGAGGATCATAGGTCTCTGGCGGTCACGGACAGGCTTCGCATTCGCGCCCAGTCCCATGACATTGCGACCAGCCGCCGGTGGGTCTTCTCCAAAGTGGCAGCGGTACAACGCACTGACGATTTGGCTGAAGATACTCCAGACGAACTCCTCCTCACACAGCTGGTTCTTGTTCTTCAGGTCGCGGATGACGCGCCCCAGGTCACCGTTGCCACAGTACTCCATGTACAGATGCAGATCCTGAGAGGCCTTGATGTGGTCGCGCTCGAAGTACGCGACGATGTTCGGGTGACGGAGCTCCTTGAGGATGGAGAGCTCGGCCTGGAGTTGTTCGCGTTCCTTGGCCGACATCTTCTGGTAGCTGATCTCCTTGCGGCAGAGAATCTATGGAACGATTAGCAGACACAATGCGCACAATTGCAGTCTACCTACATAGCCATCTGACTTGCGCTTGACCTTGCGAATGACTCCAAAAGAGCCATGTCCTATACACACATTCGCATTAGTATGCACGACCCGCATGACATGTGTAGCTCAATCGCGTACCAATCTTCTCCAGCACATCGTATCGCTCGTCCTCGGGCATGATTAAGGTATTGCTATTGTGCAGGAAACATACAAAAAAGGTATGCAAGAAGGGTAGAATGGTATGCTTTTGGGGAGATGGCTGCGGATTAGTGGGTGGTGATCATATGCAAGGCTTAGGTGGGATGAATCTAGTGTTTGGGGCGTGTTTGGCTACAGGCGTTGAACCAGCAACGAGCCGCCGCCACCATCACCGCCGAGTTGCCAGGGTCCAGCCTTATCGATTGCACGCCACCGTCATCATGTAGGAATGACTGAATAACTTTTTCTGGTCTTTCACTCTGCATTGTGTTTGTCATGGAAGTCAAAAAGAAGCACGAGATCGAGGCGGCACTGGCGACGGAGGCGCAGGCAATCAAATCGGGACAGCTCAAGGAAGAGAACCCGCTTGATCTGTCAGACGATTTCGCAGCATTCTGCCAAGCATGTCGTAGAGGAGACTTGAAGGTGTGCCAGGAGCTGATTACAGAGGGCGTCAACATCAATGCCAGGGACAGGTACGATTATACACCCCTCATTCTAGTAGGTCTTGTCTACCCTCACGGCCGGTTCACCACATACTGACCGCCGTGCATGAAGGCTAGTTTATGCGGGCACTACGAAGTAATACGCCTTCTTCTCGAGAATGGCGCCTTGTGCGAGCGCGACACGTTCCAGGGTGAGCGATGCTTATACAACGCCCTCAACGATCGGATACGCAACCTTCTCTTGTCCTACGACTATGCGAAGTCGACCAACCCATTGCAGCCGCTAGCTGCACACATCACCTCGCTCCTCACACGACCGACGCCGAAGACCGCCGACATCACCATCACTGCCTATGGCCAAGAGTTTGAGCTTCACAAGTTCATACTAGCGGCTCGCTCACCGTACTTTGCAAAGAAGCTGGCCGCTGCGCCATCGACGACTACATGGAAGCTGCCGAATAGTATACCGGCAGCATCGCTGGGCGTTGCATTGCAGTACCTGTACTTCCAGGAAGTTTCGGTGCGAAGAGCGCTCCTCGGGCTCAGCGACGAGCAAGAGTTGATCGTTCTCAACGGCATAGACAAGATTGGCAAGCAATTGGAGATTGAAAGGCTATTTGAAGACATCACCGAAGTTTCAGACAGGCGACTACTTCGGCAGCGAAGAGGTGAAGAGCTGGAACGAGGGCGCGATCAGCTAGACGGTTGGTTCAGGGACAATGTTTTGCGGCACAAAACCGTGGTGGACACCGACAAGGTGGACAACATACAATGGGATCGCGACAACTCGATTTTCGCGGACATCCTGCTACGTGCTGATGATGATGACGACGACGACGATCCGGAATCAGATCAGACGGACCGACCAGCTGGGCCGTCGGAGACCTCCACACCACCTG
>Ga0265780_10000375_pt1 | contig 71139 bp, 71 predicted proteins | sample P1T30metagenome_FD_192432 | JGI IMG/M metagenome (GOLD analysis project Ga0265780, IMG submission 192432) | Plant litter microbial communities from East Loma Ridge, Irvine, California - P1 T30 | ecosystem: Environmental > Terrestrial > Plant litter > Unclassified | place: USA: California...
GGGCTCGGCGCGGCAATCGCGGCGATGATCCCGGACTTTCCGCCGGCCGTGGTGCCGTGGTGGGCGGTGGCCTTGTCGGTACTGTTCTCGGGCAGCGTGGGCGTGGTGTTCGGGGTGGTGCCGGCCAGCCAGGCGGCAAGGCTGGATCCGATCGAGGCGCTGCGCTACGAGTGAGCCGGCGGCCTGCGCCGCCTGTGCACGCTTGCGTTGGCTCAAGCTTGCAGGCTTGAGCCAACGTAACATGGTCCGGTCGCCCGTCCTCACGCGCCCGGAGCCCGCATGCTTTCTAGACATTGCGCAGTGCTATTTTTCTGGATCCTGTCCCTGTTCCTGTCACTGGGCGGGCAGGCCTGCGCGCGCGACACCGGCACCGACCCGTCGGTCGTGATCGACCGCAGCATCCAGCACTACGTGGTCGAACCCAGCGGCGCCTACCGGCTGACGGTGGAGACGGCCAAGACCATCGTCGAGCAGCGCGCGGTGCAGGTCCACGGCCAGTACTATATTAGCTACAACAAGACGCTCGATGATGTGCTCTCGGTCGAGGCGTACACGCAAAAGCCGGACGGACGGCGCGTCCTTGTCCTGCCTGGCCAAGTGAAAGACCAGCAGGAAGCCGCCTCCCTCGATGCCCCGATGTTCCAGGACACGCGCCTCAAGATCGTGGTGTTCCCGGAAGTGGCCGTGGGCGACCAGCTGGTGGTGAAGTACGTGGTCAAACGCGCCACGCCGCTGTTCCCCGGCCAGTTCGAGGACCTCGCCTTCTCCCCGTTCCACGCCAACCGGAACACCCTGCTCATCTACGACATGCCGGCGGCGATGCCCTTGTATGCGGACGCGGTCGGCTTCACGCCGGTGCCGGTGCAGGCCCAGGATGCGCTGCCGCCCGGCGTGCGGCGCTATCAATGGCGCTACCTGAACGGCGACAACGAACGCATCGAAGCCGATTCGGTCAGCTACCTCGACTACGGCAAGCGGCTGGCGGTCTCGACCTTCGCCGACTATCCGGCCTTTGCGCGCGCCTTCCGCAGCGGCACGGGCGGCAAGTCGGCGCCCTCGCCCGCCATCGCGGCGCTGGCGCGCCAGCTCACGGCCGGGCTGCCGGACGCGCGCACGCGGGTGCTGGCGCTGTCCGACTGGGTGAGACGAAACATCCGCTATGTCGGCGTCTACGTCGGTCCCGGCGGCGTGGTGCCGCATCCGGCCATCACCGTGCTCGACAACCGCTATGGCGATTGCAAGGACCACGCCGTGCTGCTGGGCGCGATGCTGGCCGCGGTCGGCGTCGAGAGCACGGGCGCGCTGGTCAACAGCGGCAACGCCTACCAGTTGCCGGAAACGCCCACGCTGGGCGTCTTCAACCACATGATCACCTACGTGCCCAGCCTGGATCTCTACCTCGACCCGACCGCCGAGGCAACGGCGGCCGGCTACCTGCCCGCCGCCATCCTCGGCAAGCCGGCGCTGCTGCTGGCCACCGGCGGCTTCGCGATGACGCCGATCCTGCAGCCGGAAAAGAGCCGCACCACGGCCTGGTTCGACATCGGGCGCGACGGCCGCGGCCGTTTCAAGGTCAACAAGACGGCCAGCGGCGCCGGCGCCGAGCCCTGGCGCCAGACGGTGCGCGAGACGCGCCTGTCCGACCGCGAGCAATTCGTGCAGAGCATGCTGCAGGGCCTGGGCCGCCGCGGCCAGGGTGTGTTCGACGCCGGCCTGGTCGAAGGCAATGGCGACGACTACAGCGTGAGCTTTTCCGGCACCAGCGAGCATTTCCTCGACCTGCCGGGGCCGAGCGCGCTGGCCACCACCTACGATGCCTGGAGCGGCCTGGGCGACGCCGTGTTCACGCTGGCCCGCGAAAAGGAGCGGCGCCAGGCCTTCGTCTGCCCGGCCATCGACGCCGAAGACGAAACCGGCTTTCGCCTGCCCCGGGGCACGCGCGTGCTGGCACTGCCGAAATCGGCCAGCGTGATGGATGGCGGCCTGTATTACCGCGCCACCTATGCGCGCCAGGGCAACGCCATCGTCGTGAAACGCCGCCTGACCTTCCGCCACGGCCGCGCCACCTGCACGCCGGACGAGTACCGCGCGATGCAGCCGGCGCTGGAGCGCATCATGCGCGATTTGCGCAGCCAGATCGTGGTGAGCAGAAGTTAGCCGGGAGACCGTCGTCCTGGCGCAGGCAAGGACCCAAGTTGATTTTGCAACCGGGCCACCGCCTCATCCGTCAACTCGAAACGCAGATCGACCCGATCCCGTCCCGAGCGATAACCGCCCGGCCAGCGCGCCATCTCGATAAACCCGCAGCGCTCGAAAAAGCCGGCCGTATGCGGATGCGTATCGACCGTGACATAGCGCGGGCGCTGCCGACTGCCCGCCATGTGCAGCAGGCGGTAATTCAGGAGCGCCCGCCCGATGCCGGTGCCGTGGCGGTCGGCGCGCACCAGGCCGAACACCAGCGTGCCGAGGTTATAGAAATCGGACAGCTCGTAGCCGCCGAAGCCGACCAGCGCATCGCCGTCCAGTGCGACGAACAGCGGACCGTCGGGCTCGTCCAGGGCCGAGCGCAGCCAGGCTTCTTCGGACGCCGGGAAATGGTCGGGCACGTTGGTGCGGAAGGCGGCCAGCACGGCCTTGCGGTCCTGCAGGCGGTAGCGGCGGATGCGCAGTGTCATGTGTTTATGGAACGTATGATAAATGTCGATTACATGCCGGCATCGTACGCGAAAATAAAAACCGAAATGATTAGGCGAATCGGCGGAACCCATGTATATTCCATCTCGCACTACATCAAGTCGTCGTCATTGTTGGTCTCTTGCCTGTCTTGCCCTTCCGGGCATTCCCGTTTGATCCCCTCGGTTACATGTCTCTTGGTCGTATCGTGCGTCCTGGGCGCTTTCGCCCGCAACAAACATCAAAAGGTATGTAAATCATGGCAACTCAAACCGGCACCGTGAAATGGTTCAACGACGCAAAAGGCTTCGGCTTCATCGCCCCTGACGCAGGCGGCGAAGACCTGTTCGCGCACTTCAAGGATATCCAGTCGGACGGCTTCAAGAGCCTGACCGAAAACCAGCGCGTCTCGTTCGAGCGTTCGCCGAGCCCGAAGGGCGAAAAGGCGAGCAACATTCGCGCAATCTGACCGTCTTCACATACGGACCGCACCACGCAGATAGCATGGGCGTTCCCGGTATGAAGTAAAAAAGCCCGCTTTATCGCGGGCTTTTTTTCGTCCAGCGCATGCAAACAACGGTGTGGACATGCGCACAACAGAATGTGCTCCTTGTCCACTGTCGTGATGACCGTTACATTATGGCCATGCAACCCGACGAAACCATCAGCGTGGAAGACGCCGTGCAGGTGCTGGCCATGGCCGGCGACCTCAGCATGGGCCTGCCGTCCGACCACTCGATCCGCACGGCGCGGCTGGCCGCGCGCCTGGCCGAGGAAAACGGCGACGGCGCTGACGCCTGCACCGGCACGCGCCTGGTCGCGCTGCTGCGCTGGTCGGGCAGCACGGCGACGGCGCCCGGCTTCGCCAACCTGATCGGCGACGACGTCGCCGGACGCCATGCGATGGTCACGCGCACCCTGCCCGGCAACCCGAACCTGACCTTGCCCAACGTGCTGCCGCTGGCGCAGATGCAATGCGAGGTGGCGGGTGACATCGCCGCCCTGCTCGGCCTGGCGCCGGAGGTCGAGGACAGCCTGCGCCACCTGTTCGGCAGTCCGCAGCGCGGCGACATGCAGGATGTCATGTTCTCGCCGAACATCCCGCGCTCGGTGTTCTACGTGCGTCTGGCCGGCGACCTCGAGGTGCTGGCGCCGGCCCACGGTACCCAGGGTGCGCTGCGCGTGGTCCTGGAGCGCGCCGGCGTGAAGTACCCGGCCATGCTGGTGCAGCGCCTGGTACCGCATGCGCAAGCCTGGCTCGACGCGCTCGAGGAACCATCGTGCGCGGCCGACTACGCGGGCCACGACCGCCGCGTGCCGCTGAGCCTGGTGGCCGACGTGATCGAACTCAAGCTGCCCTGGCTGGCCGGCTACTCGCGCCGCGTGGCGGAACTGGTAAAACGCAGCGCGGCGCTGGCAGGCATGCTGGCGCTGGAAGAAAAGCCGCTGGTGCGCGCGGCGCTGCTGCACGGCATCGGCCGGGTGACGGTGCCGAACGCCGTGTGGACGCGCACTGGCAAGCTGGAACCCGCCGATTGGGACAAGGTGAGAAAGGTGCCGTTCTGGACCGCGCGCGCGGGCACCCAAGTGCCGGCGATCGCGCTCGATGCCGCACTCGGTTCATTGGCGTACGAGCGCCTGGACGGCAGCGGCTACTACCGCAAGCTGCGCGGCGATGCCCTCGGCATGCAGGAACGCCTGCTGGCGGCGGCGGCCGCCTTCACCGCCCTGCGCTCGGCCCGCCCCTGGCGCCACGCCCACGGCGAACCGGCCGCCGCGACCCTGATGACAGCCCAGGCCGCCGCCGGCCGCTTCGACCGTCACGCGGTGCAGGCGGTCATCGAGGCGGCGCACTCGATGGCGCCGAAGAATGGGCAAGCCAGGCCGCTGCGCGATCCGCTGCTGTCGGAACGGGAAATCGAAGTGCTGCGCCACGTTAGCCTGGGCGAAACCAGCCGCGAGGCGGCGCGCGCGCTGAAGATCAGCCCGGCGAGCGTGCGGGCGCACGTCGACAGCATCTTCGAAAAGCTGGCGTCGCACTCGCGGCCGGCGATGACGCTCAAGGCGCTGGCGCGCGGGCTGATCTAGGCCGTCAAACCTGTTTCGCCTTGCGACGCAAGGTGGCCAGGCCCGCCAGCCCCAAGCCCAGCAATGCCACCGACCCCGGTTCCGGAACCTTGGCGGCGACCGGCGTAGCGCTCACAGTCCCGACTTTGATCCCCTCGCTGTTGTCGGTCAGCGCAATATTCCGGAAAAATATGGAATTGACGGCCGCGTACTTGCTGCCGCTCCAGAGTTCCATGCCCAAGTTGGTCGCCGTGCCGGCGAACGTGTAGCTCACGTGGATCCAGTCGGCGGCGTCGGCGAAGTTCGCAATGCCACCGAACTTGGTGTCGGAAAGGATCCAGTGCGATGACTGGGGCGTCCCACCGCTGGCGTAAACAAAAGCGCCGGAATCGGAGGCATAGCCGCTCGTCGTCATGAAATCGAAGGACACCGTGAAACTGTTGTTGGCAGAACTGAAGACGTTCGGTGTCAGCACATCGGGACTGGTGGAAAAACCCGAGAACGTCAAGGCCTTGCCGCCATCCGGCGCAGTCACGATGGCGGCCTTCGCCGTGGCTTTCCATTGCGACAGATCGTTCTGCAAGCTGTCTTGGAACAGGATGGTGGCCCCGGCATTGGCATAGGCAATGGAAGCAATACAAGCCGCCAATGCCGAGACGACGGATTTGATTTTCATTATTGTCACTTTCAAGATCGTGTTTGCGATACTTTCATCAAAGCAAATATCATTCCACCAAGCAAAAACAATGAGTTAAATCAATATCCAATTCCATCTGTAAACTTTATCGACAAGTTTTCAGTCGGTATGCAACTGCATCGTCGCCGCATTCATCTTGCCCTCGCACACCATCGGAATAATGCGCAGCGACTTGTCGATGGCTTCCTCGATCAAGGTCTGCTCTTCGCGGCGCGGGCGATGCAGCACGAAGTCGGCGACGGCCTGTTGCAGGCCCAGCGTGCGCGGGTGGCCGATGCCCAGGCGCAGGCGCCAGTAATCCTGGGTGCCAAGGGCGGAGGTAATGTCTTTCAAGCCATTGTGGCCGCCCGAGGAGCCACCGCGCTTGAGCTTGGCCGCGCCGGGCGGCAAGTCGAGTTCGTCGTGCACGACCAGGATTTCTTCCGGCGCGATCTTGAAAAAGCGCGCCAGCGCGCCGACCGACTGGCCGGAGCGGTTCATGAAGGTCAGCGGCTCCAGCAGCCAAACGTCGTGGCCGCCGATCGAGGTCTTGGCGACCATGGCGCTGAAGCGCGATTCGCGCTGCAGGTGGCAACCCGGCAGCGAATTGGCGAGATTATCGACCAGCCAGAAGCCGGCGTTGTGGCGGGTTTGTTCGTATTCCGGGCCGGGGTTGCCGAGGCCGATGATCAGGCGGATGTGCATAAAACGGTCAAGTTCGCGTAAAACTCGATTATCGCGGAAAACGACCCATGACGAGGCAACAAAAAACCCGCCGGACGCGAGTCGCAGCGGGTTTTCGTTGCAGCGCCCGATGGACCGGGCGGCTGGCGGCAGGAATTACTCTGCAGCGGCTTCAGCCGAAGCGGCACCACGCGGCACCGACGAGGTGGCGATGGTCTGGTCTTGGCCGTGGGCAACCACGGTCACGCCTTCCGGCAGGGTCAGGTCGGACACGTGGATCGATGCACCGGTTTCCAGCTTGCTCAGGTCGACGGTGATGAATTCCGGCAGTTGGCCCGGCAGGCAGGACACTTCCAGTTCGTTCAGCACGTGCGACACGATGGCGCCGCCCAGCTTGACTGCCGGCGAGACGTCGGCGTTCACGAAGTGCAGAGCGACCTTGGTGTGGATTTTCTGTGCAGCGTCAACGCGCTGGAAGTCGACGTGCAGGACCAGTTGCTTGTATGCGTGCATCTGGAAGTCACGCAGCAGGACTTGCTGGGTTTGACCGTCGATTTCCAGGTCCAGTACGGAACCGTGGAATGCTTCTTTCTTGAGCGCGTGCCAGAGGGCGTTGCCGTCGACGGCGATCAGTGCCGGTGCAGCGGCGCCACCGTAGATGATGCCAGGGGTCTGGCCAGCTTTACGCAGGCGGCGGCTCGCTCCGGTCCCCTGCAGTTCGCGGGCAAATGCAACTACTTTCATGTGAAACTCCGTGTAATAAAGGGTCCGAATGCCGGTTGATTCCGGCCCGTAACCCGGTTGTGAAAACCCCCGCGACCAGGGGCTTTCGAAGAATGAGCACTTAATGCATTCATTACGCGCTCAAGAATTCATGTGCGTCGTTCCTGGCACTGCCAGAAACGACTCCCTGCGAAGGCGCAAAAAGCGCCATTGGCGCTTTTTCCCCAAGTTTGATGCGCTATCGAAACGCTTGCAGAACTTGGATCCCTGCCTGCGCAGGGACGACGTTGAAACTGTTACCGGTAAAGCTATCTATTACTCAGTCGACGAACAGCGAAATGACCGAATCACCCTTCACGATGCGCTTGAAGGTCTCGGCCAGCAGCGGTGCGCAGGAAATCTGGCGGATCTTGCTGCAAGCCTGGCCGGCGGCGCTCAGCGGAATCGTGTCGGTCACGACCAGCTCGTCCAGCGGCGAGTTGGTGATGCGGTCGATCGCCGGGCCGGACAGCACCGGGTGGGTGCAATACGCTACGACTTTCTTGGCGCCACGCTCTTTCAGGACTTCGGCGGCCTTGGTCAGCGTACCCGCGGTGTCGACCATGTCGTCCATGATCACGCAGTTGCGGCCTTCCACTTCGCCGATGATGTTCATGACTTCCGACACGTTCGCCTTCGGGCGGCGCTTGTCGATGATCGCCAGGTCGCAGCCGAGGCGCTTGGCCAGTGCACGCGCACGCACCACGCCGCCGACGTCCGGCGACACGACCAGCAGGTCGTCGTAGTTCTTGCGCTGCAGGTCGCCCAGCAACAGCGGCGATGCGTAGATGTTGTCGACCGGGATGTCGAAGAAGCCCTGGATCTGGTCCGCGTGCAGGTCCATGATCAGGACGCGCTCGACGCCGGCTTCTTCCAGCATGTTGGCGACGACCTTGGCCGAGATCGCGACGCGCGCCGAGCGCGGGCGGCGGTCCTGGCGGGCATAGCCGAAGTAGGGAATCGCCGCGGTGATGCGGCCTGCCGATGCGCGCTTGAGAGCGTCGACCATCAGCATGATTTCCATCAGGGAGTCATTGGTGGGAGCGCAGGTCGACTGCAAGACGAAAACGTCCTTGCCACGAACGTTCTCATTGATTTCGACCATGACTTCGCCGTCGGAGAACTTCGAGACCACGGCCTTACCGAGAGGAATACCGAGGCTTTTTGCGACCCCTTCTGCTAGCGCCGGATTGGCATTGCCGGTAAAAACCATCAGGTTTTCATAAGCCATGGGGAGTCCCAGAAGAGTAAGCGTTGAAAAGAACTGGATAAGCAGTTAATACAAGATGATTAACGCTTGAGCTACAAAAAAAATGGGCCGCTCGAGGCGGCTCCACTTGTATTGCCTGCTGGAGCACGAGTCATCAACAGGTCAGGCAATGAAAACTTTGGCAGGGGAACAAGGATTCGAACCTTGGTATGCCGGAATCAAAATCCGGTGCCTTAACCAGCTTGGCGATTCCCCTACGCTGAAACTTGCTACTTTTTATCACCGCTTCGATTATTGCGTCGTTGCGTTGATAAACAGCATTTTATTCTACAACTCGTTGATTTGCAAGAGCGATTTCATCGGATGTCTCGTCAGCGCTTTTGCTTTCCACGCTTTCCACTTTACCGGTACTGTATTAAGCACCTGCTCGGCTTCTTGCTCGTTGGAAAACGCGCAAAACACACACGCTCCGGAACCAGTCATCCTGGCCGCGCCGTGGTCACTCAACCATTCGACCGCCTCGGCTACCGGCGGGAACAGGCGGGTCGCCACGTCCTGCAAATCATTTTTCCCGAAGCCAATCAACCCGTTTGGATTTTCATGTCGTCTGGAAAAGTCCGATATTGTGATGGCTTTTGTGTTTCTTGTCAAATCCTGCGCAGTAAAAATTGCGGCGGTCGGTACCGAGACGCCCGGCTCGATCACCACGTACCAGCAATCCGGCCCGTCCACGGCCTGCAGCGCCTCCCCTACCCCTTCGGCAAACGCGGTCTCGCCGAACAGGAAGAAGGGAATGTCGGCGCCCAGCGGCAAGCCCAGTGCCATCAGTTCCTGGTCGCCGAGTCCGGCCCGCCACAGGTGGTTGGCCGCCATCAGCGCGGTGGCGGCGTCCGACGAGCCGCCGCCCAGGCCGCCGCCCATCGGCAGGCGCTTTTCCACGGCGACGTCGATGCCGGGAGGAAGCCGTCCATGGCGGCGCTGGTATTCGGCCTGCAGCGCGCGCAGCGCACGCACGATCAGGTCCTGCTCGGCCGGCACGCCGGGCACGTCGTTGGTGCGGACGATCTGCCGGTCCGCGCGCAGGTCGAAGTGCAGGGTGTCGCTCTTGTCGATCAGCTGGAACACCGATTGCAGCAGGTGGTAGCCGTCCGGGCGGCGGCCGGTCACGTGCAGGAACAGGTTCAGCTTGGCGGGGGCCGGGCAATCGTGCAATGAAGTCGCTGCCATCTCAGCCTGCCGGTTTGATCGAGATGTTCAGCTGCAGTTCGCCGCTGGTGGCGCTGGCGCTGCGCTCGGCGCGGATGCGGCGCGGCATCGGCGCGGCCGCATTGTCCTGCCACTCCATGAAGCGCAGGCGCCAGCCGTCGCCGGTGACGACTTCGCTCCTGGCCGGCGAGGCCGTGAAGCGCTGGCCGTTCGCATCCGTCGCGTAACCCTGCATCCAGTCGCGCAGGCCGTTCACCGGCAGCGCGTAGCCCAGCGTCTGCACGGTCAGGCTGTCGATGTCGCCGGCCGTGCGCTTGTCGCCATTCGAGCGGGTCAGCGTCGCCGATTGCGGCGTGACCTGGATCGTGGCCAGGGTCGTGTTCAACCCGCCGAGGATCGTCACGTCGATGTTGCCCGGACGCTGGCTCCAGTCGTAGCGCACGGTGTCGTTGTGCTGTTCCCCGCCCCGGAAGTAGGTCACCGACAGCGAGCCGGTGAAATCGACGGTGTCGCGGTAGGGCGCCACCGCTGCGTTGGCATTGGCTACATTGTTCGGCAGGTTGGCTTGGCTGGTGGCGCAGCCGGCCAGCACGGCGGCAAGCGCCAGGGCTGGAAGGAGACGGAATGAACGTTGGATCATGGTGGATTCAAAATGAAAGAGCCGGTGACGCGCACCGGCTCATGAAATATTATTTCGGCACAGGCTACTTGATGAAAGATTATTTCACAAGCTTTGACCCAGGCGCGCGAGCGTGCTCTTCAGCGCATCGTTCTTCGGATCCTTGGCACGGGCTTCGCGCCACAGCTTGCGGGCATCGTCCTGCTTGCCCTGCTTCCACAGCACTTCACCCAGGTGCACGGCGATCTCGGCGTCGCTGCGCAATTGATAGGCCTTGCGCAGCGATGCCTCGGCCTGATCAAGGTTACCCATGCGATATTGCACCCAGCCCATGCTGTCCATGATGAAGGGATCGTCCGGCGCCATCTTGAGTGCCTTGCCGATGAGTTCGTAGGCTTCCTGCAGACGCACGTTGCGGTCCGCCAGCGAATAGCCGAGGGCGTTGTAGGCGTGATGATTCTCCGGCGCCTTGGCGATTACCTGGCGCAGCGATTTTTCCATCACGTCGACCTTGCCCTGCTTTTCGGCCATCAGCGCGAAGTCGTACAGCAGGTCCATATTGTCCGGGAAGCGTTTGGTCGCATCCTGCATCAGCTTGAAGGCGTCCTGCTCCTTGCCGGCGTCGCGCAGGATCTGGGCCTCGACCAGCGTGATCTGCGCCTGCTCGTCCTTGTCCTCGGATTTCAGGGTGGCCAACTGCTTGCGCGCGCCGGCCAGGTCGCCGCCCTTGGCCATCAGCTGGGCGCGCCGCAACGCCACGCTCAGCTGGACTTTCGGGTCGGGGCTGTCCATGCGGTCGAGCCAGTCGGTGGCCGCCTTCAGGTCGCCGCGGTCCTCGGCCAGCTGGGACAGGGTCAGGATCGCGCGCGATGGGTCGCGCTCGTCTTCGGGGCTCTTGTCCATGACCTCGACAAAGCGCGTGAAATACCCTTCGGCGCCCGGAGAATCGTTCATCTGCATCGACAGCACGCCGAGCGCATACAGGGTGCCCGGGTTGTCGGGCTGGGCCTTGTCCAGCACCTGGAATTCGCGGCGCGCGGCCTCGAACTGCTTGTTGTTGACCAGCAGGCGCGCATAGGCGGCGCGCACTTCCTTCGCCTGCGGATGGGCGGCCAGGAAGTCCTGCAGGATTTTGGTGACGCGTGCCTCGTCCTCCGTCACTTGCGCCAGCGTCAGCACGGCGATCTCGGAATCCGGCTTGATCTTCAAGGCGGCTTGCGCTTCGCGCACGGCATCCTGCTTGGCGCCGCGCGCCAGCGCGGTCTGGGCCAGCACCACGTGGGTTTCCATCATGTTGCCGTAGGGCGCGACCAGGCGTTCGATCATGGCGATGGCCGCGTCCTTGTCCTTGGCGCGCAGCAGCAGTTGCTGCATCTGGAACATCACCAGGCCACGGGCGCCCGGCGTGGCGTCGGCCAGGCGCTGGGTCAGCAATTTTTCTGCTTCGGGGAGGTTGTCGGCGAGGATGACCAGCCCCAGATAGTACTGGTTGGCCTCATCGGAATTCGGGGAATATTCGCGCCACAGCTTGACGGCGGCGAGCGCATCGTCGGCTTGCTTGGCGGACAGCGCCATTTCGGCGGCGCGCTTGGCCAGGCGCGGGTCCTTGGTCTGCTGGGCCAGGCTCAGCATGGTGAGATACGGGCCTTGCCAGTCGCCGTTCTTGAATGCCATCTCGGCCTTCAGCAGCTGCTGCATCATGGCCGGGGTCATGGCCACGTTGGGCAGCTTTTCCTCGGCCGCGGGCGCTTCCTGTTCCGGCTGTTCACCGGCGGCCGCTTGACGCTGGGCCTCGGCGGCGGCCAGCGGCTGGTCGGCAGGCGTATCCGTTCCCTGCTGCTTGGGCGCCACAGCACATGCCGACAGCAATACTGAGAGTACCCCTGAGAGAGTTACAATGGCGAAAGCGTTTTTCAAGGCAAGTCCCGCATCAAAGAGATGGTCCGATTCTACGCTGAACGCTAATCGCGCGTGCGCCGCCGCAACACGAATTTACATTCTTTCCATTTTTCATGCCTGAACTCCCGGAAGTCGAAGTCACCCGGCGCGGTGTCGCGCCGCATCTGGAAGACCGCATCGTCGAACACGTCGAACTGCGCCGCGAAGGCCTGCGCTGGCCCTTCCCCCCGAACCTGCCGGAACTGCTGAAGGGCCGGCGCATCCTGTCGACCGGCCGCCGCGGCAAATACCTGCTCATCCACTTCGAGCACGGCACGCTGATCGTACACCTCGGCATGTCCGGCCATTTGCGCGTGCTGCCGGAAGGGACGGAATTGAAGAAGCACGACCATTTCGACCTGGTCGTGAATGAGATCAATGCGGGTCCGGAAGGCCGGCGCGTCCTGCGCCTGCACGATCCGCGCCGCTTCGGCGCCGTGCTCTGGCATCCCCACGACGACGGCGAACTCGAGCAGCACATCCTGTTGCGCGGCCTCGGCGTCGAACCTTTGAGCGACGCCTTTTCCGGCGCCCTGCTGCACCGCGAAACCCGCAAGCGCAGCGCGCCGATCAAGCAGGTGCTGCTGGCCGGCGACATCGTGGTCGGCGTCGGCAACATCTACGCCTGCGAAAGCCTGTTCCGCGCCGGCATCAGCCCGAAGACGCCGGCCTCGCGCATCAGCCGCGCCCGCTACGACAAGCTGGCCGAAGCCATCCGCGACATCCTGGCGGCCGCCATCGTGCAGGGCGGCAGCACGCTGCGTGACTTTATTGCTGTAAATGGACAATCTGGATATTTCCAGCAGACATATTTCGTCTATGATCGTGCAGGAGTGCCTTGCCGCAACTGTGGTACGCCGGTCCGCCAGATCAAGCAGGGCCAGCGTTCCACGTTCTATTGCGCGATCTGCCAGCGGTAGGGTCCAGAGAGAGAATACGGACCGACGACAAAGATCATGCAAGATCTACAACACTACGGCGCCTGGCGCGAACGCGTGGCCGCGGCCCTGGAACAGTACCGCATGTGGGTGCAAGCGGCCGAACTGCTCGATGGCGCCGCCGAGCAGCGCCTGTCCCACGCGTTGGCGCGGGTGCGCGACGACCGCCTGTCGGTCGCCTTCGTGGCCGAGTTCTCGCGCGGGAAGTCCGAGCTGATCAACGCCATCTTCTTTGCCGACTACGGCCAGCGCATCCTGCCGTCCAGCCCGGGCCGCACCACCATGTGCCCGACCGAGCTGGCCTACGACGCCGCCCTGCCCCCCTGCATCCGCCTGCTGCCGATCGAGACCCGCGCGCGCCACCTGGCGACCGGCGACTACCGCGACGATCCGGCTGCCTGGACCGTGCTGCCGCTCGAACTCGATGCGCCCGAGCGCATGATCGAGACTTTCACGCAGGTGAGCCTGACGCGCCGCGTGCCGAAGGAGGAAGCGGAAAGCTACGGCCTGTACGATGCCGCCGACCCCGACCTGGCCGCGACCATCGGCGCCGACGGCCTGGTCGAGATCCCGCGCTGGCGCCACGCGCTGATCAACTTCCCGCATCCGCTCCTGAAGCAGGGCCTGGTGATCCTCGACACGCCCGGCCTGAACGCGATCGGCACCGAACCGGAACTGACGCTGAACCTGATCCCGAACGCGCACGCGGTGCTGTTCATCCTGGCCGCCGAGACCGGCGTGACCCGCAGCGACATCGACGTCTGGCGCACCCACATCGCGACAAGCTCGGGCAGCAACGCCGGCCGCATGGTGGTGCTGAACAAGATCGACGCGATGTGGGACGAGCTCAAGTCCAGCCAGGACAACGACGCCGCCATCGCGCGCCAGCAGCACAGCGTGGCCCAGCTGCTGGGCGTCGGCGCCGAGCAGGTGTTCCCGGTCTCGGCGCAGAAGGCGCTGGTCGGCAAGATCAACGGCGACATGGCGCTGTTCGAGAAGAGCCGCCTGGGCCTGCTGGAATCGGCGCTGTTCAACGAATTGATCCCGGCGCGCCAGGACATCCTGCGCGGCCAGCTGCGCCAGGACCTCGATGCGCTGGTGACCGGCCAGCAGGCCTTGCTGGGCACGCGCATCCGCGACCTGGTCGAGCAGATGCAGGAGCTGCAAAGCCTGCGCGGCAAGAACCAGGGCGTGATCGCCCACATGATGCGGCGCGTCGAGATGGAAAAGAAGGAATTCGATGCCAGCCTGTTCAAGCTGCAGGGCACGCGCGCCGTGTTCACCACGCTGTCGACGGAGCTGTACAGCAGCATCGGCATGGACGTGGTGCAGCGCCAGGTCGACACCGTGCGCACGGCGATGCAGGCGGCGCGCTTCGGCACCGGCACCCGGCCGCCGGTGCGCGCCTTTTTCGAGGAAGCGCGCGCCAGCCTGGACGCCTCGGCCGTCAAGATCGGCGAGATCAACGCCATGATGGACTCGATGTACCGCCGCTTCTCGGCCGAGCATGGCCTCAGCATGGCGGTGCCGATGCGCCTGTCGCTGGAGCGCTACCGCGACGAGATCGACGCCATCGAAACGATTTATATCAAACAGTTCGGCACCGCGACCCTGCTCATCACCAGCCGCGGCACCCTGCTCGAGCGCTTCTTCGACACGATCGCCTCGCGCGTCACACACAGCTTCCGCGCGGCGAATGCCGACGTCGAAGCCTGGCTGAAGGTGATCATGGCGCCGCTGGAAGCGCAGATCCGCCAGCACCGCGAACAGCTGCGCGGCCGGCAGGTCTCGATCCAGCGCATCGCGGACGCCACCGACACCCTGGAACAGAAGATCGCCGCCTTCGACGCCGCCCGGCAGGACCTCGAGAAGGTCAAGGGCCGCCTGGCGGGGCTGTCCGGCGCCGTCACGCGCGCGCTGGACGCCGACCTCCCCCAACTGGAAGCTGCATGAAACGCCTCACGGAATTCAATATCTCGGAACTGGAAGACCCCAGCTTTTCGCGCGCCGTCATCGACTGGCAGAAGCAGCACGGGCGCCACGCCCTGCCCTGGCAGAACACGCGCGACGCCTACCGCATCTGGCTCTCCGAGATCATGCTGCAGCAGACGCAAGTCACCGCGGTGCTCGGCTATTACGCGCGCTTCCTGGAGCGCTTCCCGACCGTGGCATCCCTGGCCGAGGCGCCGCTGGAAGACGTGATGGCGCACTGGAGCGGCCTCGGTTACTACACCCGCGCGCGCAACCTGCATGCCTGCGCCAGGCGCGTGGTCGAACAGTACGGCGGGACTTTCCCGTCCGATCCGGCGCTGCTGGCCGAACTGCCCGGCATCGGCCGCTCGACCGCCGCCGCCATCTCCGCCTTCTCCAGCGGCACGCGCGCCGCGATCCTGGACGGTAACGTGAAACGCGTGTTCGCGCGCGTGTTCGGCGTCGACCAGTATCCGGGCATCAAACCGGTCGAGGACGCGCTGTGGCGCCGCGCCGAAGCCCTGACCCCGGCCGAGGGCGGCATCGAAGCCTATACGCAAGGCCTGATGGACCTGGGCGCCACCCTGTGCACGCGCGGCAAGCCGGATTGCGGGCGCTGCCCACTGCAGGCGCGCTGCGTGGCCTACGCGACCAAGCGCACCGGCGAACTGCCGGTGCCCAAGCCGAAGAAGGCGACGCCGGAAAAGCGCGCGCTGATGCTGGCCGTGGTCGATCGCGGCCAGGTACTGCTGCAGCAGCGGCCGGAATCCGGCATCTGGGGCGGCCTGTTGTCGCTGCCGGAATACGATGGCCACGTCGCGCTGGACGATGCCGATGCAGTGGATGTGTCGACGCTGGCATCAAGCGCCGGCGAATTCGGCACCGTGGCCGAGGTGGAACCGCTGCTGCCCCTCATGCACGGCTTCACGCACTACAAGCTGCACATCCAGCCCTACCGGATCGCGCTGGAACAGCGGGCCGACACCCCGGCCGGCCACGTGTGGTGGAGTCTGGCCGACATCGACGCGGCGCCGCTGCCGGCGCCGGTCAAGAAGCTGCTCGGCCAGCTGGGCCAGCCGACGCTGTTCGGCTGACGCGCTTCATGGCGCGCGCCGAACGGCTGCTGGCCCTGCTCCAGGCGCTGCGCCGCCGCCGCGCGCCGGTCACCGGCGACGCGCTGGCAGCGGAGCTGGCGATCAGCCTGCGCACCCTGTACCGCGACATCGCCGCCCTGCGCGAACAGGGTGCGCATATCGAGGGCGAGCCGGGCCTGGGTTACGTACTGAAACCCGGTTTCCTGCTGCCGCCCCTGATGTTCACCCAGGACGAGATCGAGGCGCTGGTGCTGGGCGCGCGCTGGGTCGCCCAACACGGCGATGCGCGGCTCGGGCTGGCGGCGCGCGAGGCGGTCGACAAGATCGCCGCAGTGCTGCCGGATGGGCCGAGGCGTGCGCTCGATGGGACCGGGCTGCTGGTGGCGCCTGCGCTCGACGCCGGGCCATCGGGGCCGGACATGGCGCTGCTGCGCGCCGCCATGCGCGACGAATGCAAGCTGGTGCTGGCTTACCGGGACGCGGGCGGCAATGCGTCGCAACGTACCGTCTGGCCGGTCGCCATCGGCTTTTTCGAGAAGATCCGCATGCTGGTCGGCTGGTGCGAGCTGCGCCAGGATTTCCGGCATTTCCGGCTGGACCGCATCGATACGGTGGAAATCACGGGCGAGCGTTATCCGCGTCATCGGCGGGCGCTGCTGCAGGAATGGCGGGCCAGCGAGGGGATTGCGGCGCAATGAGCCGCTTCCAGTCCAATGGTCAGTCGAGCAAAGCTTCGACCACACAGTCAAGGACCCCATACTCAAGGCTGTAGGCGAGACACGTGCGACGGAAAAATGATTCCCTGGTTTCAACCAATGACATTCTTTCAGCCGCCCAGGACTGCTGACAAGATCTGACACCCCCCCTCCCTACACTGGCCGCTCCGACAACCACCGAAGGAGCAGCCCCATGCAACCCGATTACACCATCCTCTACGTCGACCAGCTCGACGCCAGTGCCCGCCTCTACGCCGACCTGCTGGGCAAGCAAGCCATCGACGCCAACCCGACCTTCGCCCTGTTTGCCTTCGACAACGGCCGCATGCTGGGCCTGTGGGCGCGTAGCGGCGTCAAGCCGGCACCCGCCGCGCCAAGCGCCGGCGCCAACAGCGAACTCGCCTTCCGGCTGGGCCGCGAGGCCGAGGTCGATGCCCTCCACGCCGCATGGCGCGAACGCGGGCTGGCCATCCTGCAGGCGCCCGTGCACCTGGATTTCGGCTACACCTTCCTGGCCGCCGATCCGGATGGCCACCTGCTGCGCGTGTTCGCGCGCAGCGAGTAGTTCACAGCTCGTCCAGCGAGAAGATGCGCTTATGCTCGCGGATCGCATACCGGTCCGTCATCCCGGCGATGTAGTCGGCAATCTTGCGCGCCTGCTTCATCGTGTCCCCGCCCGCCACCTGGTAATCGAAAGGCAGCAGCACCGGGTCCGCCATGAAGGCATCGAACAGCTCGCGGATCACGCGGCTGGCTTTCACGCGCATGCGGTTGACCTTGTAGTGGCGGTACAGGTTCGCGTAGAGGAAGCGTTTCAGGGCCGTGGTCTCGGCGCGCATCGATGCCGAGAAGCGGATCAGGGGCGGGCTGGTGCGCACCTCGTCGATGCTGTGCGGATCGGCTTCCTTGATCAGCCGGCACGATTCCTCGACCAGGTCGGCCGTCATCGCCGTGATCATCAGGCGGATCGTCTCGTACAGCTCGCGCCGGCCCGGCAGGCCGGGATACTGCTGCACGACCTGGCGGTGCAGGCGCGCGAACAGGTCGACCTCTTCCATCTGCTTCATGGTGAGCAGGCCGGAGCGCAGGCCGTCGTCGATGTCGTGGTTGTTGTAGGCGATTTCGTCGGCCAGGTTGGTCAGCTGGGCTTCCAGGCTCGGCTGCGTCTTGTCGATGAAGCGCTGGCCGAGTTCTCCCAGCTGGCGCGCGTTCGCCAGCGAGCAGTGCTTCAGGATGCCTTCGCGCGTTTCAAACGTCAGGTTCAAGCCGTCGAAGGCGCCGTAGTGCTCCTCCAGGTGGTCCACCACGCGCAGGCTTTGCAGGTTGTGCTCGAAGCCGCCATGCTCCTTCATGCATTCGTTCAGCACGTCCTGGCCGACGTGGCCGAAGGGCGTGTGGCCGAGGTCGTGGGCCAGGGCCGTGGCTTCGACCAGGTCTTCGTTCAGGCGCAGGCTGCGCGCCAGCGTGCGCCCGATCTGGGCCACTTCGATCGAGTGCGTCAGGCGCGTGCGGAACAGGTCGCCCTCGTGGTTCAGGAACACCTGGGTCTTGTACTCCAGCCGGCGGAAAGCCGTCGAATGGATGATCCGGTCGCGGTCGCGCTGGAATTCGCTGCGCGCGCCGGCCGCGGGTTCGGGATGGCGACGCCCGCGGCTTTTCGAGGAATGCGCCGCATAGGGCGCGAGCTGGGCGTCGAAGTCGATCATCGTGCCTGCTCTCCAACGGTGGCGGCCAGCGTCGCTTCCAGCTGGGCGCGCGGGGCGCCGGTGATGCTCGGGCTGCCCAGCGGTTTCAGGAGGATGAACTTGATGGCGCCGCCCTCGTTCTTCTTGTCGACTTCCATCAGCTCGATCCAGCGCGCCGTGCCCAGGTCCGGCGCCACCGTCGGCAGGCCGGCGGCCTGCGCCAGCGTGCGGATGCGCTCGACGGTGGCCCGGTCGACCAGGCCCATGCGGTGCGACAAATCGGCCGCCATCACCATGCCGCAGCCGACCGCTTCGCCGTGCAGCCAGGCGCCGTAGCCCAGGCCGTTCTCGATCGCGTGGCCGAAGGTGTGGCCGAAGTTCAGCACGGCGCGCAGGCCGCCCTCGCGTTCGTCGCGTTTCACCACGTCGGACTTGATTTCGCAGGAGCGCAGGATCGCGTGCGCCAGCGCGTCGTGGTCGCGCGCCACCAGCTTGCCGATGTTCCGCTCGATCCAGTCGAAGAAGCCGGCATCGAGGATGGCGCCGTGCTTGATCACCTCGGCCAGGCCGGCCGACAGTTCGCGGTCCGGCAGCGTGTCCAGGGTGGCGGTGTCGGCGATCACGGCGCGCGGTTGATAAAAGGCGCCGATCATGTTCTTGCCCAGCGGGTGGTTGATGCCGGTCTTGCCGCCCACCGAGGAATCGACCTGGGCCAGCAGCGTGGTCGGGATCTGCACGAAGGGCACGCCGCGCATGTAGCTCGCGGCCGCGAAGCCGGTCAGGTCGCCGATGACGCCGCCGCCCAGCGCCACCAGCGTGGTCTTGCGGTCGCACTTGTTGGCCAGCAGGGCGTCGAACACCAGGTTCAGGCTTTCCCAGGTCTTGTATGCTTCGCCGTCCGGCAGGACGATGGGCAGGACCTCGCGACCGAGCGCGCGCAAGGGCGCGGCGACCTTGTCGAGGTAGAGCGGGGCCACCGTGGTGTTGGTGACGATCGCCACCTTGCCGCTGCCCGTGATGTGGCGCGCGATGAGTGCGCCGTCGTCGAGGAGCCCGCGCCCGATCACGATCGGGTAGCTGCGGTCGCCCAGCTCGACGTCAAGTGAAATGCATGCCTGTTGGTTCATGGTGCTTGCCTTGCGTGCGCGCGCCGCTTCGAGCGCCGCGATCTGGTCGATTATCGTTTGGACCATCGATTGTACGTTAGGTCGGCCGGTATCGATGACGAGGTCGGCAATCTCGCGGTACAGCGGCTCGCGCTGGGCCGTCAGGTCTTCCAGTTTTTTCCTCGGGTCGGCGGTCTGCAGCAGCGGGCGGTTCTTGTCGTGCGAGGTGCGCTGCAGGATGCTGCCCACGCTGGCGCGCAGGTAGACCACGGTGCCGCGCTCGGCCAGCAGCGCGCGGCTGGCCGGGTTCAGCACGGCGCCGCCGCCGGTGGCCAGCACGATGCCATTCTGGGCGCTCAGGTCGCGGATCACGTCGGCTTCGCGGCGGCGAAAGCTGGCCTCCCCTTCGATCTCGAAGATCCAGGGAATCGAGGCGCCGGTGCGCGCTTCGATCTCGTGGTCGGAATCGATGAAGGCCATGTTCAGGCGCCGCGCCAGCAGGCGCCCGATGGTGGTCTTGCCGGCACCCATCAGGCCGACCAGGAAGATATTGTTATTCTTGCATTCAGGCACTATTTTACGTCGCTCAAAATAGCAACGGCCAGGAAACCCTGGCCGCCGCGTGTCGGTTGATCGCCCCCGGAGGGGCGCGCTCGTGCAATTACGGGCAGCTGAACGACAGTTTAAACGGAATGTTGGTCGTCGAGCCTCCCGGCGCGGTCACGGTCACGTTGAACGAGGCCTGGGTCGGGTTCTTGCACTCGGTCGGCTGGGTGCTCGAGATGCTGAACGTGTGGGTCGACCCCTGGTTGCCGCTGATCGCGTTGCCGGTGGTGTCGTCGCCGCTGGCGTTGTGCGGCGCGATGGCCGGCACCGTGGCCGGCACCACCGCCGCCGCGTTCCCGTTCAGCATGCTGGTGATCTCGACCCGGCTGCCGGCCGGCATCGGGTTGAAGTTCACGTCGTTGAACTGCAGCTGGAACACCTTGGTTTCGCTCGACTTGACCGTCCCCAGGTCGTTCGGGTGGAGCGCGTCGAACGAGACCAGCGCGCCGTTCATGAAGGTGTTCGGCGCGGAACTGCCGCTCAGGAACACGAAGGTCTTGCCGAACAGGGTCGTGCTGCCGTCGGTCGTGCTGGCGCAGATGGTGGCCAGGCCGACCCGGGTGCTGTCCGGGCTGGCCTTGTTGCAGGCCGTGGCCGGCTGGCCCGGCTGCGCGCTGCGCGGGTTCTGCGCGCGGAAGTCGACCGAGCAGCTGCCGTTGACGGTGTTGCAGCCGCCCGAGCCCGAGGTGCCGATGGCGCCCAGGTTGGTCGAGAACACGATCGGCGTGCCGTCCGGGACCAGGTTGCCCGAGCGGTCGCCCAGGCTCACGGTGACATGGGTGGCCGGGTTGGTGCCGGAGGTGTTCAGGGTCCAGCCTTCGACGTTGAACGATTCCGGGCCGACCGAGAACGCCGCCTGCGTCGGCAGGCCGTTGGTGACCACGACCGAGTCCGACAGGGTCGAGATCGACGGCGTGGTGTTCGGCAGGGTGGCCTGCACGCGGAAGGTGGTGGCGACGTTGCCCGAGTTGACCGTGGTGATCACGTTGCCGCTGGCGTCGGTGGTGTCGGTCAGCTTGTTGAGGACGACGTCGGGCGAGGTGGTCGTGAAATTGACGGTCTTGCCGGACAGCGGGTTGCCCGAGGTGTCGACCACGCGGAAGGTCAGGGTCGCGGTTTCGGTGCGGCCGCTGCCACCCTGGCCGCGGATCACGATCGACTGTGTGTTCGGGCTGGCGCCGACGAACTGCACCGAGGCCGCGGCTGGCGGCGCGACGGTGATCGTGGTGGCGGCGGTCTGGCTCACGGCGTCCGACGAGACGGTGATCACGTCGGGACCGGCGCAGCCCTTGTCGCGGTAGACCGCCTGGGCGCTGCCGTTGTTGGTCGTGACCGTGGTCGACAGCGTGGCCTTGTCCTTGGAGGCGCAGTCCGAGCTGAAGGTGACGTTGACCTGCTGGTTGGTGAACTTGGCGCTGCCCGACAGCACGTCGACCGACAGCACGGTGGTGCCGTAGGCCTGCAGGGTGGCCGGGTCGGCCTTCAGGGGACCGAAGGACAGCGAGGTCGAGCCGACCGCGTAGTTGGCGGTGCCGGTGATGGTGGTGTCGGCCACGCTGGTGGTGGCGGTGACGGTGCCGGCGCCGCCCGCGGCCAGGCTGGCGGCGCGCATGGTGACCTTGGCCACGCCGTTGGCGTCGGTCAGGGCGGTGCCGTTGGTCGGCGAGAACACCGCCAGGGTATTGGCGGTGCCGAAGGTGACGATGGCACCCGATACCGGCTTCTTGTCCTTGTCCAGCACGGTCGCCGAGACCGTCAGCGGCGTGGCGCTGGAAAGCGTGGTGCTGGCGGCGCCGCCCTGGCTGGTGAAGGCCACGGTGACGGCCGGGGCGGCTGTGACGGTGCTGCCGCCGGTACCGGTACCGGTGCCGGTACCCGTGCCGCCGCCGGTGCTGCCGGTGCTGCCGCCGCTGCCGGACACGGTGCCCGGGCTGCCGCCGCCACCGCCGCAGGCGGAAAGCACCAGCGCCATCAGGATGGCTGCCGCGCGCGCGACATGGCGGCCGGCGATGGGAGTCGTTGCGTTTTTCATCTCGGTGTTTGTTGTTGATTATTGGGTCATGGATGAGCGGCGCCCTGCCTCAGCGCCCGCCCTGCACCCGCTCCGCCACGATCTTCGGCGTGATGAAGACCAGCAGTTCGGTCTTCGTGTTGGAGCGGGACGTCGTCTTGAACAGGTTCCCGACAACGGGAATGCTGCCCAGGACCGGCACCTGGGTGGTGTCGTTCGTTTCGTTCTGCTGGTAGATACCGCCCAGCACCACGGTGCCGCCGTTCTCCACCATCACCTTGGTCTTCACGTGCTGGGTGTTGATGGCCGGGCCGGCGGTCGTGTTCTCGCCGCGCGAGTCCTTGGCCACGTCGACCTCCAGCACCACGTTGCCGTCCGGCGTGACCTGCGGGGTCACTTCCAGGCGCAGGCTGGCCTTGCGGAAGGCGATCGAGGTCGCGCCGCTGCTGGTGGCCTGCTGGTAGGGCAGCTCGACGCCCTGCTCGATGATGGCCGGGACGTTGTCCTCGGTGACCACGCGCGGGCTCGAGATGATCTTGCCCTTGCCGTCCGCTTCCAGCGCCGACAGCTCCAGGTTCAGGAAGCGGTTGGCGGCCGAGGAAAACAGCGAGAACGCGATGCTGCCCGGCGTGGCGCCGTTGATGCCGGCCGCCGGCAAATCGACCAGGGAGGTGTTGTTGTAGGCGGTGCCGGTGTCCGGGGTCTGGCCCGTCACCTGGCCCACGCCGACCAGGTTGCCGCCGATCGCCACGCGCTGGTTGCCGCTGACCTGGTAGCCGGCGTCGCCGCCGCGGATGTTGCGCAGGTCGGCGAAGCCCAGCTTGGCGCCGAGATTGCGCGAGAAGCCGTCGTTGGCCTCGACCAGGCGCGCCTCGACCAGCACCTGCTTGGTGGCGATGTCGACCTTCTGGATCAGCTTGCGGATGTCCTCGATCTTGGACGCGATGTCGGTCACGAACAGCTGGTTGGTGCGCGGGTCGATGATGGCGCTGCCGCGCTTGGACAGCACGCGGTTGCCCGAACCGGCACCGCCGCCGGCGCCCGAGGCATCCAGGCCGAACACGGTGCGGAAGGCCTCGGCCTTCTGGTAGTTCAGCTGGAAGATCTCGGAACGCAGCGGCTCCAGGTCGGTGATCTGAGCCCGCTGTTCCAGCTCGAGCTTTTCCTTGGTCAGCAGTTCTTCCTTGGGCGCGATCCACAGCACGGTGCCGTTCTTGCGCATGTCCAGGCCCTTGGCCTGCAGGACCACGTCGAGCGCCTGGTCCCAGGGCACGTCCTTCAGGCGCAGGGTCAGGTTGCCGCTGACGGAGTCGCTGGTGATGATGTTCAGGCCCGAGATGTCGGCGATCGCCTGCAGCGCCGCGCGCACTTCCACGTTCTGGAAGTTGAACGACAGCTTCTCGCCGCGATAGCCCTGGGTGCCGTTGCCGCCCGGGCGCTGCGGGTCTTCTTTGACCGGCTTGACGTCGATGACCAGCTGGGTGTCGCTCTGGTACACGCTCTGTTCCCAGTTGCCCTTGGCCTCGATCGCCATGTGCACGTTCTCGCCCTGCGGCGTGGTGGTGATGCGCGCGACCGGGGTGCCGAAGTCGGACACGTCCAGGCGGCGGCGCAGGGTGGCCGGCACGCCGGTCTTCAGGAAGTCGACCAGGATCTGCTGGCCGACCTGGCGCACGTCGACCGCGACCTGGCCGTTGGGCAGGTCGACCACGACGCGGCCTTCGCCGTTGCTGCCGCGGCGGAAATCGAGGTCGCGCAGCATCTGGGTACCCGCCAGCGCGCCCGGCACGGCCCCGGGGGCGCGCGCCGGCAGCCCGCTGCTGTCCACCGCCTGGGCCACGCCGCCGGAACCTTCCACGGTGACGATCACGGATTTGCCGTCGATCGCGGCGGCGTAGTTCAGCGGGCGCTTCAGGTTGAGCACCATGCGGGTGCGCTCGCCGGCCTGCACCACGTTCACGCCGCGCACGTCGCCCAGGTTGATGTCCTGGGTCGACTTGCCGGTGGCGTTGGCGGTGGCGCCGAAGTCGAGCGCGATGCGCGCCGGATTGGTGATCGAAAAGCCGATCGGCAGCTTTTTCGGCGCTTCCTTCATCGCCACGTTGATGACGACGTTGGCGCCCTGCTGGTTCGCGCTGATCGATTCGATCGCATTCTCCTGGGCCAGCGCACTGGCGGCGCCAAGGGCCATCAACAGGCCGCATACGATCAGTTTGAGTCGGGTCATTGTCCTGTCTCCTTGCTTTGCAGCTCCAGCTTCGCCATGCGCTCGACCCACTCGCCGGCGGCGTCCTGTACGACTTCACGGATAGTCACGGCGTCTTCGGTCACACGGGTGACGACACCAAAGTTCTGGCCGATGCGCTGGCCGGGCCTGACCTGGTACAGCGAGCGGTCGACCTGCAGCAGGGCGTAGCTGGTACCGCCCTTCGCCATCGTGCCCACCATGCGCATTGTATCCAGAGGGAATGTTTCGAGGAGCTCGCGTGGACGCTGCATGTCCGGCTGGTTCGGGTTGGGCGAGCTTGCCGCGGCCCGCGCCAGCTCGCCCAGCAGCTTGCTCTGGCTGAACGGGTCGGGCATCTCCTTGGCGCCATAGGCGTAGGGGATGAAATCCTTGGGCTCGGGCAGCGGCTTGACGGTCGGGTGGGTGTCGCGCTTGACCTGGTCCATCCAGTCGCGCAGCTCGCGCTCGTCGCTGTCGCCGCAGCCGGCCAGCAGGCCGGCCAGCAGCGTGGCGCCGCAGGCGGCGAGCATCATCGGGTGCCGGCGGCTCATGCGCTGCCCTCCTTCTTGGCGCCCTTCTTCTTGGCCTTGCGCGCCTTGGCCTGGGAATCCAGTTCGTCCTGGTCGAGGTAGCGGAAGGTCTTGGCGACGGCGTCGAGCGACAGCGTGCCGTCCTTGTCGGTCGACAGCGCCAGGTTGTTCAGGGTGACGATGCGCGACATCTTCGCCATGTCGCCGGCGAATTCGCCGATGTCGTGGTAGCTGCCGGTGACCTTGATGTCGATCGGCAGCTCGGCATAGTAATCCTTGACCTCGACCTGGCGCGGCTTGAACAGCTCGAACTGCAGGCCGCGGCCCAGGCCCGCCTGGTTGATGTCGGACAGCAGCGCATCCATGTCGGCCTTGCTCGGCAACTGTTTTTCCAGGCGCTCGACGTAGCGGTTGACCTGCTGCTGCTGGGCTTCCAGCGCCTCGAGGTTGATCGCCTGCGCCATCTTGGCTTTATAGGCGTCGCGCAGCGTGGTTTCCTGCTGCGCCAGGCTGTCCTGTTCTTCGAACTGGCCGCTCCAGTACAGGAAGTAGCCGGCGACCAGCACGGCCGCCATCACGCCGGCCGCGCACAGCAGGCGCGGCGCCAGCGGCCACAGGCCCGGATGGCGTCCCTGCAAGCCCTCGAACTGGGCGCCCAGGTCGGCGAAGGTTTCTTTGATATCGATGTTCATGATCGTGTTCACGCCGCCGGTGTTGCGGTGGCAAGTTTTGCTGCGGCCGGTTTTCCGTCCTTGCTCTCGCCATCGTTCTCGCGGGCGCGCTTGATCGCCACCGCCAGGATGAATTCGACGACGCGGCGCCCGCTCTTGCTCTGGGCCAGGGGCACCGCACGCACTTCGGTCAGTTCCGGACGCTCGAGCCAGGGCGAATTGCCGGACAGGTTGCGCAGCAGTTCGGCCACGCGCTCCTGCGACTGCGCGAAGCCGTCCAGCGTGACCTTCTGGCCATCCTGCTTGAAGCTTTTGAGGTAGACCCCGTCCGGCATCTGGCGCACCAGTTCGTCGAGCAGGTAGACCGGCTGGTTGCGGTCGCCCTGCAAGTCCTCGACCGCCTGCTGGCGCGCCTTGAGCGCCTCGATCTCGGACTTCAGGTTGGCGATCTTGCTGATCTTCTTGTCGAGGTCCGCGTTGGCGCTCTGCAGCACCTGGTTGCGCTGGTTCTGCATGGCGATGCGGCCGGCGTTGACGGCGCCGACCAGCAGCACCAGCGCCGCGCCGGCGATGCCGCCCAACGCCATCAGCGCCACGAAGGCGGTCTTTTTCTGCTTGCGCTTGGCTTCCCGATGGGGAAGCAGGTTAATCCGGATCATCAGCCAAACCTCCGCAGCGCCAGGCCGCAGGCGACCAGGTAGGCCGGCCCTTCGCTGCGCAATTGCTGTTCACGCACCGACGGTCCCAGCTGCATGCCCTTGAACGGCGACACCACGCTGCTCGCGATGCGGGTGCGGCTGGCGATGATGTCGAGCAGGCCCGGCACCAGTGCGCAGCCGCCGGCCAGCCAGATCTGGTCGATGCGGGTATACGGCGTCGAGGTGAAGAAGAACTGGATCGCGCGCGTGACTTCCAGCGCGGCGTTTTCCAGGAAAGGGGCCAGCAGGTCGCTGCCGTAGTTGTCGGGCAGGTCGCCCGCCTTCTTTCTCGCTTCGGCTTCCTCGAAGGACAGGCCGTAGGCGCGCACGATGTCCTGGGTCAGCTGGGTGCCGCCGAAAGGCTGCTCGCGCTCGTACACGGTATCGCCGTCCAGCATCACCGAGATGTGGGTCGACTGGGCGCCGATCTGGAACAGGGCCACGATCTGGCCGCTCCCGCTGCCGGGCAGGCCTTCGGTGGCGCGCACCACGGCGGCGCGCGCCGCATACGATTCGATGTCCATCACGGTGGCCGACAGGCCCGCGGCCTCGGCGATCGCGACGCGGTCCTCGACCTTCTCGCGGCGCGCCGCGGCCAGCATGACTTCCATGTCGTCCAGCGAATTGGCGGCCGGGCCGATCACGTCGAAGTCGAGGCTTACCTCATCCAGCGCGAACGGGATATACTGGCTTGCCTCGGATTCGACCTGCACTTCGAGCTGGTCTTCCGGCAAGCCGGCCGGGAGGATGATTTTCTTGGTGATGACGGCGGCCGGCGGCATGCCGAGCGCGACGTGGCGTACCTTGGTGCCGCTCTTTTTCCAGACGCGCAGGACGGCGTCCGACACCGCCTCGATGTTCTCGATGTTACCGTCGACCACGACGCCGCGCGGCAGCGGCTCGGAAGCGTAGCGCTCCAGGCGCAGCACGCCCTTGCCGGCGTCGGCCAGCTCCACCAGGCGCACGCCGGACGTACTGATGTCGAGCCCGATCAATGGCGGGCTGGACTGTCCGAACAAGGAACCTAGACTGATCACGAGCGAACTCCTCTTTGCTGCTGCGTCCTGCATGCAGAACGTCGGTTGAAACCACGGCACTCGGCTGCGAGGCTGGCGATTGAAGGCCCGTTTGGGGAAATCTCTTGAAGAAACCGGGATTTAGTGCGCATGGGAAAGGCACTGCATCAAATCGTAGCAATACTGATGTCCACAGACAAGAAATTTCTACACGGGAACACATGATGAGAAGCGCGGATGCGACACTTGGTTTCATTCTGTGTTAGATCAACATTGCCACCGTTTCCACACCTGTTGTGCTCTTGTCCAGAGGTGTTTGCAAGACGACCCTGACTTATAATGAACCTGATCAATAAAGTGGATTTTCCCTGCGCATGAAAGCTTCCCAACAAGGGGCATCCCCGTCCCCGCAGCACAAACCCAGGCATTCCCCCAAACGCATCCTCCTGACCCTGCTGGCGACCCTGTCCGGCCTGGCCGTGTGCGGCGTGCTGGTGGTGGTGTTCGCACTGGCCATGGCCTACCCGAACCTGCCCGCGCTCGACACCCTGACCGACTACCGTCCCAAGATGCCGCTGCGGATCTTCACGGCCGATAACGTCCTCATCGGCGAATTCGGCGAAGAACGTAGGACCCTGGTGCACTTCAAGGACATCCCGGACGTGATGAAGAAGGCGGTGCTGTCGATCGAGGACGACCGTTTCTACGAACACGGCGGCGTCGACTACTGGGGCATCCTGCGCGCGGCCCTGCACAACGCCACCGGCGGCGCGCGCCAGGGCGCCTCGACCATCACCCAGCAGGTGGCGCGCAACTTCTTCCTGTCCAGCGAACAGACCCTCAAGCGCAAGGCCTATGAAGCGCTGCTGGCCTGGAAGATCGAGAAGAACCTGACCAAGGACCAGATCCTCGAGGTCTACATGAACCAGATCTACCTGGGCCAGCGCGCCTTCGGCTTCTCGTCGGCGGCCCAGATCTACTTCGGCAAGGATTTGAGGGACATCACGGTGGCGGAAGCGGCCATGCTGGCCGGCCTGCCGAAGGCACCGTCGGCCTACAACCCGGTGGTCAACCCGAAGCGCGCGCGCCAGCGCCAGCAGTACATCCTGCAGCGCATGCACGACCTGCGCTACATCACGGATGCCCAGTACGCGCAGGCCAAGGACGAGGAACTGAAGATCAAGACCGACAGCACCGCCTTCGGCGTGCATGCCGAATACGTGTCCGAAATGGCGCGCCAGCTGGTGTACGAGCAGTTCAAGGAAGACACCTACACGCGTGGCCTGAACGTGTTCACCACCATCACCAAGGCCGACCAGGACGCCGCCTACCTGGCGCTGCGCCGCGGGGTGATGGACTACGAGCGCCGCCACCCCTACCGCGGCCCGGAAAAGTACATCGAGATCGCGAAATCGAAGGCCGACGCCGACGAGGCGATCGAGGCCGAGCTGGCCGAGCACCCGGATTCCGACGACATCGTCGCCGCCATCGTCATGACCGCCTCGCCCACCCAGGTGACGGCGGTGCTGGCCTCGGGCGAGGAAATCTCGATGACCGGACCGAGTCTCGCCTTTGCCCGCGAATGGCTGTCGCCCAAGGCCACCGCCACCCGCCGCCTGCGCCGCGGCGCCGTGATCCGCGTGACCCAGGACGGCGGCTCGTCGTGGAACATCACCCAGTTGCCGGAAGTGGAATCGGCCTTCGTCGCGGTCGACCCGGGCGACGGCCAGATCCGCGCGCTGGTCGGCGGCTTCGATTTCAACCGCAACAAGTTCAACCACGTGACCCAGGCCTGGCGCCAGCCCGGTTCCTCGTTCAAGCCCTTCATCTACTCGGCCTCGCTGGAACGCGGCTTCTCGCCGGCGACCCTGATCAACGACGCCCCGATCTCCTTCGACGCCGGCTCGACCGGCGGCCAGGCCTGGGAACCGAAGAACTACGACGGCAAGTACGAAGGCCCGATGACGATGCGGCGCGGCCTGACCAAGTCGAAGAACATGATCTCGATCCGCATCCTGAACAAGATCGGCGCCCGCTACGGCCAGGAATACGCGACCCGCTTCGGCTTCGATCCCGATAAAAACCCGCCCTACCTGACGCTGGCGCTGGGCGCGGGCGCGACCACCCCGCTGCAGATGGCCGGCGCCTATTCCGTGTTCGCCAACGGCGGCTACCGCATCAGCCCCTACATCATCTCGAAGGTGACCGATGCCGACGGCAAGGTGCTGTCGGAAGCCAGGCCGGAGCGCGCCGGGGTGGAGGCCAACCGCGTGATCGACGAGCGCAACGCCTTCCTGATGGATTCGATGCTGCGCGACGTGGCGCGCTACGGCACCGCGGCCAAGGCGCAGGCGGCGCTGAAGCGCCCGGACATCGCCGGCAAGACCGGCACCACCAACGATTCGATCGACGCCTGGTTCGCCGGCTACCAGCCGCACCTGGTCGGCATCGCCTGGATCGGCTACGACCAGCCGCGCAACATGGGCAACCGCGAAACCGGCGGCGGCCTGGCGCTGCCGATCTGGATCGGCTTCATGCAGAAGGCATTGAAGGACGTCCCGGTCGAGAACCGCCAGGCGCCGGCCGGGCTGGTGCTGTACGGCGACGAGTACTACTACGCCGAGAACCCGCCGGGCACGGGCGTGCAGTCGCTCGACGTCGGCGTGCCGCCGCCGGGCGAACAGAAGGCGCGCGATGCGGTGCGCAACGAGTTGTTTTAGATGAACAACTCGTCCAGCCAATCCAGTACCCGCCGGTTGAGCAGCGAGCGATTCCCCATCTCGCAGTGCCCGCCCGCCGCATCCTGTGCAGAAAAGCGCAACAAGGTCTTCGGGCAATCCAGCCCGTCGTAGAAGGCTTGCGCGCCATCCGCGAGTGGGTCGTCTTCGGCCCGCGTGACCAGCGTCGGGCAGCGGATCCGCTTGATGCTGTCCGCCAGCGTGAACCGCTCCACGCTGGCGAGATAGTCGCGCAGGTTGTCCACCCCATGCACCCAGTAGCCGCGCCCGGCCACGCTCCAGCGCCGCACACGGTCGTGCATGAAAGCCTGTTCCATGCGCGCCAGCACGGCGTCCGGCAGCGCGCCCAGGTCCCGGGCCTGGGCCGGATCCAGGCCGAACCGGATGGCGGCGGCGCGAAAGCCGTCGGCGACGGCGATCCGCCCCGGGTCGGCGATGCAGGCCGCCAGCCGCGGTTCATGCGCTGCCGCGCGCGGCGCCAGGTAGCCGCCCAGGCTCCAGCCGTACAGGGCGATGCGTTCCGGGTCGACGCTGCTCAAGCCCTGCGCCACATCAAACACCGCGCGCACCACGGTTTCCCAGTCCGGCCGCAAATGCAGGCCCTGCTCGAACAGCGCCATGCCCTGCCCGGGCCCGTCGAACACGATGCCGTGGTAGCCGCGCTTTGACGCCGCCACCGCGGCACCAAAATAGGCGTCCGGCACAGTGGCGTCGTAGCCGTTGGTGAAGATGACGAGCGGCCGGCGCGCCTTGTCGTGCACGCGCGCCGGGATCAGCCAGGCCGGCAGCGCACCGTCTTCGAAAGGGATAGCCAGACGCATGCCCGGGAATTCGTCCAGCGCCAGCGCCTGCTGGAAGGCGTCGTACTGGCGGCGCGCCCCGGCCAGCAGGCGCGGATCGACCGGCGCGCCGTACAGCGGGTGGTAGGCCTTGCCGTAATACGTGGCGGCGTGCAGCAAGGCTTCGCGCGCGCTGTCCGGATGGCCGTGGGCCAGCGCCGCCCGCGCCTCTTCCATGCGGCGCGCGCCGGCGGCGGTCCAGGCATCATAAAAGGCATCGTCGCCGCCGTCGCCGACGGTCCCGGCGATATGCGCGACCACGCCATGATCGGCGGCGCCGTAGGGGAGGAAGGCCAGCGTCCAGCCGGCGAGCTGCTCGTGCAGTGGGTCCTGGAACAACATCATGGTCTCCCGCGCAGGTCAAGGCATCTTGTGCGATTGACCATGCGCGGGGGACGCGGTTCCAGCTTTATGGAGCCCGGTTGCGCCGCATCTGGGCGCCGGCCGCGGTGATCTGCTCCAGGGTGATACTGCCGGTGTGGCCGGTATCGATCTTGTCGAAATTGCGCGCGACCATGGGGAAGCCGGCCTTGGCTTCGTCCAGGGTCAGCTTGCCGTCATGGTCGGCGTCGGCGGTCTTGAAGCGCTCGGCCATGCGTTCGGCCATGCGCTGCTGCTGTTCCGGCGACGGCGGCCCGCCCGCGGCACGCGGGTGCTCGCCATTGGCCGGGTCGCCCGACTGGGCAAAGGCGGCGCCGGCGCTGGCCAGCGCAAGCAGCAGGAAGGAAATACGGCGGATCATTGTCATGGTGTCTCCAGGTGATGTCCATTGTTGGGCACTGCCTGGAAAATGTCCGCCGATCGCGGTTTGATGTCAAACAACTTTACGCAAGCTTACGCCCGCGTGTTGCGGAACGATCAGCCCAGCTTGACCGGCGCCCCGCCCTGCTGGGTGGCGAAGTCCGACAGCGCCGTGAAGAACTCGGTGTCGTCACGGGTGTTGCGCCACTCGTCGCCCACGCGCTTGTAGTGGAAGCCGCCGGCGCGCGCCGCGATCCACATCTCCTGCAGCGGGGCCTGGCTGTTGACGATGATTTTCGAACCGTTGTCGACGAACTCGATCTCGAGCACGTTGCCGTTGCGCTTGCATTCGACGTCGACCACATCCTGATCGAACAACTGGTCGAAGGCCAGTTCGATGCGGGTAAGGGTGGACTCCGCCAGGTCCAAAAATTCGGATTCGGTCATGCTACACTCCAAGGTCTGCTAATCAAACCGTGATTCTAATCGTGAAGTCCTCATTTGCGCTGCCTATCACCGCGGTAACGCTGGCGCTGCTGTCCGCGTGCGGCCAGACCGGCCCGCTTTACATGCCCAAGCCGCCGCATCACGGCAATGCCAAGGCGCCGAACGCGCCGGCACCGGCACCGGGCAGCATCGCCGTCCCGCCGGCCCCGGCCGCGGGTACCGCCGTGCCGTCGGCCGGCTCGAACGCCAACAACACGCAAGCCACCAACCCGCCGTCTTCCACTCCAGCATCCCAATAATCGCTCCCATGTCGCACTTCTCGTACCAGAACGGTGTCCTGCACGCCGAAAGCGTCGCCCTGTCCGCAATCGCCGCGCAGTTCGGCACCCCGACCTACGTCTACTCCAAAGCCCAGCTGCTGGAGAACTTCAGCGGCTACGCCGCCCCGGCACAAGGCCGCGACGCCCTGGTCTGCTATGCGATGAAGGCGAACTCGAACCTGGCCGTGCTCGACCTGCTGGCGCGCCAGGGCGCCGGTTTCGACATCGTCTCGGGCGGCGAGCTGCTGCGCGTGATCGCCGCCGGCGGCGACCCGGGCAAGGTGATCTTCTCGGGCGTGGGCAAGACCGCCGCCGAGATCGAGCTGGCGCTGGAAAAGGGCATCCTGTGCTTCAACGTCGAATCGATCCCCGAGCTGGACCGCATCAACGAAGTCGCCGGGCGCCTCGGCAAGCGCGCCCCGGTGTCGCTGCGCGTGAACCCGAACGTCGATGCGAAGACCCACCCCTACATCGCCACCGGCCTGAAGGCCAGCAAGTTCGGCGTGGCCTTCTCGGACGCGCTGGCCACCTACCGCCGCGCCGCCGCCCTGCCCCACCTGGACGTGGTCGGCATCGACTGCCACATCGGTTCGCAGCTGCTGGACGACGCGCCGCTGCTGGAAGCGCTGGACAAGCTGATCGAGCTGATCGACACCCTGGCGCTTGACGGCATTCACTTGCACCACCTGGACGTCGGCGGGGGCCTGGGCATCGACTACGGCACCTCGAGCGACAAGCCGCCGGTGCCGATCGGCGACTACGTCGCGCGCGTGTTCGCGCGCGTGGACGCCTGGCGCGCCGAAAAGCACGGTGGCCGCCCGATCAAGGTCATCTTCGAACCGGGCCGCTCGATCGTCGGCAATGCCGGCGTGCTCCTGATGTCGGTCGAGTTCATCAAGCCGGGCGAGGAAAAGAACTTCTGCGTGGTCGACGCCGCCATGAACGACATGGCGCGCCCGGCCATGTACCAGGCCTGGATGGACGTCAAGCCGGTCGCGCCGCGCGCGGGCGAGGCCGTCACCTACGACCTGGTCGGTCCGGTGTGCGAATCGGGCGACTGGCTGGCGCGCGACCGCGCCCTGGCGCTGCAGCCCGGCGACGTGCTGGCCATGATGACGGCCGGCGCCTACGGCTTCACCATGTCCTCGAACTACAACACGCGCGGGCGCGCGGCCGAGGTGCTGGTCGACGGCACCCAGGTGCACCTGGTGCGCCGCCGCGAGAGGCCGGCCGAGCTGTTCGCCCTGGAATCGATGGTGAAATAAGCTACACTGATGCCATGCGCCGCTGGGTCCTGATCATCCTGCTCCTGATCTATCCATTCCAGGTTTCCCTGGCGATGGCGGACAAGTGCTGCGTGACGACGCCGCTCGGCGTGACCCACCACGGCGTCGACGCGGGCGCCGGCGTGCAAGCCGTGCAGCCCGTGTTCCTGGCCGACGACGACGCCCTCGGCACCTCCGATCCGCATTGCGCGGCCTGCAGCTTCGCCCATGCGCCCGGCGTGCCCAGCGCGGCGATCCACCTATCCCCTTTCCGTGCGCCGACCGTGGCGTACGTGGTGTCCCTTCCCCAGCCGGGCTCCTGCCCGCCCACGCGCCCCGAACGCCCCAAGTGGGCACCTGCCGCCGCGTAGCGCGCAGGTTCATCTTCCCTTTTTACTCCCTGCGCGCCTGATCGACCTTTTTCATCAGGAGCCCCCATGTTCACCTTGTCCGGACGATGCCTCGTCACGGCCCTGGTGTCGGCATCGTTCCTGGCCTGCGGCGGCGCCGCGGGCCAGGACGCCGTGCCGGCATCAGCCGTGGCAGCATCCACCCCTGTCCCATTGAGCTTGCCGGAAGCGATCCGGCAAGCGCTCGAGCGCCACCCCGAACTGCGCGCCGCCCGCCATGGCGTGGCCGCCGACGAAGCCGCGCTCGACCAGGCCGGCCGCCTGCCGAATCCGGAACTGGCCTGGCTGCGTGAAGGCCAGCAGGCCGGCGCGCGCACCACCACCGTGCAAATCAACCAGCCGATCGAACTGGGCGGCAAGCGCCAGGCGCGCGTCGCCCTGGCCGAGGAAACCCTTGGCCTGGCCCGCACCGAACTCGCGCTGCGGCGCCAGGCCCTGCGCGCCGACGTCATCGAGGCCTGGACCGGCGCCCTCGTCGCCCAGGAACGGCGCCGGCTGGCCGAATCGATGGCGGACCTGGCGCGCAGGAGTTTCGACACCGTCAGCCGCCGCGTCGCGGCCGGCAAGGTCTCGCCGATCGAAGTCGGCAAGGCCCGGCTGGCGCAGGCCGACGCCCAGGCCGAACTGGCGCGCGCCGAAGCCGAACTGGCGATCGCGCGCAACCGGCTCGGCCTGCTGGCCGGCATGCCGGTCGCCGCCCAGCCGCTCGACGGCGCTTCCGCCGTATTGCCCGAGGTGGCGCCGCTGAACGCGCTGCTGCAAGGGCTGGATGGCGCGCCGGGGCTGCGCCGCGCGCGCGGCCAGCTGGCGCTGCAGCAGGCGCGTACCGGCGTCGAGCGCGCCGCGCGCCTGCCCGACCTGACGCTCTCGCTCGGCACCCAGCGCGACGACGAGGCCGGGCGGCGCCAGGCCGTGGTCGGCGTCGCCATCCCGCTGCCGCTGTTCAACCGCAACAGCGGCAACCTGGCGGCGGCGCTCGAGCGCACCGAGCAGGCCAGAAGCGAGCTCGACGCCGCGCGGCTGGCGGCCACGGCCGAACTGCAGGCGGCCTGGACCCGCTACGGCCAGGCGAAAAGCGAAGCGGCCCTGCTGGAACGCGATCTCGTGCCCGAAGCGCGCAAGCTGTACGACCTGACACTGACCGGCTTCGAGTACGGCAAGTTTTCCTTCCTCGAGGTGCTGGACGCCCAGCGCAGCTGGTTCCAGGCGCGTTCGCGCCAATGGCAGGCCATGCTCGACGCCTGGCGCGCGCATGCGCAGATCGAACGCCTCGTCGGCCCCACGGTAGAAGCAGGGTGGGCGCGGCCGGCACAGGCACCCCGTGCCCACCAAGACTGAAAGACACCCACATGAACAAGAAACAGAAAATCGCGATCGCGCTGATGTGCGCGGTCGCGGCGCTGCTCGCCGCATCGATGCTGTGGCGCCGGCCCGAAGCGCCGGCAAAGCAAGGCCACGCAGCCCATGAAGACGCCCACGGCCACGACGACCGCCACCCCGAAGCGCCGCCAACGGAAAGCGCCACTGAAGACGGCGCCACCGGGGATGGCACCATCGCGATGACCGACGCCCAGATCCGCGCCAACGGCATCGGCCTGGACGTGGCCGGCCCGGCCGCCATCCAGGAACGCCTGCACCTGCCCGCGCAGGTGAAGGTGGATGCCGAACGCAGCGTCGCCATCGCCGCGCCGGTGGCCGGCCTGGTGCAGGCGGTGCGGGTCTCGCCCGGCGCGGTGGTGAAAAAAGGCGATCCGCTGCTGGTGCTGCAAAGCCCCGACATCGCCCAGTGGCGCGCCGACCAGGCGAGCGCCCAGGCGCGCCTGGAGCTGGCGCGCACCGTGTTCCAGCGCGAGCAGACGCTGTGGGAACAGCGCATCTCGGCGCGCCAGGACCTCGACCAGGCGCGTACCGCGCTGCGCGAAGCGGAGATCGCGGTGCAGGCGGCGCGCCAGCGTTTGCAGGCCCTCGGCATCGCCGCCGGCGCAGAAGGCAGCACGGCCACCGTGCGCGCGCCGCTGGCCGGCATGGTGCTGGAACGGCCCGCCGTGCCCGGCATGGCGGTCGACCAAGCCAAGCCGCTGGCGACCATCGCCGATTTGTCGCGGGTCTGGATCGAGGCCGCGGTGCCGACCGAGCACCTGGCGCAGGTGCGGGTGGGGATGCCGGCGCGGATCAGCGCCACCGCGCTGTCCCGGGAGCTGGAGGGCAGCGTGGCCTTCGTCGACGCCGTACTGGGCGAGACCACGCGCATGGCCACGGCCCGCATCGAACTGCCGAACCCGGGCCTGCGCCTGCGGCCGGGCATGCTGGCCAACGTCGACCTGATGGGCAGCCAGGCGCAAGCTCTTGTCACCGTGGCCAGCGACGCGGTACAGACCATCCACGAACGCACCGTGGTGTTCGTGCGCACGCCCGCCGGTTTCGCGGCGAGGACGGTGGTGCTCGGACGCTCGGACGGCAAGCGCAGCGAGATCGTGCAGGGCCTGGCGGCAGGCAGCAGGTATGCGGCCACCGGCAGCTACCTTTTGAAAGCCGACCTCGGGAAATCCGAGGCTGGCCACGACGACTGAGGACCCGACATGTACCAAGGCCTCATCGAATTCGCCATCGCCCGCCGCTGGCTCGTGCTGTTCCTGGCGGCCTGCCTGGCCGTGCTGGGCGTGGCCAGCTACCAGCGCCTGCCGATCGACGCCGTGCCCGACATCACCAACGTGCAGGTGCAGATCAACAGCGCCGCCCCGGGCTACTCGCCGCTGGAAGCCGAGCAGCGCATCACCTTCCCCATCGAGACCGCGATGAGCGGCCTGCCGCGCCTGGAGCAGACCCGCTCGCTGTCGAAGTACGGCCTGTCGCAGGTGACGGTGGTGTTCAAGGACGGCACCGACATCCATTTCGCGCGCCAGCTGGTCAACGAGCGCCTGCAGGGGGCCAGGGCCGCGCTGCCGGACGGCATCGACCCGTCCATGGGGCCGATCGCCACCGGCCTGGGCGAGATCTTCTTCTGGACCGTGGAAGCGGAGGACGGTGCGAAGAAGCCGGACGGCACGCCCTACACGCCAGCCGACCTGCGCGAGATCCAGGACTGGATCGTCGCGCCCCAGCTGCGCGGGGTGCCCGGGGTCACCGAGGTGAACACCATCGGCGGGCATGAAAAGGAATTCCTGGTGGCGCCCGACATGGCGCGGCTGGCGGCCCACGGCCTGGGCCTGGCCGAGCTGCTGGCGGCGCTGGAGCGCAACAACCGCAACGCCGGCGCCGGCTACATCGAGCGCGGCGGCGAGCAGTACGTGGTGCGCACGCCCGGCCAGCTGCGCACGCTGGACGAGATCCGCGACGTGGTGCTGGACGTGGCCGCGGGCGCGCCGGTGCGGGTGCGCGACGTCGCCCAGGTCGAACCGGGACGCGGCCTGCGCACCGGCGCCGCCACCGAGAACGGGCGCGAGGTGGTGCTGGGCGCGGTGTTCATGCTGATGGGCGAGAACAGCCGCGCCGTGGCCGAGGCGGCGCGGCGCAAGCTGGAAGCCGTCAACCGCTCGCTGCCGGCCGGGGTGCGCGCCCTCCCCGTCTACGACCGCTCGGTGCTGGTCAACAAGGCCATTGCCACGGTGCGCGGCAACCTGCTGGAAGGCGCGCTGCTGGTGATCGCGATCCTGTTCCTGTTCCTCGGGAACCTGCGCGCGGCCCTGATCACGGCGCTGGTGATCCCGATGAGCATGCTGATGGTGTTCACGGGCATGGTGCAGGCCGGCGTCAGCGCCAATTTGATGAGCCTGGGCGCGCTCGACTTCGGCATCATCGTCGACGGCGCCGTGGTCATCGTCGAGAACTGCATCCGGCGCCTGGCGCACGCGCAGGCGGCGGCCGGGCGCGCGCTCACGCGCGAGGAGCGTTTCAAGGAGGTGGCGGCGGCGGCGCTTGAAGCGCGCCGGCCGCTGCTGTTCGGCCAGTTGATCATCATGACGGTCTACCTGCCGATCTTCGCCCTGACCGGCATCGAAGGCCGGATGTTCCACCCGATGGCGATCACGGTGGTGATGGCCCTGGGCGCCGCCATGCTGCTGTCGGTGACGCTGGTGCCGGCCGCGGTGGCGCTGTTCGTCAGCGGCCCGGTGGCCGAGCGCGAGAATCGCCTGATGCACACGGCGCGCGCATGGTACGCGCCGCTGCTGGACCGCGTGCTGCGCAACCGGCCGGTGGCATTGACCTTCGCGCTGCTGGCGGTGCTGCTCGGCGGCCTGCTGGCCACGCGCCTGGGCACCGAGTTCGCGCCGAACCTGGACGAAGGCGACTTGGCCGTGCTGACGGTGCGCATCCCCGGCACCAGCCTGCAGCAATCGGTGCGCATGCAGCAGCAGCTGGAGTCCACGCTGCTGGCGCAGTTTCCGGAAATCGAGCGCATGTTCGCGCGCATCGGCACGGCCGAGGTGGCGACCGACCCGATGCCGCCGAACGCCGCCGACAGCTACATCATCCTGCGCCCGGAAAGCCAGTGGCCCAGGCCGCGCAAGACCCACGCCGAACTGGTAGAAGCGATTACCGAGGCCGCGCAGCGCATCCCCGGCAACAACTACGAGTTCTCGCAGCCGATCCAGCTGCGCTTCAACGAGCTGATCTCGGGCGTGCGCAGCGACGTCGCCGTGAAAGTGTTCGGCGACGACCAGGGGGCGATGCTGGCCGCGGCGCGCGAGGTGGCGCAGCGCCTGGGCAAACTGGCCGGCGCGGCCGAGGTCAAGGTCGAGCAGGTCGAGGGCCTGCCGGCGCTGACGCTGCGCGTGGACCGTGTGAAAGCCGCGCGCTACGGCCTGAACGTGGCCGACGTACAGGATGCCTTCGGCACCCTGGTGGGCGGACGCGAGGCCGGCCTGGTGTTCGACGGCGACCGCCGTTTCCCGATCACGGTGCGCCTGCCGGAAGGCGTGCGCAACGACGTCGACGCGCTGCGCCAGCTGCCGATCGCCCTGCCCCGCCATGCGGGCGAGGAGCGCGCGGCCAGCATCCCGCTGGGCGAGATCGCCACGCTCGACTTCACGCCGGAAGCGAACCAGGTCAGCCGCGAGAACGGCAAGCGGCGCGTGGTGGTCAGCGCCAACGTGCGCGGGCGCGACCTCGGCTCCTTCGTCGCCGACCTGCAGGCGGAACTCGGCACCGTCAAACTGCCGCCGGGGACCTGGATCGGCCTGGGCGGCCAGTTCGAGAACCTGCAAACCGCGAGCCGGCGCCTGGCGCTGGTGGTGCCGGCCGCGCTGGCGCTGGTGTTCGCCCTGCTCTACCTGATGTTCAACAGCCTGCGCGACGGCTTGCTGGTCTTTTCCGGCATCCCGTTCGCGATGACGGGCGGGGTGCTGGCGCTGTGGCTGCGCGGGCTGCCGCTGTCGATCTCGGCGGGCGTCGGCTTCATCGCCCTGTCCGGTGTCGCGGTGCTGAACGGCCTGGTGATGATGAGCGTGGTGCGCGCGCTGCGCGAGCAGGGTCTGGCGCCCGAACAGGCGATGCGCGAAGGCGCGCAATCACGCCTGCGCGCGGTGCTGATGACGGCGCTGGTGGCCTCGCTGGGCTTCCTGCCGATGGCGCTGGCGACCAGCACCGGGGCCGAGGTGCAGCGGCCGCTGGCCACGGTGGTCATCGGCGGCATCCTGTCGTCGACGGCGCTGACCTTGCTGATCCTGCCGGCGCTGTACACCTGGGCGCACGGTACGGGCCGCAAAAGGGGGCCGCAATAAAGATGAGCACGGGCGCTTGACTGAATGTTAAGATCGCCGGAAAACCTTCCGGAGATCCTGCATGCAAGCGTCCGATCCATCCGACACCACGGCCCTGCCCGTGTCCCTGCCTGCTGTCGGTCCCGCGCGCATCGCGCTGGGCCTGGCGCAGGGCGTGCTGCTGTACCTGCTCCACCGCGCCGCCCGCGACCAGGCCTGGCCATCGACCCAGCCCCTGCTGTTCGCGCCGCTGATGATGATGGCCCTGTTCGTGCCGGTGCTGCTGGTGTCCGGCCTGGGCCACATCGACCGGCGCCGCCTGCTGCTGTGGGCCGGCGCCGCGGCCCTGGTGCTGGCGGGACTCGGCTGCTACGGCGCCTGGCGCGTGGCCGACCTGCCGCTGCCGCCATCCGGCGATCCGTCCGGCAGCCGGTACTTCAGCCAGTCCGGCACCTACCGCACGGCCATGCCTTCGGCAGAGCTGCTGTTCTTTTCCGCTGCGGCGCTGTTCATCGCCCATTCGCTGGTCATGGCCGGGGTGCGCGACCGCCGCCGCCTGGCCAGTTATACGACCCACTTCGACATCGCCTGGAAGCTCGGCGTGCAGCTGGCCTTCAGCGGCCTGTTCGTCGGCGTGAGCTGGCTGATGCTGTATCTCGGCGCCGCCCTGTTCGACCTGGTCAAGCTGAAATTCCTGACCGAGCTGCTGCGCAAGGCCTGGTTCGGAATTCCCGTGACCGCCTTTGCCTTCGCCTGCGCCATGCACCTGACCGACGTGCGGCCCGCCATCGTGCGCGGCATCCGCGGCCTGCTGCTGGTGCTGATGTCCTGGCTGCTGCCGGTGGCGGTGCTGCTGATCGGCGGCTTCCTGGCCACGCTGCCCTTCACCGGGCTGGCGCCGCTGTGGGGCACGCGCCATGCGGCCTCGGTGCTGCTGACCGCGGCGGCGGCCTTTGTCATCCTGGTCAACGCCGCCTGGCAACAGGGCGGCGACGGCCGCGAGGTGGCGCGCGTGGTGCGCGGCGCGGCCCGCATTGCCGCCCTGCTGCTGGCGCCGCTGGTGCTGATCGCGATCTACGCGCTGTTCCTGCGCGTACGCGACTATGGCTGGACCGGGGACCGCGTCAGCGCCGCCGCCTGCATGCTGGTCGCGGCCTGCTATGCGGCCGGCTACTTCCACGCCGGCCTGCGCCCGGGCTGGCTGCCTTCGCTGTCCCGGGTGAACATCGGCACCGCTTTTGTGGCCATCGGCGTGCTGCTGGCACTGTTCTCGCCGCTGCTCGATCCGGAGCGCATCTCGGTGGCCAGCCAGGTGCAGCGGCTGGCGGCCGGCAAGGTGAAAGCCGACCAGTTTGACTTCGCCTACCTGCGCTTCCACGGCGAGCGCTTCGGGCGCGCGGCCCTGGCGGAGCTGGACCGGAACGCCGCCGGGCCGGATGCCGCGCTGGTACGGCGCCAGGTCGCCATCGTGCGCACCATGCAGAATCCGTGGCAACGCGAGCAGCTCACGCCGCCCCTGGCCGACGTGGGCGCCAACCTGCGCGTGTATCCGGAAGGCGCGGCCGTGCCCGAGAGTTTCCTGCGCACCGACTGGAACGCGAAGACGGACCGTCCCTATCTGCATCCGGCCTGCCTGCGCCAGGCCGGCAAGCGCTGCGATGCCTTCGTGCTCGACGTGAACGGCGACGGCAAGCCCGAAGTCCTGCTGTTTCGCATCAAGGAAAAAGACGAGTCCGAGGGCAGCCAGGACAATGTGATGTTCGCCCAGGATGCGGCGGGAAAATGGTCGGCCTACGCCACCTTCACCATGCCCGATATCGACTGCAAGACCTTCTACGCCAGCCTGGCAAGCGGCAAGATCGTCACGCTCCCGCCGCGCCTGGCGGACGTCGAGATCGGTGGCGTACGGATGCGGCTGGCGCCAGTCGGCATGAGCGCCGCCTGCGAATTCAAGCCGCGCTAGGCCTCAATCGCCCCGGCCGCGGGTGCGGTCGTCCGGCCAGGCCTGCGAGGCGCAGGCCGCGGCCTGCTCGAACCAGCGGCCGTCGAGGTCCAGGCAGCGGTCGACCGCCAGCGCGTAGCGGCCGCGCGAACCCGCCAGCATCAGGACCAGCAGCACCACGACCAAGAGGACAATCGCTCCGAGTGGCTTCATCATGTCAGGATCGCACCGAGCCGGTCGTGGCGGCGTTGCGGGAGCGGCTCCAGCTCCAGTACGCGCGCAAACCCAGCAGCACCGCGACGACGCAGCCCCAGACGATCGGTTGCTCGAAGTTGTGCTTGCCGGCCTTCATCCACCAGTAGTGCAGGATCGCCAGCGGCGCGATCGCGTAGATCAGCTTGTGCAGCCGCGCCCAGTTGCGGCCCAGGCGCCGGATCATGGCCTGCGTGCTGGTCGCGGCCAGCGGAGTGAGCAGGACGAAGGCGATGAAGCCGACCGTGATGAAGGGACGTTTCAGCACGTCGCGCCACATCGCCGCCAGGTCGAAGAAATGGTCGAACCACAGGAAGGCCAGGAAGTGAAGGAAAGCGTAGAAGAATGTATACAAGCCGAGCATGCGCCGCAGCCGGACCAGCCAGTTCCAGCCCGTGAAGCGGCGCAGCGGCGTCACCGCCAGCGTGGCGCACAGCAGGTACAGGGCCCAGTCGCCGCTGCCATGGGTGATGAATTCGACGGGATCGACCGGCACCTGCATCGCGACCAGCGCGGCGATGCGCAGGAAAGGCAGCAGCGCCAGTACGAATACCAGGGCCTTGATCGCGGTGAGCTGCTTCGGGGTCGGGTTGAACGCCATGATGGGGTCAATAGAACTTTTTCAGGTCCATGCCAGTGTACAGCGAAGCGACCTCGTTATAACCGTTGAACAGCAGGGTCTTGCGCTTGGGCGTGAACAAGCCGCCCTCGCCGATGCGGCGCTCGCTCGCCTGGGACCAGCGCGGGTGGTCGACGTTCGGGTTCACGTTCGAATAAAAGCCGTATTCGTTGGGCGCGATGCCGTTCCAGGCCGTCTTCGGCTGGTCGCGCACGAAACGGATCTTGACGATCGACTTGGCGGACTTGAAGCCGTACTTCCAGGGCAGGACGATGCGCACCGGTGCGCCGTTCTGGTTCGGCAGCACCTGGCCGTACATGCCCACCGTCAGCAGGGCCAGCGGGTGCATGGCTTCGTCCATGCGCAAGCCTTCCACATACGGCCACTCGAGCACGCGGCTGCCCACGCCCGGCATCTGGCGGCGGTCGGCCAGGGTCACGAATTCCACGTATTTCGCATTGCCGGTCGGTTCGACCTGCTTGATCAGGTTCGACAGCGAATAGCCGACCCAGGGAATCACCATCGACCAGCCCTCGACGCAGCGCAGGCGGTAGATGCGCTCTTCCAGCGGCGCGAGTTTGGTGAGGCGGTCGATGTCGATCGTCATCGGCTTCTTCACCTCGCCCTCGATCTGCACCGTCCACGGCCGGGTGCGCAGCGTGTGCGCGTTCTCGGCCGGGTCGGACTTGTCGGTGCCGAACTCGTAGAAGTTGTTGTAGTGGGTCGCGTCCTGGAACGAAGTCGGGTTCTCGTTCGTCGAGAATGCGGCGTTGCGCGCAGCCGCCAGCTTGGCCAGCGGCGTGCCTTGCGCGAACGCCTGGCGGTTGGCCATCTCCCACAAGCCGGAGCCGGCCACGGCGGTGGCGGCCACGCGGGCGAGGAATTGGCGCCGCCCTTCGTAGACGTCCTGCGGCGTGATTTCGGAGGAGAACGGCAGATCGATACCGTTCGGGTTACGTTTGATCAACATGACGATTCCAGCCTGTGCTTGATGACGCATTTCGCGTCCGACATGTCAACCTTACACTATCCAGTATGACTTGGCTGGACGCTTGAACACTTGTTACAAGCCGTCATCCAATTATCACCGGATTATCATCTACAGCTTGCCATACGAATGCAAGCCGGACAGGAACATGTTCACGCCGAGGAAGGCGAAAGTGGTCACCAGCAGGCCGACCAGCGCCCACCACGCCGCCACCCGCCCGCGCAGGCCGGACATCAGGCGCATGTGCAGCCAGGCCGCATAGTTGAGCCAGACGATCAGCGCCCAGGTTTCCTTCGGGTCCCACGACCAGTAGCCGCCCCAGGCCTCGGCCGCCCACAGCGCGCCCAGGATGGTGGCCACCGTGAAGAAGGCGAAGCCGACCGAGATCGCCTTGTACATCACGTCGTCCAGCACTTCCAGCGACGGCAGGCGGTCGGCCAGGATGCCGTTCGACTTCAGCAGGTAGGCGCTGCCGACCATGGCGGCCAGCGCGAAGGTGCCGTAGCCGATGAAGTTGGCCGGCACGTGGATCTTCATCCACCAGCTCTGCAGCGCCGGCACCAGCGGCTGGATCTCGGCGGCGTCGCGCGCCACCGTGTACCACAGCAGGAAGCCGACGGCGGCGGTAATCACCAGCAGCACGAACGGGCCCAGCTGGCGCGTCGCGTAACGCTGTTCGTAATAGAGGTAGAACAGCGCGGTGATCATCGAGAACAGGATGAACACTTCGTACAGGTTCGACACCGGAATATGGCCGACGTCGGGGCCGACCAGGTAGGACTCGTACCAGCGCACCATCATGCCGGTAAAACCCAGCACCACGGCGGCCCAGCACAGCTTGGAGCCGACGCTGCCGCCGAAGGGCGAGCGCGCGGCCAGGCCGATCCAGTAGAACACGGTCGAGAACACGAACAGCGCGCTCATCCACAGGATCGCGGACTGGCTCGACAGCATGTACTTGAGGAAGAAGCGCCCATTGGCGGCATCGAGCGAGCCGCCGTACAGGGAAATCGCCCACAGCGACAGCACGGCGATCAGGGGCATCAGCCAGCGTACCGGCTTCCAGCCCCAGCCCAGCAAGGCAAAAGTGGGCGCGGCCAGCACCAGGATCGCCTGTTCGTAGACGTCCATGTAATGGCCGTAGCGCTGCAGCGCGAACAGGCTGGCGGCCAAGAGGCCGGCGCCGAACAGCCAGTCAAGGGCGCTCAGGCGCTTGAAGAAGCCCTGCGGGCGGACATACTGGCCGCTGCCGGTCTTGCTGAGTGGGACTTGCGATGTCTGGGACATGTCGATGATTCTCCGTTGTTGCGCCAGCTTACGCCGATTGCGGCAATATGGTCTTCAGTTCGTCGAATTCGCGCTCGAAATCGAGGGTCTTGCGCTGGGTGCTCATGGCCATCATGGCGTGGGCGCCACCCTCTTCGGTGTTCTTGACCCACACCCAGATGCGGCGCTCGCGGATGTAGAACATCGCGAAGATGCCCATCACCAGCAGCAGGCAGCCCAGGTAGACGACCTTTTTGCCCGGCGAGCGCGTCACCTGCAGCACCGAGGCTTTCACTTCCTTGAATTCCTCGAGCGACAGGTAGACCGGGGCGCCATAGAAAAAGCTGTCCGACAGCGCGTTGGTGGCCAGCTGCAGGAAGCGGCCATGCGCTTCGGTCGGCGCGGCGGGCGCCTCGCCGGCGCGCGCGCGCGCGGCCTGCCACAGCTCCCACAGGGTGCCGTTCAGCATCTTCATGAACACGTTGGCGGCCTTTTCCTGCTCGGCCTGCGGGATGCGCTCCAGGAAATGCGAGACCGCCAGGTAGCCACCCTCGTTGCCGTTGCCGGCGAAGATCGCCAGCGTCCTGGCCGCCGATTCGCGCAGCTGGGCGGCCAGCGCCGGATTCGCGCCGGATGCCGCCGGCATGGCGCGCTCGGCATAGCGGCGCGCCGCCTCCTCGCGCAGCGCCGGGTCCATCAGCGCGGCGCGCAGGCGCATCCATTCGCGCACGCCGTGGGCGTCGTCGGCCGGGATGCGCAGGTAGCTGAAGGGGTCGGACGGGTTGCTGCGCACGCCGGCCAGGTAGACCTCCGCACCGTCCAGCATCATCGGCTGCATGTAGTTCTGGAATTCGCGCGCCTGGCCGGTCTTGTCGCGCAATTTGTATTGCACGCTGGGGCCGACGTTCTTCAGATCCTTGTTATTCGCATTCTTGGCGGCCGAGCCCGAGTGCTCGGACAGGGCCTGGGCGAACTGCTCGTTCAAGCTCTTGCCATCCTTGCTGACCTTGCGCAGGTCGCCGTCCTGGCTCATGTTCTCGACGTTGAACGGGCGGAAGCCCGACCACTCGACCGCGTACTGCTCGTTCCCGCCTTTCAGTGCGGTGCTGGTGCCGACCTCGCCCTCGATGGCGAAGGACTGGTCGCCGGCGCCCGCCATCGGGTAGCCGGTCAGTTTCAGCTTGCTGCCGCCGTCGTCGACGCCGGACTGGTAGATCGCCACGCCGCGGTAGATCAGCGGCTGGTTGACGCGGATGACGCCCGGGAAGGTCTTGCCGGTCTCGTGGTCGCGGATCGTGACTTCGCTCGAGAACAGTTTCGGCATGCCGGTCGAATAGAAATCGATGACGAACTTGTTCAGGTGGATCGTGAACGGCAGGTCCTGCACCAGCACGCCGTCGGCCTGCGGGATGATCGCCGTGTTGCTGGCCTGCCCTTCCGGGATGCGGGTGTTGCCGCGGAAGGTCGGGTTGCCCAGGCCCAGGCGGCTGGCGGCCGGGATCTCGGCGATCAAACCGGCGCCGCTGAATGGCGTCTTGCCGAAGAACCATTCCTGGAAGCGGATGGGCAGGTTCGAGTCGAGCAGGCCGCCGAGCAGGATGATGATGATGGCCGAATGCGCGAAGATGTAGCCGAACTTGTTGCCGGCGCCCTTCTTGGCCGCGACCAGCACGCCGCCGGCCTTGTCGACCAGTTTCACGCGGTAGCCGGCGTTGGTGAGGCGCTGGCCGGTCTGGGTCGCCAGCGGCAGGGCCGACAAGGGCGCGCTCCACTCGCTCTTGTGGTGGAAATTGCGCAGCGATTCTTCACGCACGTTCTCGCGCCAGCTGCGCATGTCGTTCAGCATGCGCGGGGCGTTGCGCAGGATGCACAGGAAAGTCGAGACGATCAGGAAACCCAGGATCAAGAGGAACCACCAGGCCGAGTACACGCTGTACAGGCCGATTTTGCGGAAGATCTCGTACCAGAAGGGCCCGAACTGGTTGATGTAGTCGGGCGCCGCCTGGTCCTGCTGCATGATGGTGCCGATGATGGCGGCGATCGCGATCATCATCAGCAAGGTGATCGCGAAACGCATCGACGACACCAGCTCGACCACCTCGGCCAGGCCGCGGCGGCGCGTGTTCAATTCAATTCCGGTGGCGCTCATCGATCGATCATTTCTGTTGAGGACATCAAGTGCCGGGAGCATACAACAAAAAGGGCGGCTTGCCGGAGCAGCCACCCTTTTTTGCGCTTGCCGGCCGCGCCCCTGTAATTATTTCAAACCGGCGATGTAGTCGGCGACCGCCTTCATCTCGTCGTCCGACATGCGCTTGGCCAGCGTACCCATCTGCGGGCTGTTGTTGCGCGCATTGGTCTTGAAGGCCTGCAGCTGGGCCAGGGTGTAATCCTGGTGCTGGCCGGCCAGGCGCGGGTACTGGGCCGGGATGCCGGAGCCGGTGGCGCCGTGGCAGCTGGCGCAGGCGGCCACGCCACGGTCGGCGATGCCGCCGCGGTAGATCTTGCGACCCAGTTCGAGCGTATCCTTGTTGCGCGCCGCCCCCTGCTTCGGCTGCTGGGTGGCGAGCCAGGCGGCGATGTTCTGCTTTTCTTCCTCGGACAGCATCTTCGCGTAGGTGGTCATCACCGGCTGGTTGCGGTTCGGGGTGGTGAAATCGACGAGCTGCTTGTGCAGGTAGGTGCCGACCTGGCCGGCCAGCTTGGGATTGGCGACGATGGTCGAATTGCCGCCGGCGCCATGGCAGGATGCGCAGGCCGGCAGGCCGCGCGCGTTGTCGCCGGTGTCGTAGAGCGAACCGCCCTTGGCCGCATCGATCTTGGCGCTTGCTGCGGGCGCGTGGGCGGCATCGGCTGCGATCGCCCCTTGGGCGATGCCGCCGATGGCGAATGTTGTCATTAGCAAGGACTTCACGAACGCCGCACGCGCGGCCGGTAAGAACACACGATCCACTCAAGCCCCCTGAAAAAGTCGACAAAAAACTTGTGGCAAAACTTGTTGTGCAGTGCAGCGTCCATCGTGGCCCCGGTCGCACCAGCGCCAGGTAACTCCCTATTGTACAATAGCTTTCTTTCCTGATCGCTTCTTTAGTTGTCTTTTCCTTCATGTCCAAACTCTGGCAAGCCCGCTTTTTCACGACCGTCAACCAGCTGCGGGATCTTCCCAAGACGCAGGTGCCGGAAATCGCCTTCGCCGGCCGTTCCAATGCAGGCAAATCAACGGCGATCAACATCCTCACCAACCAGAAGGGGCTGGCCTTCGCGTCCAAGACGCCGGGCCGCACCCAGCACATCAACTTCTTCTCGATCGGCGGCGCCCACGTGGCGATGCACCGCAAGGACCCGACGAACGTCGACGAGATCCGTGCGCTGCTGGTCGACCTGCCGGGCTACGGCTACGCGGAAGTGTCCGGTGACGCCAAGCTGCACTGGCAGCGGCTGCTGGGCGACTACGTGCAGCGCCGCGAACAGCTGGCCGCGCTGGTCCTGATCATGGATTCGCGCCGCCCGTTCACCGATCTGGACGTGCAGATGCTGGAATGGTTCGCCCCGACCGGCAAGCCGATCCACTGCATCCTGACCAAGGCCGACAAGCTCAACCGCAATGAATCGACCAACGTGCTGCGCCAGGCGAAACAGATCCTGGACAGCTACGTCGATGAAGACGGTAACGGCTTCCCCTTCACCGTGCAGCTGTTCTCGGCCCTGAAGCGCGTGGGCATCGAGGAAGCGAACGACAAGATCATCGAATTGTTCGGCCTGGACCAGCCAGACGAGCAGGAGAGTACTGGAGACACCACGGCCGATGGACCGGACCCACAGTCCGGCCAGGCCGACTGACTCATCCACAAGGACATCTCATGCCGATCATCACCCCCAACGCCTACCCCGCCGTGCGCATGCGCCGCATGCGCCGCGACCCGTTCTCGCGCGCCCTGATGCGCGAAAACACCGTCACCGCGGCCGACCTGATCTACCCGGTATTCGTCCTCGACGGCGAGAACCAGCGCCAGCAAGTGGCGTCGATGCCGGGCGTGGAACGCGTCTCGGTCGACCTGCTGCTCAAGGTGGCGGAAGAAGCCGTCAGCCTGGGCATCCCGGTGCTGGCCCTGTTCCCGGTGGTCGACGCCGCGCTCAAGACCTATGACGGCATCGAAGCGACCAACCCGGAAGGCCTGGTGCCGCGCGCCGTGCGCGCCCTGAAGCGCGAATTCCCGCAGCTCGGCCTGATGACCGACGTCGCGCTCGACCCCTACACCACCCACGGCCAGGACGGCCTGCCGGACGAGAACGGCTACATCGTCAACGAAAAGACGATCGAGATGCTGATCCGCCAGGCGATGGCCCAGGCCGAAGCCGGCGTCGACATCGTCGCCCCGTCGGACATGATGGACGGCCGAATCGGCGCGATCCGCATGGCGCTGGAAGAGAAGCAATTGATCCACACCCGCATCATGGCCTACTCGGCCAAGTATGCCTCCGCCTATTACGGCCCCTTCCGCGACGCGGTCGGCTCGGCGGCGAATCTGGGCAAGGCGGACAAGAACACCTACCAGATGGACCCGGCCAACAGCGACGAAGCCCTGCGCGAAGTGGCGCTGGACCTGGCCGAAGGCGCCGACATGGTGATGGTCAAGCCGGGCATGCCCTACCTGGACGTGGTGCGCCGCGTGAAGGAAGAGTTCAAGGTGCCGACCTTTGCCTACCAGGTCAGCGGAGAATACGCGATGCTGCAGGCGGCCTTCCAGAATGGCTGGCTGGACAAGGACAAGATCATCATGGAGACCATGATGGCGTTCAAGCGCGCTGGGGCGGACGGCGTGCTGACCTACTTTGCGATGGATGTGGCGCGTCGCCTGAAGGCAACTGCCTGATATATATAGGCGAGCGATAAAAACCGCGCCTGGTGCGCGGTTTTTTTATGCCTTATTGCGATGCGACGAATTTAAGCCCCTGCCTGCGCAGGGGCGACGGTTTTACAGCCAACGACTTTTGCACGTCGCCCCTGCGAAGGCAGGGGCCCAAGTTGACCTTAGCCGCCACGGCGCGGCTTGTACTCGGGGAACATTTCCTTGAACAGGAAATCCATCAATTCCTGGGTATCCTGCGGCCGCGCCGACAGGGTCACCACCCGGTTCAGGCGGTGCGAATCCCACTCGAAGTCGCCGGTCTTTTCCTTGCGGATCAGTTCGATCATCTTCTTGACGACCGCGGTCTCGATGTCCGGCTCGCTGCCGCGCTCCACCGTCACGGCGGTCAGCCAGCGGCGCTTGAAGTTCGGGTTCCAGCCGCGGAACCTGAGGTCGGCCTTGCTGAAGGTCTGGTTGCTCAGGCTGAACACGCCGCCGGTCTCGTTCGCATCCTGGCCGCCGCGGCCGTTGATGGCGGCGATGTTGGCCAGGGCGTTGCGGGTGCCGCGCGCGGCATCGCTTTCCTCGGCCGGCTGGTCGCTCTGGCTCGGGGCGCCGCGCGCACGGCGGCGTTTCTCGATATAGGCCGCCATGTCGGTTTCGTCCGACTCCAGCTTGGTTTCCTGCTTCGGCTGGGGTTTCGGTTGCTCGACCGGCGTTTCCTTCGGCAAGGTGATGGTGTTCGGCAGGCGCTGCACCTGGGTCACGCGCGGCGGCGTCGGCTTGGAGGGCGCCGGTTTCGAGGCCTTCTTCGACGGCTCGGCCGGCGACTTCGGCGCCGGCTTGTTGGGCTTCAGGGGCGGCAGCCAGACGATGGCTTCGCCGGACTTGGGCGGCGCGTGCCGTTCGACCTTCGGCTGGAACAGCCACACCGCCACCAGCAACAGGTGCAGTGCGATCGTGATGATCAGGCCGGTGCGGCGGTTGCCCCGTTCCTGTCCGTAAGCGACCACCGTGCGTCCAGGCAGCGGCTGGCCGCAATGTGCGCAGACATCGCTGTCATCCAGGGAGATATGGGAGTGGTCACGCAAGATGGTCAACGGTATGAGAGAAAGGGCAATGGGCGGTCCAGTGCGGCAGTCTACCCTGTTTGACTTGTGCACGCACGCGTGTTGGACCTTTGCCAACAGCTTACAAGCTGATCAAATTGATGGTTGTTACAGTGTGTATCAAAGAAGGGTAGAAAAATCGGTCGATGCGGCACTTTCACCACATCGACCGATTTTTGAACATCATGCCGCCTTGGTCAGGATGACGGCCGGCGCCTCGCGCTTTTCCGTCAGGTCGATCTGCGCGTCCGTCATCGGACCGCTGCCGCTGTAGCGGTCCAGGTAGAGGTAGATCACCGGGGTGATGTACAGCGTGATCACCTGCGAGAAGATCAGGCCGCCGCACACCGCCAGGCCCAGCGGCTGGCGCAGTTCGGCGCCGGCGCCCAGGCCGAGGGCGATCGGCAGCGCGCCCATCAGCGCAGCCAGCGTGGTCATCATGATCGGGCGGAAGCGCAGGATGCAGGCCTCGCGGATCGCCTGTTCCGGGCTCAATCCCCCGTTGCGCTGGGCGTCCAGCGCGAAGTCGATCATCATGATCGCGTTCTTTTTGACGATACCGATCAGCATCAGGATGCCGATCATGGCGATCATCGTCAGGTCCATGTTGAACAGGCGCAGCGTCAGCAGCGCACCCACGGCCGCCGACGGCAGGCCGGCCAGGATGGTCAGCGGGTGGATGAAGCTTTCATACAGCACGCCCAGCAGCACGTAGATCACGCCGACCGCCGCAATGATCAAAATCAGCTGGCTCGACTGCGAATCCTGGAAGACCGCCGCGTCGCCGCCGTATTTCGTGATGATCGAGGACGGCAGCTTCATGTCGCGCCCCATCTGGTCGATCGCCGCGGTGGCTTCGCCCAGCGGCGCGTCCGGCGCCAGGTTGAAGGACAGCGTGATCGCCTGCAGTTGGCCCTGGTGGTTGATGGCGATCGGACCGACCGTGCGCTTCACGCTGGCCAGGCTGGAGAGCTGCACCAGCTGGCCGGTCTTGCTGCGCACCGACAGGCGCGACAGCGCGTCCTCGAACTGGCGATCCTCGTTGGCCGTCTCCAGGATCACGTAATAGCTGGCCGCGGTCGAGTAGATGGTCGACACCTGGCGCTCGCCGAAGGCGGCGTACAGCGCGGTGCGCACGTCGCCCAGCTGCACGCCGAGCAGGTTGGCCTTGTCGCGGTCGATGTCGAGCGTGGCCTGCAGGCCCTTTTCCTGGGTGTCGCTGGTGACGTCGCGGAACAGCGGGTTGTTGCGCATGCGTTCCATGAAGTCGTTGGACCAGTGGCCGATGTCCTCGCCCGACACGCTCTGCAGCGTGTACTGGTAGCGGCTCTTGCTCTGGCGGCCGCCCAGCTGCAGGTTCTGCACCGGCGCCATGTAGACGTTGATGCCGGCGATCTTGCGCGTGGCCTTCCTCAGGCGCTCCAGCACCTGCGGCATCTTGTCGCGCTCGGCGCGCGGCTTCAGGACCACGAACATGCGCCCGCCATTGCCGCCGCCCGAGAACGCGGTCACGTCCTGCACCGCCGGGTCGGCCTTGATCGCGGCCGCGGTGCGCTCCTGCAGCACCGTCATGGCCGAGGACGAGATGTCTTCCGCCGCCTCGGTGGAGACGCGCAGCTGGCCGATGTCTTCCTCCGGGAAGAAGCCCTTCGGGATGGTCGTGTACATCACGGCCGTCAGGGCAAAGGTGCCCAGCGCGATCATCAGCACGATGAAGCGATGCTTCAGCGCCAGGTCCAGCGTCGATTCGTAGCCGTTGCGCACGCGCGTGAAACCGGCTTCGAAGTGGCGGCCGATGAAGCTTTTTTCTTCGTGATGATCATGCCCATGCGCGGGCAGCAGGCGCGAGGCCAGCATCGGCACCAGCGTCAGGGACACCACGGCCGACACCAGGATCGCCAGGCCGACGATGACCGCGAATTCGTGGAACAGCAGGCCGATCACGCCCGGCATGAAGAAGATCGGGATGAACACGGCGATCAGCGAGATCGAGATCGAGACGATGGTGAAACCCATCTCGCGCGCGCCTTCGAGAGCGGCGCGCATCGGCTTCTTGCCCATCTCGATGTGGCGCACGATGTTCTCCAGCACCACGATGGCGTCGTCGACCACCAGGCCCACCGCCAGCGTGATGCCCAGCAGCGAGATGTTGTCCAGGCTGTAGCCCAGCCAGTACAGCAGCGACAGTGCGCCCAGCAGCGAGATCGGCATCGTCACGGCCGGGATGAAGGTGGCCGAGGCGCGGTGCAGGAACAGGAAGATCACCATCACCACCAGGCCCACGGTCAGCGCCAGCGTGAAATTCACATCGTGGAGCGCCTCGCGGATCGAATTCGAGCGGTCGTTGACCAGGTTGATCTTGATGGACGCGGGCAGCTGCGACTGGAAGCGCGGCAGCAGGTTGCGCACGTGGTCGACCACGGCGACGGTATTCGCGTCCGGCTGGCGCTGCACCAGCAGCACGATGGCGCGCTCGCCGTTGTAGGCGCCGTAGGCCTTGGTCGACTGGTAGCTGTCCTCGACCTCGGCCACGTCGCGCAAGCGCACCGGCAGGCCGTCGCGGCTGGCCACGATCAGTTCGCGGAAGTCGGCCGCCTTCATCATCTGCGGCGGGCCCTGGATGGTGAGCGTCTGCTGCGGGCCGTCCAGGATGCCGAGCGCCGAGTTCGAGTTGGCCGAACGCAGCGCGGTGGCCAGTTCGTCCATCGTCAGGTTACGCGCGTTCATCAGGTCGGTTTTCGCGCGCACGCGCACGGCAAACTTCTTGCCGCCGTTGACCTGCACCTGCGCCACGCCCGGCAGCGTCGAAATGGCCGGCGACACCAGGTTCTCGGCGTAGTCGTTCAGCTCCGACAGGTTCATCGACGGCGAGGTCATGGTCATGAACAGCACCGGCGCGTCGGCCGGGTTGACCTTGCGGTAGGACGGCAGGTCCGTCATCTCCTGCGGCAGCTGGCGCTGGGCGGCCAGCAGCGCGGCCTGGACGTCGACCGCGGCTTCGTTGATGTTGATCGAGGTGTCGAATTCCAGCGTCAGCGAGGTGTTGCCTTGCGTGCTGGTCGAGGTGATCAGGTTGATGCCGGGGATGGTCGAGAACTGCTTCTCGAGCGGCAGCGCCACCGACGAGGCCATGGTCTCGGGGCTGGCGCCGGACAGGTTGGCGTTGACGTTGATGACCGGCGTGTTATAGCTGGGCAGCGCCGCGACCGGGATGTGGGAATAGGCCAGGATGCCGACCAGGATCAGGCTGATCGACAACAGCACGACCATGATCGGGCGGCGGATACACAGTTCGGACAGGTTCATCGTGCTCAGCCCTTGTTCGGGGTGGCGTCGGCGGTGGCGGTCGCGGCGGCACTACCCTTGCCGTGGGCGCCCTTGCCCGCGCCCTTGTCCATCTCGGACGCCAGGCGCACCTTGCCGCCCGGGCGCACGTTCTGCTTGCCCTCGGTGATGATGGTCTCGCTGCCGGAGAGGCCGGTGACGGCGGCGTTCTCGCCGAAGCCGTACACGCGTTCCACCGGCACCTGCCTGGGCGTATGGTCCTTGTCCAGCACGTAGACGAAGGTGCCCTGCGCGCTGGTGATGATGGCGTTCTGCGGCACCACCACGGCGTCGCGGATGGTCTGCACCGTCACCCTGGTGTTCACGTACTGGCCGGGCCAGAGCGTGGTCTCGCGGTTGTCGAATTCGGCCTTGACCTTGATGGTGCCGGCAGCCGGGTCGACGGTGTTGTCGACGAAGCTGAGCACACCGGTCACCGGCGCCAGGCCCGCGCCTGGTGCAGCCTGCACCTCGACCTTGCCGCGCTTCTGCGCCGCCAGCAGGGCCGGCAGGCTCGATTCGGGCAGGGTAAAAGCGACGTTGATCGGGTCGAGCTGGGTGATGGTGGTCAGCGAGGTCGCCGGCTGCACCAGGCTGCCCGGGTAGACGCCGATGCCGCCCACGCGGCCCGACATCGGCGCGCGGATCGAGGTGTAGCTGGTGCTGACGCCGGCGGCGCGCGCGGCCGCGATGTCGGCGTTCAGGGTGGCGCGCGCCTGGTCGACCTGGGCGCGCAGCGTGTCCACCGCGCTCTGGGAGAAGAACTTCTGCGCCAGCAGGTCCTGGCTGCGCTTGTACTGCCGCTCGAGGTCGGCCAGGGATGCGCGGTCGCGCTCGACCTGGGCTTGCGCCTTGTCCTGGTTGGCGCGGTCGGCGCGGTCGTCCAGCGAGAACAGCAGCTCGCCCTGCTTGACGAACTGGCCTTCGCGGATGTGGACCGTGCGGATGGTGGCGGTGGTCTGCGGATGCAGGTCGACGGTGCGGATCGGGGTGACGGTGCCGTTGGCGACCTGCAGCACCGGCACGTCCTGGCGCTGCGGAGACACCACGTTGACCACGGCCGGCGGCTGGGCGCCGCCCTTGCCGCCATGGCCGCCCGCGCCGGCTGCGCTGGCTGCGGCGCCTTCGGCATGGGCGCTATCGCCGTGGTTGACATACCACGCTCCCGCGCCGGCGGCGATGACCACGGCGGCGATGAGTCCGAGATTCTTGTTTTTCATTCCACTCCCTGTGCCGCCCGGGCGGCGGCTTTCATTTTTATAGGTGCAACCGTAAATTGTCGCATACCGCCATGACAGCGGCGTGTCATTTTCCGGGGTAGTACTCGGGCAGCATCAGGGTCACTTCGAGCCCGCCCTCGGGATGGTTGGCGAGAGTGATGCTGCCGCCATGCTGCTCGGCGATGTTGCGTGCGATCGTCAGGCCCAGGCCGGTGCCGCCCGATTCGCGCGAGCGCGAGGTCTCGACGCGGTAGAAGGGATCGAACACGCGCGCCAGTTCGGCCTGCGGGATGCCGGGACCGTCATCGACGATGCGGATGCGCGCCGCGCCGTTGATGCGGTCGACGCTGACGCGGGCGGCATGGCCGTACTTGACGGCGTTGTCGATCAGGTTGACCAGGCAGCGGCGCAGGTCGAGCGGACGCCCCAGCAGCGCCATGCCGGCGTGGCCGGACAGGGTGACCTGCTGGCTGGCGTCGGCGGCATCGGCGCAGACGGAATCGAGCAGCGAATCGAGGTCCAGCATCTGCATGGTCTCGGTGGTGTCCATGCTGCGCGCCAGGTCCAGGCCTTCGCGCACCATCGCCTGCATCGCCGACAGATCGCCGATCAGGCGTTCCTGCAGGTCCGGCTCGCACACCTTTTCCAGGCGCAGGCGCATGCGCGTCAGCGGCGTCTGCAGGTCGTGGGTGATGGCGGCCAGCATTTGCGTGCGCTGGAAGATGTACTGGCGGATGCGCGCCTGCATCGCGTTGAAAGCGGCGCTGGCCTGGCGGATCTCGTCGGCGCCGGTGAGGTCGAGCGGCGGGTGGTTGATGTCGTTGCCGAGGTCCTTGGCGGCCTGCGCCAGCTGCTTGAGCGGCCGCGTGGTCATGCGCGCCACGGCGTAGGCGAGCGCGCCGATGCAGGCCAGGAACAGGGCGATGGTGAAGGTGTAGTCGGTGCGCTCGGGCGAGGTGGCCGAGCGCGGCGGCAGCACCGACAGGATCAGGTCGGTGCCGTCGCGCAGCCTGACGTTGACGCTCTCGCAGGTGCCGCGCCACTTCATGCGCAGCATGCCGAACATCAGCGGCTGTTCGCGCGCGGTCTCGCACGACGGCGGACGCTCGGCCAGGGAACGCAACAGGTAGCCCTTGCCCAGGCGCGCGCCCAGCGCATGCGCGAACTCGCTCGGCTCGGGCGCCATCTCGGGCATGTGGCTGGCAGCCTCGATGAGGGCGATGCCGGGCCGGTTGGCGACCTTCAGGTAGGCGCCGCGCGCCGACGGCGGCACGATTTCGGTAGCCATGACCAGCTGTTCGGCGCGGTCCAGCCAGGCCAGTTCGCGGAACTGGTCGATCATGCGCTGGCGCTCGGCGTCGGCGAGCAATTGGGTCAGGGCGGAGGAGATCAGGATCCCCAGCAGGAGGGTGGCAAACACGCGGCCCGTCATCGAGCCGAGGAAAGCTCTCACGCGCTCGGCTCCACGCTGACCTGGCCGGCCAGCACGTAGCCGCCGTTGCGCACGGTCTTGATGATCTGGGGCATGCGCGCATCCTCGCCCAGCTTCTGGCGCAGGCGGCTGATCTGGATGTCGATCGAGCGGTCGAACGGGTCGGCGTCGCGGCCCTGGGTCAGGTTCAGCAGCTGGTCGCGGTTCAGCACGCGGTTCGGGTGCTCGAGGAATACGCGCAGCAGGCGGAATTCGGCGCCGGACAGCATGATGACCACGCCCTGCGGATTGACCAGGTGGCGCGCGGTCAGGTCCAGGGTCCAGCCCGAGAATTTCATCTGCTGCACGTTCTCGGTCTGGGAGTTCGGCGGCATCGCGTGGCTGCGGCGCAGCACGCTGCGGATGCGCGCCAGCAGTTCGCGCGGCTCGAAGGGCTTCGGCAGGTAGTCGTCGGCGCCCATCTCGAGGCCGAGGATGCGGTCGAGCGGCTCGCTGCGCGCGGTCAGCATGATCACCGGCAGGGTCGAGTGCGCGCGCAGCTTGCGGCACAGGGTCAGGCCGTCTTCGCCGGGCAGGTTGAGGTCGAGGACGATCAGGTCGGGGCGCGACTCGTCCAGGGTCTTCCACATGGCGTTGCCGTCGGCGGCAGCCAGCGCGCGGTAGCCGTTCGCTTCCAGGTAATCGGCCAGCAGCGAACGGATATCGCGGTCGTCGTCGACGATGAGAATCGTAGATTGCATATCCATGGCGTCATTATCCTGACTTCGCGCACCCCTGAACAGCCACTTTGTATCGGCTTGTATATGGATCGGGAGGCGAAACAAATTGATACAAAGAACGACACAGCGGACACGCTGCGCTTACACCTGCACCCGATGATGGTTTCCATGCCGCGAACGATCTCGCGGCTGGCCGCGGCGGCCCTTCCGCCGCCCTCCAACCGAACAGGGAAACCAAGAGATGACCACCATTCGCAAACACCTAGTCACCGCCTTCGCCGCGCTGTCCATGGGTGCGATCGCCATCGGCGCCCACGCCCAGGCGACCAGCCAAAGCCAGCCGGCGGAAGGCCGCTACAGCCATGCCGAGCACCAGCAGAAGCGTGCCGAGTTCGCCGCCAAGCGGGCCGAATTCGCCGCCAAACGGGCCGCGAAGCTGCACGACGCGCTGAAGATCACGCCAGCCCAGGAAAACGCCTGGAACGCCTTCGTGGCGTCGATGAAGCCGGCCGCCCGCCAGGCCGGCGCCCAGCGTCCGGACCGCGCCGCCTGGGCCAGTCTGAGCGCCCCGCAACGCATGGAAAAGCACATCGAGATGCGGAAGCGCCGTACCGCGGCGATGGAGCAGCGCCTGGGCGCCCTGAACAGCTTCTACGCCGTGCTCACGCCCGAGCAGAAGAAGACCTTCGACGACAAGGCGGGACGCCTGCAAGGCCATTTTGGCAGGCACGGCGGCGGGCGCGGCGGCTGGCAACAGCGCGGCAATGGCGATACCGCGCGCGGCTGACCGGCCCGCATGCACGAAGGGACGCCGCGGCGTCCCTTTTTTGCGTCAAGCCGGCTTTACCTTTGTTACCGAAGTTTGCCGAGCGAGGCCAGGAATTTGTTCTTGTCCTGGTAGCCGATCACCCGGCTGTCCGGGATTTCGCGGCCGTCCGGGCCGAACAGGATGATCCCGGGCGGGCCGAACAGGCCGAAGCGCTTCAGCATGGCCCGGTCCGCGGCATCGTTGGCGGTGACGTCGACCTGCAGCAGCACCGTGTTCGCCAGCCGCGCCTTGACCGCCGGGTCGACGAAGGTCAGCTTTTCCATCTCCTTGCACGACACGCACCAGTCGGCATAGAAGTCCAGCATGGCGGTCCTGCCGCCCGTCTGCGCCAGCGCGGCGTCGAGCTGCTCGACGGTCTTGATGCGGGTAAAAGCAAGCGGCGCGGCCGGCGCGCCGCCCGTGACATGCGCCAGCGGCGCCAGCGGATCGCGCCCGCCACTGGCGACGCCGACCAGCTGGGTCGCGCCCAGCACGGCGCAGGCGGCGCCCAGGGCCATGCCGGCCCAGTGGCCCCTGCCCTCGAGCAGGTAGAAACCGTAGCCGAGCAGCAGCGCGGCCCACAGCAGCATCTGCGCCAGCGCCGGCAGCACCGGCGTCAGCATCCAGATCGCCATGGCCAGCATCAGCACGCCGAAGAAGCGTTTCACGGATTCCATCCACATGCCGGCGCGCGGCAGCAGCGAGCCGGCCGAGAGGCCGACCAGCAGCAGCGGGATGCTCATGCCGAGCGCCATCGCGAACAGTGCGCTGCCGCCGATGACCACGTCGCGCGTCTGGCTGATGTAGACCAGCGCGCCGGCCAGCGGCGCCGCCACGCAGGGGCCGACGATCAGGGCCGAGATCGCGCCCATGACGAACACGCCGGCCAGCTTGCCGCCGGACTGGCGGCCCGAGGCGCTGGCCAGGCGCGTCTGCAGGCCGGCGGGCACCTGCAGCTGGTAGACGCCGAACATCGACAGGGCCATCGCCGCGATCAGCAGCGCGAACGCGGACAGCACCCACGGGTTCTGCAGCGCGGCCGACAGGCCCTCCCCCACCAGGCCGGCGGCCACGCCGAGCGCCGTGTAGACGATCGCCATGCCGAGTGAATACGTGACCGACAGGACGAAGCCGCGCGCCCGCCGCATCTGCCCGCCTTCGCCCACGATGATCGACGACAGGATCGGCACCATCGGCAGCACGCAGGGGGTGAAGGCCAGGCCCAGGCCGATCAGGATGAAGGCGGGCACGATGGCGAGCAGGCGGCCGCCCTGCAGCAGGGTGCCGATGCTGGACAGTTCGGACGGGGATGCGGCCGGCTGCGCCGGGGCGGCGGTGGCCGCGTTGGCGGTGACCGGATCGATGGTGGCCGGCTGGGCGCTAGCCGGCTGGGCGGCCGGCGGCTGGCTGGACGGCACGTCGACCTGCGGCGCGGCCTGGCCCGGCAGCGAGAATTGCGGGGTGCCGCCAGCCGATGCGCCGCCCTGCCCGATCGGCAGGCTCATCCGGGGTGCGGCCGCGGCGCCGCTACCCGCGACCAGCTGGACCGACGCATCCTGCGGCGGATAGCACAGGCCCTTGTCGGCGCAGCCCTGGCCGGTGGCGTTCAGCGTGAACGGGCCGCTGCCCTCGACCGGGATGCGGATCTCGACGCCCTTGTGATAGGTCTCGACATCCTTCTGGAAGGTCTCGTCGAACTTGATCTTGCCCGGTGGGACCTGCGCCTGGCCCAGCCTGGCGCCGGCGGCACTGAACTTGAAGCGCTCGCGGTACATGTAGTAGCCGTCGGCGATCGCGTAGTCGACCACGACGGTATGGGCGTCCAGCATGCGCGCCGAAAAGCGGAAGGCCTGTTCGGGCGGCAGGAAGTCCTCGTCGGCGCGTGCCGGCGCGGCGGCGAACAGGACCGCCCAGGAGAGCAACAAGGCGCAGACGGCGGCCAGGCGCCGCGGCAGGGAAAGAAGTCGGGACATGGATGATGTAAGTGGATGTGGCGCACCGGCATGGTACACCGCGCGCACGCCGGCTGCACGGCGAGCCCGGCCGTGACAATGCGACCGGGCCGCGCGGACGAAAAAAAACCAGGCCCGCAGGCCTGGTTCTTCATGTCGCAGGGACCGGATCGATTACTCGGCGGTCGGTGCGTTTTCGTCGACGCCCACTTCCGGACGGTCGGTCAGCTCGACGAAGGCCATCGGTGCATTGTCGCCAACGCGGAAGCCCATCTTCAGGATGCGGGTGTAGCCGCCCGGACGGTTCGCGAAGCGCGGGCCGATTTCGGCGAACAGCTTCTGGACGATTTCGCGGTCACGCAGGCGGGCGAATGCCAGGCGCTTGTTGGCCAGGGTATCGCTCTTGCCCAGGGTGATGATCGGCTCGACGACTTTACGCAGTTCCTTGGCTTTCGGCAGCGTGGTCTTGATCGCTTCATGACGCAGCAGCGAAACGGTCATGTTGCGCAGCATGGCCAGGCGGTGGGACGAGGTACGGTTCAGCTTACGGAGGCCGTGACGGTGACGCATGGTAAATCCTTTCGGTTTTAAAGTTTAAATCCGAGCTCTTCGATCGCTACCAAAAAGTAGCGCGGGCCGGTTAGAGTAAAAACGTCCAAAACAACGTGTTTCGGACGGTACTACTAAAAAACAGCTAACGTATTGGGGCCTCGAGAAACCGTAGCGAGCAGGGCGCAGTTTGAGTCGAGAAGCGCAGCCGTACATTCGGTACGGCGAGCATCGCAGACTCAAAATGTGCCCGCGCAGTAGGTTTATCGCGGTCCCCTCACGATTACTTTTCGAGGCCTGCTGGCGGCCAGTTCTCGAGCTTCATGCCGAGGGTCAGGCCACGGGAAGCCAGGACTTCCTTGATCTCGTTCAGCGACTTGCGGCCCAGGTTCGGCGTCTTCAGCAGTTCGTTTTCCGAACGCTGGATCAGGTCGCCGATGTAGTAGATGTTCTCGGCCTTCAGGCAGTTTGCCGAACGGACGGTCAGTTCCAGGTCGTCCACCGGACGCAGCAGGATCGGATCGACCAGCGGCGCGCGCGACGGTGCTTCCGCGGCGGCTTCGGTGCCTTCCAGGGCGGCGAACACGTTCAGCTGGTCGACCAGCACGCGTGCCGACTGGCGGATCGCCTCTTCCGGGGTGATGACGCCGTTGGTTTCGATGTTGATGATCAGCTTGTCCAGGTCGGTACGCTGTTCGACACGGGCCGATTCCACGGCGTAGGACACGCGGCGCACCGGCGAGAACGATGCATCCAGGATGATGCGGCCGATGGTCTTGTTGGTGTCTTCCGACAGGCGGCGGACGTTACCCGGCACGTAGCCACGGCCTTTTTCGACCTTGATCTGCATGTCCAGCTTGCCGCCGGCGGTCAGGTGGGCGATCACGTGATCCGGGTTGATCAGTTCCACGTCATGCGGCAGGTCGATGTCCGATGCCAGGACCGGGCCTTCGCCTTCCTTTTTCAGGGTCAGCGTCACGGAGTCACGGTTGTGCACCTTGAACACGACGCCCTTCAGGTTCAGCAGCAGGTCGACCACGTCTTCCTGCACGCCGTCCAGCGACGAGTATTCGTGCACGACGCCGGCGATCGTCACTTCGGTCGGCGCGTAGCCGATCATCGACGACAGCAGGACGCGGCGCAGCGCGTTGCCCAGGGTATGGCCGTAACCACGTTCGAACGGCTCCATCACGACTTTCGCGTGGCCGGCGCCGAGTGCTTCGACGTCGATGATACGTGGCTTCAACAAACTATTTTGCATGAGTGTCCTCTTCAATACCCTCGGTTCGTTACACCGATAAGGCTGATGGCATCAGTGAAAACGCCTGCTTCTGTGAGCAGGCGGTGAGACGAATTCTGTGTTGACGGCTAAACCGTCGTTCCTGCGAAGGCAGGAACCCAAGTTCTGTAACGCACTTGGCGACGCAAACTTGGATCCCCGCCTTCGCGGGGATGACAAATCGGGCGCCGCGGCGCCACGATTTGTCAATTAACGCGAGTACAGTTCGACGATCAGCGCTTCGTTGACGTCGGCAGCGATCTCGTTACGCTCCGGGTAGGCGCGGAAGGTTGCTTCCATCTTCTTGGCATCGACCGACACCCAGCTCGGGAAGCCGACTTGTTCGGCCAGCGACAGGGCTTCGACGATACGGGTCTGCTTCTTGGCCTTTTCGCGGACAGCGACGACGTCGCCGGTCTTGACCTGGTACGAAGCGATGTTCACGACCTGGCCGTTCACGGTGAAGGCCTTGTGGCTCACCAGCTGGCGTGCTTCGGCGCGGGTCGAACCGAAGCCCATGCGGTAGGCGACGTTGTCGAGGCGCGATTCCAGCAGCTTCAGCAGGGTTTCACCGGTGTTGCCCTTGCGGCGCGACGCTTCGGCGAAGTAGCGGCGGAACTGACGCTCCAGCACGCCGTAGATACGCTTGACCTTCTGCTTTTCACGCAGCTGGTTGCCGTAGTCCGAGGTACGGGCACCCGACTTGACGCCGTGCTGGCCCGGCTTGACGTCCAGTTTGCACTTGGAGTCGAGCGAGCGGCGTGCGCTCTTCAGGAACAGGTCGGTGCCTTCGCGGCGGGCGAGTTTTGCTTTTGGTCCGATATAACGTGCCACGTTTAACTTCCTTTGTTTGAATGATCACGCCCCGGATGCAGATATGATAAATTCTGCAACAGGCGCTAGTCCGGTTCTCGATGAGACCAGACGTGGCTTACAAAAACCCCGGATCGGGACGATCCAAGGCGACAATAGCCGGGCAGTATAACCCATTTCTGGGCTCACTGCACCGGCGATTCTTTTACGACGATCACGTCGCGTATCTACCACAGGCAGCCGAAGCCACCCGCAGAATTAGATACGACGGCGCTTCGGCGGACGGCAACCGTTGTGCGGAACCGGCGTCACGTCCTGGATCTCGGTGATCTTGATGCCCAGGTTGTTCAGCGCGCGCACAGCCGATTCACGGCCCGGGCCCGGGCCCTTGATGCGCACTTCCAGGTTCTTCACGCCGTATTCCTGGGCGACCTTGCCAGCAGCTTCAGCTGCGACCTGCGCCGCGAACGGGGTCGATTTACGCGAACCCTTGAAGCCGGCGCCGCCGGAAGTTGCCCACGACAGGGCATTGCCCTGGCGATCGGTGATCGTGATGATCGTGTTGTTGAACGATGCGTGGACGTGTGCGATGCCTTCGGCGACGTTCTTTTTGACTTTCTTGCGGATGCGGGCTGCAGCCGCCGAGCTTTGTTGCTTAGCCATGGTCAGTTCCTAGATTATTTCTTCAGCGATTGAGCGGCTTTGCGCGGGCCCTTGCGGGTACGTGCATTGGTACGGGTGCGCTGACCGCGGACCGGCAGGCCCTTGCGGTGACGCATGCCGCGGTAGCAGCCCAGGTCCATCAGACGCTTGATGTTCATGGACAGCTCACGGCGCAGATCGCCTTCGACCACGAACTTGCCGACTGCGTCACGCAGCTTTTCCAGCTCGTTGTCGTCCAGGTCCTTGACCTTCTTGTTGGTTGCAACACCAGTGGTTTCGCAGATCTTTTGCGAGCGGGTGCGACCGATACCGTAGATTGCCGTCAGGCCGATCACGGTGTGCTGATGATTGGGGACGTTGACCCCTGCAATACGTGCCATTCGATATTCCTCGTATTAACCTTGACGCTGCTTGTGACGCGGCTCGACGCAGATCACACGGACCACGCCCTTGCGCTTGATGATCTTGCAGTTGCGGCAGATCCGCTTGACTGAAGCGTTAACTTTCATTTTGCACTCTCTTCCAGATTCGATTACTTAAATGATTTACTTGGTGCGGAACACGATGCGGGCCCGGGACAGGTCGTACGGCGTCAACTCCACCGTCACCTTGTCGCCTGGGAGAATGCGGATGTAATTCATCCGCATTTTACCCGAGATGTGTCCCAATACCACGTGCCCGTTTTCCAGCTTCACGCGAAACGTCGCGTTCGGGAGATTCTCGAGAATCTCCCCCTGCATTTGGATGACGTCGTCTTTTGCCATTCGGTCTATTCCACTCCTGGGCATCGCCGCTCAACGCGACGGGATGCCGCCCTTGAAATTAGCCTTGCGCAGCAGCGATTCATATTGCTGCGACATGACGTAGTTCTGCACTTGCGCCATGAAGTCCATCGTGACGACCACGATGATCAGGAGCGAAGTACCGCCGAAGTAGAAAGGCACTTTCCACTGGCTCTGCATGAACTCCGGCAGCAGGCACACCAGCGTGATATAGACCGCACCGGCCAGGGTCAGGCGCATCAGGATCTTGTCGATGTAGCGCGCAGTCTGCTCGCCCGGACGGATGCCCGGAACGAATGCGCCGCTCTTCTTCAAGTTGTCCGCCGTTTCCTTGCTGTTGAATACCAGCGCCGTATAGAAGAAGCAGAAGAACACGATCGCCACCGCATACAGCAACGCATGGATCGGTTCGCCGGAGGTCAGCGACGCGGCCAGGTCCTTCAGGAAGCCGATGAACGGATTCGAAGTATCCTTGCCACGGGTGAACCAGTCGACGATCGTGGCCGGGAACAGGATGATCGACGAAGCGAAGATGGGCGGAATGACGCCGGCCATGTTCAACTTCAGCGGCAGGTGGCTGGTTTGGCCACCGTAGATCTTGTTACCGACCTGGCGTTTCGCGTAATTCACCAGGATCTTGCGCTGGCCGCGTTCTACGAACACGACCGCGTAGGTCACGAGGGCCACCAGAATCACGATGAAGATCGCGGCGAAGCTGCTGATCGAACCGTTCGACACCAGGGTGAACAGGCTACCCAGTGCGTTCGGCAGACCGGCTGCGATACCGGCAAAAATGATGATCGAGATACCGTTGCCAAGACCACGTTCGGTGATCTGCTCGCCCAGCCACATGAGGAACATGGTGCCGGTCAGCAGCGTCACGACAGTCACGAAGCGGAAAGCCATGCCCGGGTCGATCACGAGGCCCTGCTGCGCCTCGAGAGCGACTGCGATGCCGAACGCCTGGAACAGAGCCAGCAGCACCGTGAAGTAACGGGTGTACTGGGTGATCTTGCGGCGACCGGCCTCGCCCTCTTTCTTCAGTGCCTCCATCTGCGGCGAGACGATCGACACCAGCTGCATGATGATCGAAGCCGAAATGTAAGGCGTGATGCCAAGAGCGAACACGGCAAAGCGGGACAGTGCGCCACCCGAGAACATGTTGAACATGCCCAGGATGCCGCCCTCGTTCTGCTTGAACAGCTGGGCCATGGCGACCGGGTCGATCCCGGGGACCGGGATATGCGCACCGATACGGTACACGACCAACGCGCCAAGCAAGAACCACAGCCGGCCCCAGGGGAAACCGGATGCTGCACTTTTACCAAGTTGTGAATTAGTCGCCAATTTTTGCTCCGATCAGGCAGCGGCCGCTTTAGGCGACCGAACCGCCAGCTGCTTCGATCGCGGCTTTCGCGCCAGCGGTCGCCTTGATACCCTTGAGGTTCACCGCTTTGGTGATCTCGCCGGACAGGATGACACGCACGTCGCGAGCGACCACCGGCAGCACGCCGGCTTGCTTGAGCACCAGGATGTCGACATCGCCGACAGCCAGGGCGTTCAGGTCCGACAGACGGACTTCAGCCTTGAACGTGGCGTTCAGCGACTTGAAGCCACGCTTCGGCAGACGGCGCTGCAGAGGCATCTGACCGCCTTCGAAGCCGACTTTGTGGAAGCCGCCCGAACGCGATTTCTGACCTTTGTGACCACGGCCGGCAGTCTTGCCCAGGCCGGAGCCGATACCGCGACCGACGCGACGCTTGTAGTGCTTGGCGCCGTCAGCAGGTTGAATGGTATTGAGTTCCATTGATTTTCTCCGTAGACCGAGCCGCGGCTCAGTCGACAACTTTCACGAGGTAGTTGACCTTGTTGATCATACCGCGGACCGATGGGGTGTCTTGCAGCTCGGAAACCGAGTTGACGCGACGCAGACCCAGACCACGCACAGTGGCGCGGTGATCCTGACGGGTACCGATCAGGCCTTTGACCAGCTTGACTTTGATGGTGTTTGCCATGGTAATTCCCCTTAACCCAGGATCTCTTCGACCGACTTGCCGCGCTTGGCAGCGATGTCAGCCGGGGTGCTCATTTTCGCCAGACCGTCGAGGGTCGCACGAACCAGGTTGTACGGGTTCGACGAACCGGTCGACTTGGCGACGACGTCGGTGACGCCCATCACTTCGAAGATAGCGCGCATTGCACCGCCGGCGATCACGCCGGTACCCGGCTTGGCCGGGGCCATCAGGACGCGCGAGGCGCCGTGACGACCGGTAACGGTGTGCTGCAGGGTACCGTTCTTGAGGGGCACCTTGATCAGGTTGCGGCGGGCTTCTTCCATCGCTTTTTGCACGCCGACCGGAACTTCCTTCGACTTGCCTTTGCCCATGCCGATGCGGCCATCGCCGTCACCGACAACGGTCAGCGCTGCAAAACCCATGATACGACCACCCTTGACCACTTTGGTCACGCGGTTGATCGCGATCATTTTTTCGCGCATGCCATCATCCGGCTTGTCGCTTGCCATTTTCGCTTGCATTTTTGCCATGACGATTCTTCCTTAGAACTTCAGACCGGCTTCACGCGCGGCATCTGCCAGCGCCTTCACACGGCCGTGGTAACGGAAACCCGAACGGTCGAAAGCGACTTCGGTGATTCCTGCTTTCAGTGCTTTTTCTGCGACGCGCTTGCCGACCAGGGCAGCGGCTGCAGCGTTGCCGCCGGCGCCAGTCTTGCCACCGAGTTCAGCGCGCACTTCTGCTTCCAGCGTCGAAGCCGAAACCAGGACCTTCGCATCCGGGCTGATCAGGTTCGCATAGATGTGCAGGTTGGTGCGGTGAATCGACAGGCGATTCACGCCCAGCTGGGCGATCTTGATGCGGGTTTGGCGTCCGCGACGCAGACGCGATTGTTTCTTGTCCATGTCAGCTCCGATTATTTCTTCTTGGTTTCTTTAAGCTTCACCACTTCGTCCGAATAACGGACACCCTTGCCTTTGTAAGGCTCAGGCGAGCGGTAAGCGCGCACTTCCGCGGCGACCTGACCGACCTTTTGACGATCGATACCCTTGATCAGGATTTCGGTCGGGGTCGGGGTGGTTGCGGTGACGCCTTCCGGCATCGCGTGCAGAACCGGGTGCGAGAAGCCCAGGGACAGGTTCAGGGCGTTGCCCTGCACTGCTGCCTTGTAGCCCACGCCGACCAGGTTCAGCTTGCGCTCGAAACCTTTGGTCACGCCGGTCACCATGTTGTTGACCAGTGCACGCAGGGTGCCCGACATCGCGTTCGATTCACGGGAATCGTCGATGACGTCGAACGACAGCGTGCCGTTGTTGTTTTCTACTTTGACCAGGCCGTTCAGCGGCTGGGTCAGGGTGCCCAGCGGGCCCTTGACGGTGATCGACGACGCGTTGATCGCGACATCGGTACCGGCCGGGACGGCGATTGGCATCTTAGCTACTCGAGACATTGCCTACTCCTTAAGCCACGTAGCAAATCACTTCGCCACCGACACCGGTTGCGCGTGCTTTGCGGTCGGTCATCACGCCCTTCGGGGTCGAGATGATTGCCACGCCCAGGCCGTTCATGACCTGAGGGATTTCATCCTTGCCCTTGTAGATGCGCAGGCCAGGACGGGAGACGCGCTCGATGCGCTCGATGACCGGACGGCCGGTGTAATACTTCAAACCGATTTGCAGTTCCGACTTGCCACCTTCGGTGGACACGGCGAAATCTTCGATGTAACCCTCGTCCTTCAGGACGTTGGCGATCGCAACTTTGACTTTCGACGACGGCATCGACACGTTGGTCTTTTGCACGCCTTGTGCGTTGCGGATGCGGGTCAGCATATCGGCGATAGGATCGCTCATACTCATTGCTTAGTCTCCTATTACCAGCTAGCTTTGGTCATACCCGGGATTTCGCCTTTCATGGCGAATTCGCGGATCTTGGTACGGGCCAGACCGAATTTACGGAAGGTGCCACGCGGACGGCCGGTCATTGCGCAACGGTTGCGCTGACGGGTCGGTGCCGAATTACGCGGCAGGGCCTGCAGTTTCAGGCGCGCTTCGTAACGCTCTTCTTCGGTCTTCGACTGGTCGTCGATGATTGCTTTCAGAGCGGCACGCTTTGCGGCGAATTTCTCCACCAGGTCTGCACGCTTCTGTTCGCGGTTAATCAGTGCAAGTTTTGCCATGCTCTTAGTTCCTGAACGGGAATTTGAAGGCGGCGAGCAGCGCTTTGGCTTCTTCGTCGGTCTTGGCGGTGGTGGTGATCGAGATGTTCATGCCACGCAGCGCATCGATCTTGTCGTAATCGATTTCCGGGAAGATGATCTGCTCTTTGACGCCGATGTTGTAGTTGCCACGACCGTCGAACGATTTGCCGCTCACGCCACGGAAGTCACGCACGCGCGGCAGGGCCACGGTGATGAAACGGTCCAGGAATTCGTACATGCGGGCGCCACGCAGGGTCACCATCGTACCGATCGGGTAGCCTTCGCGGATCTTGAAACCTGCGATTGCCTTGCGCGCCTTGGTCACGACCGGCTTCTGGCCGGCGATCTTGGTCAGGTCGCCAGTGGCGTGCTCGATGATCTTCTTGTCGGCGACTGCTTCCGACAGACCCATGTTCAGGGTGATCTTGGTCAGACGCGGCACTTCCATCACCGATTTGTAGCCGAATTTCTCGGTCAGCTCGGAGACGACTTTGTCTTTATAAACTTGTTGGAGACGGGCCATTTCTTATTACCCTTTCACTACTTCGCCGTTCGACTTGAAGACGCGGACTTTTTTGCCGTCCACATCTTTATAGCCAACGCGATCTGCCTTGCCGGTCGCTGCATTGAACAGCGCGACGTTCGACACGTGAATCGGCATGGTCTTGTCGACGATACCACCAGTGACACCGGTCATCGGGTTAGGCTTGACGGCCTTCTTGGCCACATTCACGCCTTCGACGACAACGTGTTCAGCGTCAACGCGCTGTTGCACGACGCCGCGCTTGCCTTTGTCTTTACCGGCCAGAACGATGACTTCGTCGTTTTTACGAATCTTAGACATTACGACTCCCTTACAGAACTTCAGGTGCCAGGGACACGATCTTCATGAACTTTTCAGTGCGCAGTTCACGCGTCACCGGTCCGAAGATACGGGTGCCGATCGGCTCCAGCTTGGCGTTCAGCAGCACGGCGGCATTGCCGTCGAACTTCACCAGGGAACCGTCTTGGCGGCGCACACCCTTGGCGGTACGCACAACCACGGCGTTGTAGATTTCACCTTTCTTGACGCGGCCGCGCGGTGCGGCTTGCTTCACGGTGACCTTGATCACGTCGCCAATGCTGGCGTAACGGCGCTTGGAGCCGCCCAATACCTTGATGCACAGAACTTCTTTTGCACCGGTATTGTCGGCCACTTCGAGCCGGCTTTCGGTTTGAATCATGATATTTTCTTTCCCAACTTAAGCCGTAGTAATCCCCACGGAAACCGTGGGCCTGCGGTCAGTCTTGGTCCCGCCGCACCGCCCCTGCTGGAGCAATACGTTTGGGTGATTGGACTTTCCAATGTACTTCATTTGCAGGCCGCAGCAATCGCGGAGACCAACTGCGGCAACACATGAACGAAGCCCGCTAGTATCTCAGATACCAACGGGCCTCGCAAGACAAATTTTAAAAGGTGTCGTAAAACCTACTGCGCGTCGCATTACCGGTTGGCGATGCTCGCTGTACTTTCGTACAGCTGCGCTTCTCAACCGGTACTGCTTCCGCTCGCTACGGTTTTACAACACCTTTTAGTGCTTTACAGGACTTGTGCGACCTGCACGACCTTGGTCAGCGTCCAAGCTTTGGTCTTCGAGATCGGACGACCTTCCGCGATCTCGACCGTGTCACCGATCTTGGCCTGGTTGGTCTCGTCGTGCGCGTGGTACTTGTTCGAGCGCACGATGATCTTGCCGTACAGCGGGTGCTTGACGTGACGCTCGATCAGCACGGTCACCGTCTTGTCCATTTTGTCGGACACGACCTTGCCGACCAGCGTACGCTTCAGCGCCGTTTTAGTGGTGTCGTTCATTTGGCTTCCTTCTGGGTCATCACGGTCTTGACACGCGCGATATCGCGGCGCACCTTCTTGAGCTGGGCAGTGTTGGTCAGCTGCTGCGTTGCAATTTGCATACGCAGACCGAACTGGGCCTTCAGCAGCTCATTCAGCTCTTTCTGGAGAGCGTCCTGGTCCTTGCCGCGGAGTTCCGTTGCTTTCATTCTTAACTCCTGTTATTGGCCGACCTGGCGCACCACGAAGGTGGTTGCCAGGGGCAGTTTGGCGGCAGCCAGGCGGAATGCTTCGCGCGCCAGTTCTTCAGCGACGCCGTCCATCTCGTACAGGACCTTGCCCGGCTGGATTTCGGCGACGTAGTACTCCGGGTTACCCTTACCGTTACCCATACGGACTTCGGCCGGCTTGTTCGAGATCGGCTTGTCCGGGAAGATACGGATCCAGATACGGCCGCCACGCTTGATGTGACGGGTCATGGCGCGACGAGCAGCTTCGATCTGGCGCGCGGTGATACGGCCGCGGGCAACTGCCTTCAGGCCGAATTCACCGAACGACACAGCGGTGCCGCGGGTGTGCGAAATGCCGGTGTTACGGCCTTTCTGCTCTTTACGATACTTCCTGCGCGATGGTTGCAGCATGCTTATTCTCCTGCTTTCTCAGCAGCCGGCTTGGCAGCGCGGCGGCCTGCTGGTGCGGTACCTGGCTTGGCGCCCGGACGGCCACGGCCACCCGGCTTGCCATCATCGCGGCGCGGGCCACGTGGCTTCTTGTCGTCCGGCGGGACGTCGATCACAGGTGCTTCGCCCGTTGCCGAACGGTCGCCCTTGTAGACCCACACCTTGACGCCGATGATGCCGTAGGTGGTCGATGCTTCGCTGGTGCCGTAGTCGATATCGGCGCGCAGGGTGTGCAGCGGCACACGGCCTTCGCGGTACCATTCGGTACGTGCGATTTCGATGCCGT
>Ga0265780_10000376_pt1 | contig 71096 bp, 66 predicted proteins | sample P1T30metagenome_FD_192432 | JGI IMG/M metagenome (GOLD analysis project Ga0265780, IMG submission 192432) | Plant litter microbial communities from East Loma Ridge, Irvine, California - P1 T30 | ecosystem: Environmental > Terrestrial > Plant litter > Unclassified | place: USA: California...
GCAAGCAGTTGGCCTCTACCCAACCAGTGGTTCATCAGACGACTGGACGTTCTCAAGGTGGCACAAAGATAAGAGCCTGAACAAGGTTTATGGTTTTACCTTGGAATTCGGTTACCCGACAAATTTCTATCCCACTGCGGAGGAATACGTGCAGAATATCATCGACACCAATGCTGGCTTCATGGAGTTCATCCTCACCGCCAACGAGATCGGCCTCAAGGGCTAGATCGGCTGCGAAACATGACGTGGATGAAGTGACGATTGAGAAGTATGTAGTAGTAGACATTAATGTATTCTGTGCCAGATTAGGGTCGTTGTTCGCACCCAAACGAAAACAAAAAATCCACTCGCAGTACGCAGCTAATATTACACAGAAAAAAGCGCTCAACGCTGACGTCTAGTTCGTGACCGAAGCCTTGAACTAGATGCAGCATTGGTAGCACGCGCAAAGATCATCTCCCGCAGGTTGAAGATGTCTGAATCATGTCAAATCACCAAATCATGCATGCAGTCTAATGTAGGATGTCTTACGACTCGTCCATGGCATCGTCAACACTGCATTGTTTCCGCCGCCTGGAGTATCCGCGACCCGCCCAATGCCATTGTCGCCATCGTTGTTCTTCTCGACAATGCGTGACTTGTGCATGCGCTTCCACTCCAGCCCAGCCCGCATCTCCTCGCGACGCCCGGCCCGCATCAGCGCAGACGCGCCTGATCCAGCGACGCATGCCAGTCCTTGTGTTCGGCATGCGCCATCTTGACCGTCCTCGTGAACGTGCCCTTGTGTAGATTTGCGACATGATCGAACAGCAGCGTGGGATCGTTGACGTCCACGCTATGCATCGGGCGGACGGTGCGCGTGTTGATGTCACACACCCAACTACGCAGAATGGTGTGCTCGATCTCGCGGTCGAAGAAGAACCACTCGATGGTCTCGTCGGGCTTGATGCGGTACTTCTTGAGCTTCTTGGCGCGAGCAGCGTGCGTGCGGAAGCCCAGGGCGAAGCCGCGGTTGCGCTTGTGCTTGATCCCGGTGAAGATGTTGGGGAGGTATGCTACTTCGATGGTGTTGGCGGGCAGCTCGTCGCCGTCTGGGCGGAAGAGGTTGGCTTGCGTGTCGGGCCCGATGAGGTTGTCGATGTAGCCAAATGCAGCGTGTCGGATGAGCAGCTCGCGGAAGTTGCGGACTGACATGTAGCTGGTGCGGAAGTGGAAGATCTGGACGGTTTGCTGGTATGATCGATGCTGTATTTGCTTCCACCCAAGCTGCGCAATTACCCTACGGTCAGGGGGCTCTGCAGCGGACGCATCAGCGAAGGGAGGTCCCTGGGGCGTCTTGCCCTTGTTGTGTGTGTAGCCAGTGCGGGTAGTGGTCATGGTGTAGGTTGGTTGATATGACTTGGTTGGTTGAGCTTGTCGAGTGCGGTTGTTGGATGATGGGCGCCGCATGGCTCAAGAACTGCATTATTTATGGTACGTGGTAGCGCACCTTGCCCCATAAATGAAGTGGTGAGAGTGAATGCTGAAGCTCGAAAGGAGTGATGAAGTACACCATCAGGTAGCAGTCTGATCTTATGAAGTTCCACTGAGCACGTCGTCGACACGAGAATGGTTAGACGCCACCATTCAGACCCAAATTGAGTCGTGAGAATGCCGTGTCATTGCCTGAACCATGACGGGACGGTAGTCGATCAGTCTTCGTAATTCAATAATCATTCTGACTATCTCGTCTTCTAACATGCTGCAGCTTGCTCACACTCTCGTCAGGTGGTTCACCAGGTGGCGGCAAGATTCCTGGCCGCCTTTTCCGAACAAGCAGAGTTGACGAGGTAGCCTGTGTTTGTTTAAGAGAAAATCTAACAGAACAAAGCAGAGTATCTTAAAGCATCGTATATATTCAGCCTCCCTAAATTCATTATGAGTATACATCTAAAGACTATTAGCCTATGTCGTGTAGGAGCAGCGCGGTCAAGAATTCTGCCTCTGCTTAGTGGGCTTCACCATGTAGGCATTGAGTGTATTCTGGCGGTAGATGAACGTGCTTTACACGACAGACTGTCCGTCTTTCTCCGCTGGCTAGGATATGTATTCTCATCAGCCTCGCACGCTTACATGTGTGAAAGTGGACTGATGCAAACACCAACGGGGGGCGCTAGGCGGTGTTCGAGGAAAGAGCGAGCGTACTCACAGCTCCGACTTCGCTGGAGCTTTGCTCAATATTCCAACGATCAACGGCAACCATGCGAACAGTCGCACTTCTTGGGCTGCTTTGCTTGCAGTTTGCGGTCCCCGCGATAGCTATTGGTGTTACGTCGTGCCAGAAGTACGTGTCCTTCGCACCTGCCGACCTCATCGGTGCTGATGGAAATAGAGACAACCTGGCCTGGTGTAAGCGACCAGAAATTGATGTTATCTACTTTCTTTTGGACTCAGGTGCCGTCACGGGCGCGGTAGATCCACCACCTCCGCCAAATCCTCGCCCACGCCCGCCTCCGCCACGGCCGCAGCCTCCTCGGCCGACCCCAGGCGCTCAGCCAGCCAGCGATGCGCTGTGGGATAAGGCTGGGGCAAAGGGATGCACTCTTGGGTGGGGGAGTGAGTCAAACTCTCATTTCCATCTGTGTTTGTTCAGTATTGACTGCGCGCAGTGCAAGCCCAGGACCATGACGCAGGCGCCTTGTACGTACCCCAACGAGACTCGGCGAGAAGTCCATACAAAGGCACTTCAGACCTCCAGAAATGGTACTGGTACATCTTCCCTGAAAACAAGTTGAAGGAGAGCTTCCATGACTTGTATGCTACTTGGGGCATTGGCTGGGCTCTCAAAGACCTAGGTATCAGCGACGTACGAACCTCAAGCCTGGTGGCGACATGGAGATATCTGACATGAATTTAGTACACAACCGAGTACGAAGGCGGCAGGAACAACCTACTCAACATTGCTCACCAAAGCTACGAGGACAACGCACTGCCCCTGGAACAGCAATGGTACGATGTCGGCAAGGACTGGTACCCAGCCACCGGTGCTTCCTTCTCTTTCACCATCAATCCCGACGAAGGTGTCATCATTGGCCTAAACCGCGAGTCACCCAAGTGGGCAGTGAAGGGCCGGAGCCCACCAGTTCCTGATAGCTATCTGCCGAAGCTCAATCAGTTCTCGGATGTTGCATGGATCACCTGGGCGGCGATGCATAAGCCTCCTTGGTCCCAGGAAACCCGATTGAACTACCTGAAGTATTTCATGTCAGTGAGCATAACGAATGTCGAGACGCAGCAGATCCTGAAGAGGGCGCTGGAGGTGAACCATTGGGAGTTGAGTGAGTGGCCGGGTCATACGTTTGAGAGGATATGGCCCGAAACGAAGGCGATATTGGGTAGGCGCCGTCAACGCTGAGACGGCAGGGAAGATGGCTGACTACCGACAGGCTCACCTAACGTTCAAGGATTCGCATACTTCCTCATCCAACACAAGGCCGAGCTTGGCAGCATGTTTATCGACAAGATCCAGGTTTTCCAGGGAGAAACTAAAGCCGAGTTGCCGTGTATATTGATGCATGTGAAGCAGCCGCTGGGCCAACCTGGAGAGGTGCAGCGGAGAGGAGTAGGACTAAACATGACTTCAGAAGTGCAGCGGCACGACGATGGCAAGCACTTCACACGAGTGCATACGTTTCGTGCCAACCTGTAGCGGCCATGTAGACGTTGGGTGGTACAGACATTAAAGACTTTCGGGCTAAGGATAGAGGTAGTTAGCTAGGAGGTATAATAGTGAAAATGAATGTCCCCGGGAATGCTTTCAAGGTCTATGATATGTCTACACTGGCCAATTGCAAGTTCGGCTTGGAGGTGAAGGCGCTGGAGCGGATCCGGCGGCCCGCATGTGCTCGTGAGGGGACGACGCGGAGCTGGCATAAAGGTCACGATTCACCTCGCTTCAGATGGACCCTGAATTGGTTCATGTCTTCGTTCGTTTCTTCCCCTCACACCACCGCTGGATTATTATTGTTGTTGTTGTTGCTGTCCCTGTCGCGCATAGACGCGCCCTGGCTCGGCTAAGCACGTCATGCCAGCCGTCTTGACTGCCCCGCGTTCACAGGACGAAGAATCGCGCGTGACGACTCCTTGGGCGCATATGCCGTCCCCTCAGGCAATCAATTCACGTACACCCAAGAGTCTGATGGTGGGGTAATTACCCGCACGTCCGAGCAAACACCTGTTGCAATGTGAGCACGAGATGTCAGCGCTTGGAGCCCTGCGAGGGTACAAAAACTTTTCATGCCTCGGATGACTTTACCCCTCTGGCGCCTCCATAGCTAGTCCCGCCGTTCTATCTACCGAAATCCCTTGCCTTTTGCGCAATTCGGAGCCAGACCGCGGCCGGAAGCGACCTGACTGAAGCCATTGTTGCTGCTTCACGTTTCCGAGGTTATACCACCCACACCAATTGCCCGCCACTATGAGGCCTGCTATTTCTGCCTCCGCTGCTATCCGCTCTGCATCCTCTATTGCACGACTCCCCCGACGACAGACGTGCACTTTTGCGACTCGTTGTTTAGTGTCCCAAACTGCTTCAATTGCGACATCGGCCCAGCTCTCCAGCACACGACGGACCAGCGCAAACAGCCTCTCTACCGCAACACCAAGTTTTTATACCCAATTCGGACAGCGCAGGATGGCGTCTTCTACGGGAATCAAGAAGATCGAGGTCAAGAACCCGGTCGTGGAGCTTGACGGCGATGAGATGACCAGGATCATCTGGCAGGTTATCAAGGACAAGTTCATCCACCCATACCTCGACATTGACCTCAAGTACTACGATCTGGGCCTGGAATACCGCGACGAGACCAACGACCAGGTCACTCTCGATGCTGCCGAGGCTATCAAGAAGTACTCGGTCGGTGTCAAGTGCGCGACCATCACACCCGACGAGCAGCGGGTCGAGGAATTCAAGCTGAAGAAGATGTGGCTGTCGCCCAACGGCACTATCCGAAACCACCTGTAAGGCAAAATTCGCAGTTGAGGGAAGGATATGCTAACAAAGCACAGAGGAGGAACCGTCTTCCGCGCACCCATCGTCATCCCCGCCATTCCCCGTCTCGTACCCAGCTGGAAGCAGCCCATCATCATCGGCCGTCATGCATTCGGTGACCAGTACCGCGCAAAGGACCGCGTCATCGACACCGAGGGCACCCTGGAGATGGTCTTCACACCCAAGGGCGGCAAGCCCGAGGTCATCAAGGTCTACGACTTCCCTGCAGAGGGGGGTGTCGCCCAGACCCAGTACAACACGACCGCGTCCATCAAGGGCTTCGCGCACTCCTCGTTCAAGCTTGCGCTCGACAAGAAGCTGCCGCTGTACATGAGCACCAAGAACACCATCCTCAAGGCATACGATGGAAGGTTCAAGGACATCTTCCAGGACATCTACGAGGCCCAGTACCGCAAGGATTTCGAGGCTGCCGGAATCTGGTACGAGCACCGCCTGATCGACGACATGGTTGCGCAGATGATCAAGAGCGAGGGTGGCTACATCATCGCCATGAAGAGTATGTGACCAACCATCCACTGAAGAGCTGTTACTGATTAGATTAGACTACGACGGTGATGTCCAGTCCGACATTGTCGCCCAGGGTTTTGGCTCTCTCGGCCTCATGACCTCAGTGCTCATCACTCCCGACGGCAAGACCTTCGAGGCTGAAGCCGCGCACGGCACCGTCACCCGCCATTACCGCGAGCACCAAAAGGGTCGCGAGACCTCCACCAACCCCATTGCCTCCATTTACGCATGGACGCAAGGTCTTATCAAGCGTGGCGAGCTTGACAGCACCCCCGAGCTTGTTGTCTTTGCTGAGCAGCTGGAGAAGGCCTGCGTTGACACCGTCAACGAGGACGGCATCATGACCAAGGATTTGGCCCTCGCACAAGGGAAGAAGGACAGGAGTGCATGGGTAACGACCAACGAGTACCTTGACGCCGTTGAGAGGAGGTTGAAGGCAAGCTTGAAAGAAAAGCTATGAGTTGTTTTGACGTGAGCGTGACCTGGTAGATATCGGAAACCATGAGCATGTAGATGGAGTCTTTGCTTACGATAACAAATAGTCAATGAACTATCATCACCTATGCCAAGCATTGCATTTGTGATGTTCTCTGGTGCTGCTTTTTCTGACAAGCACGAGCATGTACGCCTATGTCTCACGGCAGCATGCATGGCGTGTGGGTCTCAGATTGTTTGTCGCACACGTCTGTTTCCAAACATTGCATGCGGTCCATGATTTCGTCCCTTCGCTTTTTTTTCACTGCCTCTTCGTCTGGTCGCGAAAACGGTCGTGGATGTCGTAAGCAGTAATCACATGATGATGGCTTTCACTTGCAGTCCCAACACGGCTGCCCCACCCGACTGCGGCCCAGACCCGTTTACAACGGTACCCGACGAAAACATAGACCCGGGCCACGGCAGCAAGAGCGCTTTTCAAACACCTCTTACATCGCCTACTAAATTTTCGGTCCCAACAACCCCTCCTCAACCAAACAAATCGACCCCGCTGTACCGGCGCTTCCTGAAAGAGGTCACCATGTCGCCCGCGACGCCGCCGCGGTCTCCAAGTCCAACCAAGAGCCGTAGCAGCCCACCCAAGAGAAGCGACTCACCTACGAAGGGTAGAGAAAGCCCTACAAAGTTGAAGCTCGAAGTCGGCCAGAACGGATTCCACTTCACATGCGAGATCCCCGAGAGCAAGATCGTGCCGAAGAAGGCGAACAAGGGCGTTAGTACACCTACAAGCAGGACGCCTAGTCCAACGAAGATGGGTAGTGCGAAGGTAGACGTTCCGTCCCGAGCCGCGACCCCAGTGAAGCGCACGAGCCCCGCGAAACAGACTCCGTCAAAGGCCCCGTTTGGCTCGCTCGTCGTGAAGAAAGAGACACCAGGAAAACCTTCAGTCAGAGATCTGGCTGCTGTCAAGTCAAGTGCCACGAGGAATGAACTGCCGAGGAACTCCGCTCCTGCTTTGTCTTATACACCCCGTTCAAAAGCCACGACACCTATACTCAACGAGCACGTCCATGGTGCGAGGAAGTCCCCGAAGAGAGCGATAAAGATGGAGACCAAGTTTTCGGAAAGCGCCTCGACGCCACGCAAGGATTCCAAGGATGTGCAAGATGTCGTGGAAGGAGAAGTCGCGACAAGCGTGCACGTGGTGGCTGCTACTCCAACTTCGACAAGCGCGCCTCGACCACCGTTGAATGCGACAGGGCAGACTCCAACTCGAACGAAGCGAGGTGCTTCATTTGATATCGGAGACATGATGAAGGGCCTCACAATGGACGCATCAAAACCAAAACCCGAGGTGGTAGAGCGCGTGGGCGAGACCAACATTTCGGAACCACCTACACCGTTACGAAAGGCGTCGGAGGTCCTTCAGCCCATCATCTCCATTGCGGAACTGCGGGCCAAGACAGACGGAGCAACGCCTGAGACGGGTACTGAGACCGTGCCAATCCTACTTGCAGAGCCGGTGACGGAAATTCGCTTCACTTCGCCATTCAAGATACCCGAGCAGACGTTGCAGTATCGGCCTCTCTTGTTCCCTCCTCCTGACTCTGAAGCAGTCGAGGATGATCATTCGCCGGCCAAGAAACATGTCAAGTTCGATAATGCTCGCGATAGTCCTTTGATGAAGTCATCCAAGCCAGTTCTCGCGAGAACACTGAGACAGAGCGGTACTGATCAAGATGTCATGTTGGCTATGCAGCAGGAGATGAACATGCTGCAGTCGTCGTTAAGCAACTCTCTCGGAGTGGACTTCACGTTCAGCAAGGGAAAGGAGAAGGAGAACACTTTTGAGCTACCTGTCATGGCAAACTCCACACAGGGACCGGAGTCCAACACGGCTTCGAAAGCTAGACCCAAGCGGGCCTTGTTGCGGACTACCTCTGATGTGTCGAATGCATCGAACTCAACGACGCATTCGTCCGTCCGGGCAAGCATGTTCGTGCACCCGAAGCGGTCTCCGAGTAAGCTTCCTACTCCTCGCTTGAAAGCTCCGAATTGGCCGTATGCGAACAAGACTCCTGCACAGGAACGGAGGGAGAGATTGGCAGCTGCGAAGGTAGAGAAGGATGAGGATGAGAAACAACCGAACAGCACTCGCCGCAATGTTCTAGCAAGTGCTTCGCCCATGAAGGCTGCGCTCAAGCGTACAACCAGCAAGGCGGATGGACTGAGCTTGACGTCTCGTAATAGAGGTGCAAAAGTGGGCACATCTGCTCGCGCGAGCGTACCCGTGACTGGACCGTCTTCACGGGGGCGATCGACTCCGGGAGCTGCTACTCCACGTCCAAAATCTGCAACAACACCAGCCAAACCGCGATTCGGCGTCGGTGGTCCCCCTCCAAGTGCCCGCAAGTCGGTCTTCGACTCCCTGGCACCCAATACATCTACACCTGCATCTCGCACAAAGTCTCCTCGCCCTACACCAGCTCGCAAGCCTCCAGGCCCAACCTTCAACCCCGACGGTACTCCGATCCCCAAGTTCGCCAGCGCGCAAGCCATCGCAAACCGCATCGCCCAATGGAACAGCGAAGACAGGAAGAAAGCCGCCATGTGCGCACCGCGCAAACCAGACCCAACACCCAGCAAGGCCACGAAGACGGATAGCACGACGCCCAAAGGCTCACCAGCCAAGCCCACGCCGCAAACATCCAACACGCCAAAAACATCACCTGCTAAGCCCTCGCGCCTCGTCCCGCCCAAGATCAACATGACGCCCCGACGCCCGGCCCCTGCTACTCCCAAGATGCAGAACAAGGCACTTGCGCGTCTGAGGGGGGCGGCGCCCAGCACGCCGGCGTCACGCGCGCTGGATCCGAATGCGTATCGCACGCCGAGTAAGGAGATTGAGAGCAGTTTGGACGCGGCGATTGATCGCAAGATCGAGGAGGATGCGAGGGCGGGCAAGGTGTGGACGCCGGGGGGAAATTGCGTGGGGGTGTTGATTGAGGCGCGGAGGTGGCGGTAGATGGATGGGTGATTGATCTTGGGCGCGCGTGGAAAGGGCGGGATATCTTCGAGATATTTTGGCATTGCGCTTTTGAGGGGCTGGAGAGACGGGCTCTTGGTCTTGCGCTAGACATGGACGAAATGGCTCAATTTGACAATGTGCATGTATTGCCAAGTCACAATTCACAAAGATGCTTTAAATCCCTTCACAAATCTTACACCTCCGCTAAACCTTGAATCCATTGTTCTCATCCTCCAACATCCCATCACTAACCAGCTTTCCCCGAACCCTCGCGATAACTCTGCGCAAACACATCCCCTTCGTCCTCCTCATCGCTTTCTTCGACACTTTCATCGTCTTCACACTTTTCCGTCTCCTGAGGATCATCTCGCCCAAGTGTCTTCGACGAAGCCGGACTCGCCGAGCCAGCCTCCGAGCGACCAAGTGTGTGCGGAGATGACGGAGAAGGCGTTGCTGAGCATCCAACAGTGTGCGATGAGGCTGTTGGTGAAAGTGTAGAGCGGCCTAGGGTATGAGAGGACGCCGAGCTTGGCGGGGAGTGTGTTGTGGTGCGCGGTGGGGTAGGAGTGTTTCGAACTGAGGTGGGAGTGTCTGAGCGGCCTATGGTATGAGAAGAGGCTGAGCTGCGGTCGCTTGCGGTATGTTCTTGACGCTTATCAGGGACGCGAGGATTAGTCATGATGGTTTTGTGTAGAGATGAAAACGGAAGGTAGTAGGGAGTGCCGGGAGCTAGACTTATAAACATGGGAGAGAGGGGTCGATTGAATCAGAACTAGACAGATGTAAGACATGAATTTGTTTGTCATTTCTTTTGTCTAGTCGAAACTGTGGGACAAACAAGCGCTGGGAGAGTACTCGCCAGGCCCTATGAGCACTATTCACTGTCGGCTTAGGCGTTCATTACAGCGTCCTGTCTCATGTCAGCAGTGCTCAATCGTCATCGGTAGCGACTCACCCTTGCAACGCTGTAAAGCGGTTTGATGTCCGTCCAGTACTCAAACTGATGCACGCCTTGTCCGACAAGCACCTCCAGCCCGTTCACGGTCTTCCATCCAGCATCTTGACTCAACTGAATGAGCGCCGTGACTGGTGGCTTGTAAGCCATCTCAAGCAAGATTCTCTCCTCGCCACGCTCCGTCTCCACATCCTTAGCCTTTTCGAAGAATGTACAGAGCGTCTCTCGAATAGTTGGATCAAGGGGCTGGTCCGCTGGAACAGTGCCAATAGCGACGGTTGGCATGGCGTCCAAAGACGAGACCTGGTCGGGTGAAGTGATGACCTGCAGGTTGTAAGAAGACGGGAAGTCGCTCTTGAGAGCCTCGATCTTCTGGGCGTTGCGTCCGAGGAGATAGATTGGACCATAGCCCATTTCCTTGAGGGCATAGATGGCCGCACGGCTGGTACCGCCGCCGCCAATGACCAGTCCAGCGCCTACACCGTGTGCCCCGGTATTGCGAAGAATGAGGATCATACCGAGGTAGTCCGTATTGCGGCCGATCAGGCGCGTGACTTCCTTACCAGTGCTCTCGTCAATGGACACCTCAGGTACAATCGTGTTGAGCGCACCAATGGCCTCGACTTCAGGACCGACACCGTCGATTAGCGGACGAACATCCTGCTTGAGAGGGATGGTCACGCTTGCGCCGCCGAAATCTGGTGCTCGGATGATGTCGCGAATCGAGCTCGCGTCAGTCGTCTCGTGCAGACCGTATGTGTGCGGCAGCCCTGTCTCTCGGAACAAGCGGTTGTGCAGACGTGGGCTGGGGCTTTGCGATATAGGCGAGCCGAATATGCAGAACTTCTTGGTCGGAATCTCACCCATCAGGGCCAGCCCGCGACGGATGTCAGCTGCAGAGAGCTGGCCCGGCGCGGTGGCTGATGGAAGTAGTGGATGCGAAACCGGTGCCATGAATCCGTTCAATATGCGACTGAGCTTACCGTGCTCGCCCATGTTGATCGCAATGAGCGGAGTGGGATGCGCTGTTTCCGCCCAGCTCTTGAACTCTGCGAGCGCGAAGTTGTCTTGCAATGACTTTGCCACGCCCACAAGCTTAATGACGGTTCCATACTGCAGTGCACGATTGTAGTACTTCATCCAGGCGCCATTGCTCCAGCTAAGTTCGCCCTTTGGATCATGGTGACTGGCGATGATTTCTGTGAAGCCGCGCGTTTCCGAGACTTCACGCAGTACCTCTTCCGGCATTGTCATCTCCAGATCCACGAATTCGCAGCCAAGCCGTATCGCGGATTGATACAGCGATCGAGCCTCAGCATATGCATCGTCAGGGAACTTGCCGCCTTGCGCTTTTGTTCGCAGCGTGAAGATGACTGGTATGGTTGTGGAATTCCTTAGAATCGTCAACTGCTCGATCACAAATTCTGGCGTAGGCAGGCCTTCTGAGCCTTCGGGATCTTCGAGCAAGTCAACCCTTAGCTCCACCGCATCTGCACCAACGACAATCTCTGGCAAGTCTTTTGCGCAAGGCTCAAGATTTGGTGCAGACAGACACACGAAGAAAGACTGTTTCTTCTTCTTGATGTCCTGCAGTGTTGAAGTTCTTCCAGTGATGATGTTCAGGAAGCGTCCAATCTCGGTCTGCGTGTGGGCCAACGCTTTTGATCCAGCAGCTTGACTGTGGAAGCGGTAATTACTGCACTCCACATACCACGGCTTCCGCCTTAGCCAGACACCCATCATGTCCTCGACGTACGCAGGTCGTGTCTTGTCAATTTGCAGGAACTCGACAACCTTGTTGATGTCTCGCGAGACGAGGAGCACGATGCCGCCGCTCTTTTGATAATCCACAAGGATCTTTCGCGCTTCAGGAATTTCAACAATACCACCACCACATGCGAAGATGTGGCCTGTAGGTTTTTCCTTGACCGTCCTTTGGAGAAGCTCGAGCTCGGCTTTGCGGAAACCGTCCCAGCCGCTGGTTTTGATGATCTCGGGAATAGTCATGCTCATATGCTGCTCCAAAGCTGTGTCCAAGTCGATGAGTGGCCAACCGAGAGCTCGTGATGCCCACCCGCCAGCCGTTGTCTTGCCGGCTCCCCGCATCCCAATGATGAATATGGACTTCTGTTGCCCTTTCGAAGCGACCTTCTTACCATGAGACTGCTGCGGTGGCTCAACACCAGTGAGCTCAGCCTTGAACTGCTGGTTCAAGATGTCCCAGTATCCCGGCCACGTCTTTCCTGTACAATCCTTCTCAAGTATTAGGACGGGCTCGGGTGCAACTAGAGCAAGCACGCCGAAGCTCATTGCTACACGGTGATCGTCGTAGCAATGGATACCGACTTTGGGTGCGTCTAGCTGATATCCTCGTCCATCGACCTCAATACCATCATCGAATTGTCTGCACGTGATGCCGAACTTGGCAAGCTCGTCTTCCATGGCTTGGATACGGTTGCACTCCTTGACACGCTGATTTGCGATACCGTAGATGCGCGTGGTCGTCGAAGTGCCGTTTGACGAGCACACTGCAGCTAAGACTGATGCAGTCAGGAAGGCATCAGTCATTGGCTCCATATCGATCTCCTTGACGGCTTTGAGCTCTCCGCGAGGCGGGCCCGTTACTGTTGTGGAGGTCTTGGTTTGTTCCACCTTGCAGCCCATGGGCTTCAGCACTTCAATGGCGAATCGTGCGTCACCTTGAAGGGAGCCTGAGCCGATGTTCGGTACCGTGAATGTTGTGCCGGTGATTGCTGCAATGGCAAGTGGATAGGTTGCTGAGCTAGCATCGCTCTCGACGACGTAATCTGCTGGGTTGGTGTACGGCTTGTTTGGGATGCGGTAGGTGTTGGGGTCGCTCTGATCCCGCTCAACCTGTACACCAAAGGACGCCATCATTGCGATGGTCATATCAATGTATGGCTGCGAGATGACTTTGCCACCCACAAGTCGTAATGTTACCGGCTTCTTAGAGTACGGCGCGCTCAGGAGAATCGAGGAGACATATTGCGAAGACACGTTCGCGGTGAGCTCAATCTCGCCGCTGAACGCTTCAGAACCGAAACCGCCGCACGCAGATATGCGCAGTGGTAGGCTGCCCTCCTTCTCCTGGTAATCGACATCGATGCCCATGGTGCGCAGCGACTTGACTAGCGGGCCGATAGGACGCTCCTTCATGCGCGCATTGCCAGTCACTACAGTCGAAGTAAGACCCTCTTGAGGTTGGCAGAGAGCGGTCACTGAGGTCAGAAAGCGTGCTGCGGTGCCAGCATTGCCAAGGTACAGCTCATTGCTCGAGGCCTTTAGCTGGCCACCATTTCCAGTAACCACCAGCTCCTTGCCGTCGTTCTCCCAGGAGAAGCTGGCGCCCTGCATTTTTGCAAGCGCGTCTAGCATGACTTGTGTGTCATCTGAGTGAAGCAAGTTGGTGATGCGGCACGAACCAGTGCCGAGCGCTGCCAGGACGAGTACTCGGTTGGAGACGCTTTTGGAGCCTGGAGGTGTACATGTCACATTCAGGTCGGAGGGAATGCCGGGGTGCACAGAGATGCTTGGAGACAGAGCAATTTTGATGTCGCGATCCACGACGGAGCTCGCCTTCTTCTCGTGGGTCCTGCCGATGCCGGACAGAAGCACGATCTTCTTCACCGCGCCAGCGTTCTTCTTGTCCACCGCCATGATCTTGATGAGCTCGTCCACAGGACAATGCTTGTTCGCGGATCGTCTGCGCACCGTCTTGTCTGCTAGCGAGATCGGCAGGCCGTAGCTGGCGATGCACTTTGTCAAGCGCGCAACTGCAGACGGGTCGAGGACTCCAAGGTATCTTGCCAGCTCCGCCTCCTTGACCATGCCGATTGCGACGCATTCTCCGTGGAGGATTTGAGGTGTGAGGATAGCTTCGTAGGCGTGTCCGATCGAGTGTCCGAAGTTCAGCAGATTGCGCAATCCGCCTTCGCGCTCGTCGGCAGAAACAACTTCCGCTTTCACGCGCACAGAGCCCAGGACAATTCTCTTCAGTATTCCAGCTATGCTGTCGAAGTTTCTGCGCCCATTGGTGGTCTTCTGGTCCATGGCTGCGAGGATGGTGTCTGCATTGCCCTCGAGTGCTGTGAATTCCTCTTCCTTCCAGATAGCTGCTGTCTTGACCACCTCTGCCATGCCGTTGATGACCTCCCGCTTTGGTAATGTCTCCAAGAATTGCAGGTCGATGTATATCCTCTCGGGCTGCCAGAAGGCGCCAACCAAGTTCTTGCCCGCAGGCACGTCAATGGCCGTCTTGCCGCCAATGCTGGAGTCTACCATGGACAGCAGCGTGGTGGGCACGTTCACGAACTTGACGCCGCGCATGTAAGTCGCGGCAACGTATCCGATCATGTCGCCTATGACTCCCCCACCCAGGGCTATTATGACGGTGTCGCGCGTGCATCCCTGCGACAGGAGCCAGTCTTCTACGGCGGCTTTTGTGCTTCGTGACTTTGAAGTCTCGCCGGGTGGGATCGTGTACGTGAGAAGGCGTGGGGACGAGGATATCGAGGCAGCGGCGGCTGAGAAGGAGCGCTCGAAGGTGGGTGTGTAGGTTGGGCCGATGTTCGTGTCGGTGATGAGGACGTAGGTGGACGAAGGAATATTTTGCAGCAGATCTTCGGCGACGTAGCTCTGCCACAGTCCATAGTCGACAACTATCGATTCTTTGCCCAAGATGTTGACCTTGGTAGGCTCAGCTTTGACTCCGCTGGCCGCCATGGTGGGCTATGACTGTCCCGCAGAAGGTGCGAACAACACCCGCTGTCGATATGAGGCCGTTGAAATGTTTCAAGAAGACAGGAAACAATGTTAGGAGCGGGGACGTATTTGCATACTGTGAATTGGCCACAGAAGTGCTTTGTGCTGATGTGTAAGCTCCTGTGACTGCTTCTCAATAAAGTTATTGCGCGCCAGCTCCGATCGGACATGTGGACCTTGCACATGCGCTAGCCGAGCCCTCGCTCCCCATCATCCCGACATGTACAAACGCCGTCCACTGGACTTCAATCCATTCACCATGTACTTGATTCAAGGGACGTCTCATGAAATATATGGTGGGGCCATCCCTCATGGCTGCCTCTTGAGCACCGCGCACAGACAGGCCGGGGTGAGCAAACATTCAAGGTACGTAGTGCGTGCTACGTCATAGTCGCGCACATGGTGGCATCTCGCATTGAACGAGACGAATGTGCATGTAGCCGTGTATGTGTGCAGAGGGGCAATTACACATGGACGCCTTACACTTGCTCAATGAAGAATGCCGCCCTTGAGTTCAAATACAAGCAGGCGGTCGATGTGAGGCTGAGCGACGATCCAACGTCCTATACATGTGGATATCAGTACTACATGAGTATGCTGCAAGCAGAGAAGAAGACGGGGAAGAGGGATGTTGTGCACTTATCCGTGCCTCGACTCTAGTCATAGAGGAGCTTATCAAGGCCGTTGTTGACGTCCAGGGAAAGACTGAGGATAAGTAAGCCATTGGCAGCTCCTCAACCTGGCCGGCAGATCTACCGCGATTAAGCCTCTCAAAGCGGCAGCGTCGGCTCTATCTTTGCTGTACGGCGCTTAAAGTGTACTAGACCAAGGACACTTATTATCCAGCTACTCTAGCAAGATGCATTTGTACGTAATGCTATTCGCTGGAATGCTAGACCCTGACTTCAGTGTGATGCAGGCACGTGCCGGGCAAGGAAGGAACGAAGACGCGACTTCGGCGCCTCCGCTCAACAAGCGAGTCCCACCAGGTTCACAGCTCCACAAGCACGGGTCATTTTCCGCAGGTAATACCTCCACCTATGGAAGTTTCGAACATTTCTTGCGCCAATCCTGGGGACTTACTGTCAGCACTGGTTACACGGCAACTGTTCACCATTTGCTCAATCATAGGTCTGACGGGCAGCACTCAACTTCAGACTGTAGGACAGCCAAGCCGCTTACGTGTGCTAAGGACATGTCAAGCCCTTGGAACTCGCAACAGCCACAATTACGGGAGACGCCACGGCTGAGCCAAGTATAAATGAAGATATAAGATCACGAAGATGCCGTTCTTTCCAGATAAAGTGGATACTTCAACCAAACACGAAATCACCATTACCTTTAGGCTCTCAATCCAAGGCCCTCTCCGCTTGGAAAGCTCTGCTCAAGCCTCCGCTTCGATCGAAATCGCCCCATTTTGGATGCACAACTGGCAGAATGCACCGAGATGGAGATGCAGCTTGCGGATAGCTGTGGACGAAGCTTTCAAGAGTAAATCCACGACATAGGTCAAGTTTGCCCTGGTCAAGACCCGCATCTGATGGCCTATCTTGCGCTCCTGTGCAGCTGGCACGCGTTTATTGCAATATTTACGCCTCAGGGTGGACCCTACGCATTCCTTGTCTCAACAAGATACGAAGTCTTGACATCCACATCAGGCAGGAAACCCGCGTCTCGTCAGCAAACCACGGACAACCGGAAAGCTGTTGGCCCAAGATTTCGAGGCAGTGTTTATCAACGCGGCTCAGCTTCTAACGTGGCTAAACGACGTCAACGGCGCCTTCCAAGGGCTGGGTCGGCATGGCATGTCTCGACTACCCCGTGGGGTTGGTCCCTTTTCCGACCCCGTGGTAGGGTATAAAACTATGGTCCACCATCGATCGTTCTCGATCTTTGCAACGGCGATCGACAGACTTGCTGTCTCTCCACCTACAGGTCTTTCTTTACGATGAATAACAACATCGATTCATCGGCCACTGCGTCGGAGCACAAAGAGAAAGACATCGATTCAGACACCCCAGGCACGCCGCCAGCCCGAGTCGAGGATGTCGAGAAGATTGGCACTTCTGCCGCTGTGGACAAGGAGACTGAGAGAATGCTGTTGAGGAAACTGGACATTCGCATCATTCCCATGGTGTGCTGGATCTATCTGGTAAGTTGATCGTCTATTGGATTGATCGCCGAGACTTTGCTGACATCGTTCTCAATCACCATAGATGAACTTTATGGACCGAGTGAACATTGGCAATGCAAAATTGTACAAACTGGAGGAAGATCTCGGCATGTCGGGCAACCAGTATCAGCTTGCTGTGTCGCTCCTCTTTGTCACCTACGTCGTAAGTAAGGTCAAACTCCCATGACTGCTGTTGCCAACCAACAGTCAAGATTTTCGAGACGCCCTCGAACATGATCATCAAAAGGCTGCAGCCAGCGCGATACCTTGCAGGACTCGTCTTTTGTTGGGGCATGGTAGCTACCTTCAGCGCCTTTGTCAACAACTTCGCCGCACTCGTGGCTTGCAGACTTCTCCTCGGCGTGTTTGAAGCTGGTCTCTTCCCAGGTGTTATTCTATACCTCTCAATGTGTATGCGCCCCGAACTGACCCGTCCTAAGACTATGCTGACCTGTCATAGTCTACAACAAGCGTAATCTGGCCTTGCGTCAGGCGTACTTCTACGGCACCAGTGCCATTTCTGGTGCTCTGGGTGGTCTTGTAGCTTATGCTATTGGAGAGTTAGATGGAGCCGCTGGATGGTCTGGATGGCGATGGATGTAAGTCATGACTACCAAAATTGCCACTCCTGTTTGAGGATCCTTGCTAACACTGCATGTAGTATCCTCATCAACGGTATACCTACCATTCTCACCGCTGTCGTCACCCCTTTCGTGCTACCTAACAGCCCCGAGACTGCCAAGTTTCTCACCGAAGAAGATCGTCGAAATCTGGTCACCCTGCGAATGTCCGAAATTGGTCAAACCAAATCTGGACAGCAGATGAACAAGAAAGACGTCATGGACGGAGTCAAGGACTGGAAGACATACGCGTATGCTATCAGCCAATTCGTCGGATTGGGCATGCTGTACAGCTTCAGCGTCTTTCTGCCGACTATCATCGACGGTATGGGTGGCGGATGGAGCCGTCAAGTCGTCCAAGCTCTCACGATTCCCGTGTACTTTGCCGGTTTCGCCTCCTATATCGTATGCGCCTGGTACGGCGACAAGATCCAGCAGAAAGGCATATTCTGCATTGGAGGCTTAGCCGTCAGTATGCTTGGATACATCTTCCTGATTATCAATAAGGGATTGGTCTTGAGCTATTGCGGTACCTTCATCGTCGCGTTGGGCCTGTGGGTATCTACAGGAGCCGCGTTCACCTGGATCAACAACAACAACCCTCGCTATGGCAAGCGCGCTTTCGCTTCTGGAATGCAAATCACGATCGGCAACATCTCTGGTGTAGTCTCACCCTTCTTGTATTCTTCCAACACCGCGCCTGAGTACTTGCCCGGATATGGCGCAACCATTGGACTCTTAGCAGTTGGAATCATGCTCTACACTGCGCTTCACTTCTACTTCCGCATGCAGAACAAGAAGAAGCGCGAGGGCAAGTTTGATTACTTGATGGAGGGCAAGACTGAGGAGGAGATTGCGGAGATGGGAGAGAACAACCCGAGATACATGTACACGATTTGAGGGAGGACCATTTATATGATCTAGGTTTGCTTTTCTCATAGAGTGTAGCCACTGTTATTTACACCTTCAACAACTAATACAAAAGAGCTTGTTTGCAGAGGAAGGTTCCTGATGTGATCCGAACTGTGATGCACTTGCCTTGCGTGCACATCTCCACCTGCTAACCGAATGCAGCAAGCGCAATGTACGCCGCGGCCTGCTGACGTCAGCACCCAAACATGCACGTGAAGCAGCATGGTAACCAACCCACCACCAAGACTCTACCAACCACTTTTCACCCAATCGTATGCCCAATATTTCATTCGCAGGAGCTAAGAAGCGAAAGACACGCCATTCCGGCTACGTCTTCAGAATGTCCCGACAGGAGCCTGGCAGCACACAGTCGGCGCTTGCCTCAAGCGGTCTCTTGTCGCTTGTAGACGAATTGTTGCTCAACATTATCGATCACATCGACAACCGTCAAGCGCTTGGCCATCTTGCTTCAACATGTACGCGCTTCCAAGGTCTCGTAGAACCATACATCTGGCGGGATTTGCTGGTGCTCACAGGATCACATGCAAGGCACGTTACCCAGGCTCTGGACAGCCGTGATGAGCGAGTTGACTACATCCGAAGCCTATCGATACGATACAAGGATGAGTATAAAGAAGGCATTGAAGAACTCAATCACCATATAGCACTCATGTCGAGACTGAAACATCTAATGCTTGAGAGTCCTTGCCCGAACAATTCAGAGTGGCGCACCGGTCTCTTTTTCGATGGCTACTCCAGGATCGACTTTACAAACTTACTGGCTAGTGCTGTCTATCCACGCGTAGAGCTTCCATTGTCCATGCCTATGTTACAGTCATGTAGGCACTACATTTGATGTCTTTATAGCTACACGTGCTGACACGTTCTGCCTAGTGACGCTTCATGCCCATGGCGTAGGAGACCAGAAGTTCATACTCGGGCGTGCGAAGGCGATGTTCCTAAGTCCCACTCTTCGCAAAATCACACTGTCATGCTTGAACTTTGAAGCAGACATGGATGACGACATGGTCGCAAAGAACCAGAAGGCCACACCACTGCTATCTTTGACTCTTGTCGAGTGCAATGTCGACGTGAGTTTTCTAGACGTTGTTCTAAGTTTACCGAAAGCGTTGGAAGAGCTCTCGATCGAAGAAAGATTGCATGTCTTCGACGAATGCAAGCCCTCCGTAGACTGGGAGAAGCGCACGTCGTCTCCTCTCTTCCTCGCGGCGATACAGAGGCAAGCAGAGTCTTTGCAACGTCTCACGCACATTGGAGGTCTACTAGAGTATATACCGTCACGGGTACATGATGCCGAAGGACCGACAAAATTACGCTCCTTGACGAACCTAGAGCATTTAGAGCTCGGTTTCGAAAGTCATTTAAACTACCATTTGCGCCACAACGGCTTTCCGCCATCGCTGAAATTGCTCAAATTTCTGGATGCAGCCTTGTCGATAAGCGCTGGTCACGACATACGTTCCATGGCTAGCGTCGCCTTCCGCACGATAACATCCATTGTCACAGATTGTTTGCCGGTAACTTTACCACCAGACTTCACAATACACCTCCACTTCTCCGACCACTCTATCTTCCGCCTCTTTGTCATCGCGCACCCGGAAGAACAAAATCGCCTCCTATCGACATTATTCCTCGACCGTCCCGCCATATACAAGATCGCGAACATTCTCAAATCGTACAACGGCCGGTTCCTCATCTCACGCGAAAATTTCCCATCAGGCACTGCATACATCCCACCATACATGTACGGCGAAGAAGAGCCCATAGATGAATGGATGTATGATTCAGATGACTATTGGCGCTTCATCGGCATCGATTACCAAGTCATGGACGATGAGGAATTGAGGGCTCAGCTGAAGGGGCAAAAGAGATTGAGGATCTGCACTGGATGCATGGCACGGGGGCTGACGGTTGATCAATGTAAGAGCTTAGGGGTCGGCAGTGCTTGTCAGCCGTGTACGAGAGCGCATATGGTGTGTCGATGGGATGACATTATTAGAGAGGAAGATGAGCAGGAGGCGGCGGAGGAGGCAGAGCTGCAGCAGGTGTTGCACTAGAGAGTACATACTGTGTACTTCGGAGACTTGGTGAATGCTCCAAGACGATGTTTTGGCGACGAAGCTTCGGCTGGCTACGAGGACTCGCAGGATTAGCTGAGCTGTTACGTGTACTAATGTTAGGATGGTGGAAGTTCAAGCCACTCTTCGAATAGCAGTTGGGGACTCTCGAATGGCGAGAAGCCAAAACGCATGACTTGAAATTCTCATGGTACCTACCATGATTAGTGTGCCAAAAGCACCTCAAGTGGTGTGGAGATTCGCTCGATGAGACATTATGAGCACGTATTTTCCAAAATAATGTATCGTAAACCCCCTCGCGATATGGTATATAGATCAGAAAGCAGCAAATTATCTACAGCGTGTATCTAAAGAATGGAGACTTATCGCCCATGTGCATCAGCTCGTCCTCGCTATACTTGGCGCGAATAGCCTCCTCGCCAAGCTCCGCAAGCATATCATCCTTCTTCTTGTTCTCGCGCGCGTACGCCCATCGCAAAACTAATGTCATCAGGATAGCAGCACAGCACATGGCCAAACTCGCAGCGAATCCAGTGGTGTACTTTGGTGCCTCTCTTGACAGGTAAATATTCGAGCCCATGATGCCTCCCATGTTTCCGACGGAAATCAACAGGGCCATTCCAATAGCGCGCTTCGAACTTGGCGCCAGCGAGTTACCAATCCATGATACGAGGCATGTGAACGGGCAGTAAAGACCTGCGGCCACGGGAAATAGCATGCCGTACGTGAGACCCGGGTAGCGAGGATGAGGAATGGCCAGTTGAGCGATGAAGCCGCAGATAGCGATCGCGTAACCGCCAATGATCCAGGGAGATCGGATTTGGCTCAAATCGGAGCCCCAGGCCCAGATGAGCGTAACGATGGCCGCGAAGACGTAGATTGGAATCGTAAGCAGTTGCGCATTGGCGCTCGAGTAGCCGAGACCATTGATGACGGTGGGAACTGTGGCCGTAAATCCGTAAACGCCGACTGTGTTGCCCCAGAAAATGACAGTCGCCGCCCAGATCTTCCAGTCGGTCAACCCAGCAATGATATGTTTGGAGCCAATCTTGTCATTGTTCGTCGTACGTCCAGCGCCTGACGATGTGTCGTTTGCAAGTCTTCGGACGAGCAAGTCGCGCTCTGGTTGTGTCAAGAATGCCGCAGTCTCTGGGCTGTCGGGGAGGATCTTCCAGATGAACAGACTGAGTGCAACAGGGATGAGCCCCTCGATGATGAAGATCCATTGCCAGCCACCCAGTCCTGAGCGTCCGTCAAGCTGCTGAATGCCGTATGCCAAAAGACCCGAAAAGGCACCAGCGAGTGATGCTGCGACGTAAAAGACGGCCATGCGGCGTTGCAACTCGAATCGACGGTACCAAATGGTGAGTAGAAAGGTTGCTGCTGGGAAGAAGCCCGCCTAGAAAGTCTGGTCAGTGTCGTACCATCACCGGGCTGCACAAGCCTACTCACCTCGGTTACACCAAGAAAGAAACGTCCAGCAAGCAGTCCACCATAGCTGCTGACGATGCCCATTAAAGTCATCACTGTTCCCCAGCTGAACATCAAAATGGCCATCCAATGCGAAGGCTTCATCTTTTTCAAGATGATGTTGCTTGGAACCTCCAGTAGTGTGTATGGGATGAAGAAGATCGTCACAGCTGTGTTGTATTGCAGCGTATTGGAGGGCATGTTCAAGTCCGTCGTCATGCCTGCAATCTTTGCATTCCCGACTTTCCAAAGTTAGCCAGTGTTCAAATTGCAATGGGTTAGATAGTAAGCGCGAGGAAAAAGACAGTGTGTTGTTGTCGAAGCCCATCAGTGCTGTGTAGCTTCAAGCCATCAACAGCTAAGATTCCTTCCATCCGCCGTTCGCTCCCTGCCGGCCAACACATGTAGATGAATTAATCGGGTAAACTCACTATTGCTGCGATCGATAAAGGCGACCAAGTAGAGCAATGACAAGATAGGTACTAGCCTCATGTCCACCTTCCTGAGGACGCGTGCTGACTCTGATTCATCGAGCTCGACATCTTGCGAATCAATTTCCCCAGATGAATGTGACGTCTTCTCTGCAACATCTTCGACTCGGTTGTCGTAGGTTTCGTCCCTCTTGATATCGGTTGAGAGGGAGGCCATTTTGGAGCTGTCGCAGGATGCAGTCGTTGAAGCGCCTGAAGCTGCGAGTCTCCAAAAATGCGTCGGCTACATCATCCTCTTTATCCATCTCGGCCTTTTACAAGACCGAGTCGTGGCGAAGGCCGCTCGCCTGTCAGCTAGGACATCGTGTGTGTAACCGTGCCCTTGGTTGTGGATTTTCCATGTTTATCTGGGGTTGGAAGCGGCGCCGTTGCGGGGTAAAGTGGTAAGGATCAGCAGTTTGCCGTCTTTGTGGGGAGATCTGCATGACGTCTCGCTATCTTACTCGCAGTTGAGATGAATTGCCAAGGGTTCATTTGCCGATTCTTTACCCGATCGTTGATGGCTGCAGTGATGGATGCATAATAAAGTTGTGTTGACGTATAGCAAGTGCAGCGACCTCGGGTGAACTGAAGTGGAAGGAACATTCGGACTTACCTAGAAAGGAAGTAGTTCAATAGCTCGTGACGAGTGGTGTAGATATAAGCGTTCCATTTTCGCCTTAACGAACATTTACCATCGGAACTATGCTGATGAAGCAGTTTATAGCTGCAGCAAATATGTCGCAACAGTAACAAACTTACTACATCGTACCCAGGTGTCCTACGCCATCAACTATTCACGTTAAGTTGGCTGGCAGGAGTCACCGCATAGCAAAGTCCATTAATTCGTATGACATAGGTCCTAGTAGCCTTGTTGTCAGGAACGAGGTCCTAGGATGTTCGAGGATGTATCGGACATACATAGTTGAACCTTACTCTCGGATACCCGGCTCGGGGGCGTGATCAAATTGGACAGTAGAGGAATTAAGCGCAGAAGATAATAGGTTTAGGTAATTATAAGATAGATTACTACTTCTTAGAATAAGAAGTAGAAAAGTAACTATATATACGCAGAGCTAAATAAGCAGTATAACGTGCCTTTGGTGCTTCTGGTAAGCTTAGCTAGTAACGCTAGTGGGCTCAGCCGCGCGATATAATCTTTAACATGTATGATTGAACTGACGATATGCACTTACTCCAGATTCTTCACACTATCTACGTTGTTGCCACACTTCAGGCATGTGAACACATTGCTTCGTGGGTCGTTGATCGTTACATAAGGCCTGATATTGTCTCAGAACTTCCACCTACTCAATGGGGAGATTACAACAGACCGATAGCGATGTCGCCACGAATTCGAGCTGTGATGTGTATGTCGACATCGAGATCGAGCTTGATATGAACCTTCAAACTTCCCTTCACGTCTTTGTCGAAATGTTCCAAACCGAAGCCTGCATTGTTGTCCTTGTCGCCAGCAGGACTGGTAGCAGCTGCTGCAGGGTTGGCAAGGCCGGTGACTGCTTTGGCAGGGTCGCTGGTATCGGCTGCACCCTTGCGGCCGCCGCTGGGGTTGGTGGTGCTTGGTGCGCTATGGGAGCATTAGCGAGGCTTCGTGACAGCTGAGTTCAAACATACTCGCTCCCTGTGGTTGACATGTTTGAGCTGCTCCGGGGCTGGTCCGGAGTTTTGGGTGGAGATGGTGGTTCGTCCGATTGTTGGCGCTTGCCTTTAGACTTTTTGCGCTTCGATGGAGTTGTCGGCGAAGCCAGCTCTTCTTGCGTGGTGAGAAGAAGAATAGTCTGATGTATCTGATACTTCACAACAGGTCTCGTGAGCATGGGCTCAGGCTATAAAGAGCCCCGGGGAGCTGCAGATGTCATACTCGGCCTCTCTAGCCAGCTGTGCGCGCTGCAGCTAGCAGAGCTTCATCATCGATCATCAACTTCGGCGAAGAGATCGTGCATACATGGTACTTTGAGATCATCTGGTCCGACTTCTCATTCGAAGCCTTTGTGGAGTCCTAATGTTTGTTGTTTGACGGAGTGAGATTAGCTGTAAATCTGTCGTCCGAATGTAGTAGACGGCTTTCGCCTAATGCAGTCGCGAACTCTCTCGATTGGTGCTGCTTTCGACGTCGCATTATCGAGTGGAAAGCTAATGCGAGCTACTGGGCGAAGCAATGCATGCCTTTCGTCAGAGGCGACTCGCGTACCTTCGGACCGCGTCGATCATGCATCTAGCGGCGGGCTTTAGTGGGTGTAGACGGCACGAACTCCGTGGGCGTTCCCAGCCGCAGTCGTGATAGTGGCTGCGAAAAAGCAAATGCAGCTGCCAGTCCATAAAGTTTCCATTGTCTTCTCGCCAAACATTTCTCGCAGAGCCTTAGCTCATCATGGTATTGGGCCTGATAGCACTCGCAGGGACTATTCCCATGACCGCAACAGCTGTATTATCGCTCCAGGACAAAGCTGAGAGTACGAAAAAAGACGGCCTCAAAAATGAATGGAAGACAGAGCGATGTCATATGCGGTGTCGCCCGACAACCAGCTCGCCAAAGGATAGAAAAGATCTCTTCGTCAACAACCACATCGTGCTAAGAGATGGGAAGCTGTACGTTCAGCTATCGAATTATTCTGGAGAGGCGATTCACTCCTTCTCCGGCTACTTCCTACCTTATCCGGACAGCAACTTTGAAGGTCTTGTATCAACCATCTCAGACAATCCGCCGCAACTGAACTGGATATACCTGGACCCGGAGTCTTTGCAGATGTGGCATGGGCTGCGTGTAGAGGCGGAGAAAGGACTGCCTGGACCTTGGGGAGCGCGAGTGTGCGCAGATGGAGAGATAAGATTTCTATGGGACAGGTGGGAAGGCTTCATGGCTGTCGAGACAGACGAGAAAGGACTGTGGGCGCTCTGCTTCGATCGTCACGACAATGGGCTGAAAGGCAAGGTTGGGGCTGGAAAGAGGACTGTAGAGTTGGAGCTATTACGCGTGGAAGCAGAGAAGTGATGGGCCCCGGTTGTGAAGAGGCTTAGCAAAGCGCTGGTAATGGCGCAGCCACCGAATTCTCTGAAATGACCGGGCTGTGGCGCCGGCATAGGCAGGATGCGCCAGTCAATTGCATGTCGGTGTGAAGGAATCATTTGTTGTTGCTTGGTGGACGCGTGTCAAATCTGCCCGATCGCCTATCGACAAGGATGACGTAGCTTGGCGGAACAACTGTCAACCCTCAAGGAGGGCCAATTCTCCCCCTTTCCACACACTGTGCCGCAAGTCCACAATTTCGCTTGCTCTCTTAGTGCTTCTCGAATTGCAACAGTACAGCTTCACTTCGCTTCCGTCAAACATGTGTGACTGCGTCCCCATACCGATCTGCTTCCAGTGCGGAACGTAAGAAGACCTTACAATCACTTCACGACTTCTTGTAACCCAGTACAGGAATCAGAATCCCTGCCACTGCAAGATTATTGGCCCTACAATAGGATTTGTCGTCACAGTTGGAATGGCCGTATGTCCTTCCGTACTTGCACTCAGTCCCGCACAGACTACTAAAGTCACATGACAGATCTTCTGCTGGCCTGCTTCACTCTTGTGCTGCTGCTGTGCGACAGATGCCGGGAAGAGGTGAGTGGCGTTGATTCTCGAGATGCTCATTGCTAATTCATCAGCGTGCTTGCTTTGCCAGTCGACACGGGTAATCGAAATTCAACCAAAGCATCATACGTAGACACTGACTTGCAACCAGGGAATGCGATTAGCAATGCGATTCCGATATGAACCTTCAATTCAAATGATATCCTTTACTACTGTCGTTTTGTATTATCAATTTCTACGTCCAAACTCTTGTCCACAAGTGAACTGTGTCACTCAGTGCTGATTGTAGTACCATGGATCTTTTCAAGGGTCGACTTTGGAGACGTACAACGGAATGTCTCTTTCGCTATTAAACGTGTCACGCGAGCGTTGGTTCGCATGTCTGTATATCGCTACTTGTAGTTCTAACTCACCCAGCGACTGAGTGTCACGTTCCTCGCTCAGTACGAGCACGCTCTCACCAGAGGCAGTCCGCTCTCTTTCTGGGCGACGCAGGATCGCAATGATTCCAGAGTTCTTTCACCTAGATGGCCAAATCACGTGTTCGTCGGGTGTTTGTAGTTGTTGTTGGGCGCTTCGCGTCAAGTTCGTTTGCACAGAGCTAGCGATATTTTCTTGTTTACACTTCCACGCGCCTTGTCTCAACCAATCTTTTTAGCAGATCGAGCACCTCAGTTTCAACAACCGGAAACGATGAGTTCGGCAAACCTGTCCCCGGACGACCCCAATTACGATGCCACTGAAGATCCTATGGCGCCCTACAGGCTCAGTTTACTCTATGAACCGGAGGATCCCTTGGACGATTCCTTGCCCTCGTCCGTACTTGCACCCGGCATACTTGGGAATTTGAGCCTCTTCCCAGATTTTCGACCCATCCAGGATCCAGTGGCTTGGGAAGCGGCACAGATTGAATATCCCTGGGAACAGCGACTTGCTGACAGGAGCAGACTAGTGGAGAGTACTCAGCCGCTGGAAGAGTATACGTGGGAGGAAGGCATTCAGGCTATCGAAGATTTCGACTGGCCGACGCCTGAAGATGGATCGGACGTCACAGCAGCTACCCCAGCGCTGCCCACTCAGGTCACTGCCACAAACGAAGGTGAACAGCCCGTCGAGCATGCTGATGCGACTGAAGCGCAGTCCACGGTCCACATGGAGGATGTACCGGAAGCCTCATCGCAAGATGAAAATGAGAGGCCGGAGAAGAGGCAAAAGCTCGAAACGCATCCATTACCACCGGACATCCCTACGTCGCCGCCGTGGATCACTAGTCCTCCAAAGGCACCCAGTCAGAATCCGACGTCTGCCCCAGTCAATGTCCCTGGTAGCCTTGATTTTATCGCCACCGATGGAGGAGAAGGCACAAATGCGATCATCGAGCCTGACACAACTCATAGCGCCATGCTTGTTGAGATGGAGAGTGAACCAACCATAACCGCATCGTCCCTTGATCCACAAGATCCAATGGACCTGAGTGCAGTACACGAGGATGCTGAACAAGTAATTGACAGCCAGCCGTGGGACACGCAGTTGCAAGCAGCGGTACAGGAAGGAGCAGCTGAAAAGGTTGAGCACGAGGAACCACACGCGCAACTAGCGTCCGATGGGTCAGCACATGAGGAGTTCTACGACGCGTTGACGACGCCATCAAAGGCTTCTGACCAGCGACCGCCGCCTGTAGATGAACAGCTAGATGCTAGCACGACTGTCTTGACCTCGATTGAGAATGCGCCAAAGTCATCCCCGCCACCACCAACCAAGAGTGCGCATGAGCAGGCTGAAACCAGCGATAGCCCTGTACTGCTCTCCATGGTTGAAGGTATAATCAAACGAGAGGCCACACCAGAGCCCAAAGAACAAGCTCCAATCAAGGAGAAAACCAAGATGAGCAACACCTCAAAGCCGAAGGCCACGTCTCGCAAGTCCCTGAAGGCTTCGTCAACCGCCAGTCCTGCTACACTGTCCAAGCGTCCTAAAGCACTCAAATCACCCCAAGAGGTCCCAAGGGAACGCTTTGGTGAGACACCCGATGGGATCACAGAGCTCGACACTGACGAAACAGCCTCAGCAGAAATATACTTCGAAGAGGACACACGACCTCTGGACAGCTCAGTCGATGCTCGCAACCGCCTTCAAAATGTCCAGCAACTCCCAAACGACGACGAAATCGATATGCAAGAGCGTCTCACCGACACGTCAGAGTCAAAAGCCTACCAACGTCCGCCCCGCAACACCGTGTCAAACCGCGAACTCGCCGCCCTGGGCTCGACCTTCACGCCAGGCATGCATCTCGGCCAGCACCACGGGCAACCCAAGCGAGCGCGCAAGTCCAACGAGACGCGCTACAGCGAGAGCTCATCCGACGTCGAGATCACAAGTGTCAAGAAGAAAACGCGTGCCGCGCCAGCGACGGGCAAGAAGCCCAAGAAGTCACACGAGCCGCAGCGCACGCAAGAAGAGATTGAGCTGAGCGAGGAGGAACACAATGATTTGTTTCCCGCGCCCAAGTATGTGGTGAAGGGCAGCAAGGCTGACGCGACGAAGCGTCAGACTCGCAGCTCGCCTGCGTCCTCGGCGCATACGTCGGACGTCGAGGAGAAGCCTAAGGCTAAGCGCAATAGCCTGCTTAGGAACACGCTTACGCCCTCGGCACCGGTGAAGAACAAGTTCGGCTTCTCGCCGCGCAAGCCTCGCGCGGCGAAGACCAGCGATACGCGTTCCAGTGCGAAGGGCAGTGTTAGGGGCAAAGCCAAGGGCAAGAAGACAGATAGTGCAGCGGAGGAGAGTATCAAGACGCCGTTGACGAGGCGCAAGTCCCAACAGCTGGAGATGGAGTCACAGCGGCTGGAGAAAGACACAAACATTGGGAAAAGGCTCAGGAGCAAGGATTAGTGTGGGAGGAGGGAGTCAGAGATTGGAGAGATGTAGGATACAGGATATGAGATTGGCGATTGGAATGTTGTGGATGACTGATGCTAGCTTTGGTCAAGTCAGGTACATTTGCGCCTTCGCTGGAACTCGGTCAATGGAGATTCGTCTACAGCTTGCTCGGCACAGACGCACCAGTGTCTTGCGCTAGAATATCGCATAACCAGTCCGTCGCCTTGTCTGCCATAGCTTTTGGGAAAGCGTGTCCTACACCGTCAAATAAAACGTCTTCAAATGCAATGTCCAAGCTTTTATCCTCGTTCAACACCTGCTTGAAGATATCCAGGAACGGCTCACCGGCCGCGTACGGAACCAACTTATCCACCTTGCCGCTCAAGTTCAAAATGCGCTTACCATGCAGCCGCTCACGTGCCAGTATCCTGAAGCGGTCCAATGAAGCCTTTGATGGTGGCGAGTCCGGCTCCGTAGGCTTGAAGTGACCTGGAAGAAACAAGCCAGCAGGATCGTACTGCGCGATAGCATCTTGCAGGGCTTGTGGGAAGTCGGGGGATCCGAGGAAGGATGCGCCTGGTTGTGTTGTATTTGTGTATGTGTCCCTCTTGGATAGACGCGCGCGATCTGTCATCAAGCGTGTGTAGTCTGGACAGCCAATACCCACGATGCCAGCTGTGATGCGTGGGTCAGAGAGCAGGCAGTGCCAGGTCGCGTGCCCGCCGAGCGATATGCCGAGAGCAAGGTGTTGGGTGATCGTCGGGCTAGTCCTGGTGTTGAAGATGTAGGATTCGAGGTGGTTCATGAGATGCGAAGTGTCGGTTGCTGTACCGTGGTAGCAGCTGAACATGTCTTGGGCGTGTCTCGGGTTTCCCTGTCTCCAAGCCTCATTGTGTAGTTTATCCACCTGTCTGCTGCCGTGATTTCTCTGGTCGAATGCCACCGCAATGAGGCCTTTGGGGTGCTCGCCTGCTTTGCCGCTCTGTATGCGCGCGTTCCATGCCGAGATGGCTTGAGAAGCTATCGGTGCCATCGTGTCTTTAGTCTGGAGACGCGGGTGCAGGAGCCATAGGCAGGCGACCGAGGTGCAGGATGGCGGCAGTTCGGAGAGGCCATGGACAGTGACGAGGATACCTGCGATGGTGTAGGTGTGGGAGGAGACTGCAGGGTCGCTAGAGGTATGCGCGCCCTCGAGAGGGTTGTTCGTAGCTGCCATGGCGACAAGAGCTAGAATGCTGGACAGTGAGTTGAAGAGCATCAGCTATACATGCAGTATGGAGCTTCGGAGATATCGCGGTGGGGGCCGAGGTTCATTGTGCAGTCGGCAGAATGCATCACTATCACTTCACTGCCGTTTAAGTCTAAGGGAGACCAGATAACCTCCACGTGACATCGAATTCTTATTGCTTTCAAAGATTGCGTCTGTATAATCGAGTATCATGGCGTGTCACGCACGTTCTCATGTCCAGTTAGCTGATCAGCGTGGATGGCAGGCGCAGCCGTGATGGCGGGGTATTTCTCCGGTTCCCAGCACAAGGCAGATGACAGGAGAGATGATCATTGCGATTCTGTGCAGTTTAAGGTGTAGAAACGTCGTCAATACAAGAGGTGTTCACGTGCTGTCGTCGTGGAACCGTGAGCGACGTTCCAGCTGCAGGGCGGTGTCAAAGGCGGTCTGATGCACGAGAGCTGGTAAGGAGACGTGTGGATCGCGCTAGCAGGGGTCGCGATGTCTTAGCGTTGGGGAAACGACATGGGAGATTGCAACTCTCAAGATGTTCCAGATAATATACTGATCGGCAGATTACGTCGCCCGGCCGTTGCTTTACTTTTCTTCAGGGTCTTCAACACTTTTGTGCGACTCTTCCGTGGTTACAGATAGTATTCCCACTGTGACTGCTGATGGACAGCGCTATTTCCCTGCGAACCATGATATAACACGTCCGGACCCAAGGAAACACATAATTTCTCTAGCGACCCTCTGCGGAGGCCACGCGACACCACTTCTCTCCACAGCAGAGTCGAATTTCCCTTTCCAGCTCGAACCTTCATCTCGCCCCAGCAACATGGCCGATACTCCCGAATCCGACGTGTCCCCTATGGGCCGGAGCCCTCGCGCTACTACGCAAACAGCCGCAGATGGAAAGGAGCCCCGCCGGCTTCTCTCCCCGCTGCGAGTAGGGCTGAGTGCAAATGAAACAGAAGAGTTGCACACGGCGTCTACTTCCAACGGCGCCCCCAAGATCATGCGGTCTGCTCCTACTGGCTCGCCCTTGTACACCAATGAGCCCAGCGAATTCCCCTTCAACGCACCCTCGAATACGGCCAATGGGGCGGTTCCTCCTTCAGTGGCGGCAGAATCGCCTGGCAGAGCCCACAAGCCGTCCTCGCACATGTCCAACAAATCGACTAGCTCTTACTATCCACCATTCGCACCCGTCTCGAGACACCCGACCGGCGACGAGGCGTCAGAGGCCAAGGAACGCAAGAGCGTGCAATTCGTTCGATCCAGCACATACGGCACCGACTCGCAAGCTGCGACGTCACGGCAGCAGTCATGGGACACGGAGGACATGGAGGGCAAGGGCAAGGAGCGAGACAAACACGGCTCGTCGCTGATGGGCAAGCTGAGAGCTCTCACAGCGCCCATGCAGGGTCACGGCCGGACAGCTTCCTCCACACACGGCGGCGCCTCTCCCCACGGCCCCTTGTCACCCACCTCGGAGCGCGACGAGCCTCGATACGACGTTCAAGACAGCGAGGCAGATGCGGACGGGGAGTCGAGTGCAGGCGAAGGATCAGCGCGGCCGTCGCGGCGGAGGAGAAAGAGCAGCCGTAGGTGGTTCGATGCCGAGGGCGAAGGCACACAGACGGCGCCCACAACACCCAAGCAGACTGGCAGCAACCACTTCTTCTCACGAGATCGCGACTCGCCCAACGCTACACCCACCGCTGCGACGGCCAACCGTCCCGGCTTCATACGTCGGGGCACCATGAGCGACATACCCGAGCACGAGCGCCAGGGCTATTCCGAGGACGAGGGGCGCTCCCGCATCGCCAAGGAAAGTGCGTGGAAGCGTGGACTGCACAGTGCGAGGGGTCTGTCATATGGTGGTCTACGACAGCATGACTCGAATGCAGAGGAAGAGGAAGGTCCCGAAAGGCGTCCGGGCCACCATCGCGGATTCACAGCTTTCGGCGCTGCTGATGGACGACCCTCTCCTTGGAGAATGCGCGGCGAGCGAACATCAAGTCTGAGCGCGCAGAAGTGGAAGTCCATCAAGAACAGTCTCAAGCTGCTGGGCAACAGGGCCAAGGCAGAGCGTCAAGTTGACCACGCCAAGTCTGCAGAACTTATGGCAGAATTGCTGGCTGGTGCGCCAGCAGCCCTATTCTTGGCCAGTATGTTTCAACGTGACGAGCGCGGACATAAGCGCATCCCCGTCCTACTCGAGCAATTGAAAGTCACCATCACCGAGACCGATAAAACAAAAGACAAGACTCTGAAAGAGGGCGACCGACACACCGCCTTGCGCGTTGAGCTCGAGTACGGAAGTGGACTGACGCGCATGAAGTGGGTCGTCTACAGGACCGTAACCGACTTTGCCAATCTGCATCTGAAGTTCAAGATTCAAGAAAAGCAGGATGCATTCAGGAATAGACCTACAGGACGCGGCACTGATGAGAAGGGAGACGACAAAGAAGACCCACGAGCAAGGCTCCCTCGCTTTCCCAGGAGTGCGTTACCGTACCTGCGAGGACTTCGAGGGTATGGCGCTCTAGATGATGAAGAAGAGGAGGAAGAGGAGGAGATTGCTGCAGCGGGCCACGCCAGTGGTCCTGATGGCGATGCCAGCGCCACCGATCGACCTGCTAAGAACAAGCGACGTAAGTCGTCCTTTGCGCTTGCCCGCAGGAAGTCAAGCATCGGAGGTAGCGAACAGGCTGCTATGCCGCTTTCTGCGCGACAGGGTAGTTTTGCTGGAGCAATGGGTGCGCCCAACCAAGCCAAACTCAACCACCAGGACCGGCAACGGAAGAAGCTAGAGACGTACATTAAGCGCCTCATCGCTTATCTCATCTTCCGACCCGACAGCAACCGACTGTGTAAGTTTCTGGAACTGTCAGCTTTGGGTGTTCGACTAGCTGCTGAGGGTGGCTACCATGGAAAGGAAGGCTTCATGATGATCAAGTCTTCCAAGGGTGTCACGAACAACAAGAAGTGGCACCCTATGCCTATCATCAACCGTTCGTGGCCGAAGTGGTTCCTCGTTCGCCACAGTTACGTCGTTTGCGTAGATTCTCCAGAAGAGATGAACGTGTACGATGTGTTCCTCGTAGACGCTGACTTCAACATGGAGTCGAAGTCTGGCAAATTGCGGGACAAGAAAGCTAGGGACATTGCCAGCGAAGCCAAGGCGTCTGCCACGGGCCACCATCAACTCAAGCTCGTCAACTCTGAACGTAAGATGAAGCTACTTGCTAGGAACGACAAGATGCTGCAGCAATTCGAGGAGTCCATCACCTTTATGACCAAGAACACCCTGTGGTCGCAACCTCAGCGATTTGGCAGCTTTGCGCCTGTGCGGAAGCGGATTTACGCTCAGTGGCTTGTCGATGGTCGCGACTACATGTGGAACGTCTCTCGTGCGATCAGCATGGCTCGAGATGTCATCTACATTCATGACTGGTGGCTGAGTCCCGAGCTCTACTTGCGACGACCTGCAGCCATCAGTCACAAATGGAGGCTCGACCGACTGCTGCAACGCAAAGCGCAGGAGGGCGTCAAGATCTTTGTGATCATGTACCGCAACATTGGTGCAGCCATTCCCATTGATTCGGAGTATTCCAAGTTCTCGCTGCTCGATTTGCACCCGAACGTATTTGTTCAGCGCTCGCCAAATCAGATTCGTCAGAACACATTCTTCTGGTCGCATCACGAGAAGATTTGCGTCATTGATCACACTGTGGCCTTCTGCGGTGGCGTTGATTTGTGTTTCGGTCGTTGGGACACACCACAACATGTAGTCGTTGATGATAAGCTGACTGGCTTCGAGCTCGACGACAATCCAAAGGACGCCGACCATTGCCAGTTGTGGCCAGGGAAAGACTACTCCAACCCGCGTGTGCAGGACTTTTACGCTCTTGACAAGCCGTACGAGGAGATGTACGACCGCAGCAAGGTTCCTCGTATGCCTTGGCACGATGTGGGAATGCAGATTGTTGGCCAACCTGCGCGCGATTTGACCCGCCACTTTGTCCAGCGATGGAACTATCTGCTCCGTCAACGCAAGCCCTCTCGGCCTACACCATTCCTTTTGCCACCTCCAGACTTCAATCCCGCCGATATTGAGGCACTCGGTCTGGATGGTACGTGTGAGGTGCAGATCCTGCGATCTGCTTGTGCCTGGTCGCTCGGTACGCCCAACAAGGTCGAGCACAGCATCATGAACGCGTACGTTCAGATGATTGCAACTTCGGAGCATTTCGTCTACATTGAGAACCAATTCTACATCAGCAGCAGCGAGGTCCTCGGCACCAAGATAGAGAACAAGATCAATGACGCCATCGTCGATCGCATAAAGCGCGCTCATGCCAATGACGAAGACTGGCGGGCATGCATTGTGTTGCCCCTCATGCCAGGCTACCAGAACACGGTCGATGAGCAAGAAGGTAGCAGTGTTCGACTCATCATGACCTGTCAGTACCACAGCATTTGCCGCGGGCCCACATCCATCTTTGGACGCCTGCGTGCGGCTGGCATCGAGCCTGAAGACTACATTGAGTTTTACGCTCTTCGGTCCTGGGGTGAGATTGGACCCACCAAGATGCTCGTGACAGAGCAGCTGTACATACACGCAAAGATCATGGTCGTTGACGACCGCGTTGCTATTATCGGCTCTGCCAACATCAACGAGCGCTCCATGTTGGGCTCGCGAGATTCCGAAGTGGCTGCCGTCATTCGTGATACGGAAGTCCTTGACTCTTACATGGCAGGGCAGCCCTACAAAGTCGGCAAGTTCCCACACACGCTTCGTATGCGGCTCATGCGCGAACATCTGGGTGTAGACACCGATACCATTGGGGAGGAAGAATGGATGAGCCAAATGTCCGATGCCGATAGCGTCGGCTTCCAAACTGAATCTTCGTCGCCCTCATCTCCAGCCGCACAGCGTGCTACCGAGGCGAAGCTCGAGGAGAACAACTACCGCATGCAGGACGACTTGATCGCCAAGGCGGAGAAGTTGCACAGCTTTAACCATGATTTCGACTGGGCTCAAAACGACAACCCGCATCTCAAAGCCAACAAAAAGCAGTCCTCCGACCCTCGCGTCATGAACAATTCTGAGCATGCAAAGGATGTGCGTGGGGAGGGTGCTGATCACATGCTGGACATTGAAGCAAATCGTCTTACTGTCTCGCAAGGTCGAGATTCGTACTACGACGAGCATGGCCATGAAAAGCTTGTGTCTGACGTTGCGGGCGAAGGCTTGCATCCCACGCCAAAGAAGCATTCGACCAGCAGAACCCGCGGTCGTAGCAACACGACGGGTACGAGGGCGAGTGGGGTTAGCAGCCAACAAGAAGGTTTTGCCGGTCTGCCACCACCGCGCCTTCCGCGCATGGATACTGCCAAGCTCGGCCTGACACAGCTCAGCCAGCTGCCTGCCCTGCCTCCGCTTGACGACACTGATATTGGCGGGCCTCCCCTCCAGCGCACATTCAGCCAGGGCTCATCGTCTATCCTCAATCCTTTGCTCACAGAGATGCGCCGTCCTATCGTCACCGATGACTGCATGCGCGACCCCATCAACGATTCGTTCTTTCTCGACACGTGGCACCAGGTAGCCGAGAACAACACCAAGATCTTCCGTCAAGTGTTTCGCTGCATGCCAGATAACGAAGTGAAGACCTGGCCACAGTACAAGGAGTATGCTGCTTTTGCTGAGCGTTTCACGAAGAGCCAAGGTGGAGACAAGAGCCAGCAGCACAAACAACAAGACGCTCCCGGTAAGACTGGACCTCCTGGAACCTCCGGACCGATTGCAGACAGATTCAGTATGGCCGCAAGCTCCGTTGGTGGTCAAATGTCGGCGGCTGGGGAAAAGCTGTCCGAGAAACTCACCAACAGCTCTGACAGAGATACGCTGAATAGTACACACCACTCTCGCGTCGGCGGCGTAGAGCAGTGGACGCAAGACCAAGAAAAGCGCATCGAAACACAAAACCAGGACCGCCTGAAGCTGTCAACCAGCAACACCACTGCCGAGTATGACGAGAAGTCCGGAGAGAGGAAACCAGCAGACGACGCTGTTGTCTCACCAATGGTCCCTTCCCAACCCGGCAAAACATTCACCTTCCCCGCCCCGCCGCCTGACCCCACCTCCGCCACAGATTCTGCTACCCCAACAACACGCAACCGCACCGTGACCATATCCGAGCCCGCACCTGGCAGCATGCCGCATCGCAGCGCTACAAAGCGCTCACGTCGTAGAGCGACCACCAAGTCAAGCAACCGCGCCTTTTCCGCCATGGATCTGGACGCCATGCTGGCGAAGGAAGATGCGAGGACCCTGCTCGGCTTGGTACAGGGTCATCTTGTGCTGTGGCCGTATGATTGGCTCGAGACGGAGGAGAAGGGCGGCGGCTGGCTGTACAACGTAGACCAGATTGCGCCGTTAGAGATTTATAATTAGATGGTGTCGTGGAAAGGAAAGGAAGGGAAAGGGGAGTACATGGTGCGCCTTGCATTTTTGCATTCATTGGCGTTGGATTTTCCTTGAGAACATTAGACGGTCACTTGTAATTGTTTCCTTTGATTCATGGATTACTTGGTGTCTTTTTGTGTATCAACATGTATTCTTTGTCACAGCTGCATAACTCATAATTTGCTTTGTCTAATTGCTGTGTCTGTCACATCCTTTCTTAACACACCAATGGACTTACCTAGCAGGACTCCGTGGGACTCTGCTCGTACTCCACGATTAAGCGCACTAGGATCCGACAGTTCTGTGGTAATACAGCTGCTTGTCAGTGGCTGCTGAAAAAGAAATGTGTGGGCAAAAAAGGCAAAAATACCACACTCTCAGGGACTTTCCCTGCCGTTCTGAGAACGCTGTAATTGTCCAAGCTCAGATTCGAACTGAGTGTATGAAAAGCTGGGTCGGATCGGACGGCACTGAAATCACTATGCTAATCAAGGTGTGATAGAAGACTTGCAATTTGCATTATTCATATACTCCAGCATTAGGTTGTTTGCAATAAGAATCCTATGACAGAAATGTGCAAGATGTTGTGCGTGTACAACGTTCATGCAATTTTTACTGTGGGGCACGTGGGAAATGGGTGAATGGGCAGGAGCAACCATAACTAGAAAATTTTATAATGCTAAATGCGCCTCCTACCCTCATATCAAAGGGGTGTTTTTAATCAATCAATGGTGTTCTATGCGTCTAATCGCTACTACTTGGTATAAATAGAGACGGGACCTGGGCGTCAAAACGTAGGTCACGTGCCAAACCCGCGTAGGACGCTGGCATTCAAGCCATTGAACCTATACCATAGAAACTTCGCCTCGTGTTTAAAGCGCGATGGAAATCCTCGTTTTCACGGGTCTAGGTCATAAAAGCACTTGGGCATACACGTCCTCCTAACTCAACAAGGCATCATTGAAGAGCATACAGAGAGTCCCTATGTTCGCTGGAGGACACACAATATATCATCTACTGCCGAACCCATGGAATTATCTGGATGAGGTCACACACGGCGTGCTCTGATGTAAGGACGGCATGACGGCGCTGAAAAGTCTTCCAGACTGTTCGACCCGACTACGACCCGTCACCCGTTTGCTCTGCCTCTGTGACGCACTAGTGGCTCCGTTAGCGGCCCGCACTCCTTCGAATTCGAATCTTTCTCTGTCGATGCTTCCACTTCGCTTCTGACCACCCACGACCAACCCTGCCTCCGCGCTTTCAAAATGGCGGCTCATCAAGATGACGTGTTCATCATACAAGAAGAAGGCATGAGTGACCTGAACGAGTACCATACAAACGATACCGGCGATTACAACATGGACCTCATGGAAGAGGATGGAGAAGAAATCCAAGACATGCCGCAGCAGCAAGTCAACCTCTCCAAGTACGGGACCACCTTCCAAGTCGACGAGCGCCCGCAGTCGCGCTCACTGGAGCATGCCATAGAGCTGCACAACATTGCCGCGACCAATCTCATTCTCATTTGGAAGCACGTCCGCAGCATGGCCAAGCCCTCCCTGAGTGAGCTGTACAACAGTAATGCTACTGCGCCTTGTGCTCCTCCCGATCGCGGCCTTGAGGTCCTCTTCAAGCACTTCAACGAAATCGCAAAGGCCAATTTCGTGGCGCATCCCAGCCTCAGCCGCGTTGCGAACGAGGTCATCTTCTTCTACGGCATGGATTCCGGCCACTCATTTAACAAGGGCCTTGACGTCACCCACTTCAATCTCGTTGTCGCTGTCTTCAAGTGGGCTTCAATCCTTTGAGGAAGGAATGAGGAGAAGTACCATGCTTCTTCAGCCTTCTGGTTTGCACACTTGATGGCCTGGGTTGAATCAGTCAACGGAGGAACCGACTTCCAGGAGCGCCAACACTTCCTCACGATCTGGCACTCCTCGCCATACGACTTCACAATATTCTCCTCGTCCAACAAGAACAAGATGAGGAAGGCCCTAATCAAATTGGGCAAAGACAAACCTCCTGTTGACGGAGACCCTCTTAAATTCTTCACCTTGTGTCGTCAGGGTGACATCCAAAAGAACGGCTTTGACAAAGTTGGGCCTGCAATGGCCATGCACTATCTCCTCGCCCATGAGAAAATGGCCAAAGAAGAGAAGGAGAAGAAGGAAGAGGAGGAGCGCAAGAAAGATGAAGTGGTGAAGGAAAAGCGCGCGGTCATGAAAGCGACGCTTCTCGCTTCGATCGCAGCATGCGATGCCGAGGCAGATACCATAGAGGGAGATGTTGATGAAGAGGAGGAGGATGAGATGGAAGTCAACGTGGGCGGGCCTGTTGATGTGCCAGAGGACGTCTACCTAACTCGTGTGCCTTGGGATCTCGCCGGCTTCAAGGCCCCCCTCAACATCGATGTCGAGCAGAATGGAGCTCGGCTGGAGTCTGATCGGATCCCCTGGATCGACCAGAAGGATGCATGCGACACCATCATCAATCCGGTAGATGATCTGACAGACATACTGAAGCGTCTGGGCTTGTAGTCGTAGTCCTTTCTGTCAATCTTCGCGCCTTATGAGAACCAAGAATTCTTCACTGAAAGCACTCGTGTACCTCCCTGAGAGGATATAGACCTAATGAAAGGCCATTGAAAAGCCATTGAGCATGTTCGAGTGTACCTGTAAATGTGCGATGATTGTGTGCTTAGAGCGACTTCAGATGGATACATGATACACTTTCTGCATATTTCTCTAAGCTAACTCATTCCATGTAAGATGAAACATTGCCTGGTCACTCTCATCGATTATGTGAATGCACTGAATCGACCCACGATCGGATATCATTCAGAAGACAATATTATATCCTGGAGGTTCTCGCGCTGTCTCATGAGCTCAGTACATACTTCATTGAAAGCCGACTGTCCGTACGGCCTCAAATAGGCATTCCAATGGCTGTTGACCATGGTCAGAGCATGTTCAGGTAGTCGGCAGGAATTTCATATATTTGTTGTGTTGGGGTGCTGTTACACGCATGGATCGTCTGACGGCCCCAACGACAACACTTTCACTGATATAGTGGTTGGTGTTGGGCGCTGAGTTGGCTTCGTTTCTCTGACTCCAAGAGACTCTTCCATAAAGACGTCTCAGTGAAATTGTGTACTCTTGTCATCATGATCACGCTTCCTGCGACTGTAAACTAAAATCTCGTTCATATACACATTTCCTGCCCCTTCAGATCAGCGAAATGAGCAGTCAAGCTACACTTGTTGGACGTGGTGACGATGACGTTGACCAGACCCGCTGGAACGAAGCAATATGTAAGGGCGCTGGACTGCTCAATGCCATGGCGGGCGACGAAAAGACAGCTGGTAGCAGATTCAACCCACCGAGAGAGAGCGGAGAGTCCGAGTATCAAGATTACCGTGAGTTGACAAAAAAGCCGATGGGCAAGATGTTGGCGTCAAGATGCTGACACGTGAAAAGAAGAATTCGAGAATTGGGGCTATCGCACACGTCCTGCCGATAACGGATATGATTTCGACAAATCCCTGCCAATAAAACGCGCTCTGAAAGCTCTTGCAGTTGACTTCCAAACTCTAGAAGATACCAAAGACGCACATGACAGGCATATTCAGCTGGAGCATGAGGACGAGGTCGAGGTTGACTGCACGACATACAAACCCACCAACGCACGCTTCTCCACCATATTCAACAAATTCGACGGAGTCATCATGGCTTCGGGAGCATATGGCGCGAGGCACGAGGGCTTCCTGAAGAACCCAAAAATTACCGTCCTCCCCAAGCTCCAGAACTGGAGCGACCTCATATGGTTACAATGGATGAACAAGGCCGTAGATCAGATGGCGGGCCTTCGTTACGTCTTTCGCTTACGGAGCTTCAACAAGGATGCAGAGTGGCTCATAGTTCGTGCATTACGTCAAGCTAAGAAGGAGCTTGTGGTGTGACCGGGTGTAGAGTTAAGCATGGAGACGGATGAGGGTAAAGCTATTCTCGCAAGTGCACATGGATCGGGAGTTGCGTACCTTTTGTTCACTCATAAGCGAAAGCTGGGTCGGAAGACTATCGGCAAGGTCACTGTGTTTGCTGAAGATGGAATAAAATCACCAAAGCCTCCATCCCTCGTATTTCAGGTTGTCGACGTCCTCCCATTACAAAAGGAGGACGAGACTGGGACCATGAATTGATGGAGAACTTGTCGAAAGCCAGGGAAGTACGGCGTTAGGTTTGAGCTACATGAATGAAGTGAACAGCCCTGTACACGTGATATTTCAGCTAAGAGGCGTTGGCGCTGTGGTTAGATCTGACGCGTTACTGTTTTGCTTCAGGATCAAGATAGGATTTGTGTGGTCTCTCTCCACATTTAAATTACACCATCACAACCAGCAGTACACTTATTTTGGACGTGTGCACGACGTGCTATTTCCCAATTTCACAACGGTGCGTAGAGACCGTCAAATGGTATCCTCTGCGATGTTTTACATCTGATGCAACTAATTCTCATCCTCATCTTCTACATCAACATACGCCTTTCCATCGAAGAAAGTGTTCTCCTCATTCTCCTCCAATTCCTCTTCTGCATCGTGAAAGACATCATCATCTCCGTCGTTCACGCCATCTGTTTGGAATAGATGCTCCTTAGCATGATCATCACCATCTTCAGACTCGTCATCGCCATCCTGACTAGTCTTTGAACGAGAAATGTCGAAGTGAACACCAGCGCTAACTTGCTCCTGAACTGAGTTGATAGCGAAGAAAGAGTGGTCTGCGAAAAGCGGTTTACCAGCCGTGATGAATCCCATAGGCGTATGCTCGAAGTCTTGCCCCTTGCGACGGATAGCAAGCCATTCGTGGAGGAAAGACAATGGTTTCGTCGCGAATGGTTCTCTTCGCTCAGCTGACGGTAACTGGATGTCATCTAGCCCCTTCGCTACTTGGATGCCAAGATAAGACAAGATCTCATCGTGTTCATTCCATTCGAAATACAAGCGTCCAGTGAAAATGCCCATCTCAACTTTAAGCCATTTCGGTGCAATGAAGTCGCTTGGCAAAGCTGGAATGGCGTAGTAGTTCAGACTGTTGAATTGAAGCATTCGTCGTGTGATGGGCGCGGCATACACGATAAGATGACACGAAGGTGCGAACGTGGATGCATGAAGGATCGGGATGAGTAAATCAGCTTCTTCTGGGCTGACAAGCAAACCGACCTCGCGAACAGCGCTCCACAGCAGCCAATGCCCAGGCCGTAGGAAGTCGTCGTTTAGCTGGGCAAGGCTAGCAGTGCGCGTGAACTGAGTAGAGACGTAAAGTCCGGCAGACTCATTGGCGGCTTTTATGGTACCGTGCTTCAGTCCCAGAGCTGTCTTCTGAAGGGCATAGAACATGGGCAAGTATGCATCGCTCCCTGCTGGCAGGCGTCCACTCAAAGCGAATTGCTTTAGATCTGGATGTAGCTTGACTACTTTCAAGGCCTTGAAATGTATCGGCACCTGTGTTTCTCGAACACACTCTACCTCGTGTTCCATCTCACGCTCCTGCTCAACTTCCTCGAGAGCCATCGACTGAACGGCGAGCCCACGATCTTGAAAGTAGTTTTTACGGTCGAGCAATTCTGATACATGTGGCTGAAGCGAAGGATGGAAAGATGAGACCTTGATCTTGGCGCCTCCTGCTTGATGTTTTGGTCCATATAGCTGTTCGAGTGAACGCATTTCGTCGGAACGCACGACACTAAGATATGCATCGCGGGAAACGGGGGTTTTCAGGAAGTCCGGGTGATCAAGTCTGGCTTGTGTGTGCTGCATGTAGTCGATGTTCTGCTTGTAGTAAAGTGGCTCTAGTTGCTCAAGTGAGTTACATGTCTGGTCCAGGAGCCAACGGACAACATCAAGTGAACGTGGTTCAGTAGTTGAATCGGCCTCCGAAGCTGATCGAAGATCTAGGATACTCTGGTGTACCTCAGGTGGAGAGAAGAAGGTGACGGCTTGTGTCTTTCCCAGGAGCCTTAATCTCATCGCTGCTTGAGTAAGTGCATCCTTCGTCAGATGAGGGCCGAGCGTCAAAGCAGCTCTTGCGTGGAGCGGAAGCTTCAGATCAGTACCTACAGAAGTGATCCGATTAGCAAATTTCGAGACAAGATAATGGCATGAAAAGCCTCGGGATCATGCATCATACTCACCACGGCAATGACTCTCGTCAATGTAGACCAGACAATCCTCCAATCTCTCCGCAAAAGGTGAGGCAGCCAGAGGTATGTCCGTGTTTTTTCCGAAAATGGCCCGTGGCCGATGCTCCTCATCGAAGTAGATCACTGCTAGCGCCTCATGATCAAATTTCTTCCACAATTTAGCGAATGCAAGGTTGGTGTATCCGAGAATCTGGGCTCCGGCATCAATGAGAATGCGAATTCGAGATGTCTTGTCCGAGCGGTGGCCATAAGGGTTGAGAAGCTTCTCTAGGATACCTTCCTCGGTCAATCGCTTATTGCTGCGATCGACCATTTGAACATATCTATCGTTGCGCGTCTCGAGTAAGTAAACAAGTACTTCCGCATTGGTATGCGCCAGTGCAGGAAGATCGTTCTGTTTGATGGTCATGGGCAGCTGATGTCGGACATCGTTGGTACCACTGAAGCCGGTGGTTTGGTATCGAGATGGGGAGTTCGGATTGTAGAGCACAAGGTCAGAACCAGAAGCAGACAACTTCTTACTGAACTGTTTCGCATGCTGAGGAAACACAAAGTTGTTTAGATAGAAGTCGAGCAGCCGCACTTTGTATCTGTTACTGTTAGTATCAAATCTTTGGCAAATAGTACCTGACGATTTTGTACTGTTTTTAGACAGTATAGAGGGTCACTCACCGAACATGCTCAAAAATCTCACACAACTGTTGGCTATCCTCAATATTGATTGCGTTGTAATTCTTGAAAGCCTCCGGTACACGTTCAGCAACCCAAAGGCTGTATTCGATACTAGGCTCATCGGATTTGGCTAGCTGTTCAATAGCTTGCTTGAACTGTGTCATGTTCAGACCCTCGTAGTAAAAGGATAGACAAGTTAATATGAGAGCGACATCAGGATGACCCCATTCAGAAGTTGGCGAGGGAATGCCTTTAGCCTAGGATTAATTAGCAAGATGAAGATAGCCAAAGTATTTGATCGGCAAACGTACTTGATACGGTACAGCAATAGGATCGCGCGTAGGATGAAGACCGTATTGAACATTCCAGCGTTTCTTGAGCGTTGACAACAGAATGCGATGTACGAAGAGACCTCTAAGGTGATATACAACTCCGACTAAGTGACGCTTCTCGCGGAACATGTGGGAAATGCGTTTCGTGACGGCTTCATTGACTTGAGGCATCGAGATGAACTGTCGAATATCTTGCTGAGACGCCACAGAAAATGTAGAGACTGGGAGGATAGCCGTCTGCCCTCGAGAGATCTTCTGTACAACCTGACCAACCAGGTATTCTTGTACGTCCGTGCGAAGAAAATAGATGAGCGGAAATCCTTCCCTGTTGACGATCTCAATGCTGCGAGGATATCTTGATACTAGATCTTCCAGGTATGAATGGACCAATCCCAGAAGAGCCTGAATAGTCTGCCACCGGTGGGGATGTCCGTCAACGGTTTGCTGGGAGCCAGAAGGATAGATGAGCTGTGTCCGGATGGCAAGAGACACATCAGATTCGTCGAGTACATCCCTTGCGTTTCGATTGATCCAAGTTTGGGCCATGATCATTATACTTGCCACCTCATGTTTGCCGTCACAAAGACGCTGCAAACCACCCAGCTTGAACGAAAGCACGTGTTCGGGCAAAGTAATGATGATACCACCTCGCTTCTTGATGTGACTGTGCAACGAGCAGTAGGTCTGCATCAGTGCTTTGGTGGTGTGAGTCTTGCGTGAAAAAGGAATGTGCATGACTTCGCGGTTCAGTAAACCACCAAGTTTAGCTTGCATGATCTGGGCCGATTGCAGTAGCAGTGGACGCGGAACCACCATTCTAAAAAGGTTCTCGTTGGCAAGATGAAGTGCTACCATAGGCAGAATGCAAGAGGTCTTGCCTTTGCCCATCAACAGCTGGACTACGGAGTTTTGTCCCGACGAAGGCGAGATCGTTGCAAGCGCTACATCCACTTGGTCTTGGCGAAGCATCAGATTGCTGTCAATCTCAAGAAGTAGCCAGTCAACATGGTCCAGAGGCGACCAATTGAGGTGGCCAGTGTTAGCCCGCTCATCATCAACCTGTTGTTGTCGTCCTTTTTGCCAGGCCTCTTGTAGACGAAGTAGACGCTGGTATTGAGTGATGGCGACACCCAAGTCCACCAGAACTTCCTTCATGCCTGCACCGAAGCTTACTCCTGAAGTGGTTCGCAGCTCTGTGAGCAAAGTGAACAGCGTCATCTTTGGCCACAATCCAACCAAGCTCAGCCACTTCGCTCGTTGGTCCGTGCTTTCGAGTGCATTTTTGATCCTCTTCTGCTTGTTCTGAATTGAAACTCTCGCATTGAAGATGTCGTTGGACAGCTTGCTCGGATTGAATGGCTCCTGAAAATTTTCAGGCTGATCAAGATGCAGGGCCAAAGCGTTGATACTGTGACCCAGTTCATTTCCATAGCGTCTATGCACAGGTGATGGCGAGTCTTGAAGCACCGCTACCAAGGTCTTTAAGTCTCGGAGGTGAGTCGGCATGGATATGGGCTCTCGAGCAGCTTCCATCAGAGGCACAGGAGAGATATGTGGCAACACATTGATTCTGCTGCTCGGTGTCTTCGGCGCGAAGGGTTGATGTGGTGGAGGAAAGTCCTGTTTCAACAGTGCTTGGAGAGTTGGACGATCACTGCCACGTATACGCGAGGGATGAACGTGTGGACGCTTTGCACCTTGTAAAACACGTGATTCGGCTTGACCCATACTGAGGGTGGAATGTCGCAAAAGCACCAACTGAACCTCGTCGAGGTGCTGAGAGAAGATGAAGTTGTCCAAGAGTCTGTCCCATTCTGACTGTATCTGCAAGAGGGCCGATTCTCGATTCAGATACTTGGGGTCAGTATCTGGTAGAATCTCGACATTGACTTGCTTGGAAGGCCATTGTGCACAGATCGACTTAGCGAGCAGTTTGCAAACTGCTTCAGTTGCTTTGTCGTGCTTAATCCGGCAGATAGCCAACTGACCAAGTACGCATGACGCCTCGCGCACGTAATGTTTTCTGTTATTCCACAAGAGCTGGAAGACGCCTTCGACATGAAGACCCTCGTTGTGCCGGAAATTCAGATAGGCTGGCGCCTCTGGCAACGACAATTTCTGGAGATCTGGGAGAAGCGAGAATGACACAATAGTGTGTAACAGTTCAACGTCAACATTCGCAGAGAATGCCAATAAGGAAAACAGGAAGACGGCGTGGTACTTCTTGTTTTCTGTGCATTCCAGTGCAGTCCTAATCAGAGCACCCCATTCCAAACCCAGATCCACCTCGAGAATATCTGTGATTTGAACCTTGTCGAACAGCTTCGTATAGCCGCAAATGAGTGGCAACTTCTCAAGTAGGATGCTTAGATTGTTGGTACTGACTACTGTCGAAGGGCGCTCGCACAGCATGTTCGCTATACCAGCAATGTTGGCGCACTCGGAGTCTACACACAGGTGATCTCTTGAGCTGTAGATTTGATCTTGACCTATGCGATTCGCACATGTGCGGTAAATTGCCCGGTTCTCGAGATGCATATCTTCAGGGGTGGCTAACGAGGTATCGGCGGTACCTGAAGGCGAAGCAGAGAATAAACACAGTTGTTCATTTCTCTGGAGTATCGTTTCAACTACGCGGCGGTATCTATCGTCCTGAATGGTGGTTGTGAGTTTGCCATCCCATTTCACGAGCTCCATTATCTTGAGACCTAACGGATAATAGCTGCGCTTAGGGGATATCTTCGCGATCAACATGAGGCAATCGATTGCGCTTGTGGACAGTGGCTTCCAAGGAAGATAGGCCCCCGATTCCAAGTAGTGTAAAGCCTCTTCCGCGCCGGAGCGTCCCGTAAGAGGATCCGGTAGGTAATGTGCTGTGATGGCGTGATACAAGGCCCGATGATAAAGCATCAATGGCTCAGCAGGACAATCCATTCGTCCTATGATGTCGTTGACTTCGAATTTCAGGTATTCGCCTTTGTTTTTGATCACGATGGACACGTGTAATCCGTCTCTTCCGACCTCAATTGGGCCCATGGGCAGAATGACGCTTCTGCGAGTAGGGTCTCCTATCGCGTGCAGAGCCAGTTTGCTTCGAAGGCCATACCATGTTCCTATGTCTTGGTTTCTGCTGATGACCGACCCAAGCTGTGGGCAAAGAAGCCATCCGTGGTCCGTGACCACGAAGTCCAGCTCTAGACGTTTCAACTCCACTCTCAGTCTGCCATTTGCCGGCTGATACACGGTGATCTCGCGTTCGTACTCAAATTGGTGAAAATTACGCGCAACCAGTTGAGCGAGTCTGCTACCCGGGTTGATCAAACATGATCCATTGTTGCGTGTCGCTCGTCTTGTAACCACATTCACGCACCAATTCCCTGGTTTTGATTTCCAAGGGTCCAGTTGTCGAATCTCTATGATTCCGGTTGTGATGTTCAGCCAATGGTAGCATTTGACAATGAGGGAAGTAGGCAAATCATATTGCCACTCATCCTTGAACGTTGATGCAGGAATAAGCTCAAGAATGGCACCTTCATACTGCGCACGAATCACCATGCACTTGTCGCGGAATCCAAAGTGGACGCGATGTCGATTAGGCATCTGACGATCGATGACCAGGGACATGCCAAGCAGAGGCGATGGTAGCGTTCTGAGGGTTTGCGGACCAAAAAGCCCCTCCACGATGGGATGTCGCCGAAGCTCGGGAGGCAACATGCCAAGTTCTTTTCCATCCACGAGCAGAGTGCCATGAACGATATTGTAATGAATGTGATGAGACTCAGCTCCTTTTGTATGCAAAGTCATTGTCACCCAGTGAGAGAGCAAGTCGAAGGATGCACTCACTGAATGGTGTGTCTTCGCAATGGGGATGGGCCAGAACACATCGACAGCTTCTAGCAACACCTCTATGCGACCTTCCAGAGAACATTGGAGAAAATTGCAAGACGCATGAGCAAGACTGAAATCTCGCAATATGGCGTTCCTCAGATTGTGGGGCAAGCTTTCAAACCTGGCGACCATGTAGTTCTGTAGGATGATGGAGGCTGCAATGAATTCACCGAAGGCTTTCGCAGGAATAAGATCGCTCTTCTTCGCGAAGAGATGATAAAAAGTCCGCTTGCATAAGACTGCTGCCCAGATGGCAAATACCGTAGGGGAATTGCCTGAGTGATTCGAGTCAGCTCGAAGGCTGACGCACCAACCTTGAGTTATCTCGCGCGCAACTATAAGCATGCGCTCAGCAAGTCGGTGGATTCTGGCATTCGAGGTGAAACCCATGATCTTAAGTAACATGGACATGAGAATGTCTAGTTGCGTTGGCTCGCGCCAGTTCCGCCGAACAGCCTCTAAGCGATATTCGATCTGCGAAAGCAGTTTGTCACAGAACGAGTCATCGCGAAAGACGCAATGTACATTTCTCATCACATCAGTCGAGTTCGATGGACCCACTTGCAAGATGACTCTTGTGACAATCGCCCATGTCGAATCTGTGGAGAAGCTGAGATTTGTAGAACCCATCTCGCGTAACAGAGACGGCCAACGTATATGGGTACCAACAAGCAGACCCTGCCATGCCATGTACTCGTGCACATTGAGGTCAGGAGGACACTTTGATTGGGAAGTGAGCACTTTGTTCGACGTGGGCCAGCTGTGGCCGACGTGCTCGAAAGACTGGTACGGGGATGCTGATGGCAGACTCAGTGGCAGTAAGGTGGCGAAGCAAGGTGATCCTTGCCGTTCGATAAATGTCTCTGTTGCCGTATCATAGTACTCTAGCCAAAAGCCTAGAGAACGGCAGATGTTTTGGAATGGAACTGGGAAGCCAAATTTCTTCCAGTGCGCCTCCAAGTGGGACTTCTTGCAGGATCCTAACGTGACATAGGATTCCGTTCTGTTGGCCCATTTATGTAGTCCAATGTAGTTGCGTATAAGTCGAACATCTTCAGTAGCCGGCTGGAGAAGATCTGAGAATGTTGAGAGAATTAACCACGTTGCATCCCTGTACGCGGCAAAAGCTTTCGGGCATGCCAACTCGAAAATCACGGTCTTTAAAGAGGGCTCGTGACGCGGTAGAGGGTGTTCATAGATGCTTATAATCATCTTCTTTGCTGCACTATATGAATCACACCTCTGGCAGGGCTCCTGATGAATCTCTACGGGACGCCCATGGTCGTCCAACTCGATGGTGTGCACGCAAGAAGATGTAGCATGTTGGATCATCAATGAAGCGTGCTCTTCACTCTTGTACTCCCATTCACGCTCTTTAGACTTTCGAGCCTCCTGGGCGTATAGTTCAATATTTCGGCGGAGTTCGCGGAACTCGCTTACATCGCTGCATGCATCGAAATATCGAGCAGCGAAGGACTCGTGCGATGGATTTTCGAAAATCGTCTTTGAGCCTTGCCCAGTACAACCTTGGCAACGAGCTGTAATGTACGTTTCTACGACCTTGAGACGCTCGTATTCTTCGAGAGTTGAAAGCTGAAGATCGTCCAACATTCTTGCCTCAAACCACGGGTGGTATTCCCTGAGCAATGGGTAGCATACCACAGCAGATTCGTCCATAGACTTCCAGAACTCCATGACTTTAAGAAGCTGTAAGCTCTTCAGCTGCGCGTAATCGAGACATGAGTGCTGTATTGTCAACGTGTATGTCTCGATCACTTCGGCGAGCTCGTGACAGCGACTGTGCGGACTCTGGGTGCTAGGCGATGTAAAACGAGTTCGGGTTTGTTCCTCATAGGCGCACAGTTCGAGGAAGTCATTCCTAGTCTTTACGAACGGTTTGAGAGCCGTAGCGGTTTCGTAATGGTCTAACAACACATCCGCATCTGAACACTTATTATGTATTGTGCCGACATTAGATGCGAGCGCTCGTCCAAGTGTCTTGGCACTGAGCTTCAGGTCGAGCTTCATGTCGTCATCAGAAGCATGACTGGGGAGTTTGTTGATGACCCTCATTTTCTGCCTCTTGTAGCTGTCCCATTGTGCAACCAGAGCGCGATCGACTGCACCCAGAGACCTCATCAGAGCAGGCTCCAGTGTGAGGAAGAGACGATGATGCGCAGCACTCACGACTTCAGAGCCTCGGGATTGATCCACTTCTAGCTTCGCAAGCCGATGACCAAGCTTCGTGCGCAAAGAGTGTAATGCGTCATCCGGTAAAATGGGACGTCCTTCGTCTAGCAGTTTTGCGAGGAAGATGGACATGATGACTTTGTAGTACAGCCTCCCTATATCGGCACCAAAAGCCCTGTATAGATGCCGCTGTATGGCGACCCTCAAAATCAAGTAGGGTGGAGATCTACGCCATGGCTTTTCCGCGTTCTCGAATGAGACGCTGTCTCGTACACGTTTGCGTACAAGCGAAGTCGTGTGGACTGACCCGAGCGATCTCAAGATTGTCATGAGCGCGCCGGTAATCAGGACCGGATCCGACGTATCTCGAATTTCTGGTAGAGGTGCGCGAGCCTTGAAGGTGACTGCTGCAAATCGCTTGATGGATTCCAAGCTAGACTGCTCGAGGAAAGAACAAAGACTGAGTTGGAAGTCTTCATTCGAAAAGGTCTCGTAAGGTATGAGCGCCGCTTGACCAGGGAAGTCCCATTGTAAAGCATTCTCTGCAGCAAGAACTCGTTCACACGTCGCCGAAGCTTCGAATGCCTCAAAGACCACGGAGTCTACACCTGTATCGCTGTGCACGATTAGCGACCACTCTTGACAAAGTCGCGAACGAGATCGAACGACTCACCTAGAGCGACGATAGATAAGCAGTCCGACATTCTGCTCGGTGACATGCAGTATGAGCGCGCGTTGTTCGCTTAGCTGGTTAAGCTCTTTGAAAAGCAGATTCCTGTCTATCTTCCCATCCCGGTTGAGCGCGATGAAATCTCGAATAGCAAGTTGAACATGTTCGATGATTGTGAGATCCTCAGCACGCAGGTGCAGTGCAAGGGCCTTGACTGCGGCGTTCAGACGCGTCGCGAGTTCTCTTCCGACGTCGTGGACGTTGCTATCTTGTCGACCCGGAACATTGCGGGGAAGTACAACGTGGTGGTAGAGCTGGATTAATGGTGCCCCGTGGCCAGAGGCGGCCATGATAGCTGATTGTGTTCTCAATAGTGCTGACCTTGGGGGAGTTGTCGATTATCTTGTGTCGCAGGTGAGCTGTGTTGAAAAGTTTTGCGGACGCGTAGGGCAAACGGAGCGCGTGATCGGCGGTAGATTAGTCCGGGCCGCGCCAAGCATCGCAAGATGCGACTGGCATTGTGCGACATTATTTCATAGTAAGCGAGTGCATAGCGGACAATGCGTCATAGTTCCGTACTTATGCTCCCAGCCATCATGTTCCTGTAGCACTGCCGACGACTGCGTGGTCCCGGGCGAAAGCAATCATGAACTTGGAAGAGTGTGTCCGTTTTTGGCCCCCCTAAATCCAACGGATCAAGTAGCCATTCCATAGAAACGCCGTAGTCGTTGTCTTTCTACGCATGGTCCGTTCGGTGCAGGGTCGAGCTAGGTCGACCGACCAGGTCAAATATCGTCACGAAGAGTCGAGTCTAAGGCTTAGTTGTCAGCGGTAACAAAGCAATAATCAAGATTCATCCAGGTCTTATGTATTTTAATACGTGTACGCGAAATGAGACAGCGTCAGTGAGGGTATAGAAAGACTTAGTAGAGTATGTCGAACGACTTGAGGATGCGATGTCAGGACTCTAAAAAGAGAAGAGCAAAGAGTCAAAGAACAGTTAGGCTCGTGCAGGCAAAAGAGAGAGCGCGTTAGACTTCATCAAAGATGCCCACTTACTGGTGAGAGAAGCTCGGCACTCGTTGACGAGGCTTGTCTCTGTCGCTGCAAGGCGGTTCGACACCGCATGCTCGGCTGACGTTCTACCTTGAACTCACCAAATCGGTAGTACTGAGGGTCACTCAGGTGAGGGTAGATTGCTCAGTTTGACACCATCATAACCGATTGAGGCGACGAGTGGGAAGCCTGCCATTCATTGTGGAGAAAAGCAGATACGATGGGGTTCGCACTGCTCTCTCGCTACATGGGGTCCAATGGGTTCCATGATCGTTCTGGGAAACTGCGTGAGGAGCAGGGGATGGGGTGGTGCGAAGTATGATGTTGTGAGGTTTGCAAACCAACGTGACGTCGGGCCCGGGGTGTGGCGAAGTTCATCCGACGCTAACCACTTTCAGCCAAACCCGATGATCAAGACATTCTTCAGTCATTAGTCGCACACGATTGCCTAATCTTCTGAGCCCATGTCTAATCGCCGCTATTCCCGCGACGAACGCTAAAATGGAGCGCGAAGCAACCTGGTCATTTCTTCCCGCCTCGAGAGGCGAAGCCCTTTCACAGACCCCATGATCTGAGCAATTGGAACGCGCTTCGCACTCCAGACCCCCACATTCTCTTGTTCGTCACGAGGGGCCATCGATTCGAGTTCTCAGGGGCAAGAGCTTGGGTACCTGGTAACTTGCGATCCCGAGGTCGACTTTGCAGGTCCGTGCATCATGACCTTTCCAGACGACGACAACGAGGTTACCGTGAACAACAACGAGGAAAAGCAAAAAGAGTCGCACTTATCGAACAGCTCGCACGCAGTAGAAGAACATGAAGACGACCATTCATCGGTATCGTCAGTGTCGACGTCCCATGATTCGATAGCGGAGGTACACTCGATTCATCACACGTGGTCTCGCAACACTGGACACTCATGGCCCAACGAAAAAATGGCTGGAATCACAACGGTCACCACGACGGCTACACAGGACGCTCGCTTCGAGCTCGACTTTGACGACGATGGCGAAAATCCCCAGGACTGGCCAATGATCAAGAAGGCTATGGTCATCTTCTCCATGAGCTTCTCAACGCTCGTAGTCGTCATGTATTCCACCTCGTATTCCAGCGGTATCGAAGGGATGATGAAGAGCTTTCATATAGGTTCCAAGACCTTATTGATCCTAGGTATCACGACATATCTGTGTGGACTGGCCCTGGGCTCAATCATCTTGGCGCCTCTTTCTGAAATGTATGGGAGACGACCAGTCTACCTCATTGCCGTGGCAGCCTTTACGGTTCTTGTCATACCCTGTGCGCTGAGCAACAATCTGGCACAGATCCTGGTGATGAGGTTCTTTGGCGCCATTGCCGGCGCAGCGATGATTTCAAACGCGCCTGGAACAGTCTCGGACATTGTGAGTGACGACTATCGTGCTCTAGCATTCTCGATATGGAGTCTGGGTCCAATGAACGGGCCCGTCGTCGGGCCATTGGTAAGCCTTGCTGAGACATACCTACATACTGGGCACGTAAACTAACCACGTGCTTCTTAGGTCGGTGGTTTCGTCTACCAAGCCCTGGGCTGGCGATGGACCAACTGGGTCGTCATAATTGGTTCCGGCGTCTCCTGGTTCATGGTCTTCCTGATCAAAGAGACCTACGCCCCCGCCATCCTCCGCGCCAAGTCAGCCAAGAAGCGCAAAGAGACTGACGATAGTCGCTGGTTCAGCCGGTACGACGACAAGAAGAAGTTCTGGCCTTTGCTGCGAGAAAATCTTTACAGGCCGCTATCGATGTCTGTCAGCGAACCAATCTGCATATTCTGGAACGTCTACATCGCCCTGGTCTACGGTGTGCTTTACCTGTGTTTCGTCAGCTACCCCATCGTGTTTGGAGAGCTACGTGGTTGGTCGCCGGGTCTTGTTGGATTGGGATACATCGGCATAGGTGTAGGTGGATGTCTCGTAATAGTAAGCGAACCACTCTTACGAAAGATGATCAATGCCCACAAGAAGGATCCTGAGACGGGAAAGCCTTATCCTGAAGCCATGGTCAGCGTTGTATGTCTCGCAGCGGTGTCTGTACCAATCGGGGAGATGATATTTGCCTGGACTTGCACACCAGATGTACACTGGATAGCGCCTATGATCGCCGGTATTCCCTTCGGAGCAGGAAACTGTGGTGTGTTCATCTATGCTTCGAATTATCTTGTCCATTCGTATGGCATCTACGCAGCGTCAGCACTAGCGGGCAATGCCGTCTTGAGAAGCGCGATAGGAGGTTCGTTGCCGCTTGCCGGGACGGCGATGTAAGCATAAACCAGCTCCCATCTCTGTGGCGATTACCCTACTAACCCATGTACAGGTATGCTACTCTTGGGCCACACTGGTCCGCTACAATGCTTTCGCTGATTGAGTTTGCCATGATCCCCATTCCAGTGGTGTTCTATCTCTACGGCCACAAGATTCGCGAGAAGTCTATGCTCATCAGACAGATGCGTGAGGACAAGGAAAAGCTCGATAGTCGAAAAATGAGGGCGGCGGAGAGGTTGAAGAGCCTTGAAGGTGGACTGGGCGAGAAACAAACGAAGGCTTAGTGCACGATGTACTTCTTGCGCATTATGCGGTGCAAAACATTAGGGTCCATGGTGAGCGACAAGCTTTGATAGGCGGCACCGACGCTATACAAAAGTTCTTCCAGATTGTACTGGGTTGGCAGTATCGCTTTCCCATACGGGATAGCCACACCCTGCTCTCGATCTCGAGCTTGCACATGTCATGTTCAATTATGTCGCAGTCGCTACGCATCCCTATCGCCATCGCTGTGCCCAGCAGGCCCACGCCTCATTGTGGTTCGATCGTGGTAGTGTTTCGACGTATCTTTGGTGGCATATATCGGGGCGGATGTAGTTCGTTCGCGGAGAGCTATCAAAGTGAAGAAAACAATGTATGGATGGTCGTTTATATCTAGCTTGTGAGTCGTGTCAGTAGTACATGCTTCCCGAAGATGCTCCTTCGCAGCTGTTTGCAGAAGGAGAGGTCGTCGCGCTAAATATGCCGCCCATTGGCTCAGTTTGGGAATCAGCAAGCCTCATCGATAGCGATGCAGGCGCCGGCAAACTTTAGATCGAGGTGCAGTTCATGGGGTGGGTGTCCCATCCCCAGTGCACCCGTGGACGGCATCAACGTCCGTCTGCCAAGACTTCAGGGTCAGCGGGGCCTGTGCTCTGATTACGTAAGCCGATCAGAGGAACAAGCTCAGCCGCTGAAAAAGATCCTAACGGTTTAGGCAGCCTAGCAGATGTCAACGCTGCGTGTAAAGCTGCCTTTGATTATTGCTTCAAGAATATGCACGACTTCTATGGCCAGACTGGGCCGGATAAGTTCGACATCGCTGCGCCTGCAATTGGTCAGGTCTTCCCACCAACATGGGCCGCCGAGTATCTCAACGATGCCGCCACTCAGCGAGCGTTGGGTGTGCCTTTGAACTGGACAGGAACTGCGGTTCCTATTGCATTAGGCTTCGATCAAACTGGCGACTTCCTACTTGGTGACGGACCGGGCAAACTCGGCAGACTGCTTGACAGAGGCGTAAATGTGGCCCTACTATATGGTACGGCGGCGAAGCTTTTAGCATGGCAGTCAGATCCAGGGTATCTTCCGATTTCCAGAAGGCGGGGTACGCAAGCATAGAGACCAATGCGTCGTATGTTGGTGGCTTCGTGCGCCAGGTCGGGAACTTTACCTTTTCCAGAGTATTTCAAGCCGGGCATTCGAGTAAGCCTTGCCCTTGCCTCTGTTTGAGACTTTTGCTAAGTTCCAAAGTCCCCTTCTATCAACCCGAAACAGCCTACCAGATATTCGACCGTGTCATGTTCAATCAAGACGTAGCAACTGGTCAGCAGCCTTCCACATCGGAGTACTTTACCTCGGGATCGAGCTCAGCGTGGACCCCATCGATATTGCCGAGCGTTGACGAAATAGGCATCCAGCAATGTTATCTGTGGGATGTGCTAGAGCCATGTACACCGGCGCAAGCCGCGGTCCTGCTCAGTGGAAACGCGATTGTGGAAGACTACATCCTGGTGGGCGTAAGCAACGGGACGACGAATGCAGCAACGGCCGGCACTTCCCCGTAGCTGGCAGCCCTGTTGAAACAATAACGGTGAGATGCGGCTAAGAACCATACTGCATGTACTATCCCGTAATTGGTACATCCTGTCCGAATGCCATCAGGATCTTTTGTGGAGTGCAGGTGGCTGGGGTTATAATCCTGATGGTACACGAGATGTTCTGCAGCTTGGCGGCGATACAGGCTACCGGAGACTTGTCAGAACCAGCTCTACGGTAGCTATACCAACGACCGAGATGGTGCCAGCCTATAGAATCTCATTATCGCAACGAATTAGGTCTCGAATGTTCGTAGATCTGCCTCCACGGCTGCTCTTCGGTCACTAAGGACTACACAGGAAGCTTGAAAACAGAATGCAGAGAGGTACCTAAAACGCCCTGCATGTTAGTCCCACGCAACGCCCACATTTGGCTTCTTTGATTTCTGCATGCGTATTACGGTCCACGTTCGCGCGCTAAAGCCGGGATCAGCATTTACTTCACTAACACCATCATCTATCCAAAGTCAACCATCTGACATCATTTCGCACTGCAACCTGCTTATCCCTTGTCAGCCTCCACAACCTATGCGCCTCCAACATCAATTGTTCACGTCATTGGCTTGACGCTATAATTTTCGGCGATGATGCTTGATTCGGAATAATTCGGCTAACAGGATGCACGTTTCAGTCTTGATGTCGCGACTCCCGTCCGCACTAGGCAGGTAGATTTGATAACGGCAATTGCTGACCCATGAACGTGCATTGCCGCATACCTTGAAAAATTGATAGGCTATCAGGTGCTGTTACATTTTCCAGACCCACGGGGGGGGAGGAGATCGACTTACAAAAAAGCGCATGGACATAGTTCGGTCGTAGTGAAACTTGTGGCGACACGTGGATTAGGTTTGTAGATGTGGGACAGCCGGCTGTCTTCTCCAAACACCAATCCAGCCATCGCCGTCGCGTACCTTGGGAATCGAGAATTCAGGTGGCAAACACATGTCGTCGTACCAATGACATGTGTCAAGTACCTCACTGCGTTGCACCATCCCGCGCACTCCTGGCCGCGACAACGCCACCATCACGTCGCATGCCAGCTGAGCCAGCACGCACGTGTGACAACCATGAAAGTAGCCTCATATCCGAGGCCTGCTATCGTTGCCACGGACCACGTTCTCGTTTTGAGCAGGTCGCAAGGTAGGCGTGGCTCACAATATGCAGGTTAACGTGCGTAGTGAAGTGCAGCACCCATGTTTCAAGTCTGCACCTAGATCTAGCGGGGAAGTTGTAGGATAGGCATGCAGCCTTATAACTCAGGCGGGAGTGCCCGCGCTCAGACTTGGTCCCGTCTGGTATATCCTCGGAGGAAAGGTCGCTGCTGCAGTCATTCTGTTCATTTCCGCTGCGTGTGTGTGTGACGATGACCTCCAGGTTTCCTACCACGGCGGAGTTCTTGTCGTTTCCAGAGCCAAACTATGTTGATCCGATAACGAGGAGGCCGCTGGCGCTGGCTGTGATGATTCCGATGACGGTGCTGGTCACTGCATTCATATCGTGTCGTTTCTACTGCCGGACAGTTTTGATACGGACGCTTGGGTGGGACGACTGGACGATGTTGGCGGCAGCTGTAAGCTGTTTACCAGTTGGAGTGAAACAAAGAGGGCCAGGGTGCTAATAATACCAGGTATTATCGGTCGGGAGTAATATCATGCTCATCATATCCATGTTACCAGAATACCAGATGGGATATCACTTGTGTAAGTGTTGACTAACCTCTTCTTTTGCGAAAACTAACATCGGGTAGGGGACATCAAACCTATCAAGCTGTACGGGAAGTTGCAAGCTGCGCAGGTACGTAGCGCGTTCCATCCTAGAAATCAAGCTCACTATCGTAGATGGGTATGGCCTCGCAATTACTGTTCACCACAATCATCACCCTGATGAAAGTTGCCATTCTCATGACATATCTGCGTAAGCAAGTTGCGCTCCCAAGCACACGGTTCTAGCTCACGTTTCCCCAGGGATCTTCCCGTCCAAGTTGAACAAATGGTTCTGTCACATCATGATCATCTACACCGTCTCATTGAACGTCTCCTGCTTCTTCCTCACGCTATTCCAATGCTCGTAAGATCAAACATGGCGTCTTCTCGATACGACTGACGCTGACACAATTCGCAGGCCCGCAAGCACATACTGGGAGATCTTCAAGTACATCGGAACGGCAAAGTGCCTCAACATCAAAGCGATCTATTATTTCCACTCTGGCCAGAACACGATCAGCGACTTTGTTATCTTCCTCTGGCCCGCCAAGGACCTCCTCAACGTGCAGGTCTCCTTCCGACAGCGCATCACACTGACCTGCATGTTCTCGCTTGGCGTCATGTAAATCTCTCCCTACTCAGCGGCTCCATACATACTAATAAGAGGCAGTGTATGCATCGCAGGCGTCGTGCGACTCTACTACACGCATCTATACCTCACGTCCTACGACGTCTTCTGTCCGTTCCTCAATCGCCCATCTTCCAGTCATTTCTAACAGTACACAGGGCACGGGGCATCCACCTTCATAATCATGTCCGTCGAGTCCGGCGTCGGCGTCGCCTGCGGCTGTCTCCCCGGCTGCAAACCGCTCATGAACCGCATGTTCCCACGCGTCTTCGCCAGCACCTCCCAGGCAAACTCGTACCCGCGCCCCTCTGCCGCCGCCCGGGCTCGCGCCGCCAAGAAACTCGAAGCCTCGGGCTCTTCGGCCGCAGGGGACTCGTACCACATGCAATCCCTGCGCTCAAATGGGCTGGATGAGATTGGCACCGAGAAGGAATTGCCTGCGCCCCCGCCCCCGAGTAGGCAGGGTTTGCGGCCGCCGAGTGGGCGAGTGTTTGGGAAGGAGAGGAGATATGGCGTGCTGGACGATGTGAGTGATTCGAGTAGTGAGATGATTATCCTGCAGAGGGGGAGTGAGGACCAGAGATTTTGGGAGAGCGGGGAGAATAAAGTATAGTCGACACATTAAAACACTCTTCCATTCTTACTTCAATTGCTTTTTCAGCCACACCAGCTGACGAGCTTATCTACTACGAACTCATTCAAGCCCCATTTGCCGTTCTGCCGACCGAAGCCGCTGTTTTTGACGCCGCCTTGGCTTCCGGTGGGTGAGGTGTAGATGCTGATGGTGTTGGCGTGGACTTGGCCGTATTCGAGCTGGCGAGCGATCTTCATGAAGCGGCTCATGTCCTTTGTCCAGACAGTGGCGTTGAGGCCGTAGGACGACCTGTTGGCGAGTTCAATAGCGGCTGCGTCATCTTTGACCATGTACAACGATGCTGAGGGTCCAAACGTCTCCTCGTCGAATATACGATCGCTCGCTTCTGGGTTCAACACAATCGTAGGTCTTAGACTTGGACACTTTGCGGTACCATCAACTCCTCCCACAATAATCTTGTCCCCGCACTCTTTTAATAGTTCCTCTGCATGCTGTGCAATCGCCTCACTGACCGCGCTACCTGCAACCCCATCCAGTCCCTCCATCTGCTCGACCAGCAACTCCTGAAACCTGTCTGCAATAGCTTCTAGCACGATGATCCTTTCCGTGCTAAAGCAAATCTGCCCATGATGCATCACCGCACCCAACGCACACTGCCTCGCCGCCTCCCCCATATCTGCATCCTCCAGCACAATCGCCGGACACTTGCCGCCCAACTCCATAACCACAGGCTTCAGATACTTCGCCGCGACCTGTCCAATCACCCTCCCCACCGCCGCACTCCCAATGAACTCCACCTTCCTAACCGCCCGATGCGCAATCAGCGCCTCCGTAACTTCCGCCGCATCATCCCGCTTCGTCTGCACCTGATTCAGCACGCCCGGCGGACATCCCGATTCCAAAAACGCTTTAACGATACCCGCGTGAGTCTTGGGGCATATCTCGCTCGCCTTGAACACCACCGTGCACCCGACCGCAATCGCGCTCGCAATCCCCCTTGTTGCAAGAATGAGCGCCGCATTCCACGGCGCAATGCACAGCACCGGCCCCACGGGCTCCTTGAACACGAACCCAACGGTATTTGGTTTCTCAATCGGCGGAATCGTGCCCGTGACGCTGGATACTTGCGCCGCGATCTCCTTGAGGTAGGCAATCGAGCCGTTGACGTTGTTCGTCGCCCATTCCTTCGTACATGACGTCTCGAGGATCTGGCACGTGACAAACGTGCAGGATGAGGTCTCTGCGCTGCACGTGGGTGCTGTCGCGCCAGGATTGGAAGGCCGTCCAGGAGGAATCTGCCGCGTTGGTGGCGTCGGTGGGGGAGGCGGAGCAGGCGCGATGGACTGTTTGGCCTGTTGAGGCTTGGAATATTGGGAAGGTAGATGTTGTTTGGACGGGCTTGTTGTCGATCCAGAGAGGAATGGGAGAGGTTGGGGTGGACATGGTGGTGGTTTGGGTAATTAAAGGTCAAAGGTCAGTCATGTGATATGAATTGGCTGAGCAGTGTGGTCTTGCTTCAAGGTTATCTTGTGGCTCTCGATGGCTTGGCAAAACCAGAGCCGCCCGTGGATGTATACGAGCACGGGAACTAGAGTGAACGCCGCTCTGTGGGGTTTCGAGGAGTGCATCTTGTCCATGATGGGATACTTCGGCAGTTACGTCAATCGTGGCCGCCTCACCAGCCACACGCGCACCGCCACTGTACACAAACTGTCAACCATTGTCTAGAAATACAATTATTTAAACATTACGGTCTATACAAAGACATCCCACAAATGGAATGAACAAGTCGTGCACTGAATACAACCGAAAGCGTAGCCGAAAAAATCAAGTCAAAAGCCACAAACTTACAACCAGCCCCAAACACTTGTACATCCAAACCGTGCACCCAACGCCTCAACGCCATCCCACCTTAGAACCATTACACCAACGCCTGCCCAACCCCTAATCCATTACACCAATGCTTACCCAATGTACGCCAAAACTCCCTTTCGCAAAGCAAACGAGCGAAGCCGCCGACACTGTAACCACGAGCAGCGACCTCACCTCCCCTCCCTGCTCACCAAGTAAACGTCATCAACTGCGGATTGAGCACAATCGGCAGCAGCGCATGCGTAACAATGACCGTGCCCATGGGCCAGCAAGCAATCAACAAGCGAATCTGCCAATCCTGCTGAATCGCATAAGCACACACCAGCATGGCGGTCGTCATGACAGCGCAGAAAGCAAACGTCCACTTGAACTTCTTGCCGACGTGGCGCATAGCTTCGAAAAAGGTAATATCCTCTACCTCCTTGGATGTGCTGCCCCATTCCATGTCGATACTGAAGAAATGCGCGATTAGGGCTTGGCTGATGTGTAGAGAGATGCCGCCGAGGAAGATGGTGAGCATGGGGATCCACTTAAAGTTCTCGCCGAGCGTCTGGAAGAGGTCGCGGTCCTCGACGCGATAACGCAGCACGCCGAGGGAGATGTTGCCGACGAGCGTGAAGATGAAGACGATGGCGACGTAGATCTTGAAAGAGTCGATATAGTAGTGGTCGAGCCAGCCGTTGAAGAATCCGATCAAAAAGTAGTTGAGGATAGTGAAGATCCAGGCGGATCCGATAGCGTAGTATGTACCGATGTAAGCCATGATGGTGATTTTGGAGGGGAAAGGCATGTTAGATGTAAGGAAGACCATGAAAAGGCGAGTAAAAGGGCCGCGCCTGAGCCAGTCCTTGAGAGGATTGAAAATCAATTCGTTGCAGCCGTATGCATACCTGCGCAAGCGTTAGTACGGTACATCCAAAAAGACTGGTTGATCGACTCACTTCTCCCAACGGTTGAGCTCGTCATAGACGGTCAGGGACACTCCCTCCTTGAAGCCTTCGCCTTTGTATGCAGCAAGACGTACGGTGTAGCCCTCGCATTGAAGACGCAGCGACATATCAAAGTCCTCGGAAACGGTACTCTCGGACCAAATCTTCTCAAAAGAGTCTTGCTCGCAGTTGTACGAAATGCCTTGTAGCGCGGACCAGCGCAGGATAGCATTATGCCCGACGAATGGGGCAACGTCGCCATTAGCAACCGCAAATTTGATCATGGTATAGATCATGTTGGTGAAGAAGGTGATGCCGTTTTCGAAGAATGTGTTGGTGACATTCATGACGCCAGACATGTACTGGAGGATGGCTACCTCTGGACAAACTTCCATCTCACTGACAGCCTCGAGGAGGCAGTCCTGGGGAACTCGGGTGTCCGAATCGATAAGCAGAATGTAGTCGCCAATACGGATACTACCATCTGCCCATGCCTCGCCTGCACGTCGGGCCAGGACAGTCTGCAGTGCCGCTGCGTAGGCGTCGTTCTCGTCCATTTGCGACCACTTGTCGGATCGCTCGACCTTGGCTAGTTCATCCTCGATCTGGAGACTGAGCCGCAAGGCATAGTTCATGTTGGAAGCCTTCTTGAATTTTCCCCGGCGATGGAACTCCGTTTCTCCTTCAGCAGGCTTGGGATTGTGCTTTGGGCGAGCGACCCAACCAATGCCATTCTCGTCGTAGAACTCCTGCCGCTCGATAGCTTCCTCCTGGGGAAGAATTTGCACTATCACTGTGAGATTAGCCGCAATGCTCGAAGGGGTTGAGCTTACTGCCGTCGTCATTGATGAAGATGTTTGCTGTGCCGCCCTGCAATTCGTACGTTGAAATTGCTTCCTTAATCGACTGCACGGTAGGCCTGATGACGCCGTGAAGACCCTCCTTGTAGACCGGCATTTGAACAGTCACATGTGGGAGTCGACCGTGTATATCGCGATGAAGGCGTGCAGGAGGCTTGATCGAATAGTACTTGCTATTGGTTCTCAGTGATTTCGAGGCTCCGAACATCTGAGCAACGTTGCCGATGATGGCCTGGAAGAAGAACTATGATGGTCAGCAGGGCACAACCTTGTTGAACCTTTGCAACATACTAGAGATAACCAAGCCTGTGCAGGAATGGCGATGAGGAAGAGCATGCGCAGCCAGTTCGGTTCGTGAATTTGCTGAATGGCCACCTGCCTCCATCCAGAACCAACGGCCACCGTAAGCATAAGTATAGCGATTGATGTGTACACAGACTGCCACATTTTAAGCTTGCGTGGCTTTTCGGGAGTATCGTCAAAAATGTCCCATGGTTCTTCGGAGTACTCCTTGGCCTCAAGGCCGATACTCTTTGCTACCGCCTTTTCAGTGACCCGGGCAAGATCCTTGCCCCAAATCATCTGCACCAGAGCATCCTGTATGCTCTGAGCGCGCTCCAAAAGTCGCTTTGGTTCATCCTCCCACACCACAAGCGCTTGGTGCGACGCGACGAAAGCGGCCTGCATATTCTTCCGGCAGTATTGCAATGCGCTGAAGTCAGGAACGACTTGCAGGCGTTGTCCGTACTGTATCTGCACATAGGGCAAATCCGTACGTTCCAGGATGAGCTTGATCATCCTGGTGTTAACCGTCATAGCACACTGTCATGATTCACATTAGCATTGTCTTGGAGCAGCACGCGATCGACGTACCCGAACGTTCAATGTGACAATGGCTTGATACAAACCGGAGTCGTCGGTCTCTAGGTCAGCGGGACAAAGTGCGTAACTTCCCTTCGTCTTCTTCACAAAGACACCCTCGCCAGCGGTGCCAGAAGTCCACATCTTCTCCTCTGCCTTGGCATGAAGCCAGTTAGCTAGGACTTCGCATTTTATTCCACGGGCTGCAGCCGAGTCTGCAGTTCGCGAGCCGCTGTCAAAGCTGGAATAGTACAGAGGTGTGCTGTTTCTGGTGGCCCCATTGCCTAGATATGCGGCACGAGGTGCTCTGACAGAGACAGACTGATGTGCGCTGTTTGGCGTTGGTGCGTTGCGGGTTTCGTTGGCGACGAGGGAGCCTGGAGGACTGCCCGTCGGCTTTGAAGTCCTGAACCAGCCCATCATGTCCTGGGGTAGAGATCAGACGTCCGAGGATGAGTACATGTATATTGCGTGAGAAGGGCGGCAAAGCTGCAATTATTGCATGTGCCGACAATGTGCAAAGTCTGATTAGAGAGCTAGCAGCTTCCGAGCCAGCCACTCATCATGATCAACAGCGCATGAATGTGATTCCGTTGAGTCGCTACGAAGGATCCCCAAATATAGCCGGGTCATGTTTGGGCCACCTTGTTGCCAGCGCTGTGCGAGTCTTCCCGGTTCGAGGCTGCAGCGTCCCGGTCCGCCTGCCGCTCGGTGGCGTACGAGGAGGTTAATGTGCAACGTCTGGGGTTATTATGGGTCATCAACAAAGCCCGAAAGCTGCCCCAATACTCATACTTCTGCTATCAGACACCAACGCCTCGATGAAAACTCGGCGAGACCGTCCAAATTGTGGAGGTACCCGTAACACCAAGAATCTGTCTCATATTGTGTGCGCATCGTAGTGCACCTGGTGAGCTGACCGAGGATATGGTATATAATGACCGCCGGGAAATGCGGGCAATTTCCAAACGGTTGCCACTATGTCGTTGTGGAGATGTGATGGCAGAACTAGCTCAGCGCCTTGAACAGAGATAAGGAGTCTGGTGGTTACCCAAGGATTTTTTAATGGGCCAGAGAGCGATGAGAGATCCGTGCCACAGGCGTTCTATGCAGCTAAAGGTAGTGAGCAATAGCCATCCGCGTCGATGAATAGCCCATACACCAGGGGTAGTCTCCCAGATGCGTTTGCGCCGGAAGTGGATCATGAGGCCTATCGAGGTATTGTGCACAGGAACGCATGCAGCAAGCCGAGACTGAACGTTAGTGAAACCAAAGGCAGCTACTCCACATTAGAGAGTGAACACAAATTCGCACGAGCGGCTTTGTAGCGCAGCGCGTTGGCGTACAAAATAAAAAACCGGTGTAATTGTGGGGGGTGCACGACGAATGTATTGGTTGAATGATGCTGAAGGCATAGGCTCGCTGGCGTGGCGGTATTGTACCCAAACACAGGATATGGAACACGAGTTGCGGTTCCTCGATTGCAGGAAATGGCAGGCAAGAAAACTGATCAATCTGCGAGACTATACCAATCCGTTAGCGCGCGTGGTCAGAGCTCATGGGTGGGCGTCTTACCGGTAGCTTACCAGAGTATCTACCCGATGGTTGCTCGTGCTAAAGCTGCGCAATTGCACCTTTTCGCCATTTTGTATCTCCTTGGCATCGCTGTCACCCCATTCGAGAGGTACCTCTGAGTCTGCGTCTGCGTAAACGAGTACGTTAAATGTGCAGTTGCCGTCCAGCATTGGCAAAAATGTAACAGAGGCGGTGATTTGTCGGAAGATAGACTGGATCTCGGCCTGGATTTCCGTCTCAGTCTTTTCCTCGGGCGCATCGGTTCCCCTGGGTCTTGGTGAGCCGGCGATAAAAAGTTAGTGGTCGACATTGACCTACTCCGGAGCCGCATTTTCGTTGTCGGCCGCCTTTTTCGAGGACTTTGCCTTTGCAATTTTGTTGAATATCTGAACCTGTCCCGCTTGTCAGATGCTGCAGATGAGGTATTGAAAACAACTTGCATCGAATTGCCAGCGCTCGACGTGCTCGCCTGTCTCTTTGCTGGTGATGACAACGACCAGCTTCGAGATCTTGCCGCCGTACATCCACTCTTTGAGTTGCGACATGATCTTTTTTATGTACGCCTTGACCTGGTCGTCGGCGGTCACTGCAAAGGTTAGTCATGTTATTCATAGTGCCGCAGCGCCTAGCGTACCCATCATAGTCAGGCCATATTTCTTGACTCTGTGTGAGATTAGCAAGGAGACCAGCAACGGAATAGGTAGTGTTTACGCCGTGAAGTCTTCGGCTGGGTACACGCCTCGCTGGAATCTACTAGAGTCAGCTCTGTCTTGCATGTCCGGTGCGAATGGTTCCCGCCTACAAGATGGTGTTGATAGAGTATTCAAACTAAAAGGGGTTAGCGCGCTGCCATGGCTTTCACTGGTATGCCACTACTCACAAACTCATTGACAACCTTTGAGGACCCCTTCAGAGCAAGCTTGTGCACCTTGGAAGAGTCGCCTTTGGAGGATTTTGACTTTGACGAAGACTTTGGCTGAGACATGTCGGAGGTAGTGTGATGTCGTGGTTGGGTGAAAGTGCGCGGAGCAGTGTTTACGTGGTGTTGACACGGCAACTGCAACCGAGAGCGCAGAATCGGTGCAGCGGGGAGAGAGATGAGCACAGGGAGTATCCAAATACGTCCAATGAAGCCTATGAAAGATTGCGACAGGCTGTATACTGTAGCGGACGGCAGCAAACGACGATAGGCGAGTGGTGGAGGAGTTGTGTGGGTCTGCGGCAGGTGCAGGCACACTGGCACAGGCAGGCGGCGATGGCTGATTAGATAAGACGCAGGCGGGAAAAAAGTTGAAGCATCACCACCTCCGCAATGCAGCAGTGCACTCCCCATTGATCCCATGCACACCCATGCGATCATGCGTCCGAACCGCGAGCAGCCTCCTGCAGAGCTGGCGGGCGCATACGGTCCCCCACAATGGGCGCGCCTTCCTTGCCCGCGCCCTTGAGCGCCTTCCACAGCTCGGCCGCAGCTATGCCATGGCCTACAAGCCGCAGGGCGAGCTGGAGAAACGCATCGCCGAGATCCCGATAGAGCGATACCGCAACTTCTGCATCGTGGCCCACGTCGACCACGGCAAGTCGACCCTGTCCGACCGCCTGCTGGAGCTCACGGGCACCATCCAGCCCGGCGGCAACAAGCAGATCCTCGACCGCCTGGACGTGGAGCGGGAGCGCGGCATCACCGTCAAGGCGCAGACATGCTCCATGATATACAACTACCAGGGCGACGACTACCTGCTGCACCTCGTCGACACGCCCGGCCACGTCGACTTCCGTGCCGAGGTGTCGCGCAGTTATGCCAGCTGTGGCGGCGCGCTGCTGCTGGTGGATGCCAGCCAGGGCGTGCAGGCGCAGACGGTCGCCAACTTCTACCTCGCCTTCTCACAGGGCCTCACGCTGGTGCCGGTGCTGAACAAGGTCGACCTGCCCCACGCCGACTCCCCGCGCGTGCTGGAGCAGATGCAGGACACGTTCGAGCTGGACCCCGACGCCGCCATCCTCGTCTCGGCGAAGACGGGCCTGAATGTCGCCTCGCTCCTTCCCGCCGTCGTCGAAAAGATCCCCGCGCCTGTCGGTGACGTCAGCAAACCCCTGCGCATGCTGCTGGTGGACTCGTGGTATGACGTCTACAAGGGCGTCATCTTGTTGGTGCGCGTCTTCGATGGGCAGGTGCGTCCCGGTGACACCATCCGGTCTTTTGCCACGGCACTGAAGTACATTGTGGGCGAAGTGGGCATCATGTACCCAGACCAGACCCCGCAGACGGTCCTCAAGGCTGGCCAGGTCGGCTACATTCACTTCAACCCGGGCATGAAGAAGTCGCAGGAGGCCAAGGTCGGCGACACATACACCACACTGGGGTCCGAGAAGCTCGTGGAACCCTACCCTGGCTTCGAGGAGCCCAAGAGCATGGTCTTCGTGGCTGCCTATCCGACCGATCAGGACAACCACGAGCACCTCGAAGACAGCATTGAGCAGATTACCCTCAACGACCGCAGCGTCACCTTGCAAAAGGAGTCTTCTGATGCTCTGGGTGCTGGATGGCGTCTCGGCTTCCTCGGAACTCTACATTGCTCCGTCTTCGAAGACCGCCTTCGCCAGGAACACGGCGCGAACATCATCATCACCCCGCCATCTGTGCCATTCAAGGTCATCTGGAGGGACGGTACGGAGTCCATCATCACAAACCCAAACGAGTTCCCCGACCAAGACCAGGCACATTTCAAAGTACAGGAAGTCCACGAGCCCTATGTTCAGGCTACCATAACTCTTCCTGATGAATACCTTGGCGAAGTCATCAAGCTCTGCGAATCCAATCGCGGGGAGCAGAAGGAATTGACCTTCTTCACTGCAACTCAAGTCATTCTCAAGTATGACATTCCCTTGTCGCACCTTGTCGACGACTTCTTCGGCAAGCTCAAGGGCGCAACCAAGGGCTATGCGTCCCTTGATTATGAGGATGCCGGATATCACAAGTCTTCTATAGTCAAGCTGAATCTCCTTGTCAACGGCGCGCCAGTCGATGCTGTGTCTCGCGTCTTGCACACATCCCAGGTCGACAAAGTAGGCCGTGCATGGGTCGAAAAGTTCAAGGAGCATGTCGAAAGACAGATGTTCGAGGTCATCATACAAGGTTAGTCGTGCATCATTCATGCGTCTCGAGATCTCGCTAATGTCAGTAGCTGCTGCTGGACGCAGGATCGTCGCCCGCGCGACAATCAAGCCATTCCGAAAGGACGTCTTGGCGAAACTGCACGCAAGTGATCTTTCACGAAGACGCAAGCTTCTAGAGAAGCAGAAGGAGGGCCGAAAGAAGCTTAGAGCTGTCGGCTCAGTCGTCATTGAGCAGGAAGCATTCCAGAAATTCCTGGCCAAGTAGCAACAATACAAACTTGACTCATCCTTCAAATTCATGTGACAAGTGAGCGTTCGGCATTCACCAATAGGGGCGTTGTCGCTGCTTCGCCCCGTCGATGACGCCGCGATGGCCATTGTCCAGGATCCCTGGTCCGAGCGTATCAGTGTCCGAAGATCGTGTCGAGTCTTCATGTCAGAATTTGTCTAGCGATTCAAGACACAGTCCAAAATCTGCACTGAACTACTCTCGTGCGCCTTCCCGTGCCGTTACTGTCGGCAGTTGCACGAACACGCGTTCTCTTGAGTGCTTTGCCGTATATTATTTGAAGTTGATCATCAAGATTGTCGATCTCTCATCTGAGATCGACGCTAAGATCTTATGGCATCGTCCAATGGGGCGCTGCGCCGTGCCGCGTACCTGATTTCAACAACAAGCACCAGGCGATTCGGGCATTAGCAAAGACGTTATAGCATGGGTCGAGTCTCGGACCGTGAGAGTGACGTCTGGCAGACTGGATGCCGATAGCGTGGAGAAGATTTCAAATGGGCCTTAGGTCGCGTAGTCTCCCGTCAGTCGAACGGCTAATCGTTCGGAGCTTCTGACACTCTCTGCCGTTGCAAGTCACACGATTCCGCATTGCGTGGACAGCGCGGAATGATGGCGAGATTCTTGGGTCTTAGAGGTAATGGCTTGACGAGCGCCATCAGTGCAATATGCGGATTGTGCTTTTTGTAAGATTTGAAAGGACTTGATTACGAGTTAACGACCGCTGACTTCTAGTAGGTGCTATGGCTGGGCGCAAGGAGTCATGGGTGGTCTCTTGACTGTGCCGGCCTTCCTCGAACAATATCCTCAAGTCAACATCGTCGACGAGAACTCGTATCATAATGCTTGGGTCACAGGCCTAACTGTTGGAACTTGGAATCTAGGATGTGTTGTTTCAGCCGTGCTCGCCATTTTTATCAGCGACACTCTTGGTCGACGCAGGACGCTACTTTTGGGCATAACACTCTGGGCGATAGGCGAATTGATCCAGGTCACCTCGTACAGCTTCGCCCAATTCATCGTTGGAAGAGCTATCGCAGGATTCGGTAAGGCGTCGCAGCTCGTTTTGTGCGCTTTGCTAACAAATCTGTCACAGGCAATGGCTTCACCACCTCGACCGCGCCAGCATACCAAGCCGAGTGCGTCAAGTCGCATCGTAAAGGCACTATACTCATGATCACTGCTGGAGTATTCGTCTCCCTAGGGTACGCTCTGTCGTACTGGTCGGTCTTTGGGTTTGCATACCTCAACAACGGCAATGCTGCCTGGCGTGTTCCTATTGCCATCCAGATCAGCTTCGCACTCCCAGCCATTGTCATGCTATTTGTCCTCCCTGAATCTCCCAGATGGCTGATATTGACCGGACGTGAGCAGGAAGCGCTTACGGTCATTGCGGCTCTCAACGACGACGACCCTGATAGCTATGAGGTCAGGGATGAGTTCCTGCAGATCAAGGATGCAATTCTCGTTATGGCGCAAGGTTCGACGTCCAAGCTATTTTCGAACGAAGACAGGCGAGCTTTTCATCGTGTTTTCCTTGCCTTTTTTGTGCAAGTCTTCCAGCAGGGCACCGGCATCAATCTGGTCTTACAGTACCTCTCATGGATCTTCCTCATGCGCATGGGCTACGCGGCATGGATGGCGCGTCTACTGGCTTCCTGTTCTGCCACGGCTTACTTCCTTGCGTCCTTTGTCACCGTTGTTGGTATAGATCGCTTCTGGGGTAGGCGTTCACTCATGATGTTCGGCGCATCAGGCATGTCGGGCTGCATGATTCTCGTCACTACCATGCAATATCTATGGACTATTAAGAATATTAACGCCGCTAGGTTCGCAAGTACCGTCTTCCTCTTTGGGTTCTCTATATTCTTTGCCATCGGCTGGCAGGGTATGGCATGGTTATATCAAGTCGAGGTTATCTCGCTGAAAATGAGAGGGCCGGGTAATGCACTCAGCACGCTTGGTAACTGGCTGATCAACTTTACGTATGTTAGTCTTTCCGACCGTAGAGTATCTGCTGACCTCGTTCTAGCATTGTGTTCATCACGCCAATTGCTTTCGCCAACATTGGCTATCGAACCTGGATCATCTTCGCTGCCACGAACTTTGCCATCATTCCTCTCGTCTACTTCTTCTACCCAGAGACTGCTTGCCGCTCGCTAGAGGAGGTCGACGTCATCTTCGTTCTTGCAGATGAAGCACCCGGCAACCCCTGGCTCAATGCCGTCCGCATTAGCCTAGAAGAGCCACTGTGGTTCGGCGAGAAGGGTAGGGATCGTCTTGGCTTCGACTACGCTAACAGTAGCTGGCATCGCAAGATAATGGGGCCACTAAGTGGCAGCGGAAGCGGGAGTAGCAACGAAAAGCGCGGTCGCAAGGACAGACACAGCGACTCTACCAGCAGTGGCGAGGACCACACCGGATCAAGTGGCTCCGATACCGTCGCATTACCGCCCACAATTCAAAAGCGTAATGTCTCCGAATCGCCTGTTGACCCAGGGATGTACTCCAACGAGCTACGCGACCACTCCCCAACAAACAACCTAACCACCACCCTTGCATCCCAGCATAAAAACGAATCCAAGCGCTCTCTGCGTCAGGTCCTCATCCGCTCGCATAGCTCCGATCAGCGCCTCGAGCAAGAGCGCATCGCCGCTACCGAACACCAACGCGTCCTGGCCATGAGTGCCATGCACGACGATCAAAGTCCCAACGGTGCCACATACCACAACTCCTCTCTCGCCCCTGCACCCCTGCGTATCTCACGCCCACCAAGCGTCGAAATCCGCCCATACTCTAGCGACACAACGAGCCTTC